>Ga0307513_10001745_pt1 | contig 30958 bp, 7 predicted proteins | sample 15_EM_MG_FD_202174 | JGI IMG/M metagenome (GOLD analysis project Ga0307513, IMG submission 202174) | Populus trichocarpa ectomycorrhiza microbial communities from riparian zone in the Pacific Northwest, United States - 15_EM | ecosystem: Host-associated > Plants > Roots > Unclassified | place... | reverse complement strand
AAAAAAAAACATAGCAAATCAATGTAACACTTGTGCCAAGAAATCACTCCTAAATTATTGGCGTTCCTTAATACATTTTCATGAAATTTTAAAAATCCAAATAATTTAAAAATAAAAATTTTAAATTAAATAATTTATTTATCAATTAGTCCTAACAATCTCTTCTATTCTCACTAATTTCATTGCTATACAATCCCAACAAAAGATACAAAAAAATAAAAATAAATAAATAAAGGAAAAAAAATTGAATATGCTGCAATTGTTGCTTGCAATTTTCAAGTTTCTTCGATCAAGTTCACTTCTTTGACATGCTATATCTGTATTGTTCTTCAAAAATTGTATTACTTGATTCTTCACTTCATCAACGCAGTATTCTAAGATGAATATACATAAAATTTGTTTCTCTAAATCTTTATCTTATCATTCAAATGATTTTATTAATTCATTAAATATAACTATTATTAATTTCTTGAATTATTTCAATGGTTTTTTTTAGAGATGGACCATCTTTCGGCATAAAAGAAGACATCCTATTTTCCTTCTCATTTTATGTATCATAGTAATAATATTCATATTATTTATTATGTTCTTTTATAATACATTGAAAAACTAAACATACTTTTTGAATTTCTTTGATGCTTTTTATGTTTAAACATTGTACACTAAGAGAATAATAAAAAAACTTATTAAATAATAGCATAATTATTTATAGTTATGGTCTTTGCACGTGTCACTGATTTTCAAGTGAAAACTTTATTCATAATTATTGTGATATTTTAAATATTATTTATAAATAATTTTTTTGAATATTTTATCTTTTAAATATTATACTATACATACATTGACACCTTGTTTAACTGAATTGAATTCATTTTAAAAAAAATTTGATTTATAATAAAATACTAAATCACATAATTGAATTAGTTTATACTGTTATATAAAAATAAATTGCACCGATAATTTTAACTATTTTACCTTTAATTTAGAAACGATTTTTGTTATATAAAATATTTTTTTAAAAAGACCCATATATTTATTTAAAATGAGATAAAATATATGCGTTTAAAAAAACATAAATAAATGAATCTCATATTAATTTTTAATTAAATATTTGTTGAAAAAAATTAAAAAAATCAAGCAACTGTCATCCACGCATATTACCAAAAAGATTGATGCAAGTAGAGAAAAAATGATATTATATTGTCGAGGATTTTTGAGAGGAAAGAAAAAGGCGCATGAAAGAGACATAGTAAGGATAGGGTTCTGTTAACATATGATTTTTTTTTAAAAAATATTATACATAAATTTGTGGCCAAGTGTCCACGGAGATGACTACACCAAGTACAAGAAGAAAGCACTAAAAAAAAATTAAAAAAAAAAAGAAAAAGAAAAAGAAAAGAAGAAGCACTAAATTTAGAAAAACAAAAGGTTATAAATCCAAAAATCGTATGAGGTACAGAGATCCTTACACGTCCTCATCATTCATCCTAAAGCACCCCCTTCAAATTGCATATTCCAGAATCCATCCATCCTTAAGGCTAATCCTCTCTCCAAACACTCCCTTATCTCTCTCCCCCTCGGCTATGCTATATATATCTCAAAGGAAATAACGGAGAAAGAAAGGAGCGCTTGCTCTCAGTTTTTCCTCTCGTGACTCCCTAGCTGTTTCCTCTTCGTGTATAAATATAAATATAAATACAAATAGAAAACCAACCAACCAAGCGTAGACGCAGAGAGAGATGGGGGTGGTGACAGAAGCAGGAGGAGGAGGAGGAGGAGAGGACAAGATAAAAGTTGGAGTTTGTGTGATGGAAAAGAAGGTGAAATGCGGCTCTGAGGTTCTCTTTCTCTTTTGTTTTCGAAACCAGAAACCGGAAGCTATGAATTTTTTTATTAATATAATATAGTAAAAGCATTTCGCTATTGATTTACCACCAATAACGAAGGATTTTTGCATTGGTGGTTTCTTCAGGTGTTATCAGCTCCAATGGGACAGATTCTTGATAGATTACAAGCATTTGGTGAATTCGAAGTACGTTTTTTTTCTCGGAATTTAATTGAGTGTATAATTCCATTAGCGCTTTTCTTTTACCGTTTTGATGATTTTTAGGTTATGTATTTCGGTGATAAAGTGATTCTTGAGGATCCAATTGAGAGGTAATACTTAAATTTTAGTTCATTTAGTGTTTGGTTGTCTTTGGGTTTTACTGAGATGCATGCTTCTTTCTTTTACTGTTTCTTGTTTTTGGAGACTGGATTTCATTTTATGAAAAACAAGGACGTGGCTTGTAGAGCGACAAAAAATGGAATCGTTGATTTTGTTTTCTGTCTATATCTTGTCAAGTCCACATTTTTGGATTTTTATACTCGTCCGCTATCATCATATGCTGAAAAGATATTTTTTTGGAGGGGTTAGTACTGTCACGAGTCGTGACGTGTGCTGTGCAGTCACTAATGCTGGCAGGATTTGGAGACTTATTGCTGGCAGTGCCATCTGTAATTAGCTTCGTGATTATGAAGATGCTTCTAGTCTAAGCTAGTTAATATAATCTGAGAATGCACTTAGAATCTTAGTTTCACTGTCTTCTAGAGGTTGACTGATTTGTTGCAGTTTTTGCTTGTTTCAGCTGGCCAATATGTGATTGCTTGATTGCTTTCTATTCCACTGGTTATCCCCTTGAAAAGGCTGAGGCATATGCCACTTTAAGGAAGTAAGCAGCATTTCTTGCTCATGTTCCCATTTCAAATGATTAATGAATTGACTATGCTTCTTGTGATGGAAGTCAACTGGGAACTTCATACATGCAAACGATTTTCTACTCACCTTCGAGAAGCTGAAATCTTTTTTGTAGTTTCTAAATGCATGCTTCATCTATATTTCCGCTTTGTTGCTTGAAGTTAAACTGGGGCCGGCGGTATGTGAATATGGACAAGGAATGATATTTTTCTTGGTCCATGAAAAAATGAGTAGAAAATTATCCTAGTGGTGGAATAAATTGAACAAATGCCTTGTTTCTGTTCATTCTCATTGCACTGAAGAATGCCATACTTGTGTGCCTCCAACTTTCCTTTTATATTTAGTCCACTGTTACCGATAGACCTTATTACTCCACCGCTCAAGCTGCTATTTCATTCTTTGTCCACATCCTAGTGAAATGCTGTTCAATGTTGAATAGATCATGCTTTTGATTCAGGCCTTTTCTTGTGAATGAATTGGTGCCACAACATCTTCTTCATGACCGGCGGAAGGTGTATGAGGTATGAAGTCTAAACTTCCATCTTATTTTCTGTTTGGCAGCATGGTGCTTTGTACGAAATATTGCATGACATAGTACAATATTTTATTATGACACACACACACACACACATGCACATCAAACATTTTTCTACCCACCCTCTTGAAAATGTCTTGCAGTTTTTCGTTTTCTTTCTCTTTTTTTCCCCTAGGGTTCTGAAGGCAAGTTCTCGACCATGATTGGTCAGTATTCTACTGCAAGGAATGAACTCGTTGGACTGCATGATATATTTCCTCAAATCTGCTAGCCCTCATTGATGGAGTATACTAATGACTATAATTGAGCCATGTCATGTGCATTGTTATTTCTTAATTGGTTAAAAGTAATCAGTTATTCTCTATTTGTTTTTGGGGATTCAAGCGTGCTGAAATGTTTGGAATTCCTGTCCCGAGATATGCCCTTGTTAATAGGGAGTTTCCATTTCAAGAGTTGGATTATTTTATTGAAGAAGAAGATTTTGTTGAGGTCCATGGAAGTCGTTTTTGGAAACCCTTTGTAGAGAAGCCTGTTGATGGTGAGCATTTTTCATACATTTATCAAGTTCTGTGACTTGTGCTGTTTTTGCCCATTAAGATTGGGCTAAACAATGCAGCATTGCTCCATGTATTTTGCTTGATGCTTGTATAGTGGACTGCTATAGTTATTTTCTAAGGACATCACTATTTATGCTTTGGACATTACATCTAGTTCACCTTTGTATTTGTTCATGTGACCAGACATCTCATAATGTGCATGTATCCATTGCAATTGTTCAGTGATGAGAGAATTTAGTTCATTAATTCAATTTTGTGTACTTGTATATGGGCAGCTTTTTTATTATAATTTTGAAGTTTTCTATCTTAAAAAAAAAAAAAAAAAAAAAAATTCTTTGCATCAAATCAGCATTTCCATTTTTCTGATGCTTTTGGCTTCTAAAGTCATCAGTTTGTGCCAACAGTGATGTGTTTTGTGCTCCTCATATCCATTGATTAAATTCTCCTCTTTACTTAGAAGCCCTAGATGGAGCAATGTGCTTGGATTGCATAAAGATGTTGCCTTAAATAGACACTGCTTATAACTGTGTATTCATTATTTGTTGCACCTGCATTTATTTGTAGAGTTTGCTTTACTATTATTAGCACGCATGACAATGACTCGCTTGTTGTACTTTTGAGAAGGCGATGACCACAGCATCATGATATATTATCCCAGTGCAGCAGGTGGAGGTATGAAGGAATTGTTTAGGAAGGTAAGTTTGTCAACAACTTCTGTTTTTCTAATTTTGAAGCTAAACTCTGTTTCTTTGTCTTTCTTTCTTTTTTTTCCCCATGCCAGAAGTGATTCTGTAATGATATGGAGACATTATTGAAGCATTAGTGATTATTCTACGGAAGAATTTAAGACATAAAAAGCATTTACAGATATAGGAAAAAACTAATGATTGGATTGGTTTAGACACAATTTTCTCTTTCTGCAGTTAAGCCACGGTCAATTCTAGCTTTCTGTTGTCTGTTTGTCTACTTGCATTTCCTGGTTTATAGACAAGGATTCCAATCCATAATATGTTTCTCTTGGTGTGATTTTCTTTTGCTATGTTTGTTTATTTTCCACCCTATTTGTGCATAGCTATGGAATTATTAAGGCATACCTTCCAATCATACTTCCATGTAGTTATTTGCATCTCACTTTTCAAGATGCCTGATAGCTTGGATGTTGCAAAAGTTTTTATTTACTGATCCTTTTTTTCTCCATTATCTATCACAGTACAAGTACTTGATCAGGTCTCATTTCAGGTTGGTAATCGGTCAAGTGATTTCCATCAAGATGTTAGAAGAGTGAGGCGTGAAGGCTCTTACATATATGAAGAATTTATGCCAACTGGAGGAACAGATGTGAAGGTTGTATAGTTTTCTGTTGAAAGTTTGCCCATGTTGTTTCGTTTTACTTGTTAATGTCATTGTGATAGGATGTAGACACACATAGTCCATGTTGCAATACGTTTAGAAAGTTCATTATAACTTGTGATTGATTTGAAATAGGTGGGGCATTTTGTCCAGGTTCCTTTGTTGATTAATTTTAATTTGAAGAGAGATACAGAATGTGATCATGCTAATAGGATTTGAATTTGGTTCCATGGTAACAATACAGATGGAGCATGTTATAGATTTCAGTGGTGTTTATGTTTTGAATTCTAACCTGTCACAATAATATCACAGAAAGGATGGAAAGAAATTGATGGGAGGAACATCTGAACCTATAAAACTGATATAAGTGCTTAGTCAAGTTAAACTGATATGAGCTGTTCAGATGCATAATTGGCCTGTGGTATAAAATAGTAATATGCATCATGTTATGAGATAGCTTGGCATACTTTGTATTCTCCCAAGAGAAAATGCAATCCATTCCTATACAGTGTGAAATTTGTGGTAACTTGTAGATGCTAGTAGGATTCAAATTTTGCTTCAGGCTGAACTTTACCTGTTACTTGAAAAAAAGGATCACCATGTCCACCATGTTTCTATGTTCACTTTTTGATTATATGTCTTCCCACACACATTTCTGAACTTTCCCTTGGTTTATTTTAGTCTGACAAGTAATTTTTCATAAACCTATTAACAAATTGACTTTTGTAAGATGTATGTATTCTATGTGATCACACATCAGGTTGTTTTTATGTTTCACGTATTTCAAGTATTTTTGGCTCACTATCAACCGTTAGTGGTGAGGGTCTGTTATTGCTTTAGTCCATGCTGCTTGCAGTTCTATCCTTCTTCCTGGAAGCATTGGTTGGTTTGTTTTGAAACTATTTTGTGCGAGCACCATTATGTTCATGCTATCAGTTTTTGATTTCTTTTTATACATGAAGGATTCAATTCTTCCTGTGTTTGTTTGTTACTGACATTTACAAATTATTGCCTTGGTAAATCATTAAATGATTATAGGTGTATACTGTTGGTCCTGAATATGCACACGCTGAGGCAAGGAAATCTCCTGTTGTTGATGGTGTTGTCATGCGGAATCCTGATGGAAAAGAAGTAATTTCCTGTAGCAACCAAGTCTACCGACCCCCCCCCCCCCCCCATACATATACACACATTCTGTGTGTGTGCATGAGTGACTGACTGAAACCAAACCACGTGCATCCACAAACACAGATTCACTTTCTCAGCTGCTTCCTTGTATTCCACTTTGTGAAATCCATCACTTGAGAAGCAAAATTAGTTTCCTACCTTTTTATGTTTTGGAAAATAGTGCATTGAAAGTGATATGCTGCAAAGTTTTGGATAAAGATGCTACAGCAAATAGATATAAACTCTTCTCAGTAATTCCTTTGTCTAGTTATGCAAGCAATGCACAGTTGCCTCTTCTCACTAGTTACTATATCACATTCCTTAGAGCAACATTCTAGGTCTTTTCTCATAATTTGGCAAATGCTTCTTGTTCAGGTCTCACAGTTCAATAATGCTTTCAGACTACAGGTGTCAGAATTGACACATAACACTTCTATGAAGTGTATTGACTCTTCAAGTAAATTTTGCATAGAACCTTTTAATTTTTAAATTTTAGCTTTGTGTATTAACAGACTTGCCAAGCTACCTTTAAAATTTTTCTGTTGATTTGACGACTGGTTACCTGAACTAAGTTTGCTTCTCAAGTGATGAATTTTTAAACTCGTAAGAAAAAGATTAAATAAGAGAAGTAACATTCCAATATACATGCATGCCTGCGTGTGTACATGTACTCTTTCCTAATGCAAGTATACTGCAATCAGAAGGCATGATACTCCTGAACTGATTTTTTACATTTATATTCCTGGTTCAGAGTTTTATGATGATTGTGTCATAAATCCTCTTACCGTGTTTGACAGGTAAGGTATCCAGTGTTACTGACACCTAACGAGAAGCAAATGGCAAGAGATGTTTGCATTGCATTTAGGCAGGCGGTATGGAATTAGAATCTGGTTTTAGTTACTTAATATATTTCTGGCTTCCAAGATATTATTATTCTACTTGATTGTGTCTCCTCATGAATACCTTATGCTAACTGGTTTTTCATTGCTTTAAAAAGACTGGTTTGTCATTGCTTTAGTTTTTATTTCTTTTGCGAAGTGCAACAGTATGCCTTTCTCCTGCCATGATGATCCACAGTAAATATTCAATAATGATTGATAAGTGTAGGTGCATTAGATGGGTTAGTTTATTGATGTTTCTCACTGACATGATTAGTTATTGCAATGAGCTCATTTTGCTAGTGTCATCCAATGTGTTTTATGTGACCTTTTGTCATTCTTATCTTTGTGAAAAAAATGACTGAACTCAACAATAGCCGCTTGAATCTTGTTAGTACAACTGCTTTAGCCTAGCCTCCCTGTTACGACTCATGTGTCTTCTTCTAAGTCATTTTCAAGCATGTAGTTTGTGGTTGCTGATCTTTTCAATACTGTTTATTCGTAACAGCTAAACATATCTTCCTATAAATAAGTACAATGTGATTTCTCCATTTTACTTTCATATTATTAGTGCTGTCTTCATTACTGATATTGTATTGTCAGTCAATACTAAATTATTGTTGCTTGCAGGTTTGTGGGTTTGATCTCCTGCGTTGTGAAGGACGATCATATGTTTGTGATGTAAATGGATGGAGTTTTGTGAAAAATTCCTACAAGTACTGGTCATTATATTTTTTTAAGTAATTTTAGTTTCGTAGATGCTTGTTTAACTAGTCATATGCTGCTTACTGTTTAGTCTAAAATGTTAAGACTGTGTACTTGTGGAAAATTTCCATTTTTCTAGAAAACCGAGAACTGTTGAAACGTGCTCTCTAATTGAAAAATGAAAAATACTTTCTCAAACAAGTGTTTTCTATCTCCATTTCTGGCAAGTAGTGAAAGTTGTTCAAATACTCCACTCTAGAAAACAAGTGCTGTTTTTGGTCAGTCTCTTTTTTTTTAAGAAAAAAACCTCATTTTCTTATTATTTGGAAGGCAAACCAAAAGAATTCCTTGTTTTCTATTTTGGAAAACTCGTGGTTAGCAAACCTGTTTTTCTAATTATTCACGTGAGACAATTTTCTAGATTAAAAAGAGCTGAGATGAAAACTGCAAAATAATTCTGAAAGCAAACTCTCCCTTGCTGTTTTTCTAAAAAAATAAGGAAAGAAAAATCTGACAAATGCATCCTGATTCCTCAACCTGTTGAGCTTTTTATTTGGACTAATTACCATGTCTTCATTTCTTTTATTGTGTTGGCATATTACATGAAATTATGAAAAGTAATAGAATGTTTACTTTCTATAGTTATCAGTTTTTATTTGAATTTTCACAGTATATCCTGATTGTGCAAAACTGGAACTTGTTTATTATTTGGTTTACTTATTTTCGTTTTTCTTCCTACCAATTTCACAATTCTCGCAATTTTCTTACATCATTTCCATTCTCAAAACAGATATTATGATGATTCTGCTTGTGTATTGAGAAAGATGCTTTTGGATGCGAAAGCTCCTCATCTTTCATCAGCAATTCCCCCCACTTTACCATGGAAAGTCAATGAACCAGTCCAGCCTTCTGAGGGATTAACTCGTCAGGGAAGTGGGATTATTGGTAGATTTGGGCAGTCTGAGGAGCTACGCTGTGTGATTGCCATTATTCGTCAGTATGTTATATCATTTCCTTTAGTATTTTTACTTCACTTAAGATTTTCAAATCTGCCTTCTTATTTGTGTTTTATGTGGTCAGTGGTGATAGAACTCCCAAACAGAAGGTGAAGTTGAAGGTCACAGAGGAAAAGCTGCTGAATTTGATGTTAAAGTACAATGGGGGACGACCCAGATCTGAGGTGATTCCTTTATTATTGGGTTAAAGACATCAGTGGTACATGTACTTTTGATGATATTTTTTTTTTATTTGAGTCCTTAACTTCTTATTCAGGAAAATATTCTTGCATGTTTCAGAAAGTAAAAAAATATCAGTTCATATTCTTAGTCTCCATTTAAAAGTGCTGGTGTTGCTGTTATCTCATTGGGTTTAGAATGTCGAAAAAAAGATTTTCAGCTGTTTGGAGATTAGCAGGTTGATGATCAAAAACCCTCTTCATATCCCATTTTTTCTTATTTGCTTATCATTTTACATTGACCCTAAATAAATCATATATGAGATATGGGATTGTTTATTAGAAAGATAAATCAGATTTGGGGCTAGAATGTCAATAACAAAAATCAAGTGTTTGGAGATTGGAAGGTTGATGATCAAACACCTTATTTATTTTTGTTTGTTTGATTCCCATTTTATGTTGAGTGAAAAAAAATAAAACCCATGTGATGTCTTTGCCTCCTCTTCTATTTCCCTTTATGGCATGATCTCCCCTGATTCTTTCCCATCATCAACTCTACAGTGTTGGGAAGAAGTGTGTGGGGCCACTGTTTTGTTAGCATGGTTATCCCAGTTTTGGATACTTTTGCAGTCACAAGTGTTTTTAGAAATTATTCTTAAACCACAAAATCTCATTGAGTTTTTGGGCTAATTTTCCCCATCTTGATGATGTTTCTCACATGTATTGTCATAATGGAGACACTTCATATGATAGTGGTCATATCAGCTGCATTTTAAACAGAGACTAGTTGTATGAACTGATCTGTTACTCTGCAAAATATACATGTACTTTGGAAAAAAATGAAGCACAAGGCCTAAATTAGAAAATCGCTAAAACTAACTGTACTGCTGATGTTTTTATCCCTTTTTTATTCATTTACTATTCTGTTGTCTTGTAGTACTATTAAGTTGGTTTATATCAGCTTTTTTTTTTCTTTCTTCCTCAGACAAAACTTAAAAGTGCTGTTCAATTACAAGATCTGTTAGATGCAACTCGAATACTTGTACCTCGTACAAGGTATCATTTGAAGTTCAACAACTCCACTGATTTAACTGCCAAGGATATGTTCCGTTGTGCTTTAATATCATTCTGCCTTTTAGCGATATACATTATAGAATTTCATAAATGTGGCATTCAAACGTTTTTTATTACCATCATCAACAGTTTGTTTGAGATGCACTTTGCTAATATATCATTTGAAGCTCAAAAACTCCACTGATTTAACTGCCAAAGATGGGTTCCTTTGTGCTTTAATATCGTTCTGCCTTTTAGCGATATACATTATAGAATTTCATAAATGTGGCATTCAAACATTTGTTATTACCATCATCAACAGTTTGTTTGAGATGCACTTTGCTAATAAATTTTGTGGCTTATCTATTATCATTGTTAGTGTCATGCATTAAGCTTTGCCAATTAGTTACACATGACAGTGGGTGTTTGTCTGCTTGATGCTTATAATCTGGAAGATGGAGTTCAAATTTTCTTCAGGGGGCAGGGATCTGCTTTCCGAAACATAGATTGATCATAAGTTCATGGTCCATATGATTTTCATTTAAAAATTAATAGGAATGTGAACTTATGAGCACTGAGAGTACTGGATCTGTCACGGTACTGAAACTGCTCTTCATGTCATATCTTGCCTGGCTGCTATGAACATTGGAAATTGCGTTGTCCATATATTTTTTTTCCCAATGCTGATTAATATTTGTTGGTTATTTAACTTTTCTCCTTTTGCTATATAGACCTGGTCGAGAAAGTGATAGTGAGGCAGAAGACTTTGAGCATGCTGAAAAGCTACGACAAGTTAAAGCAGTTCTTGAGGAGGTTGTTTCATTTATCTTGAATATTTGATGTCTCAAGATATCCTGTCGCAGTCCGTGTTTATTATGATTTAAGTATATCTTCTTTAGATCTATGGGTTTATAACTTGTTCCATTTCATTTACCCATGGCTATTCCATCACTTTGTCTTCATAAGTGAGTTTAGGGTGAAATTTTGATCATTTATGGTTAGAAGTGTAGTCAAGCTGTGATTGGATTGATGTTAATGGCTCAACTTGCTTTTAGCAATCGTGAAAGCAACTCTGATGATGCAGGAACAATGCTGTTAAGAATAGAGTTGATTTGGCATTCCATGCTCAATGCTTAGAGTTCAAGTAGCCATATTTAATATATTGTTAAAGCATCTTCACATATTGCTATTATGTGTCTGATGCTTGAAGTGTTTCTTATTCCAGGGGGGGCATTTCTCTGGTATTTATAGGAAGGTCCAGCTAAAACCTCTAAAGTGGGTTAAAGTTCCAAAAAGTAATGGTGAAGGTGAGGAAGAACGACCCGTTGAAGCTCTCATGGTCCTTAAATATGGAGGTGTTCTTACCCATGCTGGCAGAAAGCAGGTGTTAATAATTGATGTCTTGCTGATCTTATGTTTAATTTATTTTGCATACATAGTGACAATCTAAAGATTCCTCTAGTGAAGTAATACTATGCCAAATTCTTCATACCCTTGACAGTAAAATAACCACCTTACTTTGTTTTGATTTTCATTTCTGCTTTTCTGATGTCTTTGCAGGCAGAAGAGCTGGGTAGATATTTTCGAAATAATATGTATCCAGGTCAAGATAACGAACCTTTTTTCTTTTAAAGGAGATAATAATCATCAGGCATATGCTTGTCCAAGATTTTATTAGGCCTCTCTTCTGACATTTTGCTATTTGGTGTTCTTTGATCATCTATGACTGATAGAACTTTGAGTCTAGGTCTTACAAGTGTCCTCAGAATTTTTTCTTGTTCCTTGTTCAGTTTGCTTCTTGAAATATAACTCTATGCTGCAGTATACTGTCAGCTTCACTAAATGTAACTTGCAGTGTTTTTGTTTGATGTCTTTTTCACAAGATGATTGTATAATATGTACTAGATTTTCAAATAAATGAATTATAGGTGACTTTAGCTACATGTGGGAGTACAGGCAATTTGAACTCCTTTACTAAGATTCGATGCTTCTTTTCCATCCTATCAAGGGCAATTTTTGAAGTCCTTGTGTAGTCTGTTCTGGGCCATGATTTATGGGAGCCACTTTAGATTCTGTAATATTTTCTTCATTAATTACTCCGGGACTTTAGTATCTGGCAGTTTTAGTTTCTTAACTATACATGGCTTTTCCTCTTGTTTTAACTGTTCTGGTAGACCTTTTTCTTTACTACTTATGTCATCTCACTTGATTTATTCATTCAAACATGTTGACAGCTGCTCAATGGAAGATATTAACAATTGATGTGATGTTATCTTTAATTTCTAGGCCATGGCTGTTGACCAGAATGTTAGTAGACGTACCCAGGACAAAGTAGATTTATGTTCCTGCTGCCACATGTTCTCCAGTGCACTTAGTAATTATTATCTTTTAGGATGAATTTTGGTCTGAATGGTTGCATGCTTCTTTTAAGTTTGGACTTGGGAGGCCCTTTTTCATTGACAAGCAGAACAGCATAAACTATGGTGGTTTAGTTTCAAGATTGTATATCTTTGCTTCTCTTGATGGAGATGTATAAAATTTCAGGTGAAGGCACAGGGCTGCTTCGTCTTCATAGCACATATCGTCATGACCTTAAAATTTACAGCTCTGACGAAGGTCGTGTACAGGTATAGCATAGTAGTTCGTGTAAATAAAATTGCACTTAATCTTTGGTTGCTTTGTTTTCTTATTTGGGTGCTATTCCAATTATGGACTGAATTGCCACACATCATTCACAAATAGTTTCTGACAGATGTCCGCAGCAGCATTTGCAAAGGGCCTCCTCGATCTGGAAGGACAGCTAACACCAATTCTGGTCTGTGATCTTTTCTATAGATTTACTGCTTTTCGATATTGAGTTTTTAACTGACCTGTTAAACTTTATCAAGGTTTCCCTTGTTAGTAAGGATTCCTCCATGCTGGATGGGCTTGACAATGCCAGCAGTGAGATGGAAGAAGCCAAGGTTTGTTTTGCTCCTTGAAATGCATTAACGCTTTTTTATCTTCTACCGGCTGAATTTAATATCCAGTAATTGACCATGATTATGACCCCAAACTGTTAAATTCAGATGATGTTCATATCCTTAAATATTTTTTTATTCCTATTATTATTAAACATTACTTGATGTCATGTATCCCGATTGACACAAGCTAAGCATCTCCAATATGAATAAACTAATTGCTTTCTTTCCTTTGATTGTTTGCTAGGCTCAATCATCTCCAAAAGTCTGGAATGATGTTGTGCTCTATTCTAACAGTGATTTCCTTTTGTTTTATTGATTTTTTTGCAGGCTAGGTTGAATGAGATTATAACATCTGCTGCAAAGATAGTTCATAGCAATGGATCCTCTGAGTGTCCTTGGATGACTGATGGAGCTGGACTGCCTTCAAATGCTTCTGAACTTCTCCCTAAACTGGTGAATATTCTTGCTAGTGAAACATGATGAGCCTAATGTCTATACATACAGGTTCACACTTCTGTGGATATTTGTAATGTTACATGCCTATATTGATAATACAAAACACTCTCTTTAAGCTCGATTTTACTTGGAGGCTTTGTCAGTATTTCTTTTTTTAAAAAAACCACACAAGGATTGTTAGGAGACTGTTGCATTGTTTGAGGTCAAAGCAGGCATTTAACTTCAAAGTTCTTTTATTCTTGCAGATGCAAAGTGTTGCACGTACTTCACAAAAAAGTTGTTTTCTCTATTTTAATTGGAAATCTGTATCTTAACTCCGTGATTGTCAAACTGATTGAATGATTCACCTGAAATCAATGATTTTTATTTATAATTAACTTTCTATCATTTTTGTATCTGTACGTCTTCAAAGGAACTCTTATTTATATATGGACCCAAGGGTTTCCATTATGAATATGAGGTTTCAAGTGATGCATACAAGAAGCTAATTCCTGCCGAGTAATAGTTAATGGTAAAAATAGAGTAATGCTTTTCATGTTTTGATGCTCTCAAGTTTTATGCCACTTTTCTGTACTTGAAAGAGTGATATTATCACTATTAGATTTGAATCTCAGCCCTTGGGAAATTGTTAAATCAACTCTGTAGGGTGCCTTCTGCTAACTTGTAGTTGATATATGGCTGTTGCTGTTACACTGTAGTATAATAAATATTCCTACCTTAGTGGCTAGTTTCTCTCTCTCTCTCTCTCTCTTGCTTATGTAACAATTTCTGGAGTTCTTTTACTAATTTCCATGAGGTGTATCTCATTGTTAGACATAGAAAACTTTTCCAAACTTCTCATCTTCCCCTCATTTTGTGTTTCAACGTGAATAGGTAACATTGACCAAGAAGGTGACAGAACAAGTGAGACTACTTGCCAAGGATGAAGATGAAGAACTTACAGAGACAAGCTCATATGAAGTAATTCCACCATATGACCAAGCAAAGGCTCTAGGTAAAATAAATATTGATATAGATCGTATTGCTGCTGGATTACCCTGTGGAAGTGAGGGATTCTTGTTGATGTATGCTCGCTGGAAGAAGCTTGAAAGAGACTTGTATAATGAACGCAAAGTGTAAGTGGTTGCTATTATTTGTGTTGGTTGTTGATAGTGTGATGAGTGTAAATGATTAAGGGGTTGCTGCTCTTGCATTTCCTTTTACATATATGTTAATGTTACTTCAATGCTATTCATTTCAAGAATATGGAATTTCAGCATCTGTATTTTTTAACAAAAGTTAAAAAAGAAGTGTTTCTGTTAATATGATAGAACAGTTCTAGTAAACTTACATATTGTCTAACATTTCTTAATTATTGATTTACATACAGGCGGTTTGATATAACACAAATTCCTGATGTTTATGACTCTTGCAAGTAAGTTCTCTATTTCCAGTATATGCTTTGTTTCAAGTTCTTAGAAAGTAATAATACACCCGATACTAAATTATTACCTTCTAACGATCATGAATGTGAAAAATATTCCTGCAGTTGTTTTGTTGCACTCAAAATCTTTATTAAGCTTAACTACACAATTTATGGTTGTCTACAGGCCATGAAAGTTGAAATTCTATGGTTTTTTATTTTAGCATTTTTTACTGCATATTTGCAGTATGTGCTTTTCTTATTGTCTTGCTTCCTGTCCTTTTTTTTTTTTTTTTCTCTTTTTTTCTTTTTTTCAATTATCTTTGAGATTAAGGGACTGCACACCAAGTGATGGTTTGGGCTGGTTTGTGCTAATCTGAGTGGGCCCAGTAATGGCATTAATTTATAGTGAGATGCATGGTAACATCTACAATGCACATGGTATTACAAAGACATCCATTTGCCCATGCATGTTGGCATGACTGATATTTGCTGCCTTGACATGAAAGGGAGAAGGATGCTTGTAGAGGCAGGATATCTATAAATGTTCATTTATATTATATTGTCTCAAAATTGGTATGAAACTATATTTATTTTTTGCTGATGGTGATTGACTTGCCTTATTCAAAAACCTTTGGCATACTAATTTTATCAAAGATTCATGGTACCATGTTCTCACTGTAGTTGTTTTCCGACTGTTATATTGTTTCTTTATTTGATCTACCATTTTACAGATATGATCTGTTACACAATGCTCACCTTAATCTAGAGGGGCTGGATGAACTCTTCAAAGTTTCTCAGGTATAAATGGACTCTGATCCAACAATTTATGCTTTTTTAACAGATGTTGTGTTTGTCTTTAAGCATTCATCACTAGCAGATTTGGTCTGCTTTACTGCTTTTGTACTGTGGAACTGAATGTCATAAAGATATAATAAAACTATTCCCCTACAATATGCTGATTAAGATGGCAATGTCTGGCTTCTTTTCAGTATGTGGTGCTCATATCTTGAATTAAGGACACATTTGACATAACTGTTGATTATATGAAATATAATTTTAGAGGCAATGGAGTACGCATATCAAATCAATTCTCTCTTGCAAATATACATAGCATTGAGCTATTATTGGATAATCATTGTAATTTCTCTTAGTGTTTTGAATATTGTTATTGCAGCTACTTGCTGATGGTGTCATTCCTAATGAGTATGGAATTAATCCAAAGCAGAGATTGAAGATTGGCTCAAAGGTGAAGTACCTTTTTTTGATGCTTCCACATGTTACTGAGAAAATTCACTTGATAGGGATGCTTAATTTATGCAGTATGTCATATTTGGCAAACATACTTTTGATGTTAACTACAAACATTCTGATGAATATTTCTTGATTAAGTATACCAAATGCTCTTAAAATCATATAAATTCAGGCTAGATCAATGGCTTGATCTCAGGGTAAGTTACCATTAGGTTGTTTGCACATGTTCAAAGTCACATTGTTGTATTAACACGTCAACTGTAGAACATTATTTTAACACCCTTCCTCGAATAGTAGAGATCCAGACAGGGTGAGAGAAGGGGTTAGGGAACTACTGGAGTGATTGATGTTTGGAGCTCTAATAAAAAATGGTTCCTACACCTTTTTGTGTGAATCTTTTGATTCTCTTGCATCACTTTTAGTCTCTTACTTGTTTCTTACTTGTGCTTTTTTTTTTCAATTCAGATAGCTCGTCGTTTGTTGGGTAAAATATTGATTGATCTTAGGAACACACGTGAGGAAGCCATTAGTGTTGCTGAATTAAAATGTAATGAAGATCAGCAATCAACTTCTAAGAAGTCTGAAAAGGAAGACACAGATTACCAGTTAAAGCTTTCAATTAAGAATGATGACGTGAGAAGAACTAGCACCACTAGTGATATATCAATGGATCAGGATGATGATGATGATAAAGAGACAAAATACCGTTTGGATCCAAAGTAAATATTTCAACCTTTTTCTTGATGCTTCAACATTATATAGAATCACTGATTAGTAATGTTCACTTTTAATTAGGTATGCAAATGTAAAGACCCCAGGACGCCATGTGCGTACACGCCTCTATTTTACATCGGTAAGAAAAATACTGTCCCCTGCTTTCTATGACACACAGACACCCATCTCTCTCTCTTTCACTCAATGCTTTTTGTAAAACAAGAAACGTTCTTTGATAATACTAGATTCTCTGTTATTGGTTTAAAATCCGGGAATACTTAATATAGAAACCTATTGGGCAATTGAATGATCTCCACCTTCTCAACTTTTGACCCGAGGGTTGAAGGATCCTTGGTTACTTAACAATCATTATGAAGAGGACAGATTTATGTTTCTTCGGCAAAATAACTTCTTTTTTTATGCACTTTTCAAATGCTGAGTTGTTTTTAAAGACTAGGACTTACTCACCATATTTTTATATGGGATTTCCAATCATTAGACTAAAACTTCTTTGGTTTTCATTTTTGAACATTTCCATTGTGAACTGTTGTATCTCAATGCTGATGATGTTAATGGGCTGTGGAATGGAACCTCCAGTGTTGATGAATAAGTGAGTTCTATAGACTCACCCTTCAACTTCTTTCAAAGAAACAAGTTTTACTTCTTTCATTTCACACTATGGCAACCAAGGGTGTACAGCCACTGATATGTTTAGCACACGCTACAATTTTTTCCTACCTTTCCTCGTTATTGATTTTCTCAAGTCTTGCACTATCTGAAATATTTACATCAGTTGGATATAAACGGGATAGTTATTTGACATGCTGCTAAACAGAAGATTTTATTTTTGATACATCATATCCTCAGAAGTTTTTATCATGCAACTTGGATGACAGGAATCACATATACATTCCCTTATGAATGTTCTCCGTTACTGTAACCTGGATGAATCTCTTCAAGGTGAGGATAGCCTTGTTTGCCAGAATGCCTTGGAGCGTTTGTACAAAACCAAGGAGCTTGACTACATGAGCTATATTGTGCTAAGGATGTTTGAGAATACTGAGGTGGTAATCCTGGCTAATTTTTAGAATGTTCTTTCCACTTGATTACCTTAATTCCATATTTTCCTTTTTTGCTTATTAGACTGTTACTCAATAAAATTGTTTTCAGTCAAAGCTAGAGCCAGTATTATTCTTGGACCAAGTTGGCTGTCCAGCCCAGAAACTGGTATCCATGACCTTGAACTGGTTCAATTTAGGAACTTAGCTAATAAAGCCAGTGTTTGACTGGAAGTCTTCCTGGTTTTGAGTCTTTCAAGTTTCAGGTGAGTTATAGAGATAAAGAAAAAAGAAAAAAAAGGAAGAGGTTTCCAGGCCATTCATTTCATGCCTGAAACCTTATAATTTTCCATGTCGTAGATTTTCATGTTGAGGGAATTGATTTCTTATCGCTAAATCAAACAGAGCTGTGTGTGTTCATGTGTGACTAGATAAACCAGTCGCTCCCATGATATGTGGTTCGCATTTCCATTGCAAAGTTACAGCCGTCAATGTCTGATAAATTTTCGGTCTTTACCTTCTCTCTAATGCAATTGGAGACAATAAGTTAAACTTAGGAAGGCAATTTTTTTTTTTTTTTTCAATTTGATATTTCAGGTTGCTTTGGAAGACCCAAAAAGGTTCCGCATAGAGATGACTTTCAGCCGTGGGGCAGACTTGTCCCCGTTGGAGGTAAGCATATATTCATTTGTTGCTAAGAGAGCTCCCATGTAATGGTGCTGCTCTTCATTTATCATTTAAAATTTAACTTGTTTTCCAAAGGAAACGAAGAAAATAAGAATAACAGTAGGAAAGTTGGAACTTTATCTAGGAGGTTAATCAACATATGCGCACACAAACGAAGAGAATAATATTTTTCCCTTTATTTGCATTTAATGTTTGGAATACAAATTGAATTTCACTTTGGCAAAAGAGTCTTTATAATGGTGAGCATGACAATCATCACTGCTTGGAGTTATAGTACGGGGGTTAATGGATGGGAGGTGAATAGCCCTATTAGTTTTTGACAGACTTCCTATTTTAACTTTAATTCAGACACTTCCTATTTAACCATATTTTTTTTTAGAAACCCAATTTTATTTCTTCAACAAATAAACCCTTTTAACCGTATTTGACACTTCATCATCTTTCTTTCAATCTGAAAGGGTCCTAACTAGATGTAACATTCATTACCTTCCCATCTCCAGATAAAGATGACTTCTCCCCCCCATTCCCCTTCGTAGTTATTCAAAAAAGGGAGGGTAAAAATTTTCCCCTCACCTCACTATTTTTTTCCCACACTGTGATGGTGGATGAGTGGTGGCTCTATCAACACACTGTCTAGACACCTTCAGATTGTACAATAGATTGCAAACATGCTTACAGGAGAAATTCCAATAGAGTCAAACATCTTGATTTATTCTATTGTTCGCTGGTGTCTGTTTTTACTAAGATGGCCTCATTTTGTGTCATAATGATTTGATACTAGGGATAAAGGCTAAATACTATTTAAACTAGGCATAGTTGAATGAGCCACGTCAAGTTTGGTTCTGTTTTGTTTGACAGAAGAATGACAGTGAGGCTACCTCGTTGCATCAGGAGCACACTCTTCCAATAATGGGTCCAGAAAGGCTGCAAGAAGTGGGATCCTATCCCACATTAGAGAAAATGGAGATGATGTTTCGTCCTTTTGCCATGCCAGCAGAAGACTTTCCTCCACCGTCCACCCCTGCTGGATTCTCGGGCTACTTCTCAAAAAGTGCAGTACTTGAGCGCCTTGTTAATCTTTGGCCCTTCCATAAGCATGATAAGCATGCAAGTGCTAATGGAAAGTAGCTACTAACATTTTGTCCCTGTTTTCTTTCATGAGTGAACATTCCATTTTCACAATTCTTTGCTTATCTCATGTCACAATGCTGATGCTTTAAGGTATGCTTCGAGCTTATCTTGGAAAAATACTTTTGGAGTGTGCTTCTGATTTTTTTTTTTTCCCGGGGTATGCTGGTATGCCCAACATGATTGGATTTGATAATATTTTATTTGAGATAAGCTGTATTGTTTATTTGTCTAATATAAACTAAGAAAATATTGTGTTTTTTAATTGTTGGTATGTTCATGGTCACAGAAAAGTACTCCTAGAGATCTTTTATCTTATCAAGTTAAAAACCTAATTGTTTTAATGTTAATATAAAAATAAAAGAAACTATATTTTAATTTAATATCGAAATTTTTTCTTATAATTTATTTTTGAGAGACTTGATCATATGTAAATTAAAGTATTGTATTTTTTAAGAATTTTTTTTTTTTATGGGAAGGAACTGATTCGTTTAATATTGAAAAAAAACCTCGCATGTAAATCATAATTATACATATTAAACATGAAAGGGTAAGAATATGGAAAACTCAAAATTAATTGCAAAAATGATTTAATGACCAGACTAAGGCATTGTTCGGTAAAATGCAAATAACATGTTTTTATCAAGTTATTTTAACTACGATGTCAATTCAAAATAGATTATTGTTTATCGACTCAAAACCAAATAACGTCAAACTTCCACATATATTTTATTAATGTCACCTACTTCGTTTAAATTTCATGCTAAACAAATAAATAAACTATAACTCATGCATCAATAGTTAATGTCCACAAAACAAACACAAACCCAAAAAAAAACTCATAATTCAATGCAAATAATTAAATTATTTTAAAATTCAAGCACAAATTAAACCAAATTAATAGTCCAGGGTATATTGAAATTGGGTCAAAAGTGTTGCTGGAACAATGGTGGTGCGTGGCACATCAGTGCGTGGATTCACGCGCCGCCACTATTGGATGGGCATGAACCGGAAGATCCGATACTCCTTTTTCCCCTCCTTATTTCTACACTGAAGGTTAGACAACAGAACTTCTGAGGAAAGAGATCTACTTGGTTAAAGGTTTCGGTCTTTTTTTCTTCTCTTCTTCTCCTTCTGTCAGCGGTGACTCACCGTTACCTGCAAAAGACAAGAAATTCACATAAACAGTTGACTTTAATAAATTTCTTTTTGTTTTTTAGATCTTATAAAAAGTGGGAGAGTGAAGGGATAGATCTGGTATTGCTGGTCCCAGTTGTTGTACATTCTAGAGCATCATTATAAATAGAGCATCAAATTACATTCTAGCAAGGGGCATCATTATAAAAGATTAGGATCGGCCCCTCTCTTAAATTATACCCTATATAAAAAAAAAGCTAATAAGTAATAAAGGAGATGCATGAGGGATATGTAAAATCCACAAGATGGTAAGAGCCAGTTGTTGTTGTAGTTACCTAAATAAGGTCATATTGGCCCTTATCCTTCATGATGTAATGAAAATGGTTAGGAAGTGTGATAAGTTTCAAAGGTTTGCTCATTTCCCTTACTTTACACCAATAAGACAACAATCTTTTTCCACTGGTTATTCTCTTAATGATGAATGGATATTTTAAGCCCATTCCTAAAGTCATTAAGAAAGAAATAGTCTGTCCTCGTAGTTGTGGATTACTTAATCAAATAGGTTGAGGTTGAAGTCTTAGTCAAAATCACATTTAACAATATGACTTTTTTCATGTGAAAGAACATAATTTATTTATTCAGTTTTACCGAAGTTCAAATCATTGATAATGGCCTATAATTTGATAAATAGAAAAAAAGTAGTTTTAAAGGTTTTGAATTGACCATAAATTCTTCTCAATATCCTATCATCAGAAAAATAGACAAATTGAGCTCACAAATTTGATCCTTTTGAATAGGTTTAAGAAGAAATTTGATGGGTTAAAGGTAAAGTGGGATGGCATATGGATGAGATTTTATTGGCATACAAAACTACTAAAAAATCCTTAATGGGCAAAGCAACATTTTTATTGATATATAAGACTAAAACCATTATCGTAGCCAAAACTGGTTTCCCTAACTATCGAGTCTAGTGTTATTCTATCAGAATTATTGATAAAAAATTTAGGACCAACTTGGACCTCCTAGAAGAAACCTACATAATGGCACTAGTTTGGAATGAGGTGTATGAAAAAAGGTTGCCTAATATCATAATATTTGAGTAAAAAGTCGATGCTTTTGTATAAAAGATCTAATATTAAGAAAGCTTAAATCTATATGCAATATGGAAGGTAAGGGAAAGCAATCATCAAAATGCGATAAACCTTAAAAACTCATCCACTTAATCAAGACCAACACTTACCATTTATAATATGAAGAAGGGAAGATATTACCCCACTTATAACATTTAGATCATCTTAAGTCATACTATTAATAAATAATAATGACTTGTGTAAATCATGAAACATTAATAAATTGTTGGCTTTCATGAAAATCTTTCTTAAAGTATTCTACTAATTAAAATAAGATGTTTAGGTATAAAAACAATAAACCTCTCGGTTTAGGAAAACCATATTGTCTAAGGGTGATCATTTTCGGTTCAGTTCGGTTTTTATAAAAAAAAAGTAACCAAACCAAAAAAAACTGAAACCAGTTCAAACCGACCGGTTTCGGTTCGGTTTGGTTATTTTAGAACAAAAACCGGTTCGGCTCGGTTTTTTCGATTTTTCTCGGTTCGGCTCGGTTTTTTTCTGGTTTGGGTTCGGTTTGGTTCAGTTCGGTTTTTTCAGTTTCAGGCTTATAAAATTGAAACTGAACTGGTCAGTTTTTTATTAATTGATTTTTTTTCATAGTTCGGTTTTTTCAATTTTATTTTCAGTTTTCTCGGTTTAATCGGTTTTTTGATTTTTTTACTCATCCCTTATCCAAGTTTTTTTTGCCAAGTATATTATTGCCAAGTATAAATACAAAATCTCCCAAGATATGAGAGGCCACCTTATCCAAGTTTTTTTTTAAAAATCCATTTAGGCACGAGAACACATATTGCCTGAGTATAAATGTTTGATCCCTCTTAGGCACAAGGGGGCACCTTGTCCATGTATAAAGGAAAAATAAAGCCCTTCATATATGATACACTTTTTTTGTTGAACACTTTTCCCTAAATATAGAGGCTAAAAAACTTCATCCCAACAAACCATAATTTAAAATTACCATAAAAAAAAGTTAGAACCCTTTCAGGTGACTTAAAACCATAAAATTTATAAAATACATAATCATGGGCATAGTCAAATGAGCAAGACCCACTCGAATCTTTAACATTAAAAAAGGACGAATGATACACTAAATGGGGACTTGGAATCCCAAATCCTATAAAGTTTATCATTGGGAGCCATAGATCCCAGGTAGCACTTTATTAGAGCTTTAAACCTCGAATAACTAGGTTTAGGGATATAAACCCTAATTTATGAAGTGATGGGGTTCCTGAACTCAAATAACAAGATGAAAATGAAGAAAACAATGAAAAAAAAATAAAGAATTGAATTAATATTAAAAATATCATTTAAAGACCATAAAAGGAAAATTTTCTAAGTATAAAATTCAATACTTGTAAGATTGGGGGTGAAATGAACTAATTATAATGGATAAAGACCTAATCCATTTTGACCAAGTCTTGGGTTGGTGTCTCCTTTATAATCTCCACTTGGAGCTCTATCTCTATTCGGGCTTGCTTTATATCCTCTAGTAAATTATGAGCTATTTTTTCTTCAATCTAGAAGATCTTTTTCTTGGTCACCCTAGACGACCTCATCCTTAGTCCTATCTTCATCCTCTAAAATGTTTTTATCATCCAGGTCGGACAAGTACTGCCCCTCGAGTAGCAGCAATAGCTTTATCTAAGTAGAGCTTCTTGAAGTTAAGCAGCCTAATTAGGGAGAAAAACTAAAAAAATCCACTACCAGCTCTCTAAGACCTCTTAGCCGAATCTATTATCAATGTGAAAAGCTTTTCTTTTAGGACCTTTTACACTCTCAACTCCTCTATTATATATTGATGAGCTTTTTTGGAAAATTCCTAACTTTTCTTAGCCAAAACGCTTCTTGCTTGATGTTGTCCCTTTTTCGAGTCAAGTTGACAACTAGCTTCTTTTGCTTTTTTCTTTTTACCCCTCCTCTTTCAAGGACTGTTCAACATCAATTAGCTTGGCTAGCTACTTATACAGCTACAAAGGTTGCTTCCTCTTTTTATTTTTTCCTTACAAGGCCTTACTTCCAGCTCAACCTAGATAAAAGTCGGCACCTACAACTCCTTTCATAAATCAAGCATAGTTGTCTTGATCTCATTGACCACTTATAAACCTTATCCTATTTCTCCTATTCATTTTCCACTATTTGGTTTAGTGGAATTACATCTAACTCATCTATGATAGCTAGGAAAGTAAAAAAAAAAATATAAAGATAAAAAAAAAAATTGAACCACTTACACGAAAGATTCCTTTAATAGAGCTTGGTTCACATGTTCCTCTTATTGGGTGCTCACTTTGAGGTTGTATATATTTTTTCTGAAGCACTACATGTTGATAACTCGAGTATAAAAGAATTAGTTGTGGATTACTCAATGCAGGGGATAGAGGACCATATCCATGAATTGACATTCAACCTTCTGTTTCTTTCTCTTGGAAGCCCTAGATGGACCAAGTTGTTTAATTATAGAGCTCACAACTCAAGTAACAACTCCTAAAAAACAAACAAAAATGGTGAGGGAAAAAACAAAACAAAATTATAAAGATAAAAAAAAAAAATAAGGCATAACAAGTTTGACTTTTCCCTAAGCTATAACCTATGATATGGTATTGATCTTGTAACACATGGACATTTCCCTTAACTGATCAACAAAAGCTCACCCTACAACTCTTAGAAAGGCATATTGTTCAAAGGCCCAACTAGTATTCTTTAGAAATAAGAACACATCCATATTTCATAAGTTTTACCAAAATGCACCCCTCAATCTATACTAAATTATAAACCATTTAATATTCTTTAGAAATAAAGACATATTTTTTTTCACGTGATCAATTTTTCCTAAGATCACTTAATGTATAGGATCTTCAATAGGATAAAGAAAAAATAGAATCACATCATCTCTTGCCTATCATAAGAGCAACTAATCTTTCAGCAACAAACCCTAGACAACCCTAAAGTTAGAGTCTCTCTTATAAGTATACAACTTCTCTAAAGCTACTATAATAGCTTAATAGTTCAAGTGTGACTACTTCATACACAAATTAATGAAGTACAAAACACCCCTTACAAATCCCAACAATGAAAAGGTGTATCCATATAAAAATATATAGACTAGGAAAATAATCTCAACCTCTCTTGTCCAGACCCTATTCGAATGTAGACTTGTTATTCTTTTATGTTGCTTGAGTATCGAGCTACATACCCAATTGGAAATTTTCTAGCATACAACTCTAACTTCTCCAAAGTCATTTTGTTTTAATAGAGGTCATATATTAATCTTAAGGTTGTCTAATCATCCCTTAAGGAGTTCTAACCCCTTATTAGGGTTCTCTTGCCTTTTATTTAGCTCGAGACCCCACATTCAGGGTGGCCCCAAATCCATTAGTAAGTTGGTTATGGTCTACCATGTCCTAAGTTACTTTATACAAAAAGATAAAAAAAAAAAAGAAAAAAGAAAGGGTGACAATGTGGAAGTACCTAACTAGAAATCCCTCATTTAAAAGTGTGGAAGAACCTAGTTAGAAATACCTCATTCATTGAAAAATAAATAGGAAGAACAATGGTGTTCTTGAAGATCAACTACACCAAACCTCTCAAAAACAACTTGAATGGTAGAGAAAATGATTAAAATTCCCCATTGTGAAGAATGACACTCATAAAAAAACCACCAAACTCAAAGCATATGTGAAACAAAATAAGAAATAAGGAAAAATGAAAATGATAGACCTTATATAGGCCATTCCACGTGGCATGCAACATGAGCCCCTTCGTTGACTCTACTCTCTCTCTCTCTCTCTACACACACACAGAGTGAGCTAAGTGGGTCAATAATAACTGAAAAGTTAGTCCACTCAAGTCATAACATGACATCATTTATGACGGGTTTTTAGAATTTTAAATATTCAAAACCCCTAAGATTTTCACTTGCTTATCCATGCACCAACATTTTGAATCCTAGCATGCACTTACATGGTAATTCTTAAACTCTCAATTATATGACTTTCTTGTGTGCACATTTTCTCATATGCTTTCACACCATTGCATCTTTAAGGAATCATAGTTAACAAGAAATGTGAAATTACTCCTTATTCATCTAGAGGAATCCATGTTGTCTAGATAGGGCATGCCGTCTTGATCAACACCCTTCACCCTAAATGACATTTAACTAAACAACACCAACACTGACAAGGGTAGATGAATACTTTGTCTTTGTGCCACCCATGCCATCGAGACTTGAGAGGAAAACTAATATACTCAGGGTGCATATATACTTAGAGAACCCATTTAGTCCATTTCAGTGTTATATCTAATGAGGAGCCCTGGCAAACTGATCAACCTAGCTAGATGACATACACTTGACTAAAACATGTCCGCTTAGGTAACATATACTTGATCGGTTATCCACCTAGATAGACTCGAACTATTTCACCAACCCTTGATATGGTTTGTATCGCAAATTAAATGTTCATGTATTCTACTATCATAACTAGTTCATGAAACGACATTAAAACATTAAAGTATGCACATATTAAATGGGTAATTCCTATGACATCACTCTTTCTTCCCAACAGTAAATTGCCCATCACTAGATTCTTATCTTTCTTTAGAATTTACACACTGATCAATGTGTACTTATGAATTAGATTGTTTTTTTTTTTTCTTTATCTTTTGCTGAGTCTTCACTATAGGTTTTTTCAGATGTTTGGAAAGTCAGATTGATTCTTGGTGGAGAGAAAGAGTGGCGATGAAGCTAAGTCCGTCCAAACTTCTCCCTGATATTCTCCCAACTAAAGTTTGAAAGTAGCTAGAACATGACATTGCCTTCTCTTCATGTAGTAGGTCACAGCTAAGCTAGGTTGTAGCGTCATGGTTTAGCCTGTTTCTTGATAAAGAATCAAAACATTAATTAGTTTTGTTTTCTGATTTCGAGTTGTTCAAATTATCCGCAAAGTCCCAATTATGCGAAATGGGAGCATTTCTTTTTCTTTCATTCTCTGTATATATGCAGTTATGACTTTTGGAGGAGAAATGGCCACCTCAGTAATTTCACTAAAATATTGTTTGTTTTTCTTTTTCCTTGCATATATAATTTTTTTCATTCCTTGCTATTATCTTCTATTGATTTGAGAGGGACAAAAACTATAACTGCAAACTGAATGCACAAGTTCCTGTTCTAGTTTATCGTTTTCAGTAACTGTGGTTCCTTTTCTACTTCCATTCTCGGGTTTTCTGTTTCAAGCCCCCACGTTCACAACCATCCCCGATAAGAAAATATAGCAAGAACTAAAAACTTCGTACAAAACACTGCAAATGTGAAAGTCCGAATGGGCCTCTCTTACTTTTATTACCCCCATGTAACTGAGGACATTACACAACAATTGGGCAGTGGTCGCATAACTTAATCATCATAAACAAGCCTTGATAAATAAAAAAGAAAGAAAAAAAAAAAACCAATTCCACATACCTACCTCCAGCAACTAATGCATAATATTTGCTTTACTTCCAATAAGAGCAAACAAGAACAGACTGAAAACCTCACCTTGACAGGACTGTAGCAATTGAGAGTTTCAACAACACAAAATTTCTCAACAGAGTAAATTCAATAACAGTTTTAGACGAAGCTGAGAAGAATTAGAGGAACTTGCCAAGTCTTCTGCAATAGCAAGGACTATGTATGCTACTGTTAAGGGTAACTACTGGCAAAGCTGCTCAACTGCAGTCACAATCTGGGCAGGTTGAACCACTGTCCATTCCTCCAATGTCCCGGCATAAGGTGTTGGCACATCCTGTGAAGACAAGCACACGATTGGAGCATCCAAGTAGTCATGGAAATTTTCAGTGATAGCTGCAGTCAAGCTAGCACCAATACCACCAGTTCTCATGCATTCCTCCACAATCAAAACACGATGTGTCTTCTTCACAGAATTTCCTATCGTATGAAGATCAAATGGCTTCAATGATCTGATATCAATTACTTCAGGATCATATCCCTTGTTTACCAAGGTTTTGGCAGCCTGCATCACATGATATCTCATCCGGGAGTAGGTTAAGATAGTGACATGCTCTCCAGGCCTAACCATCTCAGCTTCCTCGAGATTGCAAATGTATTCTTCGTCTGGGATTCTCTCCTTGAGGTTGTAAAGCAAGACATGCTCAAACAGTATGACTGGGTTCTCACTTCGGATTGCAGCTTTCATCAAGCCCTTGGCATTGTAAGGGGTTGAACATGCAACCATTTGGATTCCTGGGATTGATTGAAAATATGACTCAAGGCGTTGTGAATGCTCAGCTCCAAGTTGTCGGCCAACTCCCCCAGGCCCGCGAATGACAACTGGTATAGTAAACTGGCCACCTGATGTATAGTGAAGCATGCCACAATTGTTTGAGATCTGGTTGAAGGCTAGAAGAAGAAATCCCATGTTCATGCCCTCGATAATTGGCCTCAAGCCAGTCATGGCAGCTCCAATGCCCATACCAGTGAAGGAGTTCTCAGCAATAGGGGTGTCAAGAACTCTGAGATCCCCATACTTATCAGCCAGGCCTTTGGTCACCTTGTAAGAACCTCCATAATGACCCACGTCTTCACCCATGACACAGACATGGGGATCTCTGTCCATTTCCTCTTCCAAACCTTCTCGGAGGGCCTCAAAAAGTAGTAGTTCATGCCTTCATATAAAATGCAGATTTGTTAAGCAGATTTATAATGTGCAATACGAAAATATCATTTACCCACAAGCAGGTGACAAGGTGCTTATCATATGCACATCAATATAGAAAACTTAAAAGAGATAAAGCACACATAGAGGCAAGATGTGCAACAGAGATATTAGTTTATTACTATAAGTGGCAGTGAGCCAGACAGCCTCTCTAACTAATGCAGGGCAGCCTACCACAACAATCATGGCCAGGGCTGGGCTAATTGGCCCACTTTTTGTAGTTTCTTACTCAAAGAGAGAAACTTGAAAGCGAAACAAATCTGTCTAGATATTGTGGTGGTGGTATTTGCGTAGCTTGGGACCTCGATAACCCATATCCTACGACTCCTAGATAATTGTTGAAAAGAAAACAAACACCTACAAACATGGTTTGTCATTCAAATTGCAGAAATGCAAATGAAACTATCCTGTTTAAAGATGAGAGCAAATTAAGGAATTAGTCTTTTGTGAAAATTGCAGAAATTTTCAACTATCCTTTCAGTTAATTCAGATAAAATGAAACTACTAATTTCTAATCGACATTATTTCTTTCATACAACATCCATTCAGATTATTCTTTTTCCTACTCTAATCTTTATCATATTCTTAAGAAACCAAAACTCAATAAAAGGAACCGTTTGTTGTTAATACTACAGTTAAGTATCCTCAAAATCTACCCAAATATCCGATCCAGAATATATATAATATAACCAAGTTGTATTGAGAATCGATATTTGCTATATACCAAAGAGTCCACAGATTAGTAATGTCCACAAGGGTTACTATTGCACCCTATAACAGTAACCACAGAATAGGAATTATTGTTGTCGTCGTACGGATTGGAATGCTATATATTAAAGAGAGTGACATGAATATTGAGCTAAAATAACAAATAGATTACACCAAATCAAGCATAGCATTGCATATATATGTGGGTCGAGAAATGGAAGCAAACATACCCGGGTTTCGATGTAGAGGAAGCTGCAGAACTATCAGCCTTTGTCTAAAACAAAACAAGATAAACAGACAAACACACACAATTACAAACAAGAGCAAACTTGGAGAACAAACTTAAAATAAGAGGAGAGGAGATTAACTGCAACTGCATTTGTAATCAATTGATCAACCCTGCGAGCTCTAGCGTTAGAACCCCCAAGATTCAGATTCATGCTCCCATCAGATCTCACCACCGAAAAGCTCACTTTCCTCTCTAAAATCAAACAAAACTCAAAACCCATTATTATAAAAGCATAAAAAACGAATCTTTTACAGAAAATGGAAGGAAACTAACCCGAGAGGGATCTGCGAGTGGAAGGCAAAAGCAATTTCTTTGAATCGAAGGAATTGGTGAAAGCTGTAGCAGCTCCACCTCCTAATCCCTGGAAAATGGTGGCCATTTGCTCTTCTTTTCTTTATGGCTGAAAAAGTGGTGATTTTCAAGAAGACAGGATGAGAAAGTACGTGAAAGGGATGCAATTTATAAATGCAGGAGAGAAATGAGAGAGAGAAGGAGGGGGCGAAGAAATTGAGGGACTGCAGAAAAGAAAAGGTGAGTAAGCTATGATTCCTATGTTTTTTTTTTGGAACCACAAAATTAATGAACAGCAACACCAACATAGTTTGCATCGCCACTTCTATTGCGCGACTCGTGTCCAGGCGTGTTAGAAAAAAACTATTTCATTTATATTATTTAAGTTTATTAAACCCATTAAAATCAAATAATATAGATATTATATTCAATGAACACCTCCTCGATATACATTGAGACGTGAGAGATGGGATGTCATGTAATGTAAGGGATTTTTTTTTTTTTTTTTTCACTTCTTGGACTTAGGTAGACAGTTTTTGTTGTTTCCTATGGTTCATGGAGAAGGGGTTTTTTGGTAATTTAAGAGGAAGTGGGCACGTGATTTGGACAAGGGTTGTGGTCACGGTGTTGGTCACCCACTGGGTGGGTGGTTGGAGTGTTGGACCAACTTTTAATATTTCAGTACTTGACTCGACTAAAACCAGTGTAAAAGCCAATTATAATCCAATCTTGCAGGTTGTATAATTTTATTTTTTAGAAAAAAATATAAATAAATAGACTCTTTCAATGCATTTTTTTTCCATAAAAAATTTATCAATAAAAAAAATTTATGTGTACATATAATTAAATAAATCAAGAGTTATTCATGCTAATAAATATAT
>Ga0307513_10001744_pt1 | contig 30966 bp, 24 predicted proteins | sample 15_EM_MG_FD_202174 | JGI IMG/M metagenome (GOLD analysis project Ga0307513, IMG submission 202174) | Populus trichocarpa ectomycorrhiza microbial communities from riparian zone in the Pacific Northwest, United States - 15_EM | ecosystem: Host-associated > Plants > Roots > Unclassified | place... | reverse complement strand
GGACGGCGCCAAGGCAGTCCGTCCCGTCCAAGGACGAGACTGTCTCGTCCTTCGTCGTCCTCACCCCGTCTTGGACGGACGGGACGACTGGATCTAGTGATCCTAGCTGAGCAAGTACAAACACAAAATACTGCATTCCAACACTGTTAGTAGCCCACATTTTAAAAGCCCCCTTCGGAAAAGAACAGTACCATAAGAACCCCCCAAGTATTATATACATGTATAATATTATGCATACGAAAACCAAAACGGGAAATAGAAGGAAAGCAAAAAATCATGGGAAAAAGAACTACGTAGTCTACATCTCGACTTTCTTGGTCAAACACTACCTGCCCTACCGGCGAGACGGGACTCAAGCCCTCTTACTCGCAGTATCATACAAATATCACTGGCATGCTACTTATAATTCCCCCGGAGCTTCAACTGGAGGCACCGGGTGCACCACGTCCGCCATCAACTCAACCTTCGGACGGGAAGAGTCCTCCATCTCCGCAAGGGCCGGAGTGCTGTAGTCCTGCCCAGAATTTTCCGGTTGCCGGAAAAAGAAGAAATACAAGAGCGCGCCCAGAGTGATAGTCCCGGCAAATGCCCCGATGGCTACGCCGGCAATAGCCCCTTTCGACAAATCTCTATTACTACTACCGCTGGGGGTAGTAACCGCGGACGAAGAGGTAGGTGTGGTAGTAGTGGATGGCAGCGGGGTCGTCGTAGAAGTAATTGAGCTCGTAACCGTCCGGTTGTACTCGCAAGACTTTGAATACCATGCATCGTACTCGGCCACCCCGCTAGTATCGCACGTTGTTGTCAAAATGGTGCAATCAGGCTTTCGCCCTGAGCACACACAGTTGGAAGTAAATTCATAACAAACATTCGACCCGTTGAAGCAGCCGCGCGCGCAACTAGGAATGCCTGTGATGTCGACAAGAGGCTTCCCAGGACACTGGGTATCATACCAGTCTTCCGTACGGTTCCAGCAATCCCAGTCGACGCTACCTTCTGTGAGCGGAGAGGAAAAAAGAAGCAAAAGAAACAAGTGAGGAACTCGTGGAGAGCGCGGAAGGGCAGTGCGAAAAAAAACTTACACCCAAGCACATTGTAGAGGATTTGGTTTTCCGCAGAAACAGCCAAGCGTTACCCCCGATCCGCAGCCTAGCGACGAACCAAATTTCCTTTTCAAATTTATCAGCTTATCGCACCAAAGCTTAAAGGATAAAGTGGAGCGGGGGCGAAAGAAGAGAGGAAGAAGCATACGGGATACAGACTTTAGACGAACACTCGGGCATTCCGCTAAAGTCAACATTAACGTCCCTCGGTTGAAGCATGACCCCCGCCCCGGATGTCAATGATGATATCAGGCTGACCAGACATAGAATTCCAGCAGCTAACTTGAATTGAAGTTCCATCATATCGCGAGATGGGTGAGATGTGTCCGAAACTGAGACCGGTAGGGGGATTCGTCGAAAGAACTGTGTTCATGGGAAAGGAGTTACAATGAGGCTCTGTAGAACCCCCCCCCCCCAAAATCCAGCTAACTAAGCGGGATAACAGACTAAAAGCAAAAACAAGATCCTGGCATTCTACAAGTACATAAGAGAAAGTGGAAATAAAAACCCTTCATGTTGGACCAACAGAGGCTGTTTTGCTGTTTAGGTAGCACAGGCCCAATCCTGTTGAGACCGTGAGCACTCGGGCACAAGAGAGATGTGTTAGGTCACTGAAATTCCCTATTTGATAGAGAGGCGGAGAAACCACGGCAAACCCAGCCCTCAGCTGAGACCAAAGATGGATCACACCACAGTCTGCAAGAGGAAACCACAACATCCCATCACATTTTCACTCCCATTTGAGTAGAGAGCTAATGTCGCCCGATTGAAGTTGCTCCCTTTTTGTTGATGGCGCACAAAAAAAAACGCGACTTCAATCCTGCGACATAAGCGGTTACTTACGAAATACCATACCAGCTCAGTCAACTGGATTGACAGGACTGTGACCCGCAGCCACTCGCTCTCCAGATTCAAACAGAAGAAGGCAGACTATGTGATAGCAATCGTTTATGATGGCGTAGTATTGTCTGATACCGGTTGCAATTGATAGGAGGATGCAAGCCAAGAGTTATGTTGTGGACTTATTTACTTATTCTTGTCTTGGGATGGGGTGACACCCCCCCCCCCAGGCCCCATAAAATACAGCTCGAGAAGAAACGTACTCGCACAGTACGAGTACAGTACCAACGCTCAACATCAACCAGAGAACTCCGTAGCTCAATTCTTCAAAGACATTGTGCTCCAGCCGAGCAATTCATATGAAGGGTAGACAATTCACTCTGCTAGTATACAGGGAGAGGAGTCTTCATACTAAAGTGGCCCACCAGCAAAAGGTCCTTTAAAAATTGGTGAGGTCACAAAATCTTTTTGTTCGATCCCCATCGCATATGCTTGTCCCTTGTAAGGTGCTAATACCGGACTCAAGTAGGGCGGGTCAGTACGGTGCGGTAGTCTAAGTGCTATTTGGGCTGAGCCTCACGCCTAATCTGGAATAGCTCATGGATGAGTTCTCGAACTTTGTCAAGAATGACCCCGTCCAATGGTAGCTCTGTGGCCCTTGTAACAACGATTATGATAGGTCCGAATATGCTGCCAAGACACCCCACCAGGGTTGCATGAAAACACGATACCTTCTTGGGAACTTATTACCAAAGGATATTCCGACGGCGCTTTTGACATCTGCCACCACTAAACGCAGATACCGATGTATGTGGGCTCTTTTTTTTTCCCCCAATCGTCGGAGTAGGTGCTGCAAGATTCGCCCCAGAGCCGGGAGAAAGGCCCCCCGATTGTCAAGTTTCGAGTAGATCTGCCAGATTTGTATACAGAGGAAATAGGTTACGCTCACCAATGCGCTTCAATCTGAAAAACTTGCATAGACATCCCTCATCACCAAGGCTGAATACCTGTAATTAATACGGGCAGCGAGGCAGAGAGAGGCACGAAGATAGGACAGCACGAGCACGGTGTTCAAGGAATAGGGAGCCATCGCAACCCAACAGCCCCCGGGTGAATGCAGGACCAACCCGAGCGAATAACAAAATATGCATCCACCACGCATTCTGGGGCTTGGCTGCTGTTGTCCGAAGTCTTTCTAGGGGCGCAGTATTACAAATTGGTCTAGTCTTGTGTCACTATTACACTCTCGTCAATTATCTCCAGAAGCGGTTAGATACAGGTTGGACTCGTAGGGGTGGTGGGGGCTCGGGAGATCGGGGAAAAGACATGAGGAAGGGAAAAACGCCTGGTGAAAGTAATATACAGAAGTGAAGTAGAAGTAAAGTTGAAAATACTAGGTAGGCGGGAGAGTAGGTAAAACTTTTTAAAAAAAAGAAAGAGGGGAAGAAATAAAAAGAGAAATCGCTAAGCGACACACTCTACACCTGTATGCACAAACTCCCCACCAACCCGCCCCACCCATGCCCGCTCCCCCTCATGCCAACAAAAAGTATCACATACCAATGGACCGGTGAATTAAATTAAATCGAATCATCCCTTCCCAGGCATTTCCCCACCCCCAAGCTCTGCAACCGTAGACTCAGGATCCTCAAGTTCATGCGCAACCTGCTCAATTCCATTCTGCCCAATACCACTATTTCCCGTAGCATCGGTATATCCATGGTTCTCGTGATACGGCGGCGCGGCGCCATCCTTATCCCCATAGTTGTGCCCAGCGGGAGTGGGGATATTGGCATGGGCATATCCAACGGGCATTCCGGCTTCGCCAACGGGCATTCCGGCTTCAGGGGAGGTATTAGCAGCAAGCTGTCTGCGGCGGTATAAAATGATGCCGAGGAGTAGAAGGACGCCTGCGACTACGCCACCTACTACTCCGCCGGCAATGGCACCGACCGGAGTAGGGACCGGGGGGCCAGGCGTGGGTGTGATGGGTATTTCGGGCGGGTCGTCCAAGTAATGTTGCGAATAGACTACGTCGAGGCCACGAGCCCACCCAGCGGATGGGCTTTTGATAGTTGCAGAACCGGTTGGCCTGCTATTGTGTTAGCCAAGAGGGAAGGAGATGACAGGAACGGAAGGGCAACGTACGATCCACCAATAACACTAACCACGGCCGCAGGCACTTCATACGCTTTATCATCATTCATGGAAGTGATAGCCTCAAGGGTGGACAGGTCCACAACATCCAAAGTTGGCAAGCACGCTGCCTCACTAGGGCCCGGGCTTCCTGCAGAAATTAACATCCTGTGCTTCCCAAATAAATTGCAGTTTGCCAGAGTTCTTGGAGCTGCTAGGCTGGGAGCTTTAATCCAGATGAAGCCAGGAATGGTCAAAATCCAGTGATTATCAATCGAGGGCCTCTGGTCGACATCCCCGGCTCGGTGACCGCCATAGAGGTGCACTTGGTGAGAGGTACGGTCCTGTGAAGACACCACGGTTGTGCAGAATCCCTGGCGGGTGGGGGGCGGATTACCACTAGTCTCCTGGCTGTACCAGGCGTTTCCCTTGATGTCGTAGACGTATACAGAGTCAAATGAGAGCTGGGTTTATCGTCAGTGCTATGAAATCGCCCAAGGGTGTTGAGGACATACCTTGGTAACCCCGTTACTCTCGGTCCCCCCCAACAAGACCATCGCCCCCTCTGCGCCAACCGGCACAAACGCCGCAGCTGCCCAAAGTTTATTGGGCGCAGGAAATCTATCGACGGCACCGGTGGAAGTATTATACTTAAAGATCTCGGTATCAAACTGCTTCTTGGGCGTAGGCGGGATCGGGCCAAAATAGTACGCAGCCTGCCTCTCCGGCACATTTATGAATGCGCCTGTTAGTGGGAGCCTTAGTTCCGGGATCTTGCTGGGCCATTCCTCGGTCTGGACAGTATCCGTCACGGGGTCATACGAGAAAATAGTCTTCGCGGTGTTGGCTACGCCGTATTTTTGGCGCACTTCTCCGGCGAATATACTGGAAACTATTAGCTAGGGATTGGGAGGTAGATGGAAATTGGGGGGGCGAACAGTCTCTTCGAAGCAGAGTAGGTGAAAAAGTCAAAGTCGTATTTGACCTTTGGAGCAACATGCCAGTTGATTTTGAGGTCCTCCGTACTAAAAGCGGCGGCTAGAGCAATCTCTCCAATCAGAAGTTCGTATGGGGTGTTTATCACTGTCCCGTTCGAGTATACATCGTTGCGGTTCACATTGCTGATTATATAGAGTTGGTCCTTTGTTAGGACCGCTACCCACACGAATTAGCCTTCAATTTTTGCGGGGGAACTGGATGAGGAGGGGGAAATACCTCTTCCCGAAATGTTCAACTTCAAGGGGTCGCATCCAGGCTGATAGGGCCATCTTATATGACCCGAATCATATTTCTCGACAGCCAGTTGTGCCAGGACCCCCGATGCACCCACCGCCGCAGTGGCCAAGACTGCGGCCTTCCAAAACATCTCTCCTCTCTTTTTTTGATTTTGATTATTATTTTTCAATCCGCCGGCTTCTAATTCACTCACTTATGTAGTGCAGTGAGGAGTAAGGAACGACGGCTGCAAGCTAGCGACAAGCAACAAGCAAGTTTGAAGAGGAAGGAAAAAGAGAGGGAGGAGAAGAGATTCCAGTGAGAGTGTGTAAGAAAAGAGGTGAGCAATGCCAGTCATGATAGGCTGGATGGTGGGCGCAGTAATGCATTGTGAGTGAGTGGCTCGAGTCCTGCACCACAAGCATATCCAGTGCGGTACTCTACTCGAGTACTGCGCACAAATAGTATTGAGACTTGATTCACAGGAAGCCGGGATACTGTGTCGGTACGAGACGAAGGCCGATCCTCAGGGTAAAAAAGTCCAAATGCTCATACAAGCACCGACACCGTCAGTAGAAACGAGCTTGTGTAACTAGAACATTTTAATCGGGCTGGGCTGTGCCGCATCGCCCTGTCGTACACATATACCGGTAGCTTACAACATTTGCACAAGTACAAGTACCAGGCATAAAGATTTCGCACATGCTCCGTCGCCGTTACAATCCCAGTGATTGAAATTACACCTTGTTACACAAACCCCTCTTTGGGTTTCCAACCAGTTAAAATCGATATCAGACCAACCACGATGGCTTCAAGCTACACAGCTTCAGGTTTACGATCGAGTTCGTCTACGAAGGATGCTCTCGCAAGGGAGAATAAGTTTTTAAGGGGGAGGTTGAGAGAGGTGGAGGAGGAGTTGAGGCAGGTGAGGATTAAGTTGGGGGAGAATAGGATTTGGAAGAGTGAAGAGGAAGAGATGGAAGCCCGAAGGAATCCCTGGAGGACGCCCTCGCCGGAGGAAGAGAGGTTTCCAAGGGAAACCTCTAAGAGGAGTTTGGAAGATTTGGTCGCTCAGGTGGTGGATGGAGGGAAGAAAAGGAAAGTGGGCGGGTCGTTTGACCCTGAAAAAGAGGTGGGAAAAGGCATACCGAGGATGGTAAAAGTTGGGGGTGTGAGGTGGGATGAGGGGATTGGTGGGGTCGAGGCTGCATTGCGTGAAGCGGGGGTGGGATTTTGTGAGGGAACGAGGTGGTTGGTGGGGGAGGAGGAGTTGGATAAGAGGAGGAAACGTGGGGGCTTGGCGTCCACGGTGGTGGTTAGGGTTGTGGGAGAGGAGGTGGTGCGCCAATTGGGAAGAGCTGGCATATGGGTCGGGGGTTATTGGTGCTCGGTGAAGAAGTTTGTGGCGGTGCAGCCGAGGAGGAAGGAGGCAGGTTGGATGAAGGTGATGGATGGGATTAAGTCACATGTGGAGTTTGTGACGGATAGGTTGGAGGAAAAGGAAAAGAAGAAGGAGAAGGAGGAGGAGAGGAAGGGGAAAGGTATTGCTTTTGGGGGGAGGGATATGAAGATGGAGGAGTTGGTGCGCCTGGGCGGCAAGATGGAAGGGTTGGAGAAGTTGGTTTTGAGTTTGGGTAGGGAGTTGGCGAGGAAGAAGGGTGATTGGACGAGGAAGGATGATAGGGTGGAGAAGGAGAGGGCGGTAGAGGAAGAGAAGGAAATTTTGCGGGAGGAGAAGAAGGAGGAGAGGGAAAGGAGTAGGGTGTCGGTGTTTACGCCGGGGATGGAGTGGAGGCCTTCGGGACCGGGATTGTTTGGTTGAGATGATTGTTTTATTTTTTGTTTTTACAGCAAGGTCTGGTTTAGAGACTGTAGGCTAGTGATTTGTGCGGGATCCTTAGGTTGCTTTGGTAACCAGAAAACCGTAGAATAGTTAAGGGTAGACGAGCCTGATGAGGCCACAGAAAACCCGAAGAGAATATACAAAAAAAAAAAAAAAAAAAAAAAAAAGATTTCGCACACACCAAAGTGGCTGACCAGCAAAAAATTATTAGAAACTGGTGAGGTCACAAAGTGGTGTGTGCGAAAACATCATGCCTGGTACTTGTACCATGATGCTTTTATTTGTTCGGACTGTACAAGTATGTACTAGCAGTCCAATCCAGGTCCACTTTTCCCCTTCAATTCATCAATTTAGCATACCAGTGCAGTTCATTACAGTAACCAATACTTAATTCCCCCCCAATACCGGAAAGTGAAAATGGACTACGGACTGCTCGCTGATGGGCGGGTGGGGTGGCGCGCGTCTGGCTTGCTCTGTCAACTTTGGGCTTGTCCTCAAGCACAAGCACAGCACCCTACTCGAGTACCGGTACCGCACGAAGCGGTGCCCTGGTATTTGTTTTTGAAACATTGGCTGATGGGGCTTCCCGGAGGTGGCGAGAACTAGAATGGGAGTAGAGCAAGCTGAAGACATGCTCTGTCTCGTTGTTTGCAGGTAGGTCACATCACACCAAACCCCAATTTGCGGTGGTTAGTCAATATGGAATTCTCTCCCCACTCCCTGTTTTTTTCCTCCTCTATTTCTTTTCCCTCTCTCACTTCCTCTCGGTAACGGGTCCTCAATCATCTTTGACGGATGCAATTTGATTGAATTAGCCTGCGCTTTTTTCGGGGGGGAAGACGCACCCCCAATATGTCAACCTGATGTGACCCACCTGTCTAGGAATAGTACAAGTACTAGCAGTGCTGCAAAGAAGGCCTTTGATGATCGAACTCGGGGGTTTAGAAGGGGGGGGGTTGAATCGGGGCTTCTGAAAATGGGATTGAAGGGGGGGTTCTTTAATGTCTTAGTAAGCAAAAATAGCAGGGACCCTGATGGGAATTCCTACCTTTAACCCAGATATGTGAGTATTTATTGCTCAGAAGCCGGGGAAGTGGAGTGCCAGTTCTAGTTTATTTGCTTTTTCTGCTACATTTTGCCCTCTTTTCCTATCATTTCATTTGTTTCTTTGCTTCCAACTGCCTTCAAATATCATGGTTTACCGATTTGTTAGAAGGGGTTCTATCTCATAACCCCCCGGTTCGAAAAAGCGCGTTCCTAGCCTTCGATCATTTTTTGATCGAATCCCCCTTCATTGCAACATTGAGTACTAGTACAAGGGACAGGCATATAGCGATCGCACACGCTACTTTGTGACCCACCAGTTTTCACGGATTTTTTGCTGGTAAGCCACTTTGGTGTGTGCAATCGCCAAATGCCGGCCACTTGTACTTGTACTCGTACAAGCAAAAGTCTTATGAGAAAGGGGGGAGGGCACAAGTACCCGTACCCAGGGAATATTTTCGCACAAGATATATTATTTTGCCGGTTAGCTGCTCTCGTCCTGTAGGGAAACATCTCCATTGGCGCGTGTGCTAAAAAATGATAATGCTATCGTGAGATGTTACAAGTATAATCTTCCATCGCATCATGAACACTTGCGCAAACCCTCGCCGAGTTCTTGAGAAAGTTTCGCCTTGTCGGTGTGGATAGGCACAGCCCGACGAAGTGGGCATCAGAATTATTCTTACCTTTCCGCCAAACTATTTTTTACCATTCAAGAAAATACCACAGCGCGCGCGATGCCGGCAGTACACCCCCGTCTTGGATAAGAGATGGCACAAGGTCTCCCGAATAACAATCCGGAAAGAATACCGTTACCTTGGCATGTTGAACAACGAAGCACACAAGTTCTCAAAGCGCTACACAATCGTGCAACCAACCACCCACCGTGAGGAACCGATGCATATGCACCTACCCATACTCGAGTGACCTCTTCGTGTCGCCAAAGAGTCTCCATCAATCCATACCGGTACTCGGTTTACACGACACTACTCGCGAGAACACCCCGCCTTTCTCGCACTTCTACCACGGGTGTATTAGCACCAGTTCGGGCAGTGGCATGAAATGTTTGTACCAGAACATTTGAGTCCGAATTCGGCAAGAATGCTTGGATGCGCACAGACAGTTGGTCGAACTGGAGTACTGTTCGAGTATTCCCCCTCTTCCCGCCGGGCCTCTGCTCCTATTCCTTTGCTTTTGAGAGCCACTACTGTACGAGTACTCGAGTACTCGAGTACTAGGGTATATCATGAAAACATGGTACAGAGCCGGGGTGGTCACTCTTCGTTGTAAAGGCAACTTTGGAACACCGAGGGAAGAATGTGTTGAGGCAATATTACACTATAAATGGCCACTTATTCCAGCACCAATATTAGAATAAAAAATAAGACAACTTCATAGAATGTTCGGAAAAGATGTAGACTACTTGACTTCTATTGAAACCTAAAATGATATTAATTCTGGGAATAGTAGTAGGGAATAAAACTCTCCCTAAAACTGTGTCAGGATGGTTGTTTTTGGTGGGAAACCCAAGTCTTGGCGAAATCCAAAAGTTCAACTGCCTACTGCTCTTGAAGGGTTGAGGGTTGAGTGTATATTTTTACATAGAAATGGTGTCCTTACTATGTTCAGTAGTTATATGAAGAGTTTGTATTTTTGTGAATTTTCTCTCATGTAATATCTTAGATTCAAAAGCTCTGGTTTAGACAAAACTATGGTACATTCCGACAAGCACCGTACCACTGCTCTCCATCCTCTGATCCCTGCTCTGTACCATGAATTCATGGTAGACCCTTGTACACTCCCGGTGGATCGAGTGGGGTGTTCTGGTCAGCAAGTTTCCCCGGGATGGCTCCAATGGGATTCGAGCTTGGCATGGCTTATGCTTTTTTTTTTGTTGGAGTTCGTTCAGTCACCAGTCACGAACCGGGTCACAAATGACCACCTGGTACTAGTACGAGTAGGATCCGAACAGGGAATGCCGGACAACCATCACGGTCACTCACTTATTCCTCTTGACCGTTGTGCTACACGCATGCAAAGCTAACCCAAGCAGCCCACCCAGCAGCCCCAGTAAAGCACAGCAACACGGAGAGGCATACACAGTCCAAGATTCTTTCTCCCCTGAGGGAGGAAGGGAAGCGGCTTACCAATTTCCTATTGATCCGTTAATTGATGACTGTATATATCTTCAACCCAATTCTTTTTTCTCCCTTCCTTTTCACTCCCTCCCCCCCCGACCTTTCTTTCCTCATCCCCTCCTGCCCCCACCCCCCTTCCACTCCTAAGTTCGTTACTTACACCGTGTCGAATACAACCTAATAACAAACCTACGAGAACGACGTAGCTCCCTCTTCGTCTAGCAAATCTGCCGTGATTATAGGATGATTAATATTAAGAAAATAGCGTATCTGCTGTCCATAGCGGCGATAGCGGTGGACGGGGCATGGGGGCACATTGAAGAGGTTGCACATTTCTATCCCAAAGGACCCAAGTCGGCAGGTGTGGAGAAGAGAGTGCAGGGCGGGTATTGTAGGCTTTGGGAACATGCCAGTAAGTTTCCCCGCAATTTTGGGTGAAAACGGACGGGGGGGACTGATAGGGATTAACCAATAGGCGTCTATCACAATGGTATGATTTATGTCGACCGCACAGTCGTCACAAAGACCCCAAGTTCGAAGGGTATCACCTCACTCCGTATGCCTCCCCGCTCCATCATCATCATCCCCGCAAACTAACAGCAGCACCCACAGTACAACCATGGTCTCTCAACGTGAACACCGATTTCACTGCCGAAGGCATTGACGCCACCAGTTCAATTGTCCGCTTCTTAAATGTCAATCCAGACCTCCCCTACACCATGCGGGGAGCACTCTGGGTTAGTAAAAATGGCACTGTATACAAATATGGGGGGTACTACCCAGAGGAGGACATGTGGAATTTCAGCAATAACAATGTCAGCATCGCCCCCCGAAACGGCGAGATCTGGGAGCTCGATACAAAGACACGGAATTGGACCAAGACCGCCCAGCCATCTGGCGAGCAGTTTTTGGGCGCCAGAAACGGTGGAGTCACATCTATCACTACCGATGGCACGGCGTTTTTCCTCGGTGGCTGGTCGAGTAACATGACTGATGGCAGGCTCAAGAACTGGACACATAATGAGTTGCTTGCGCACCAGAGCATGCTAGCATGGGATATCAACAACAACACGATGTACAACTTCAGCACGAGCTTCCAGGCTGTTACGTTGAGTAGTCTCGTTCATGTGCCGTTTGCGAAGTTCGGAATCTTGGTCAGTTTGGGAGGTAATCAGTTTACCGGGTCGACGTTCGGCAACACCAGTGAAAACCTGGGGCTGAAGCAGGTACGTCCACCAAGCTATATCATGCTTCTTAAGATACTATGTTCATGGAGGCTAATAACAACATAGAGAGACTTTGACAGCGTCGACATCCTTGACTTCGAAGCTGGTACCTGGTCTGTTCAAGCCACAACCGGTGATATCCCGCCAAGCAGACGGGACTTCTGCGCAGTTGTTGGCGCTGCTGCGTAGCCGCCTCCACCCCCACTTACTATCTCCCCGATGCACTAACTTTATACAGCGATAACTCTTCCTTCAATATCTTCATCCACGGTGGTGCCAATTTCAATCGAAGCGACGGCTTCAGCGACACATATGTCCTCAGTCTCCCGTCCTTCCAATGGTTCCGCGTCGATGATACCAACAAAGTTGACCGCGTCGGAGTCACCTGCCACTTGGTAAAAAACAAGATGATCGTAATCGGCGGTCGTGGCGTCGACCAATACGACCCAGGCATTGACATGCGTCAAGGAGCCTGCGACCCCAATGGTATTGTCAACATCTTCGACGTCAACACTCTGAAATGGGACCCGAACTTCAAAGTCAGCAAGTTAGAGAGCTTTAAGGTCAATGGGAAGATCACCGGCGGCGTTGGTATTGGCGGAGGACCCACTGGTGGCGCGACCAAAGTTGACCCCGAGGGCGGATGGGCCAACGCAGAGCTCAAGAAGAGATTCAAGAGCGCGTACATCCCAAAGCCGGGTACGAGCACGAGTCCTCCGCCCGGTCCCTCAAAAGGCAGCACTCCCCTTGCCACCACACCCCCATCTAGTGCTACTTCGAGCCCGGCTATGGCCCAAAGTAGATTGTTTTCATTGGGTCTTTTGGTCACGGCGGTCATCATGGCTTTGTAGTTGCTCGTGCTTTCCCTATTTCCTGGCTTTCTCCAAGAACTTTGCCTCGCAAATTTTGTAATATTGTCCATCCACTATTATCGGTGCTCTAGCTTAATTGCCTTTCTTGTTTTATCTTTTTCTTCTTTTCTTCCTCTTATTTTCATTCCTTCCCTGTTTGCAGTGAGCAACATTGAGTGATCGAGATTGAGGATGGGTAAAGATTTATGGACTGGTCATGCATGATTGGATTAATGTATCTATGTCCTATATGCCCTTGAATAAGGTGTTTCTTGCCTACATGCCTTCTCCCCTGTCGCCATCGGGTCATAGATGCCCAACAGGGAATAAGAGTTTTTCTCCGGTGAAGAATTGACACGGTTCAGACTTATTCAACAAGCAACCGCGGGGGGGAGAATAACGTATATCCCGCGCATCTTCCTGATGCACTTCAAAGAGGAAGAGAATAGCCATTAACGACAAGCTAAGTAATATCATACCGTCCTTTCTCCTTTCGTCTCATTCCGCCTGTTGCTTGTTTGGTGGAGTAGAGAGAGTTTATACACTCCTTTTGTGTTCAGCCGGTGCTGTCACTTAGCAAGTTAGCTAGTTGATAGCAGAATGCTCCGCATTGAGTTGTTTCATTCGCACTTCCCCCCTTTCTTTCTTTCTTCCCCGCCCTCACCCACGAACCATATCCCGCACACTCCGCAGGCCCACCTCTCCCGAGTGAGAAAGCATGCAAGCAACCGATCCCTATCCCAATATCGCTAAGGGGTTTACTTTGGGGAACCAAATAAACACAGCCCCAACTCAACATAACGGATGCCCAGCTTAATTTTCAGCACTCGAGTAAATTGACCCAAGCCAACCTAACCCTCATAAAAATAATCCCAAATTTGGATGAAAGACCATCACCGACTTTTGTGGGCGGCTACACTACTCTAGGGTGGGGAGGATATGCTATATGTTTTTCGCGTACTATAAATGTATTTCGGTAGAACCCTACGATGAAGTCGGAAGAGCCTTTTCTTTTCCCTCTTCCTTCAATCCTAAGTTGAAGCTTCAGGTTCCGATAGTCTAGCATTCAATTATCCTCATAAGGACGTTTCGTCTCCCTCTCTTATCCAACCGAGCACAGCCGCCAAACATAATGATCTATTTTAGGCACAAGAAGCGAACACTACTCGAGTACTAGTACCGTACCCCGCGATGCATGAGCCAGCATCGCAACCCTGGGTCGCCGCTCGGCTATTTTTCGAAATCGGAGGCTGAAAGCTTATCCAAGTCTACTCAGGCGGCTGAGTGGTAAGTAAATCACGTGATCTTCGATTCCTCAAATAACTCGACAACGGAAGTGAGTAGATTGTTCAAAGGAAGTCCTTGACCCTCCTCCTATCCTTCTGAGCCAAAGGGAAAAAAAGAGAGACTAAATTACCCACGAAAATCGTTGGCAAACCCGAATGAAAATCACGTGATTTACTTATCACTCGGCGGCTTGAGTAGTTTATTGCTATGGTTAAGGTTCAGTTGCCTGGCTCGCGAGATGTGAAAGAAACTACTCGAGTATGATACCCTGTCCAAATCTATGCCTATGTAACCACCGGGATGAGAAGACGGACGAAATGCGGGGAGTGGTGGGAGTGACCTTCAGCCCCAAGTATTACAAGTACAGTAACAATTATTGTAACGGTTACTGGCATAAAAATTTCGGATGCGGTTCCATATAGTATCCTACTTGCGATATCCGAGCCTCAACGCATTATTGAACGGGTTCATGTCTCGTGGTCAGTCATGTTTTGTCACTCGGTGGGTAATTTTCTCTGGGCCGGAGGTCACACCAAGCAGGCCGGAGTGGAAGCGTAAAGTAACGGGAGTGATCAACGAAAGAAAGAGAGAGTGTGTGGCTATCCTCTTGCTCGCCTATAGACGTGCCTGAGACTGCCAATATTGCCCACCACCACCGAACACCCAGGAACATAGTGATTGAAGGATACCCATGCATGAACTAAATTACAATGCAAGACCACAAGTTGTGTACGCCACTAGATATGCTTTAAAGATGTGTTTTAACGCATGAAACTCACGGTTTTATGAGGTTTACCACTGGCGCTAAACAGTGCTCAAAAATGAACGTAGTCAGTGTTTAATGAAGCAATAGAAATAAGTAAATTAAGAATTGGAGGATAGTAAGCGGATAGGGTTTTTATCGCAAGCTGTCTTCGCTTCGCTCTATATCGTGGGAAGGATTTTACACCTATTTATCCCTACTAGCTTAGATTGCATTCACTTGCTTTAGATATTATTCGATGGATTTCTCTATCTGCTAGGGGGAGGGAGCAAGCAAAGGGGATAGATTGGAATCATACATAGTACCCTGTAGTCCCCCGCATTCCCCCGCATCCCGCATTCCCCTGCCGTCACCTGCAGGCCCCCACAGTCCCCGGCGGTCCCCTGTAATCCTGCTCGCTAATTTGTCTCACCTTGCAAGGCAGTCGTTCCCCACAATGACTACCATCCTGAGGTTTCCAGGACAACAGTAGACCGCATTTCGCCGCCCCGTCGTTCCCTACTGGGGCCCCGGACGGCAGAGAACACCGGCGCAGCACGAAGATACATCAATATGACAGCTGTCATTTCCTAGATCCTTATGTCCCAAGTGGCCTGGCAACTGGCCAAACATATCCTGTCATCACATTGAGGTAATACTTCCGAAATTTGCAGCTTGGGGGAGTCAGCAGTTCTTTTGTTGACTAACCAACTGCAGCACCAGGCCAGTGACAAAAATTACTAGTAGCAACTAGGAATCACACTCCCAGAACCATCTGCCTGCTGCCCTGCTTAACCAACCTTAATATCCGAACAACAGGAGCACAGCAGGAAAGAATTCAAACTGAAGGTGGCACAGTGCCCCATCCGCTTACTGAAATTTGCCCAACATCGCGAATCTTGCTTATATGTAGAGGACGGGGACATCCTCCCCCTATCAGACAAGCGGTAACTTACGCACCACGAAACAGATTCTTATCACTTATGTTTAACCCTAAAGGATTTCCAAGACGAGAACCCTTCCTACCTGAGTCATGCTTCCCTCACTCCCCGGTTGCCGAGATCGAAAAATTATATTCACTTCCATTACCGGTGGGTAAACTGTATGGTTTGATAACCTATTTCCATCATTTTCTGACCTTCGCCCTCCTATCCACTCGATTTTTTCTTGCTCCCTCCCTTTGCCCAGACACATATAGCCTGCAAGTTAGCTCAAGTTAGGCTCCCTCATCTCCAACAGTTTCGTCAATTGAAATGCCGGAGTCAAAAAACCAAAGTGGTGGTGGGGGATGGTGGTGGGGGATTACACTCTTACCGTCCGGGGCTTCGAGCATTATGACATGTGATACAATACGGTACTCCATAGCGCTGAGCCGTGGGTTATTTTCAACCGTAGATGGGGTCCATTGGCCAAGCTAATAGTAATACCAAAGTCGATGTGGTCGTTTGGAGGCCATTCGACCGTGGTGAAAATTAGCTAATAGGTTCAGCATCCTCCGGGCCAACACGAGACACCGCCCTAAAGCAAATCAATAGTTTATAAAATAAGAGACTACGTAATTCTCACGGCCATCTAGGATTGCGCAATCGTGCCGCACGGGCGGGAGATAACTCATGTTGTGGGTGATTTAGGTAATGCAAGATTTCCGAGGGGGGCTAGACAGTATAGTCAGTATCCAAGTTTCTCAGGTGCAGATGAGTAAACCAAGCGCCAATGGATTCCAAAAACTATATCATCTGAGAATCGCAACGGTTAGTGCGGATTTTTCTTTTTCCTAGTGGCTCTAAGAACATGGACGCTAGGCCCTCTACCATCGGAGAGAATAGTATATCTGCAGTTTACTCGTCTGTCCATCCGCCCACCACTAGCACAGAGGAACAAAAGTATAAATACACAAAGAAAAGAAAAATAGGAAAAAGGCTCAAAGGGAGACTTTAGAACAAGGGATCTATGTGGCTAGAGAATAGTAATCTAGATAAATGATGTATAACAGGTTTTCTCCTGTGTAACGAAAACACAATAGGACCGGACAGTAGGCCTGCTAGCGCTGCTCCTAAGTGAAACTAAAAAGGCAAAGGGAAGAAGTCCTTAAGGAGAAAAGTGAAAGGGAACAAGGGAGTCACGGGTCAATCGAGTATATTCTCATCCAGACGTCAGGAAACAGTTCTTAAATACAAAAAACCCTTCCTAACAGTAGTAATTTAAAATCCGTAATCATAATCCTTACCGGTGAGCAAGCGCCTTATGATACCAGAACCCTGTAATCCTACCGGAATCCTGAAACCTTAGGCTGCCCTCCAACTAAACCTTTACCCTACTGCTGATATACATGGCTATTCCATCGCCTGGGGTCCCAAAAGGCATAACCGCGCCGGTACACAATAAGCAAAATCAAATATAAAACAAACTCCCAGAATCTTAAGCAATTCCGGAGGTGAGATGGGGTCGGGGCGGGGGAAACGAACTAAGGAAACCCATCGTAGTCAACAGTATAACGTTAGCAAATACCTAGAGGTCGAAGAGGGGTGTATGTCTACATACAGGTTGGATTTCCGCCAATGACAAGAGAGGGAAATTTCAATTTAATGTTATAAAATCAAGGTAGAGGTCAGGAAATTGAAGGTAGGAATGATGGTGACGGACGCAAGATCATATACCTAAGGTTGAGCAAGGCTGGCGCTGGAAAGGGAGGAATCGCATGCGATTTGAGCGTAATCAATTGGACACCCCCGTGCTTATACTTCATCTCGGCCTTCTCACCACTGGCAGGGCCGCTGCGCATCTACTCCTCCTGTGAGTTCCTATGCGTGCAGTAGCTTGATGACCCCGCTATGCCCCACAATAGCAGCATAAGAGAGTGGCGTGCGGCCGTGTTTATCTAGCCTGTCAGGGATGACATGTTCGCGCGCCGACAGTAGCTTGACCGCTCAATCAGGTCCCTTGGAAGAAGCCCGCTCGGGTGGTAAATCATTCTTGTCTGGGCGATTGGGGTCGACACTTCCCCGTTCTAAAAGAAGTTTAGCCACGGCCCGATGTGCCGCGAAAGTCACCCACGCTTGCGACGCCCGATCCTTCTTATCTAGAGGGTTGGGGTCGATATCCTCCCGTTCCAACAGTAGTTTGACAACTCCCCCACGTCCATTAGCGGCAGCACACGCGAGCGGTGTTAGACCACTCCCATCTGTACGATCAGGATCGACATTTTTCCGTTCCAGCAGCAGTTTGACCACTCCTTCATGTCCCTCAATAGCAGCCCACCCGAGCGGTGTCCGATCAACCACGTCTGTGGTTTCGGGGTCGACATCTTCCCGCCCCAACAGTAGCTTGACCACTCTTTCATGTCCCTTGAAAGCGGCATGCGCGAGCGGTGTTTGGCCGCCCTTGTCTGGGCGATTGGGGTTGACATTTTCCTGTTCCAACAGTAGTTTTACAACTCCTTCATATCCCTTGTTGGCGGCCTGCCCGAGCGGTGTGATATCATTCACATCTAGGCTATTGGGGTCAACATTTTCCCGCTCCAGAAGTAGTTTGACAACTCCTTCATGTCCCTGGACGGCAGCATGCGCAAGCGGTGTCATACCGTTCTTATCTAGACAATTAGGGTCGACATTTTCCCGTTCTAACAGTAGTTTGACAACTCCTTCATGTCCCTGGATTGCAGCATGCGCGAGCGGTGTTACATCGTTCTTATTCGGGTGATTGGGGTCAACATTTCCTCGTCCCAACAGTAGTTTAACCACACCTTCGTGTCCTTTGAACGCAGCATACGCGAGCGGTGTTTGACCGTTCTTGTCTGGGCGATTGGGGTCGACATTTTCCTGTTCTAACAGTAGTTTTACAACTCCTTCATATCCCTTGTTGGCGGCCTGCCCGAGCGGTGTGATATCATTCACATCCAGGCTATTGGGGTCAACATTTTCCCGTTCTAGAAGTAGTTTGACAACTCCTTCATGTCCCTGGACGGCAGCACGCGCGAGCGGTGTCATATCGTTCTTATCTAGGCAATTAGGGTCGACATTTTCCCGTTCTAACAGTAGTTTAACCACACCTTCGTGTCCTTTGAAAGCAGCATGCGCGAGCGGTGTTACATCGTTCTTGTTTGGGTGATTGGGGTCAACATTTTCCCGTTCCAACAGTAGATTAACCACAACTTCGTGTCCTTTGAACGCAGCATACGCGAGCGGTGTTTGACCGTTCTTGTCTGGAGGATTGGGGTTGACACCTTCCTGTTCTAGTAGTAGTTTGACAACTCCTTCATTTCCCTGGTTGGCAGCACACACGAGCGGTGTCATACCGCCCTTATCTAGGCAATTAGGGTCGACACCTTCCTGTTCCAACAGTAGTTTGACCACGTCTTCATATCCCCAGAAAGCAGCCAACCCGAGTGGTGTTATATCCATCAGACCTGGATGGTTGGGGTCGACATCTTCCCGCTCTAGCAGTAGTTTGAGCACTCCTTCATGCCCTCCCAGCGCAGCCCATGTGAGTGGTGTACCACCTACGCAGTCTCGCTGGTTAATCTCGAAACCTCTCGCGTTTATCAAAGCTGCCACAAGTTCAACAATCCCGAAGAGCGACGCACAGTGTAGCCCAGAGAAGAGTGGAGAAGTGCTGGTGTCTCCGAAGAATAAGGGAGGCAGTACTTGCTTCAAAAGTGATATAGCGGACACGTGCTCTTCGTACTTGCTCAAAAGCTCCAGTGCGAGGGTTCTCGCATGGTCTGAGAGTTCTTTATTCGCATGAGTTCCCCAATATCTCGAAGAATATTCGAGGAGTGGGGTGCTTTGGTAGTCCGGGAGAGGATGGGGCGGGAGGTTCTTGACCTGATGTGAGTTTAAATACGTCAAGCAGGTTTCTGCGAGTATCGAGTGGGGTTTGCTGAAGAGGTCTGGATGGGCACAAAGATACTCCTGGACGGTAAAGTGGATCAACCGCACAGTCGAAGCCTCCTTATCGACCGTGATCAGGCCTTGGCAGCAGTCTAGCAATGTGTTTATCAAAGGAATATTTTCGGAATCGAAATCCGTGGTTCCTATCTCCACTGCCAGCGCATGGCACAACTCATCCACTTTTAGCGGCCGTTCCGAATGACAGATCCATGTGAGAGCAGCCACCGCAAGTTTTGTCTTTTCCTCGCCCTGAGCCTTTATACGCTCCAGCGTCACACCATATACATCCCCTAACCCTGCACCATCTTTGATTGACTGGACCCTTTTCCTTCGGCGAGCGATAGTGGTTTCTCTCAGGATCGCCTCGATATGGAGGGAAGCTAGTAGGAACCTACATTCAAATGTCAGCCACTAGCCTGAGACGGCCTCGCCCTTACCCATTTATACATACGTTTCCGAACTTATTTCGGGAATGCTCTTCATAATATTTGCCTCCAATGTGCTGCTCATTATATTTGGGGTGGTGTCTTTCCTGAGTTTCTCCCGCAGAAATCTGGTGAGGTCATCGTCTTTAGGCTGTATAAATACAAAATTCGCTGCTCCACCCAACTTCCCTTCAACTTCGCTTCGAACATGTGGTCTCCCGGTTATAAATACGCGAGTGTTGGGCGACCCCTGTAGAATCTGCCCTAGTGACTCAAGAACTACCATTCGGTGCTGTGGTACACACTCGTCAAGGGCGTCGACACATATGAAGGTGCGTTTTGCGGCTGTGATAGTCTGCTGGAACATCTTCAAAACTCCCGGGACTTGTAGTCCTCTACCCCCGATGACCTTTTTCTTTTTTCGGAAGCCCCGAACCACCGCTTCAGGAATTTCCTCCAATCCGCTAACAAGCTGTCTCAGCAGGGAGCCGAGCATATTTATCGGCGACTGTTCATTCCGGGAAGCAAAGTCGAAGTAAAAACAGGTAACGGCAATATCGTCTTCCTCGCCCTCGTCGCATAACTTGTCTACGATTAGAGAACTGTCATTACAACCAGTCAGCGATACCGTTCTCTAATTTCCCTAATAATACACCTTCTCTCTTACGTGATGTAGCTCTTTCCCACCCCCGGATTGCCGTCGCAGAATAAGATCGCATGATCAAATCCATCCTCCCCACCACCATCATGCCAGCGTCTGAATTCCTCCGTTTCCAGCAGCCAGGCCCCTATACTGTCTATCCGCTGGGCTCCAATATCCCGATGACGCACCCATGGCTCTAACGGAGACAGCCATGCCAGTATTTTAGACTCCAGTATTTTTGACTCCAGTATTTTCGACTCAACATCGGCGACAGTGTAGTTAAAACTATTTGCGATAACGACTGAGTTTTCGTTGCTGCTAAAAGCTCCCGACATTTTTCGTTTCTCGCCACTCTGAATGCTGAGAACAAGGTGTTGTCTGACTTAGAATCTATTGACTTTGTTATGATATTGGGATTAGGGGTAAGCGGGGTCGATGGTCAAAAAAGCTTGAGTGTTCGGTATCATAGTCAAACCACGTGATTTGAAATTCCTTAACGCCTGTATTGCCATAAGTACTTGGGAGTAAATTAATGATCGGGACTTTGTAACCACCAGAGGCACCGATTACAACATAGAAATCAATGTCACTCCGTCCCAATCTTGCTCCAGAGTATGTTACGAGGGTGCTGACAAATAGTGCGGGCAGCAGCCACCGATCACCGCCCCACGGTGGCCTTCCATGCTTAAGCAACTTTGATATTTCGACAACAGGTGTAGGCTGCTTGTGCAGTAGGAGATGGATTCAAGAACTGGAAAAGTACTAGTAGTGCAGTACTTGGTATTATAGCCAATCGGCTCATCGAAATTTGCTCATACCATCGCAAATCTGATTATCTCCGAAATCGAGAGTCCTTGACTGGCGATCGCTTCAACACTTTGGTTAATTCTTCCCTTCCTGCACCACTTCTAATTTCCCACAACTTGCTTAAAGATACCACCCAAATTTAATGGTTGTGTGTGTGGTTGTTCCTGCTCACCAGGAAAGTCATAATGTATGCAGGTTACGGGGACATCCCCCCCCATTACCGGCGAAGTGGCAACTTGGAACGTATCACCAAACTGGGATTCATATTGTTGAGGCTTGCAAAATTTCCAAGATGAGTGCCCTTCCCACCCATGGCAGGTCTTTCCCACTCTCGAATTGCTGAAACCGAAGAATAATGTTCCCCTTCCATTACTGGTGGGCAAATGGTATGGTATGGTAGAGCTTGTTTTCATTACCGCATGACCATCACCCCCATATCTGCTTTCTTAATTTTATTTGCTCCCTCCCTTTGACTAGGCACAGCTGGCTTGCAGGTTAGCTCGGGTCGAGCTCTCTCGTCTTCAACAGGTTCGCCCATTGGAACGCCAGAATCGAAAGAAAAACAAGGTGATAGTCGGGGATTACACTTCCCGTCCATGGCTTCTAGGGTCATGGCGTGTGGGACAATACGGCATCCCATAGCACCGCCCCGTGGGTTGTCGTCAACAGCATCGGGGCCCATTATCCGGTCTAATAGTAATACCAAAGTAGCTTGGGATTGATTTAACCATTGCAAAAATGAGCGGATAAGCTCAGCGTACGATACCAACACGGGGCACCGCCCTACAGCAACCGATAGTTTACAGGATGGGGGGATACCTACTGCCCACGACCAGCTCGGGATGGTATGATAGCCTCATCTCAGGAAACCGATCTAGCCATGGCCGCTGAGAATGCCCGACTGTCAAGGCAATACCGTGACAACCACACGACCCATCCGCACCCTCCCTACATCCAACAATCGAGGGCTATACTTAGAGACCACGGATTACTCATAGATTTGGTTCTCACGAATACTCCCCGAAACTACTGTAGCAAAACACCGTATCATGGATCATCGCCGTACTGTTTTGTACCAATATGAGTAACGGCGGATTTCTACCAAACAGAAATTCCTGGAGCGTCTGCGGTGGCGGGTTTGGGATGGCTGGTGTGCAATCGCACGTCTTCTTCTTCAGGTTACTACCTTCCAATGCAATGGCTTTGCTTGAGCGCTACATGGGCGGGAGATAACTATATTGTGGGTGATTTAGGGAAGGCAGGATTTTGGAGGAGGGGTCGATAGAATAGTCAGGTCCGGATGGGCAAATCAAGCACAAATGGATGTCGGAAACAATATCATCTAAGAATCACAACGGTTATCGTGGATTACCCTTCTCTCTAGTAGCTCCAGGAACGCGGATGCCAGGTCCTCTACTATTACTGTAGATAGAATAGCATGATATATAATATTATTCAGTTTATTTACCTGTTCATTTATTGCCTATAAAATACGAGTATCAACAGACCCTATAACTTAACCCCCACTAACAGTACTTTATGCCATTAGGCACAGGGTGTTGGTTTTCAGTTGGGATCTCATATCGTTTGCTAAGCATTTCCCGTAAGTGGACCCGATGGTTAACAAATTATTAGCCAGCAGTCCCGTGGCTTCCGGAGTAAATCATACCTCTCCACGAGATCCCGACAGTCTCGTCCGGAATTATTGCTTTGGGAGGAAATCCCCTTTTTTTCGTAGTTTCCTGCTATTCATTGAGACCTCAGGCTTTAAGAGGTACGATATCTCCGTACTGCCCATCATCCCACTGCCCAAGTTTCCAGGTTCGGTAGGATACCCGAATAGATTTCCTGTTGGTCGCAGCTCACCGAAACCTCCGAATTCTAAACATCCAACCAACCAACCTCAAACATAGTCCCGCGAACCAAAGATCACCCCGCCCTCTTGCAAGGCTTGGTCAGTTGTTTGTGGGCTTGTTAATTCACTTTAGGAATGTGTTAATTAGTCCGACTTATCAAAACCCTTTTCTATTATGCAGAGTTCTGGATTCTTTCCGGAAGCCGAACCTAGTGTGATACTAGTCCGAGTGATAACTCCAGGCCGGACATCCCCGCAAGTGCTGATCTAGTAGGGGATCACCCAACAGAGGCCTGCGATGAACAATAGACAAGATCTAATTGCAAATATCAAGTCCTTCAGGGCTGTCTGCTGTCCCCACTCAGCCTATGGTCTAGGAAAGGTGTCCAGGGTTGTTGCCAGGAGGTTGTTCCCATTGGAAGAACTTCTCCCCTTGCGCGCCAACGCATCACACGCTGTATTCAAGAAAGTAGACCGGCACCGGGCATAAGGGCGTGCATTGAAGCTCATAGTATCATAGAATATCTTATTCCACACATTACACCAGGCCCCAGGGTTCCGGATCCCAATGCTCCGGATACTTTGCTATCCCATATGAACCTCCGAGAGTTCTAAATTTCTTTCCATCACACCAAAACCTCATCCGTTCGGCATAGCGGCGTGCGACTGGATCCCCCTGGGCGGTCTGAAACAATAGAATTCGTTGTCAGGCACGGTAAGCTTGTCTTGGGACAATTTGAGTGCAGAGAATACGAGCACTACCGATATCACATGCTCGAGTACTCGGGTATGGACGTGGGTTATCGGACAGACAGGGATTAGAAACCTATGGAGCAACATAGAATTTTGATCCCTGTCTGTCCGATCACCTACGTTCACACCCTAGTATTTAAGCTTACCTTAAGTGCTGAGTCATTTGAGCACTAAAAAGACAGAAAACCCCACTGTTCTCTACAAAGTCCATCTAACTGCCTCCCAATCCGGCATTAGCCTCTCTGGCAACAAATCCACTGTTTCAGACTGTCCATGGGATCCCGGTAATCCATCCCCCTTACCGTATCATAACACCGCCTATCACGGCAATGCAGAAGTGCAGATCATCATGCCGGCACGGTACAGTGTAACCTACAGTAATCGCGACCCTGGGTGACACGGTATCGTCTCCAATTCTGCACCTGGCCCCACCTTTAATCACGCCTCATTCCCCAAATGCACTTCAACGCAGGGACGAGCCCTGCCCATCTGCTCGTGCCGCACAACCAATCGAACGCTCCAAATCTCCTTCCAAGTTCCCACGCAATTACTTTTGAAGCAGCGACGTGCAATTCCCATCTGATAGCCCTGACCCCATTTAAACCCGGCGGGCGGTCGGATCCACGGAACGAGGATGAGACATAACTAAGACATGAGCGGGGGGCCAGCCAGACGAAGAAAATTTAACAGATGCACACCACAGTCAGCGAGAGGTGGGGGTACTCGTATAGTACCGGTAATTAGGCTCTTGGAGGAATCATAGCCACGCGGGGGTAAAATTTTGCTCTGAAAACCCGTCTACGGTAGTAGCAGCATTTTTAGTTTCTCTTTGTCAGTGGATCATACTGTACCCGTGCAATACCGGCAGTGCTGAGCCGAGTTGAGCAAAGTGGGGAAAGGTTTGGGTGAGGCTTATCGGGGGCACGAAGGGTCACTCGGGGATCGAAGGAGCTGGTGAATGCTAACCGGTGACAAGTTGGTATAGCGTTCCCATGTTAGATTTTTTGAGAGTTTTTTTTAGCACTCGTATTAACTAACTCTAATTCCGAGTTAGGCTCCGGGGGATCCCCCCGAGTAATAGGTATCCAGAAACACCCGCCGACTATTCCAAATTCTCCGCGCAGGGCTGAGGCGGATACGAGTGCTTAACTATCTTTTCGGGAAAGTATGGGAATTTGTTAACACGGAATGTAAGTCGGACATACTCGCATAGAACTTCTACCAAGGGAGTTCTTTGGAATTTAAGAGTGGCCGATCTAATTAGATCCCTTAAACTTTCACTTATCCATATCACTTTTGTTGTACTGGCATAGGTGGGGCGCTCAATGGGTTCCCAAGTCCGCCACAGCGGTGGTAGACCGACCGTGCCCTGAGCGAGGTGGTGCCCTCAGCGAGGCATGGTAGTGTTGCTGTGGCGGAACCGGTGTTTAGTAAGAGTCCTCATTGGACTATGAGCGCCGCGCCTCGCTGAGGGCACCACCTCGCTCAAGGCACGGTCGGTCTAAAGTTACTATCGTACAGGACAATATATTCCAAAATATAGTGATCAACACCTCCCCAACGGGCTATTTGCACATTCAAAAAGTGTCTGGGACCCTTGGCTCTATTTAGTTATAGAGCTGCCAAGATATCCGGGTGCCGTTGAAGTGGTCAGGCACAATATAACTGTAACCTAGATCTCCAACTTAAAATCAGTGCCCAAAAAATAAATCCCAATGCATACGGTATCCTCAACGGGCGTACCTACGAAGGTACAGCACGTAAGTTTTGAATATTTTACTAGCAGGGGATGTTCGACGAACAGGGGTCAGGAGGTGAATTGGGTAACCACTATACCCAATTCGCTGTGCTTATACCCGATTTGCTGCCTTGGCCCCTGCTAGCGTAACACCCCCTGCTAGTAAAATATTCAAAACTTACGTGCTGTACCTTCGTACAGCAAATATCATCAACACAGAAACAGGCCACGTGAGTATATCTCCGATAACGGCTCCCCAAATCGTGCTAGGAATCATCAATCTCATATCTAAGCTATATCCGCGCGTTGACGTTTTTATTTTTACATCCGGCAGGCACGCCACCTCCTCCGCCCCGAGTCAGCCATAAACCCGAGAGGGATCTAGCTGATCGCCACCTTTGCATCCCCGGATAATTCGGACACCGGTCACATGATTGTTTACCCGCGGGAAGTTGGGGCTAGAGGTTCGATGACGAAGTTTTTTTTCTTTCGCAAAATTAGTTCTTCCGAAGAGGGCGAGGACTAAATATATTGAACTAGTGCATATCGTGAGGACTGGAATATTTGAGAATGAGGCCTAGAATTTCCCCCTTGGGGTTTGGGGGGAGCGCAGCGAACAAAAACCCCCATTTCAGCCCTCGGGGTGGAAAAAAACTAGTAGAGAAAAATGCAACAGACTTGACTGGGAGAGGCAGCTCCAGCATTCTCGTGAGATTTCCAATCACTGCGATTCCTACGCCGAGTGTGCTGAAGAGCGGGTAGAAGCATTCAGCCGTGGCGCCAAAAAGCTTTTTTCTAGTGCCAAGTTTCGAGCGAATCCTCTGGGTTTGTTTGATAGGCAAAAAGACGTTGCACACACTAAGGTTCCTTTCGGCTGGAAGAGCCTGCGTAAACTAAGCACTTTTCAACTCTAAGGATTGAATGCCCCTAATGAGAGAGTTCTGTTTGTCATCCGAACTGTACAGCCTTGCTCTAAACCGTTGGAAATCCTACTCGAGGTCTTGGGGTGATCGATTAGTAGAAAGAGGACTAGATTATGCATGCGCAGTACTCGAGTAGTGCTCGAGTACAAGTAGAGTTAGCAGCACGTAAAGATTGCCGAGTATGCAAGGGGACTGGAGTAAAGCAACGCAATTGAAAGCCAAACCAGTCGGGTCATGGCTGAGTTCATTAGTTGATAAGATTTGAACAGTGCTGTGCAGAGCACTACCGTACCACACCGTTTCTGGTTGCCACAAATGAGCTCGCTTGTGGCGCCTTCGAATCTATTTATGGTGATCCTCCGTCGTCGATCTAATGTAGTGTGTTACTTTTCTTCAGATATCAAGATCTCGAGATCTTGCAAGAGATTCATCGAGGATACCCGCAGCGCGATCCGAGGTCATAGCCTCCTTCACTCCCTACCCATTCAATTTGACTCGAACTAAATTTATCACTTCCGCTGTCAATCTGCTCAGGCACCGGAAGATGGGCATTGGCTTCCCGCTGCCCCAGTTTGTTGGATACCCATCTGCCATGTTGATAATTTTCCAGCATTTCTCCCGTTTGCTTTGCTTCGAAGGATTCCTATGTGATAGTGCATCTGATCGATCAATCATCACAATTAACCAGAGTATTTGCGCCACCTCACTCGGATAACAATCGCTGCTCGTCAAAGAGGAAAGCAAAGGAATTCGCTCTTGCTCTTTAGTCTTTGTCGCGTTCAAGAGACACTAAAAGTTTACTTTTAATAGACGCCTTTTGGCGGTGGGGTTAGCATGTTTGTACTCGTACAAACGGGGCGTATGAATCGAAGGGTTTTAGTGCGTGCAACGGACAAATCTGGCCGGTTTGCTTGGGACTTGGCACTCGAACACAGCTTTTCCCGGGTGAATGCCTCCAGCAGTGGCATGTGAGAAACACCCGATAATAAAAGATATGGCAAAAAATCAGTGCGTATCCGAGCACCCATACAAATTCAGGACCCCTCTTTCTGGATACTTCTTACCTACCATAAGCAATGCCTCTGCTGCGGTGTTGAAAAGAAAAAAAAAAGGGCTTGCGCTCAAGACTCTAGATCATGACCGCCTTCGTTAGTTTTGGGTTAGTCTTATGTGAGGAGCTACGGTACTCGAGTATTAGCGCTCGAGTAAAATATTATGATCTAGTATGAGGGCGGAGATGTCTTCCAATGGTGGTGTGCGAAATAATTTGCATGTGGCTGACTCTTCCACAGGACCAGCTAGCAAGGGTGGCAAGAGATGAGTGAGGTTCTCATCACCAGGGGCGGTGTTCCTGTTCAATTAAGTTACTGCCCTTTCGACACACGTGGTCCGTGCCATCCTTTCCATGGATCATTTCCTGGAATTCTTACGCACCACCACCCCTTTGCAGTCAAGATGCAGTTCTTCTTGCGGCTCGGATCAATCTCAGCCTTGCAGTTGCTTTTTCTGGAAGGGTCTCTGCCGCCTCGGTGTTTCCGCTCCCTCCCTTTCATCTCATCTCGCGTTGTGGTGATTGTAACTGAGTAAGCCACCGTAGTAGCGTACCAATCTGCGCTGATTCAGTGGTGGTGGTTAGAGGGCTTGTTGCAGGATGCTGGAACAATATATATATTCCCCATCGTGCCCCCTCGAATAGTCTTCCTTTTTTCCTTCACTCTTCACCTCATTCAGCACTTTCTCTCAATTCAATATTAATTTTTTCTCTCTTTCTTTCCTTGTTCCACTTGCTTTACGCACCCACACTCGCTTAAGATGCATACTTCAAAGTCTCTTTCTCTTCTCGCGGTTGCATTGATGCAGGGTCTTGCGGCCGCTGCCCCTCATTCACATCCAAGTACTCTTCTCCCGTAAGTGCATTTGTCGGTAGATATCACGATGTAAGAGGCTAATATCTTGATAGCATTAATGGAACTACCACTACTACCACTGGAGCCCCCTCTGCTGGAACTGGCTCATCCCATTCTGTCATTCTCCCGGTTGGAACCGCCCCACCCCATTCTGTCATTCTCCCGGTTGGAACCGCCCCATCCCATTCTGTCATTCTCCCAGTTGGAACCGCCCCATCCTCACTCCATGCCCCCATTGGAACGGGCACTGGCTCCTCACTCCACGTGCCCATCGGAACGGGCACTGCTCCTCATATGCCCATCGGAACGGGCACTGCTCCTCATATGCCCATCGGAACGGGCACTGCTCCTCATATGCCCATCGGAACGGGCACTGCTCCTCATATGCCCATTGGAACGGGCACCGCCCCCCACATCCCCATTGGAACAGGAACTGCCCCCCACATCCCTATTGGGACGGGCACTGGCTCCTCCCTCAGCTCTGTTCCGGTTGCAGCGTCGTCCTCCACCATCTCTCCTGTCGGAAAATCGTTAGTCGATGGCGTTACTACTATCTTGTCCACCGTTGCCGAAACCAAGACTATTACATGGACTGTCATGGTTCCTTGCACCACAGTCGCTGCCGGTTCAACCAGCTACTACACCACTGCCTCAGTACACACCACCACTGTTTCGGACGTAAAGACTATCACCATTACTTCCCCCTGCACAAAGTGTGCCTACCCCACCCCCACCCCCGCCGGCCCAGGAGGCCCAGGAGCTCCCAGCACTAGCATCATTAAGCCAGCTGCCTCAACCCCCGCTGCCTCAATCCCCGCTGCTTCAACCCCCGCTGGCCCTGCGTGCCCAGGGGGTGTCAACTGCCCACCTATCGGCGGATCCTCCACCAAGACAACCCAGGAGACCAAGACTGTTGTTCCGATCGTTGTCCCAGCCGCACAAACCACCAGTGCCCCCGCTCCAGGTGTTCCTTCTTCCCCTGCCGGCCCTGCTAAGGGTACCACTTCCCCAGTTGGCGGAAGCGGTTCCTGCCCTGCTGTCTCCACCGTTACAGTCTACAACCCCACCACCATTTATGCTACGGTCACCGTCACCTCAGGTGCTTACAATCCAACCGCGGCCGGGACTCAAACCATCGCCCCCACTGTCCGGCCTTCTAATACACCACCCCCTGCCTGCCCCAATGGAAAGTGCACCACCGTTACTACTGTCGTCGGTTGCTCCTCCGGCAAATGCTCCACCATCACGACCACCATCACGAGCTTCTCCACAAAGACCTTCACCAACTGGAACGGAACTTCCGTCACTGCCACATACAAGCCTACCGGAACGGGCTTCGCCACCGGTTTCAAAACTGCTACTCTGGTTTAAGTAGATAAAAAAGAAAGTAGAAAAGATATATATACAGTTTTTAATGTTTACTTAACTTGACGATTCGCTTTTGGACTTTTTGTTTGTTATTTTGCAATTCTTTTATGGTCTTTCTTGCCAGATGAGGGAGGGCCCGAGCTTTGTTGTTTTTATTTTTTTCGGTGGAGGTGGGGAGAAAAAGTGTGAGTTTTGGCAACTCTAGCTAGTTGAAGTGAATTTGCCGAGTCAAGTTATAGTACTAGTACAAGTACACATTGATGTTCCAGATTGTGCCAACGTTTTTTTTGTGATCAAATCTTACTCCGACTCCACCGGTTGATCGTGGCGCTGACCCGCGTGGGAAATTGGTACGAGTAAGAACTGGATTGAGCCACTCACGTCTCTTTTGCACGTTTCAACGGGTCGTGCCGGGTTGGTTAGACCTTCTAATCGCCACTTGGCGGATTCATGAGGTACCGTATTTGGATGGAGTTGAAGCCATGATCCCCAGTGTTCAGGTCTCTGTCTGGACATCTTGGCGCTAATCCATCCGAATACCCTACCCTCTAAATCACCAAGTAATTGAGTACGGTACTTGCACCCCTATTCCATCCAAAATCCCTCATTAGTATCCCGCCCCACGAGCAGTTATTCATCGTCCTCGAGTGACTCTCTATGACCCCTATCCCCCCCCCCCCTTCACCGCATCCACACCCCCGAAGAAGTAGTCCACAGTGCCCGCGCGCCTCATCCCTGTCGTAAGGTTTGATTTGGGGAGCGAAGCGCGTGGCCGATCGTCGGGATAAAGTTTTACTGCATGCATCCCCTTGAACTTTTGGTTGTTGTTGAATTTGTGGCTCGGGTGCATTTTGCATGTTCCATGTTTGATTGCATTGTTTTTTCTTTCTTTCTTTCTTTTGTTTTTTTCATGCAGGTACAAGCGTTGATCAATCCTTCCTTGCTTCCTTGGGACGGGTGCTGCCGCCGGGGTATGGTTTTGGTTCTGGTGTTGTGCCGTAAATCCGTCGGAGGGGTCATCCATCCATGCTCGGGTGAGACAGGGGAATCGAGGGGGGAGCCGGGGTTAGGTTGTCTTGGCGGATGGGTGTGGATGGGGCTTTATGGAGCGATCGTTTAAAATACCATGAAAAACAGGGGTCTCTGTTTAAAATACCATGATATACCATCACAGGGGCGAAGTTTGCAAACTATGACCTCCTCCACACCAAATGCGACCACTGCAGAAATAAT
>Ga0307513_10001743_pt1 | contig 30971 bp, 30 predicted proteins | sample 15_EM_MG_FD_202174 | JGI IMG/M metagenome (GOLD analysis project Ga0307513, IMG submission 202174) | Populus trichocarpa ectomycorrhiza microbial communities from riparian zone in the Pacific Northwest, United States - 15_EM | ecosystem: Host-associated > Plants > Roots > Unclassified | place... | reverse complement strand
TGCGGGCCCGTGCGGCAGGAGCCAAAGCCTGATGGGGCACCTGAAGGTCACCCAGATCCGATCGAAGATCGGCGGCAAGCAGAACCAGCGCGAGACGCTTCGCTCGCTGGGTCTGAAGCGGATTCGTCATGTCGTCATCAAGGAGGATCGTCCCGAGATCCGCGGGATGATCAACACGGTGCGGCATCTCGTCACCGTCGAGGAGGTTGATTGACATGGCTGAGTCCAAGAGTTCGACGGGCCAGCGCGAGCACGCCCTGAAGGTGCACCACCTGCGGCCCGCCCCGGGCGCCAAGACGGCGAAGACCCGGGTCGGTCGTGGTGAGGGCAGCAAGGGCAAGACCGCCGGTCGTGGCACCAAGGGCACCAGTGCCCGGTACCAGGTGCCGGCCGGTTTCGAGGGTGGGCAGATGCCGCTGCACATGCGGCTGCCCAAGCTCCGTGGTTTCAAGAACCCGTTCCGGACCGAGTACCAGGTGGTCAATCTCGCCCGCCTCGGTGAGCTGTTCCCGGACGGTGGCGACGTCACGGTTGCCGACCTGGTGGCCAAGGGCGCGGTCCGCGATGGACATGTGGTCAAGGTTCTGGGCACTGGAGACATCTCCGTTGCGTTGAACATCACGGCACATCGTTTCTCCGCTTCTGCGGCAGAAAAGATCGTCGCCGCCGGTGGGACCACAACGACGCTCTGATCTGACCATTCACCCCGGCTGGCCCCCGAACTGGGGGCTCTCCGGGGTGTTATGGTCACCCGACCGGCTCGGCCGGGCGCCAACCGGTGCCCGCTGACGGCTACGACGACGAGCCGCCTTGACGGGCGGCGCGCAGGAGGTTTGCGTGCTCACCGCGTTCGCCCGGGCGTTTCGCACTCCCGACCTCCGACGCAAGATCCTGTTCACGCTAGCGGTCATGGCGCTGTTCCGGCTCGGGTCCTTCATCCCGACGCCTGGCGTCGACTTTGCGGCTGTCCAGCGCTGCGTCAACCTCGCCAAAGACAGTCAAGGCACTGACCTCTACGCACTGGTGAACCTCTTCAGCGGTGGCGCTCTGCTACAGCTGTCGATCTTCGCGCTGGGGATCATGCCGTACATCACGGCAAGCATCATCATTCAGCTGCTGACGGTGGTGATCCCGCGGTTCGAGGCCCTTAAGGAAGAGGGCCAGTCCGGGACCACCAAGCTCACGCAGTACACCCGGTACCTGACGATCGGGCTGGCGGTGCTGCAGTCGACGACGTTCGTCGCGATCTCGCGGCAGACCGGCGGCCTGTTCCAGAACTGTGACCAGACCCTGATCCCGGACCAGAGCATGTTTGTCATCGCCACCATGGTGTTGACGATGACCGCTGGTACCGGCTTCATCATGTGGCTCGGTGAGGTCGTCACGGAGAAGGGGATCGGCAACGGTATGTCGTTGCTGATCTTCACCTCGATCGCGGCCGGCTTCCCCGGCTCGCTGTGGACGATCCGCACCCAGAAGGGCATCCCGACCTTCCTGCTGGTGGTCGGCATCGGTCTGGTGATCATGGCGTTGGTCGTCTTCGTCGAGCAGAGCCAGCGCCGGGTTCCGGTGCAGTACGCCAAACGCCAGGTCGGCCGGAAGGCCTTCGGCGGGACCAGCACCTACATCCCGATCAAGGTCAACATGGCCGGCGTGATCCCAGTGATCTTCGCGTCGTCCCTGCTCTACCTGCCGGCCCTGCTCGCGCAGTTCCAGCGCGACAGCGGCGCCGGGTGGGTGGACTGGATCGACGGTCACCTGGTCCGCGGCGACCACCCGATCTACATCGCCAGCTACTTCCTGCTGATCGTCTTCTTCACCTACTTCTATGTCGCGATCACGTTCAATCCGGACGAGGTCGCCGAGAACATGAAGAAGTACGGCGGTTTCATCCCCGGAATCCGGGCCGGTCGGCCCACGGCTGACTATCTCGAGTACGTGCTCAGCCGGGTCACCCTGGCCGGCGCGCTGTACCTCGGCCTGGTCGCGTTGATCCCGTTGATCGCTCTGGTGGCCATCAACGCCAACCAGAACTTCCCCTTCGGCGGTACCTCAATTCTGATCGTCGTGGGTGTGGGCCTCGAGACTGTCAAGCAGATTGAATCCCAGTTGCAGCAACGGCACTATGAGGGATTCCTTCGATGAAAATGGTGTCGCGATGAGGATCGTCATCCTTGGCCCGCCGGGCGTCGGCAAGGGAACCCAGGCCAAGCGCATCGCCGCCAAGTTCGATATTCCGCCGATCTCGACCGGCGACATCTTCCGGGCCAACGTGTCGAACCGGACCGAGCTCGGTCTGCTGGTCGACGAGATCATGAAATCCGGCAAGTACGTGCCGGACGAGCTGACCAATGACCTGGTGCGTAACCGGTTGCTGGAGGCGGACTGCGACGGTGGGTTCCTGCTGGACGGTTACCCCCGGACCTCGGCCCAGGTGGAAGAGCTGGACGCGATGGTGTCCGGTCACGGCAACCGTCTGGACGTCGTCCTGGAACTCACCGCCCCGGTCGAGGTGTTGGTGGATCGGCTGCTGAAGCGGGCCCACACGGACGGCCGGGACGATGACTCCGAGGACGTCATTCGGCACCGGCTGGACGTCTACACCGAGCAGACGGCGCCGCTGGTGCACGTCTACTCGGATCGCGGCCTGTTGCTGACGGTGGACGGCACCGGTGACATCGACGACGTCACCGAACGGTTGCTGACCGCGCTCGCCCCTCACCACTAGGCGCGGGCCGATGCGCGGACGAGACCGGATCCAGTACAAGACGCTCGACCAGGTGCGGCTGATGCGCGCGGCCGGGCTGGTTGTCGCCGATGCCCTGGACGCCGTCCGGGCCGCGTTGACGCCCGGCCTGACCACGGCGGACCTGGACCAGATCGCGAACCAGGTGATCGTCGGTGCCGGCGCGGTCCCGTCGTTCCTGAACTACGGGCACCCGCCGTACCCGGCGACGCTGTGCGTCTCGGTGAACGACGAGGTGGTGCACGGCATCCCGGGTTCCCGGGTGCTGGTGGCCGGTGACGTGGTCAGCGTGGACGGCGGTGCCATCCTCAAGGGCTGGCACGGCGACTCGGCCTTCACCGCGATCGTGCCGGCCACACCAGAGCAGCCCGATCCACGTACGCCCGCCCAGGTGGCCGAGGACGCGGCCCTGATCGACGTCACCGAGCAGGCGCTCTGGCACGGGATCGCGGCGATCGTCGCGGGGGACAAACTGAACGCCGTCGGTGCCGCGGTCGAGGACCTGGTCGCCGATCGGTACGGGCTGGTCGAGGAGTACGGCGGGCACGGCATCGGCACCGAGATGCACCAGGAACCGCACGTTCTGAACTACCGCACTCGGGACCGCGGCCCGCGGTTGCGGCCCGGGATCTGCCTCGCGGTCGAACCGATGCTGACGCTCGGCGATCCGGCCACCCGGACGCTGGCCGACGACTGGACCGTGGCCACCATGGACGGTCGGCGGGCGGCGCACTGGGAGCACTCGGTGGCGCTGCTGGACGATGGCCTCTGGGTGCTCACCGCCCGCGACGGTGGCGTGGCGGCACTGAACGCTCTCGGCGCGAAGGTCTCGGCCCTCGCCGGCTGAGTTTTGGCCGGTCGGGCTTGTTGCCGGGCCGGGTTTTCGCTGGTCGGACGCCCGGTCGGCGGACGTGCTGACGGGCCCCGATTTCGTCAGGTGGCATCACATCGCGTAGACTCGTGTGTCGGCTCACGTGCGCTTTGCGCCGCTGTACTGATAGCAGTGATTTTTGCTGCGGACAGCGGGTCTGATTCATGCAGGGCCGTGCAGACAACGAGTCAGTCCCCTGATGGCCTGACTCGATCCAGCGTTATCGATAGGAAAAGCGGAGGACATGCCGAAGAAAGACGGCGTCATCGAAATCGAGGGCACCGTGGTGGAGGCGTTGCCGAATGCCATGTTCCGCGTGGAGCTCTCCAACGGACACAAGGTGCTCGCACACATCTCCGGCAAGATGCGTCAGCACTACATCCGGATCCTTCCGGAGGACCGGGTCGTGGTTGAACTCAGCCCGTACGACCTGTCCCGTGGGCGCATCGTCTACCGCTACAAGTGACCAGTTCTCCTTCCCGGCCCAACCCCCGGTTCCCTCAACGGAAGACACGATGAAGGTCAATCCGAGCGTCAAGAAGATCTGCGACAAGTGCAAGGTGATCCGGCGTCACGGCCGAGTCATGGTGATCTGCGAGAACGCGCGTCACAAGCAGCGCCAGGGCTGAGTACCAGCCCTTCGTAGTACCTGCCCTCTGCTCTTGCTTGCTCCACAGCAGTGCCCGCCCCCGCGCCGTCTAACGGCGCGGACGTCACCCCCGGACCATCGGGCCGGGGACCCGAGAGCTAGCCCTCGGGATGGCGCTGTTCCACACCCGGTGTTCGAACAGAGAAGAGAACCGCTGGAATGGCACGTCTTGTCGGTGTCGACCTACCCCGCGAAAAGCGGCTCGAGGTCGCCCTCACTTACATCTTCGGCGTCGGTCGTACCCGCGCCAAGGAAACCCTCACCGCCACCGGGTTGAGCCCGGACCTGCGCGTGCGTGAGCTCAGCGACGAGGACCTCGTCGCCCTGCGTGACTACCTCGACACCAGTTACAAGCTCGAGGGTGACCTGCGCCGCGAGGTTGCCTCTGACATCCGGCGCAAGATCGAAATTGGCTGCTACGAGGGAATCCGGCACCGCCGCGGACTTCCGGTGCGTGGTCAGCGAACGAAGACCAACGCGCGTACCCGCAAGGGCCCGAAGCGCACCGTCGCCGGCAAGAAGAAGGCCGGCAAGAAGTAGTCCGTCCGATGACGACTTTGTCGTCCCTGCGTCGAGCAGTGACAACACCGGGTCCGGAACGGACCGACGACCTCCCAGCAGCCAGGAAGTAGCTCAATGCCTCCCAAGACACGCCAGTCCGCTGCGTCGCGCAAGCCGCGCCGCAAGGAGAAGAAGAACGTCGCTCACGGGCACGCCCACATCAAGAGCACGTTCAACAACACCATCGTCTCGATCACCGACCCGGTGGGCAACGTGATCTCCTGGGCCTCGGCCGGACAGGTCGGCTTCAAGGGTTCACGTAAGTCGACCCCGTTCGCCGCCCAGATGGCCGCCGAGGCCGCCGCCCGTCGTGCGCAGGAGCACGGCATGCGCAAGGTCGACGTCTTCGTCAAGGGCCCGGGCTCGGGCCGCGAGACGGCGATCCGGTCGCTGCAGGCCACCGGCCTTGAGGTCGGCTCGATCCAGGACGTCACGCCGACCCCGCACAACGGCTGCCGTCCCCCCAAGCGCCGCCGGGTGTAATTGCCGGTCGGCATCGCATGTGTACGGCCCTCGCTCGGCAGACGTAGTCCGGGCGGGGGAAATGTCAGGCGTCATATAGCGGTCGCCTGCTAGAAGGAGAACAAAGTGCTTATCGCTCAGCGCCCCATCCTCACCGAGGAAGCTGTCTCCGAGTACCGGTCCCGGTTCGTCATCGAGCCGCTGGAGCCGGGCTTCGGCTACACCCTTGGCAACTCGCTCCGCCGGACCCTGCTGTCCTCGATCCCCGGCGCAGCCGTCACCAGCATCCGGATCGACGGCGTGCTGCACGAATTCACCACCGTGCCCGGGGTCAAGGAAGACGTCACCGAGCTGATCCTCAACGTCAAGCGGCTGGTCGTTTCCAGCGAGCACGACGAGCCGATCGTGATGTACCTGCGCAAGCAGGGGCCGGGCACCGTGACGGCGGCGGACATCGCACCGCCGGCCGGCGTCGAGGTGCACAACACTGACCTGCAGATCGCCACGCTCAACGGCAAGGGCAAGCTCGAGCTGGAGCTCACCGTGGAGCGCGGCCGGGGTTATGTCTCGGCGAACCAGAACAAGACCGGTGAGCAGGAGATCGGTCGGATCCCGATCGACTCGATCTACTCGCCGGTGCTCAAGGTGACCTACAAGGTCGAGGCGACCCGGGTCGAGCAGCGCACCGACTTCGACCGGCTGATCGTGGACGTTGAGACCAAGCAGTCCATGCAGCCGCGCGACGCGATGGCCAGCGCCGGCAAGACCCTGGTCGAGCTGTTCGGGCTGGCCCGCGAGCTCAACCTCGAGGCCGAGGGCATCGACATGGGCCCGTCGCCGTCGGACGCCGCATTGGCTGCCGATCTGGCGCTGCCGATCGAAGAACTGGACCTCACCGTCCGGTCGTACAACTGCCTCAAGCGCGAGGGCATCCACACCGTGGGTGAGCTCGTCGGCCGCAGTGAGGCCGACCTGCTGGACATCCGTAACTTCGGTGCCAAGTCCATCGACGAGGTCAAGGCCAAGCTGCACGGGATGAGCCTGGCCCTGAAGGACAGCCCGCCCGGATTCGACCCCAGCCTGGTCGTCGACAGCTTCGGTGCGGATGACGACATGTCATTCGCCGAGGACGAGCAGCTCTAGCCCAACCCTTTCCGAGGAGAAATAAGCTATGCCCACGCCCACGAAGGGTCCGCGGCTTGGTGGTGGTCCGGCACATGAGCGGCTCATGCTCGCCAACCTTGCGACCCAGCTGTTCACGCACCGTTCCATCACGACCACCGAGACGAAGGCCAAGCGGATGGCTCCGTTGGCCGAGCGCATGATCACGTTCGCCAAGCGCGGCGATCTGGCTGCGCGGCGTCGGGTACTCACCACGATCACGGACAAGAGCGTTGTGCACGAGCTCTTCACCGAGATCGCCCCGGCCATGGCCGAGCGTCAGGGTGGCTACACCCGGATCACCAAGGTCGGCAACCGCAAGGGTGACAACGCGCCGATGGCGGTCATCGAGCTCGTGCTCGAGCCGCTGACGGCCGGTCAGGCCACGGTTCGCGAGGCCGAGGCCGCTACCAAGCGGACCGCGTCCACCCGCACCGCTGCGAAGAAGGCCGCCGTGGCTGCCGAGGCGACGGCTGAGGCCGAAGCCGAGGACGCCGAGGAGGCGAAGCTCGCGGGCGACGCCGCCGGTGCGGTTGAGGCCGCCGGTCTGGCCGACGTGGCCGCTGCGGACGCCGAAGACGCCGCCCCGGGCAGCTCCGACGCCAAGGACGCGGCTGCCGCTGCGGACCTGGCCGAGGAAGCCGCCACCGCGGCCGTCAAGAAGTCCGCCAAGAAGTCCAGCAAGAAGGACTGACCCAGATCGACGCTGGATTTGACGCACCTGTGACCGGTGCAGCAGCCGAGCCCGCCGCCGCCCTCCAGGGAGACGGCGGGCTCGTGCGTGTGCGCCTGGACCTCGGCTACGACGGCACCGATTTCGCCGGCTGGGCGATGCAGCCCGGTCAGCGCAGCGTTGAGCAGACGTTGGCCGAAGGGCTCGGGCAGGTGCTCCGGCTCGACCCGGTGCCGCGGTTGGCGGTCGCCGGTCGCACCGACGCCGGGGTGCACGCCACCGGCCAGGTCGCCCACGTCGACGTGCCGCTGGCGGCCTGGCAGGCCTTCCCCGGCCGTTCGGTCCGCTCGCCGGAGCAGGAACTGGTGATCCGGCTGGCCGGAGTACTGCCGCCCGACCTGCGGGTGTTCCGGGCCGTCCTGGCCGCGCCCGGTTTCGAGGCTCGGTTCTCGGCGATCCGGCGCCGCTACGCCTACCGGATCAGCGACAACCCGGCCGGCGCACCGCCACTGCGCCGCCACGACGTGCTCTGGCACCGCCGTCCACTCGATGTGACCGCGATGACCAGGGCCGCCGCCACCCTGGTCGGGCTCAACGACTTCGCCGCGTTCTGCAAGCGGCGAGACGGCGCGACCACTATCCGGACGCTGCTGACCTATCGCTGGGAACGGGACGACGCGGGGTTCGCGGTCGCCACCGTTGTCGCCGACGCGTTCTGCCACTCGATGGTCCGCGCGCTGGTCGGGGTGGTGCTGCCGGTCGGGGACGGACGCCGTTCCATCGACTGGCCCGCCCAGGTGCTGTTCGGCGCCGTTCGGCATCCGGCGGTGACGGTCGCCCCGGCCCGGGGGCTGGTCCTGGAAGAGGTCGTCTATCCGGACGACGAACAGCTGGCACAGCGCGCTGCCGAGGCTCGAACCGTGCGAACGCTGCCCGCTGCCTCCGCCCCCGCCTCTGCCGACGCCTCCGCCTCCGCCTCCGCCGAACATTCGGCAGGATAGTCACCCGTTATTCACACTTTTTCCTCGTATAACCGGCCGTCTCGACTTAAACTCGCGCCGTGACGACCACGAGACACCACTCCCGAAGCATCGTCGGGCTGACCGCGATCGGCGCGCTGGCGCTGACCACCATGGGCTCGCTGGCCCACGCCAGCGCCGCGGAGACCGCAGTCGCGGCGGTGGCGTGCGTTGATCCGGTGACCGCCATCCCGGCTGTGCAGGGCGCCGGTGAGACCGCGGCGATCACCGGGCCGGTGACGATTCGCGGGGTGGTGGTCGGCGACTTCGAGGGTGCCTCGCCCGCGCTGCGCGGGTTCTACCTGCAGGAGCCGAAGGGCGACGGCGACCCGACGACGTCCGACGGCATCTTCGTCTTCGACGGCGGCGCCGACCTGGTGTCGAACGGCCAGCTGGTCGAGGTCACCGGAACCGCGGCCGAGTTCCAGGGCCAGACCCAGGTGACTCCGACAACGCCCGCCGCGTCGTCGGTCACGGTCTGCGCTACGAGCGCCAAGGTGAAGCCGGTCAGCGTCCGGCTCCCGGCGGCCTCCGCGACCGCGCTGGAACGATACGAAGGCATGCTGGTCACGCTGCGGCAGGAGCTCACCGTCTCCGAGCACTTCCAGCTCGGCCGGTTCGGCCAGGTGGTGGTCTCCTCCGGCGGCAAGCTCGAGCAGCCGACCGCGAAGTACGCGCCGACCGACCCGCGCTCGGCCGCGCTGCAGGCCCACAACGACCTGAACCAGCTGATCATTGACGACGCGACAAACGCGCAGAACCCGGACCCGATCGTGTTCGCCCGCGGCAACGCACCGGTCGGGCAGAACGTGCTCACCGCGGCGAACACGCTGCGCGGCGGGGACACCGTCGAAGACGCTGTCGGCGTGCTGACCTACACCTGGGGCGGCAACGCGGCCAGCCCCAACGCCTACCGGTTGCGTCCGGTCGGCGCGCTCGGTGGCGCCGCCCGGTTCAAGACCGAAAACCGGCGCCCGTCCGGCGTCCCCTCGGTGGGCGGCACGGTCCAGGTGGCCAGCACCAACCTGCTGAACTACTTCAACAGCTTCAATGCCGGCACCGGCTGCACGTTCGGTGTCGGCGGGCCGAAGGCCGATTGCCGGGGCGCCGAGTCCGCGGTCGAGTTGGAGCGGCAGGCGGCCAAAGAGGTCGCCGCGCTGACCTCGCTCAAGGCCGACGTCGTCGGCGTGATGGAGATCGAGAACGACGGATACGGACCGGACAGCGCCATCGCCGACCTGGTCGGCCGGCTGAACGCCGCCACAGCCCCGGGGACCTGGGCTTATATCGATGCGGACAGTGCCGTCGGACGGGTGAACGCGGCCGGGACCGACGCGATCAAGGTGGCCCTGCTCTATCGGCCGGCCGAGGTCACCCCGGTTCCGGGCACCACCCAGGTGTTCGACGGAGCGGGCGCGTTCGAGCGCAACCCGGTAGCCCAGACCTTCGCGCGGCGCAACGGCGCCAAGGTCACCGTGGTGGTCAACCACCTCAAGTCCAAGGGCTGTGACGGCGCCACCGGTGCCGACCTGGACGCCGGAGACGGGCAGGGCTGCTTCAATGCCCGCAGGACGGCCGAGGCGACCGCTCTGGCGAGCTGGATCTCCGGCACCGTGATCCCGGCCGCCGGTGACCCGGATGTGCTGATCGTCGGCGACCTGAACTCCTACGCCAAGGAGGACCCGATCGCGGTGCTCAAGGCCGCCGGGTACCGGGACATGATCGACGCTGAGGGCGACCGGCACCCGTACTCGTACGTCTTCGACGGCCAGTGGGGTTACCTCGACCACGCGCTTGCCAGCAAGTCGCTGCGTGGGCAGGTCAGCGGGGCCGGCGACGTCCACATCAACGCGGACGAGCCCTCGGTGCTCGACTACAACGTGAACTTCAAGTCGCCGGGGCAGGTGACCTCGCTGTACGCACCGGACAGGTTCCGGAACAGCGACCACGACCCGGTACTGATCGGCCTGCGACCGACCCGCTGAGTTGGCGTCGCCGGGCTCTTAGTGGGAACGTCACCGGTTATGAGCGAGTCCACTTATGAGCCCGGCGATGACGGCAACGACCTGAGCGACAGCGTCGACCTGGATCAGGCCTTCGGCGACGACGACGTTGACGAGACCGTCTACGACACCGGTTACTCCCCGCCGGAGAAGCCGCTCGGGATGACCAGATTCGGCACCACCAACGACGAGGAATCCGAAGGCGAGTCGCTGGACCGGCGACTGGCCCAGGAGGAACCCGACCCGAACCTGGCCTCGGACCTCGAAGCCTCCCCGTCCGACGAGAACGTCGATTCCGTGGACAACACCCGGATCGAGGACGAAGACCTGCGCTACAGCGAGGTCGGCGAGGACCGGGCCGGTCGCCTGGTCAACCCGGACGAGGGTCTCGGCGAGGACGAAGAGAAGGACCTGATCGGCAGCGACGTCGGCATCGATGAAGGGGCCGCCAGCGCTGAGGAAGCCGCTGTGCACATCATTCCCGATTGAATTTGTTCGTGATTGCTGCGGCGCTTTGTGCCGACGTCTTCCCTCGTCGACCGTTCCGCGCCTTCGGCGGGGCTGCGGCTCCTCAGTCCAGACGTCGGCGCGCCGCAGTAATCACTCACCAGTCCGCTTTGGTGGGTGGGCCGGTGGTCAGTCGCGGAACCTTGGGAAACCTCTGCTGCACGTGGGCTTGATCGGCAGCCGTTGGTGGGGCTGCGCATCGACCCTTTCGCGCCTTCGGGGCGGAGTTGCGCACTCGTATTGGGCGATGGGCCTGCGGCGGGGTCATCCTGGGCGATGAAGTCGGGCGGGCGTCCGGGGGAGGGCGGGCCGGGGATAAACCGTGCGCGCTTCGGGCGGTTGGCCGGGCACACTACGGATGTGGGCCATGTGGACGTCAATCAGGTTAGTTTCTTTCTTCCGGACGGCCGGCCGCTGCTGGACGAGGTGACGTTCCGGGTCGCTGACGGTGCGACGGCGGCGCTGATCGGGCCGAATGGCGCTGGTAAGACCACGTTGCTGCGGATCATCGCCGGTGACCTGGCGCCGGACGGCGGGGCGATCACTCGGGACGGCGGTCTTGGGGTGATGCGCCAGTTTGTCGGCAGCCTGCGGGATTCGACCACGCTGCGGGATCTGCTGGTGTCGGTTGCCCCGCCGCCGATCCGGCAGGCGGCGCAGACCCTCGACGCCGCCGAACTGGCGATGATGGAGCACGAGGACGAACCCACCCAGATGCGGTACGCCCAGGCGCTCTCCGACTGGGCGGACGCCGGTGGCTATGAAGCGGAGACGCTCTGGGACGTCTGCACCACCTCCGCGCTCGGGATGCCGTTCGAGCGAGCCCAGTGGCGGGAGGTCAGCACCCTGTCCGGCGGCGAGCAGAAGCGCCTGGTCCTGGAGGCCCTGCTGCGCGGTCAGGATGACGTCCTGCTGCTCGATGAGCCGGACAACTACCTCGACGTCCCCGGCAAGCGCTGGCTGGAGGAACGGCTCGCCGAGACCCCGAAGACGGTGCTGCTGGTCAGCCACGACCGCGAACTGCTGGCCCAGTCGGCAACCCGGATCATCACCCTGGAACCGCGCGCGGCAGGCGCCTCGGCCTGGGTACACGGCGGCGGGTTCGGCAACTATCAGCAGGCCCGGGACGACCGGAACTCCCGGCTGGAAGAACTGCGCCGACGATGGGACGAGGACCACGCCAAGCTCAAGGCGCTGGTGCTGATGTACAAGATCAAGTCGGAGTTCAACGACGGGATGGCGTCGCGTTACCGGGCGGCGCAGACCCGGCTGGCCAAGTTCGAGGAAGCCGGTCCGCCGGAAGTGGTCCCGATCGAGCAGAACGTGAAGATGCGGCTGCGCGGTGGACGCACCGGCAAGCGAGCGGTAGTCAGTACCGGGCTGGAGCTGACCGGGCTGATGCAGCCCTTCGACGCCGAGTTCTGGTTCGGCGACCGAGTGGCCGTGCTCGGCTCCAACGGCTCGGGTAAGTCGCACTTCCTCCGGCTGCTGGCGGCCGGCGGCACCGACCCGGATCTGGAGCACCAGCCGGTGGACGACGCCCCGGAAACCCGGGCAACCCCGGTCGCGCACACCGGGACGGCCCGGCTGGGTGCCCGGGTCCGGCCCGGCTGGTTCGCCCAGACTCACAACCATCCCGAGCTGCTGGGCCGGACTCTGCTGGAGATCCTGCACCGGGGGACCAACCATCGGGCCGGAATGGGCCGGGAACAGGCCGCCAGGGCCCTGGATCGCTACGAGCTTGCCACGCAGTCCGAGCAGGTATTTGAGTCGCTCTCCGGCGGCCAGCAGGCTCGGTTCCAGATCCTGTTGCTGGAGCTGTCCGGGGCCACCCTGCTGCTGCTCGACGAGCCGACCGACAACCTCGACCTGCACTCGGCAGAGGCCCTGGAGCACGGTCTGGCCGCGTTCGAGGGCACCGTTGTCGCGGTCACCCACGATCGCTGGTTCGCCCGCGGCTTCGACCGATTCTTGATGTTCGGCGCGGATGGCCAGGTCTACGAGGCCGACGAGCCGGTCTGGGACGAAGCCCGGGTCAAGCGCGCCCGCTGACCTTCCTGGGTGATGGCGATCCGCCTCAGGGTCTTCGGCGAATACTCATCGGGACGGCGTCCACGGCCAGGCCGGGATCGCCGACGACCGCTGGGTCGACCGGTGGAGCATTCGCCGGGACCGGGCCGGCCGAGAGCGGCGGGGAACCTCCCTCGGCCGCTGGCTCGTCGTGGGCATCGAGGTATGCGCTGGCCGCTGATTCGAACATGCGTCCATGCTAGGAAATGCCGACGAAGATCGCTTAGGTTATCCACAGGGACCGCTGGCTACGTGGGCGATCCCCGCAGGGGACCAAAGGTGCGTTCTCCTTCTGTATCCACGATTGTGGATACAGAAGGCGTAAGACCTTGGTCCCGCGCTGAGACCCGTGCTGAAATCAACGCTGAAGATCAACGCTGAAGATCAATGCAGGTCAGATCGTGAACCGCTCGACGGCGCGGATCTTGTTGACCGCGTCCAGCGCCGCCACCTTGTAGGCCTCCGACAGCGTCGGGTAGTTGAAGACGGTGTCGACGAGCTGGTCGACCGTTCCATTGCAGGTCATGATCGCCTGGCCGAGGTGCACCAGCTCGGTGGCCTGCGAGCCGAACACGTGAACCCCGAGCAGTCGCCGGCTGTCCGTGCTGACCAGCAGCTTGAGCATGCCGTAGCTGTCGCCGATGATCTGGCCCCGGGCCAGCTCGCGATAGCGGGAGATGCCGACCTCATAGGGCACCGACGAGGTGGTGAGCGCATCCTCGGTCTGCCCGCAGTAACTGATCTCCGGAATCGTGTAGATCCCGATCGGCTGCAGCTCCACCAGAGAGTTCACCGCCTCGCCGAAGGCGTGATAGGCGGCCAGGCGTCCCTGTTCCATTGACGTCGCGGCGAGTGCCGGGAAGCCGATCACGTCGCCGACCGCATAGATGTGCGGGACCGTCGTCCGGTAGTCGTCGTCGACGCTGATCCGGCCCCGGTTGTCGGCTTCCAGGCCGGCCGCCTCGAGATGCAGTTCGGTGGTGGCGCCCTGCCGGCCGGCCGAGTACATCACCGCGTCGGCCGGAATCCGCTTGCCGCTGACCAGGGTGGTGACGGTGCCGTGGCTGCCGCTCTCGACCGAGGCCACCTTCTCGCCGAACCGGAAGCTCACCGACAGGTCGCGGAGGTGGAACTTGAGCGACTCGACGATCTCCAAGTCGCAGAAGTCCAGCATCCGGTCGCGCTGCTCAACGACGGTCACCTTGCAACCGACCGCGGCGAACATCGAGGCGTACTCGATCCCGATCACCCCGGCCCCGACAACGACCAGCGAGCGCGGCAGTTCGTCGAGATGCAGGATGCCGTCGGAGTCGATCACCTTCTTGCCGTCGAACTCCACCGAGCTCGGCCGGGCCGGCGTCGTTCCGGTGGCGATCACGATGTGCTCGCCGGTCACCCGGCGGGAGCCGTGGTCGCTCTCGACCAGGATCGTGTGCGGGTCCTCAAATCGGGCGGTGCCGTGCAGCAGGTCCACCCCGTTGCGGTTGAGCTGGCTGCGGATCACCTCGATCTCCCGGCCGATCACGTGCTGGGTCCGAGCCAATAGGTCTTCCAGGGTGATGTCGTGCTTTACCCGGTAGTTCTGGCCGTAGACGTCCCGCTGGTTCATCCCGGTCAGGTACAGGACCGCTTCGCGCAGCGTCTTCGACGGGATCGTCCCGGTATTGATACAGACCCCGCCGACCATGTCACCGCGCTCGACCACGGCGGCCTTGCGGCCCAGCTTCGCAGCGGCGATCGCGGCCTTCTGCCCGCCGGGGCCGGAGCCGATCACCAACAGGTCGTAGTCGTAATCGGCCATGGTGAGACTCCCAGGTAGATCATCAGTAGCGTTTTGTACGAGCATGACTGATTACTCAGCTCGTGACATCTCCATCGACTGGGTATCGACCCCGAAATGGTGGGAGTTGACCTCGCCGACACGTGCTCGTCATTCAGCCGACGCGGCCCGCGGGTGGCCGGTCGAGCGGTCGAGCGTTTTGACCCCCCGCTGGCCCGACGGTAGTCTGGCTACTCGTTGTGTGATCCGCTCGGCATGGCGCCCTCTTGTGGCGCCTTGGCGTGGGGGCCGTGCGGCCGGCGACACCGCCGTCGGGCATCAAGTCCGGCAGTGATATCGAGTCCGGATCCGCGGACACGAACTGACCAGACTGCTTCAACCCAGAACGAGGCTGCGACCGTGCGTACGTTTACCCCGAAGCCCGGCGACATCGAGCGCCGCTGGCACGTTATCGACGCGTCTGACGTCGTGCTCGGCCGGCTCGCCACGCAGAGCGCCGTGCTGCTGCGGGGCAAGCACAAGCCGATCTTCGCGCCCCACATTGACACCGGTGACTTCGTCATCATCATCAACGCCGGCAAGGTCGCCCTGACCGGTAACAAGCGTGAGCAGAAGCTCGCTTACCGGCACTCCGGCTACCCGGGCGGTCTCCGCTCGGTCAGCTACACGGAGCTGCTGGACAAGAACCCCCAGCGTGCTGTCGAGAAGGCGATCCGCGGCATGCTGCCGAAGAACTCGCTGGGCCGTCAGATGCTGAGCAAGCTCAAGGTCTACGCCGGCCCGGAGCACCCGCACTTGGCGCAGAAGCCCGTGCCGTTCGAGATCATTCAGGTCGCGCAGTAATCAGCCCCGCAATCCATTTGCCGACCGCACAGTGCACTAAGGAGAACCGTGGCTGAGCCCACTATTGACACGCTGGAGACGGACGAGGTCGACGTCGATCTCGACGCCGACGCTCCCAGCAGCTACACCAGCGCGACGCCGGCGGCCAAGGGCACCGGCTCCGGTGCGATCGCTCCCGGTGCTGCCACCGGTCGGCGTAAGGAAGCCGTTGCCCGAGTCCGGCTCATCCCCGGCACCGGTGTCTGGAAGATCAACGGCCGCACCCTGGAGAACTACTTCCCGAACAAGGTGCACCAGCAGCTGGTCAACGACCCGTTCAAGGTGACCGAGCTGGAGGGCCGGTTCGACGTGATCGCCCGCCTGCACGGCGGCGGCACCTCCGGCCAGGCCGGCGCGCTGCGCCTCGGCGTGGCCCGCTCGCTGAACCAGATCGATGAAGAGGCCAACCGCCCGGCGCTGAAGAAGGCCGGCTTCATGACTCGTGACCCGCGGGCCACCGAGCGCAAGAAGGCCGGTCTGAAGAAGGCCCGTAAGGCACCGCAGTACAGCAAGCGCTGATCAAGCTCGCAGACTCGCTTTTCACGATGTCCCGGTAGCCCATTCGGCTACCGGGATTGTGGAACGCGAGCACTGTGGGGCTTGGGTCCACTACGGTCAATTTTGCAACGCTTCATGACCGTCAGGTTTCGACGCATCACGCGGCCCCGGGGCGAACGCTCCGGGGCCGCGTGCCGTCCAGGGGAGGATCGTTGGCGCGACTATTCGGCACCGATGGCGTGCGAGGGCTTGCCAACCGCGATGTCACCGCGGAAATGGCACTCGACCTCGCGGTGGCAGCCGCGCACGTCCTGCGTGAGGTGGCGGACTCGAATGGTCGCCGTCCGCGGGCCGTTGTCGGACGTGACCCTCGGGCCTCGGGTGAGTTCCTTTCTGCCGCAGTGATCGCCGGGCTGGCCAGCGCGGGGGTGGACGTTGAGGACGTCAGCGTGCTGCCGACCCCGGCGATCGCCTACCTGGTCGCGGCGTCGGACGCCGATCTCGGCGTCGTACTGTCCGCCTCGCACAACCCGATGCCGGACAACGGGATCAAGTTCTTCGCCGGCGGTGGGCACAAGCTGCCGGACGACGTCGAGGACTTGATCGAGCGTCGGATGGGAGAGCCCTGGGACCGGCCGACCGGTGCCGAGGTCGGGCGGGTTCGTCGGCTCTCGAACGCCCCCGAGCGCTACGTCGAGCACCTGCTGCAGACCCTGCCCTGCCGGCTCACCGGGCTGAAAGTCGTTCTGGACTGCGCCCACGGCGCCGCCAGCGTGGTCTCGCCGCGGGCCTTCCGGGCCGCCGGTGCCGAGGTGGTGGTGATCGGCGCCGACCCCGACGGGCTGAACATCAACGATGGCTTCGGCTCCACGCATCTGGAACGCCTTCGGGACGCGGTGATCGCGAACAACGCAGACGCCGGGATCGCGCACGACGGGGACGCCGACCGCTGCCTGGCGATCGACCACCTGGGCCGCGAGGTGGACGGCGACCAGATCATGGCGGTGCTCGCGCTCGCCTTCGCCGATCGGGGCGCGCTGGCGCACAAGACGCTGGTCACCACGGTGATGAGCAACCTCGGGCTGAAGCTGGCGATGGAACGTTCCGGGATCCGGGTGGTGCAGACCGCCGTCGGTGACCGGTACGTCCTGGAGGAGATGCGCACCGACGGCTACTCACTCGGCGGCGAGCAGTCCGGGCACGTGGTGATGCTCGATCACAGCACCACCGGCGACGGCATCCTGACCGGGCTGCACCTGCTCGCCCGGATGGCCCAGACCGGCCGCACCCTGGCCGACCTGTCCTCGGTGATGGAGCGGCTGCCGCAGGTACTGATCAACGTGAAGGGCGTCGACAAGGGTCGATGCCATCAGGACGTCGAACTGGCCGCCGCGGTTGAGGCGGCCGAGCTGCGGCTCGGGCCGACCGGCCGGGTGCTGCTCCGGCCGTCCGGCACCGAACCGCTGGTCCGGGTGATGGTGGAGGCCAAGGAGGCGGACACCGCTCGCATGGTGGCCGAACACCTGGCCGCGGTCGTGCGGGAGCGGCTGCCGATCTGAGTCATCCGCTCTCGATCGTCTTACTTCCCCGCTTTCGACTGGACGGTCGCGATCACCTTTCCTTGGGCGTCCAGCCCCCTGACCGTGACCGTCCCGCTCCGGCTGGCCCGCGGCGGAAATCCAGCCAGCCGGTCGTGCACGGGGACGACCTCGGTGCCGATCGCCACGCTTGTCGCCCCCACCGGGGCGATCACCACGTAGGCGGGTCCGACGCCGCCCGGCCACGGGTTTCGCTCCACGGCGGCCATGAAGGCGGCGGCGTCCGTGGGTCCGGACCCGATCGTGGCCTCGCTCACGGACTCGAGGATCTCGTACCCGCCTGGCTCGGTCCGGCCCACGCAGACCCCTGCCAGATAGACCCCGTTGGGTGAACGTAGGACGGTGGACCCCAGGACGAGGGTCTCGGTCAGCCGGGTGCTGCCGGCGATCACCGGCTGCTCCGCGATCGAGGGACCCAAGCTCATCACCCCTCCGGCTGCGCAGCCCACGGCACCCACGTTGGTACCCGCCGGAGCCATCGCGGCGGCCTGGTCGCCGAGCGGTTCGGACTTTCCCACCGGCGTCGAGGTGTACCCGTTGGGCCCGGAAATTCGGACGTCGGACAGGTAACTCTCGGCAGGGCTCAGCGTGCCGACCCAGACCATGCTGTTCGCCCGGGGCAGATCCCGCCATTGGGTGCGGAACTTTCCGTCAGTCGTGAAGGTGCGAGTGGTGGCCACCTCGACCCGGGACATCCGGGGGCCGGTGACGAGGAGCACCGTGGGGAAACGCGCGCCCGCATCCATCCCGAGGCTGGACATCGCCCGGGGCATGGCGATCCTGCCGCTGGTGGCACCGGCCGAGATCATCTCGGAATGCCGGACGGTGAGTCGGTCGGCGTCGGAGCCACCAGGGCCGCCCAAGAGGGCGACGGTGAAGAATCCTTCGAGGCCCTGGCCGGTTTCGGGCGGCTGGGCGCTCGGGTAGAGCACGAGGGCGTAGCGGGAGCCGTTCAGCTCGCTCGCCCACGGCACCAGCACATCGTCCGCAGAGCCCAGCGACCGTGGATGGTGCTGTTCGGCGTCCTGGGCATCCGCAAGATCTTGCACTCGATCGCGCAGCCGTTTCAGCCAGGCTTGGTCGCCGGCCAGCGACCCGCTGGTCGGTGTCGCGTATCCGAGTTCCCGAAGCTGGGACAGGCCGTTGAGCTGGAGGTTTCTGGCCGGTGAGCTGGAATCGGACCGGAGCGCGCCATCGAAGAGGCCGCCGAAAGCGGCCGCGGTGATCAGAGCCGTCGCGACGGCCACCGCTGACACTCCGGTCAGTCGGCGCCGCTGCGCACGGCGCAGCGAACGGTCCACCCCCGGCCAGGGCAGGCTGCCCGCGGTCTGGGTTTCGGCCAGCCGCTGCAGTCGCTCCGCTAGGCCGGGCGGCAGGTCGGTCGGCAGGTCCTCGGTCCGGGTCATGAGGGTGCTCCTTCCGAGGAGGCGGGTCTCGCGGGTGCGGCCGACGGCGTTCGAGTCTCCGCTGTGGGGTCGGCTCCGCCGGACGGCGGAGGGGCAGGGTCGGCCGGGCCCTCGAGGGCCTCGCGCAGCCGCGCCACCCCTCTGCTGGCAGAGCTCTTCACCGTGCCGATCGAGCAGCCGAGCAGCCGGGCGGTCTCCCCCTCGGACCGGTCCTCCAGGTACCGGAGCGCAACGGTGGCCCGCATCCGGGGTGGCAATGACCGCAGCGCGGCCAGCAGTACCTCGTCCAGCTCGTTCAGACCGGACCCCGCCGGCTCGGGCACCGCAGTGCTCGGGTGGTCGGCCGGGCTCAGCGGCACCTCGCGGACCCGTCGGCGCCGCCGCCAGGAGAGCGCGGCGTTCACCACCGCCTGATGTGCGTAGGCGGCCGGCTTGCCGTCCCGGCGGACTCGCCGCCAGTGCCGGTGCACCCGGGTCAGCGCCTCCTGCACGCAGTCCTCGGCCAGCCCCCGATCGGTGGTGATCAGGTAGGCCGTGGCCACCAGGGACGACCATCGGGTCGTGACGAAGTCCCGGAAGTCCGCTTCGTCGTCATCCATCCGGGTTCCCCGTCCGCATCCGGCTCCGATGGCCATGATCTGGCCCCTGACGAGTTAACGTCGACCAGGCCGCGCCGGGTTGCTCGAGCGCACCGGATCAGAGCTTGCGCAGCCGAATCCGGCGAACGGCGTGGTCCGGGCCCTTGGTCAGCACCAGGGTCGCTCGGCCTCGGGTGGGCAGCACGTTCTCCACCAGGTTGAGCTCGTTGATCTCGCGCCAGATCCGTTCCGCGGTCTCCACTGCCTCACCGTCGCTGAGCAGCGCGTACCGATGGAAGTACGACTCGGGCCGGGTGAACGCGGTCTCCCGGAGCCGGAGGAAGCGGTGCACGTACCACTTGCGGACCTGATCGGTCCGGGCATCAACGTAGATGGAGAAGTCGAAGAAGTCGCTGACCGCAATGCCCTGCCTGCCGTCGGCCCGAACCCGGGCCGGTTGCAGGACGTTCAGGCCCTCCACGATCAGCACGTCCGGGCGGCGGATCACAATCTCCGCGCCGGGCACGATGTCGTAGGTCAGGTGCGAATACACCGGCGCCCGGACCTCGGCATGCCCGGACTTGACGTCAGTGACGAACCGCAGCAACGCCCGGACGTCGTACGACTCCGGAAAACCCTTCCTGCCCATCAGGTCACGCCGGTCGAGCTCGGCGTTCGGCAGCAGGAAGCCGTCCGTGGTGACCAGTTCCACCTTCGGCGTGCCCGGCCAGCGGGACAGCAGCTCCCGCAGGATCCGCGCGGTGGTCGACTTGCCCACCGCCACCGAACCGGCCACGCCGATCACGAACGGCGTCCGCTCCGGCGCCTCGTCCAGGAACGTTGAGGTCACGGCGTGCAGATTGTCGATGCCGCCGACGTAGAGATTCAGCAGCCGGGACAGCGGCAGATAGACCTCCTCGACCTCCAGCCGGTCGATCCGGTCACCCAGGCCGCGCAACCGGGCGATGTCCGCCTCGTCCAGGGTCATCGGCGTGTTGGCCCGCAGCGCTCGCCAGGCTTCCCGGTCCAGTTCCACGTACGGCGTTCCGGGATGGCCGTGGCCTTTGCGGGCGCTGGCGTAGTCCCGCTCGACTCCGCCGGAACCAGAGTGATCGGGCGCGTGCGGGGGGACGAGCGGGCGCTGCACACCCGCATTGTGCCTGCTCGTCCATGCTCTGTTCACCGATGGGACTGTGACGAATACCCCGTCCACCAGTGCTCGGCCACCAGCCGCCACCAGGGCAAGCCGCCGGGCCGGACCCGACTACGCTCCTGCTCATGTGCGGAATCGTCGGCTACACGACCAGTACTCCAGCGAACGGCAGCACCGGAAATGCCGACGCGCTCGACGTCGTGATGGAAGGACTGCGCCGGCTGGAGTACCGCGGCTACGACTCCGCCGGGGTCGCGCTGCAGGTGGGTGACGAGCTGGTGATGCTGAAACGGTCCGGCAAGCTGGGTCGGTTGGAACAGGCGCTGGAAGCCGCCCCGCCGCCGGCCTCACCGACCGGGATCGGGCACACCCGCTGGGCCACGCACGGCGGCCCGACCGACGAGAACGCCCACCCGCACCTCAGCGGCGATGGCCGGCTCGCCGTGATCCACAACGGGATCATCGAGAACTTCGCGGTGCTGAAGAACGAGCTGCTGGCCGACGGGGTGAGCTTTCTCAGCGAGACCGACACCGAGGTCGCCGCCCACCTGCTGGCCGCCGCCTACCAGCAGACGAGTGACCTTTCGGAGGCGATGCGGGTGGTCGCCCGCCGGCTGAAGGGTGCGTTCACGCTGCTCGCCGTGCATGCCGACGTCCCCGATGTGGTGGTCGGGGCGCGCCGGAACTCGCCGCTGGTGGTCGGTGTCGGCGAGGGCGCGAACTACCTCGGGTCCGACGTCGCCGCGTTCATCGGTTACACCCGGGAGGCGATCGAGCTCGGCCAGGATCAGGTCGCGACGATCACCCCGACCTCGGTGACGATCACCGACTTCGCCGGGGTGGCGGTACCGGGCAAGCGCTTCCATGTGGACTGGGACGCCGCGGCCGCGGAGAAGGGCGGCTTCGACACCTTCATGGCGAAGGAGATCAACGATCAGCCGCAAGCCGTTTCGGACACCCTGCTCGGCCGTTCCGACCCGGCCGGAAACCTGATCCTGGACGAGCTCCGGATCGACGAGGCAGTGCTCCGCAGCATCGACAAGATCGTCATCCTGGCCTGCGGGACCTCGGCCTACGCCGGGATGGTCGCCAAGTATGCGATCGAGCACTGGTGCCGGATCCCGTGTGAGGTCGAGCTGTCGCACGAGTTCCGTTACCGCGACCCGGTGGTCAACTCCCGGACGCTGGTGGTGGCGATCTCGCAGTCCGGCGAGACGATGGACACGATCATGGCCATCCGGCATGCCCGCGAGCAGGGGGCCAGGGTGCTGGCGATCTGCAACACGCACGGCTCGACGATCCCGCGGGAGTCGGACGCCGTCCTCTACACCCACGCCGGCCCGGAGATCGCGGTCGCTTCGACGAAGGCGTTCCTGGCCCAGATCACCGCCTGCTACCTGCTCGGCCTCTACCTGGCCGGGCTGCGCGGGAACAAGTTCCCGGACGAGGTCCGGGAGATCTTCAGCCAGCTGCAGGCGATGCCGGACAAGATCCAGAAGGTGCTGGACGGCCTGGACCAGGTCCGGAAGCTGGCCCGAGAGATGTCCGACACTCGCTCGGTGCTCTTCCTCGGCCGGCATGTCGGATTCCCGGTCGCGATGGAGGGTGCGCTGAAGCTCAAGGAGCTGGCCTACATCCACGCCGAGGGATTCGCCGCCGGTGAGCTGAAGCACGGGCCGATCGCCCTGGTCGAGCCGGGCCAGGCGGTGTTCGTGATCGTGCCGTCGCCGCGTGGTCGGGACTCGTTGCACGCCAAGGTGGTTTCCAACATCCAGGAGATCAACGCCCGAGGGGCCCGGACGATCGTGATCGCCGAGGAAGGGGACATCGACGTCGTCCCGTACGCGACCGAGGTGATCTACGTTCCACAGACCCCGACCCTGCTCGCGCCGCTGGTCACCGTCGTCCCGCTGCAGGTCTTCGCCTGCGAGTTGGCGACTGCGAAAGGCCTGGACGTCGATCAACCGCGCAACCTCGCCAAGTCCGTCACGGTTGAGTGATTAGTGGTGAGTGACCCGATCGGGACGGCGGAGACTCCCGCTGACCGGGACGAGATCCGGAGTGAGTCCGGGCTGAGCTCTCCGCACCGGCTGTTCGCGCTGGCCGACGGGGTCTTCGCCATCTCGATGACGCTGCTCGCCCTGGACGTCCGCATCCCCGACGACGTGCCGGAGACCAGCGCCGCGTTCAGCGACGCGGCCCGCGCGTTTTACGGGAACTTCGGCGTCTTCATCCTGGCGTTCCTGATCACCGGCCGGTTCTGGCTCGTGAACCACGGGATCATGGCCCGCCTGCATACCGTGGACAAGCGGGTACTCGGGCGCACGATCATGTTCCTGGCCGGGATCTGCTCCATCCCGGTGGCCACGTCCGTTCTGTTCCGGTTCGGGTCGATACCGCAGGCGGTCTCGTTCGCCGCCCTGCTGCTGGCGGCGACCTCGCTGTCGTCCGCTCGACTCTGGTGGTACCTGAGCCGGCCGGACCGGAACCTCAGCAACGACGATCCGGCCACTCGATTGCCGGTGCTGTTGAGGGCGCTCTGGACCTCCGGGGTCTTCCTGCTGGCGATACCGGTGGCCTACCTTTTGCCGCACGTGGGCGGGGGTGAGCATGTCGGCTACGCCACGCTGGTCTGGCTGCTCCTGCTGTTCGACAACCCGTTTGCCCGGCTGGTGCTGAGGCTTCGAAGGAGGACCTGATGGCGCTGCAGGCGTTCCGGGTGGAGGACGTACGAGCGGCGGAGAACGCCGCCCTGGCGGCTACCTCAGAGGGAGCCCTGATGCAGGCCGCCGCCGCGGCGCTCGCCGTCGGTTGCGCCCGGCAGTTGCGCCGTACCGGTACCGGCAAGGTGACCGGGCGGCGCGTGGTCCTGCTGGTCGGAGCGGGCAACAACGGCGGTGACGCGCTCTGGGCCGGGGCCCGGCTGGCAGGTCGGGGGGCCCAGGTGGTGGCCGTCCTGACCGGCAAGCAGGCGCACCCCGAGGGCCTGGCCGCACTGCGGTCGGCCGGCGGTACCGAGATCGACACCGCCGGGGATGAACAAGGGCCCGGGGTCGTCGCCGGGCTGGCCGCGGTCGGCCGGGCGGAACTGATCGTGGACGGTCTGGTCGGGCTGGGTGCCCGGCCGGGATTGCGGGAACCGGCGGCCGGCCTGGTCGCGGCGATCCGGCCGGAGACCCTCGTCGTCGCCGTTGATCTTCCGAGCGGTGTCGACCCGGAGACCGGAGAGATTCCGGGCGCCGCCGTGCAGGCCGACCTGACGGTGACGTTCGGGGCGGCCAAGCCGTGCCTGCTGCTGCCGCCCGCCTCGGTGGCGGCCGGTGCGGTGCGGGTGATCGACCTCGGGTTCGGTCCGTACCTGCCGGAGCAGTCGCAGGTCGAGCGGTTGGACGCGGACGACGTCGCGCGGCTGTGGCCGGTCCCGGCGGCGGGGGCGGACAAGTACCGGCGCGGGGTGCTCGGCGTGGTTGCTGGATCGGCGGGCTATCCGGGTGCCGCCGTGCTGGCCGTCAGCGGTGCGCTGCGTACCGGCCTCGGCATGATCCGTTACCTCGGGCCGCGCGATGCCACCGCGGCGGTCCGAGCCGCCTGGCCCGAGGTGGTGGCGGGCACCGGCCAGGTGCAGGCCTGGCTGCTCGGGCCCGGCGTCTCCCCGCAGGTGGACGACGACCAGCCGGCCGCGATCGCGGCGGCGCTGGAGGCGGACGAGCCGTGCCTGTTGGATGCCGGTGCGCTCGCGGTGCTGGTGCAGCACCTCAGGAACGAGCGGGACGACCGGGTTGTGCACGCCGAGGTGCCGGACCGCTCGGATCGGCTGTTGCTCACCCCACATGCCGGCGAGCTCGCCCGACTGCTGACCGACCTCTCCGACACCGGCGAGCAGGTCGAGCGGGCCGAGGTCGAGAAGGAGCCGTACCGGTATGCCCGGCGCGCGGCCGCGCAGACCGGGGCGACCGTGCTGCTCAAGGGCGCCACCACGCTCGTCGTTCGACCGGACGGGCGGGCCCGCAGTCAGGCCGAGGCGCCATCCTGGCTGGCCACTGCGGGTGCGGGTGACGTGTTGGCCGGGATCGCCGGGGCCCTGTTGGCGAGCGGGCTGTCGCCGTTCGACGCCGGGGCGGTCGCGGCCTACGTGCACGGCAAGGCCGCGGCGGCCGCCTCCGAGGGCGGACCGATCGTCTCCGGCGACGTTGCCGACCAGATCCGTGCCACGGTCGCCGCCGTGCTCACCCCCGTCTGACCCGCCGCCTGGTGGCGAACTTGAATGTGGAAGATGACCCGGGGCGGGGGTCATCCTGCACGATCAAGTCATTGCCGCACGCAGGTGTTCTCAGGGCTGAGCTGAGTAGACGACTTTGCCGCCGGCGAGGGTGTATTCGACCTTGACGTCGCCGATCTGCTCGGCCTCGAAGAGGTCACGGTCGAGGATGGCGAGATCTGCCCGTTTCCCGGCGCGCAGCGACCCGCCGTCCGGGTCGTGGTTGACGAAGGCCGAACCGGCGGTGAAGCCACGCAGCGCCGCGCCGAGGGTGAGCCGCTGCTCGGGCAGGAACGGCGGATTGGTTCGCTGCAGCGGATCCACCCGGGTGACCGCGACCTCGATCTGCTGCAACGGGTCGGCCGTGCTCACCGCCCAGTCGCTGCCCATCGCCAGCACCGCCCCGGAGGCCGCCAGGTCGGCGAACGGGTACTGCAGCCGGGCCCGTTCCGCACCGAGTACCGGGATGGTCAGCTCGTCCATCATCGGCTCCGACTGCGCCCAGTAGGTCTGGCAGTTCGCCACCGCACCGAGGGTCGCGAAGCGCGGAACGTCCTCGGGCTGGATCACCTGGATGTGCGCCAGGTGGTGGCGGTTGTCGCGCTGTCCGTTGGCCTTCAGCGCGGCCTCGACGGCGTCCAGCCCGTCTCGGACCGCGCGGTCCCCGATGGTGTGCAGGTGCACCTGGAAGTCCAGCCGGTCCAGCTCGGTCAGGGCCGCGGCCAGCAGGTCCGGGTCGAGGTACAGCAGCCCGTGGTCACTGGTGTGCCCACCGCACCCGTCGTGGTACGGCGAGAGCAGGGCGCCGGTGCCGTTCTCCAGGACGCCGTCCGTCATGATCTTCACGGTCCGGGTCAGCAGCCGGTCCGGTCGGGCGCCGGACTCGCGCTGCGCCAGGAACCCGGCGATCTGCTCCAGGCCCTGCTCACGCTCCCACCACAGCGCCGCCGCCACCCGAGCGGTCAGCCGGCCGTCGTCGGCCAGTGACCCGTACGCGGCCAGGGTGTCCGGGGTGACCCAGGCGTCCTGCCAGCCGGTGATCCCGAGCGAGTGCAGATGCGCTTGCGAGTTCAGGATCGCGGTCCGCCACTCGGCCCGGTCCGGCGCCGGCAGATACCGGGTTTCGTAGCTGTAAGCCGCACCCTCGTCGAGGATTCCGGTCGGCTCGCCGGTGGCCGCGTCCCGGCGGTAGCGCCCGTCCACCGGGTCCGGGGTGTCCGCATCGATCCCGGCCAGTGCCAGTGCCCGGGAGTTCAGCCAGGCCGAGTGGATGCTGGAGTCGAAGAGGAACACCGGCCGGTCCGGCACGATCGCGTCGAGCAGTTCCCGGCCGAATCCGCCCCCGGCAAGGCTCTCCGGGGCCCACCCGGCACCGAAGATCCACGGCAGCTCCGGGTGGTCGGCCGCGTACCGGACGATCGCGTCCCGATACTCGTCCACACTGTTGAGTTCGTGCAGCGACAGGTGCATGCGATACCGGCCGGCGAACGGTGGATGCACGTGCGCGTCCTGGAAACCGGGCAGCACCAGACGGCCGGGCAGGTGCAGACGCCGGGTATCCGGTCCGGCCAGGGCGAGGATGTCGTCCGGATCGCCGATCGCGAGGATCCGATCGCCGCGGACCGCCACCGCGCCCTCCACGGCGGCCTCCACCACCGGACCGGTGAGATCGGCCGTTCCGGCCCAGACCCGGGCGCCAGTGATCACCATGTCCGCGTGCTCCGTCATCCGCACATGGTGACGTACCCGGCCAGGTGTCTCATCCCCGGCCATCCCGCACTCCCGGCTGGTATCGGGCGACCCGATTATCCAACTCCCGCGGCCTGCGACAATGTGGGGTGATGAACGCTGACATCGGGGGGTTGCCCCCCGGCCTACCAGCCGGCGCTCTCGTGGATCTCGACGCCGTCCGAGACAACATTGGGCTGTTGCGCGAGCGGGCCGGTTCGGCCGGGGTGATGGCTGTGGTCAAGGCTGACGCCTACGGCCACGGTCTGCTGCCGTGCGCCCGTGCGGCGCTGGCCGGCGGTGCCTCCTGGCTGGGAGTTGCGCAGCTCAGCGAGGGCTTGGCACTGCGCGCGGCGGGGATTGAGGCGCCCGTGCTGGCCTGGCTGACGGTGCCCGACGACGACTATCGGGCAGCGCTGGTGGCTGGGATCGACATCGGGGTCAGCACGCAGTGGGCGCTCGCCGAAGTGGCTGCGGCGGCCGAGTCTGCCGGGGTCACGGGTCGGGTCCACCTCAAGGTCGACACCGGGCTGAACCGGAACGGCGCGGTTGTTGAGGACTGGCCCGACCTGGTGGACGCCGGGCTCAAGCTGCAGGCCGCCGGGCTGATCCAGCTGGTCGGGGTGTTCTCGCACTTCGCCTACGCCGACGACCCGCAGCACCCGACCGTCCAGGCCCAGACCGCGGCTTTCGTCGCCGCCGTTGAGCTGGCCGAACGGCGCGGCGCCCGATTCGAGGTCCGGCACCTGGCCAACTCCGCCGCTGCGCTGACCAACCCGGCCACGCACTTCGACCTGGTCCGGCCGGGCATCGCGGTCTTCGGCCTGTCCCCGATTCCGGAGCTGGCATCAGCCGCCGAACTGGGCCTGCGGCCGGCGATGACGCTGCTCGGTCGGGTTGCCAACGTGAAGCGGGTGCAGGCCGGCCAGGGCGTTTCCTACGGGCATACGTACACCACCAGTCGGCCCACGACGGTGGTCCTGCTGCCGATCGGTTACGCCGACGGGCTGCCGCGGCACGCCAGTAACAACGGGCCGGTCCAGCTGGGCGGTCAGCGGCACCGGATCGCCGGCCGGGTCTGCATGGACCAGTTCGTGATCGACCTGGCCAATCAGCCGGACGGGGAGGACCCGGGGGACCACGCAGCCCTGGCCGACGTGCAGGCCGGTGACGTCGCGGTGCTGTTCGGCGGTGCTCCCGGGCAGCCGACAGCGCAGGACTGGGCGGAGGCGGCAGGCACCATCAGCTACGAGATCGTCACCCGAATCGGACCTCGGATCCCCAGGATCTACTCCGGTGGCGATCATGGCTGAGCGCCGCTCCGGTCGGACCAAGACCGCCGCGAAGCCGCCGACGAAGGCCGCCCCGGCGGCCCCCACCCCGGTCGCCTCGACCGAGCCGGCCCGATCGGCTGGTTGGCGACCGGACGACGGGGTGCTGGCGCTCGGCGTCGGGCTGGCGGCGGCCGGGATGGGTGCCGTGCTCGGCCTGGCCGCCGAGCGGATCGCGGTGGCCCGGGTGATCCGACCGGCCGAGGTGGTCGACGAGCCCGGCGACGGCCGCGGTGGTCCTGCGCTCGGCTCGCTGCGCGGCGAGCCTCACCTCGTCCTCAGCCGGGACGTGCCGTTGCACGTCGAGGTGGACGAACCGGAGGCCGGTGCGCCGCCGCTCACCGTCGTCCTCAGTCATGGCTACGCGCTGAACCTCGATTCCTGGCACTACCAGCGGCTGGCGTTGCGCGGCCGCTATCGGCTGGTGCTCTGGGACCAGCGCGGGCACGGCCGCTCGGGCACCGGCCCGCTCGGATCGTCCACGATCGATCAGGTCGGCGAGGACCTGGGCGCGGTGATCGACGCGGTTGCCCCGGACGGGCCCCTGGTGCTGCTCGGCCACTCGATGGGCGGGATGACGGTGATGTCGCTGGCCGCGCTGCGGCCCGAACTGTTCGCCGATCGGGTGCTCGCGGTGGCGCTGATCTCCACCAGCGCCGGCGGGAACGGCGGGTTCGATCTCGGCCTGTCCGGGATCGGTCGGCTGGGGATGCGGTTGGCTCCGGCCGCCGCTCGGTTACTGGCCCGGCAGCCGAACCTGGTCGCCCGTGGTCGCCGGCTCGGCAGCGATCTCGAGGGCCTGCTGGTACGTCGGTACTCGTTCGCCTCGCCGGTGCCGCCGCAACTGATCGCCTTCGCCGCCCGGATGATCAACCAGACCCGGATGGAGGTGATCTCGGACTTCCTGCCCACCTTCAGCAAACACGACAAGCGCGACGCGCTGGCCGTCCTGCGTGGCCACGAGGTGCTGGTGATGGTCGGTGACTCCGACCTGATCACCCCGGCCGAGCAGAGCGCCGACATCGTCCGGTTGCTGCCGGAATCCGAGCACGTGGTGGTGATGCACTCGGGCCACCTGCTTCCGCTGGAACACCCCGACGTGGTCAACGGCCACCTGGACGATCTGCTCACCGACGCGGAGACGATCCTGCGGGCCAGCACCCGGCCGGCTCGCCGTCGCAGCTGGGTACGCCGTACGGTGACCCCGGTGCGCCCGCGCTGGCCGCACCGACGATTGCAGCGCACGACGGATCGAACCATCGACCGCAGCCCGGACCGCAACACCGACCGCAGTACAGATCGCAGCACGGACAAGGGGACTTCATGACCGGCGCACACCGTGCCGTTCCGACCGACGTGGACGACCCCGCGGTCTCGGTGACCTCTGTGGTCCCCTCGGCCTCGGCGATGCGGGACTTCGGCGGGCTGTTGGCCAGCGTCCTGAAGGCCGGCGACCTCGTCGTGCTGACCGGCGACCTGGGGGCCGGGAAAACCACCCTGACCCAGGGCATCGGGACCCGGCTGATGGTCCGCGGCGACATCACCAGCCCGACCTTCGTGATCGCCCGAGTGCACCCCTCACTGGTCGGCGGTCCCGCCCTGGTCCACGTCGACGCCTACCGACTGGAGACCCTGGCCGAGGTGGACGACCTGGACCTGGACGCCTCGCTGAGCGACTCGGTGACCGTGGTCGAGTGGGGCGAAGGGCTGGTTGAGGGACTGGCCGCGGATCGGCTGGAGGTCCGCCTGATCCGTCGCCGGGGCGCGGCCGGTCCGGACGACGCGGAGGTGGAGAGCGACGAGCCGCGAACCGTGGGACTGCGCGGATTCGGGCCACGCTGGGCCGACGTCGCACTGCCGGTCTTCGGCTGAGCGCGGCCAATCCTGTGTTGCTGCTCGCTCTCGACACCGCTTCGGCCGCCGTCTCGGTTGCCCTGCACGACGGCACCTCGGTGCTCGTCAGCCGGTCCGGTGCGCCCTCGCCAAGGCACGTCGAACTATTGACGCCGCTGGTCAGCGAGGCCCTGACGGAAATCCAGGCGACCGCGTCCGACCTCACCGCGGTGGCCGTCGGCGTCGGTCCCGGCCCGTTCACCGGTCTGCGGGTCGGCCTGGTCAGCGCCCGGGCCTTCGGCCTGGCCCTGGAGATCGACGTCCTCGGAGTGTGCAGCCTGGACGCAGTGGCCGCCGGGGCGGTCGCCGCCGGGCTGGGCGCCGGCGAGTTCCTGGTCGCCATCGACGCCCGCCGCCGCGAGGTGTACTGGGCTCGCTACCAGGTTGTGGGCGCACTCCCGGTCCGGGTCGACGGCCCGCATGTGGCCCTGCCCGCCGACGTGCCGCGCGCCGGCCTGCCGGTGGTCGGCCGGGGTGCTGAGCTCTATCCGGATCTGCTCGGACCTGCCGTCCTCCCGCTGGACCCGCCGGCCGCCGAGCTGGCCAGGCTGGCCGTGCACGGCGAGCCCTACCTGCTCCCGGCCGAGCCGCTCTACCTGCGCCGACCCGATGCGAGCATGCCGGGAGTCCGCAAGCGGGTAACGCCGTGACCGCGAACCCGGTCACTCCGGAGTCCCGGGGAGTTCGGCTGCGGCCGATGCGCTGGTGGGACGTCGAGCCGCTGCTGCCGCTGGAGCGGGAGCTGTTCGGCCCGAGCGCCTGGTCGGCGGAGACCTTCTGGTCCGAGCTCGCTCAGCAGAAGACTCGCTGGTACGTGGTGGCCGCGCTGACGGCCGACCCGGACCGGGTGATCGGTTATGCCGGCCTGCTCGCCCCGGACACGGAGGCGGACGTGCAGACCATCGCAGTGGCCTCGCAGGTGCAGGGCCGTGGCGTCGGCGGCGTCCTGCTGGACGCGCTGATCGCGACGGCTGCCGCCCGCTCGGCCAGCACGTTGCTGCTCGAAGTGCGGGCCGACAACGAGCCCGCGATCGCGCTCTACACCAAGCGCGGGTTCGAACGGATTGCGATCCGTCGCCGCTACTACCAACCCGAGGACGTGGATGCCTGGGTGATGCGGTTAAGAGGCTCCGGCAATAGGGCG
>Ga0307513_10001742_pt1 | contig 30978 bp, 34 predicted proteins | sample 15_EM_MG_FD_202174 | JGI IMG/M metagenome (GOLD analysis project Ga0307513, IMG submission 202174) | Populus trichocarpa ectomycorrhiza microbial communities from riparian zone in the Pacific Northwest, United States - 15_EM | ecosystem: Host-associated > Plants > Roots > Unclassified | place... | reverse complement strand
TATGCCAAATAAGGAAATAAATAACATGACCAAACTCAGGCCAAGCTGTCCAATCCTCAAAAACATAACAACACTATTACCTAAGTAGTTAAATGAGTCTCTAGTGTGGACAAGTGCAGAGGCATTCAATTGACGAGAGTATGCGAGGAGGAGCAACAGGTTGTCAAATGTTACACATAACCAAATTCAAAGGAGTCCGATTTGAATTTTTAGTTGGACAAATTGGATTTTGCGACTCAAAGCATGCTCAGTATTGCCACACTTGTGAAAAAATGCCCCAAAATAGTCAATATGTACTCCAGAATATCAAAATGTTCACTCTGAAAAAGATAAATTGCAAACTGAACCTTATGAAAAGAAATTTGGATAAGCCGTCTCAACCCCCCCCTCCCCCCCTACCCCATATGTTGGCAATTGCCGGTGCGTACCCCTTGGCTACGGGTCACAGGTATCCTTAGGGCTACGTATACTACCAGTGCTACAGAGCTCAATGTACATTATAGATCTCACACAATGACGGGGATATCGAGGGCATTAAAAACATGTATTCAGCGATGATAGGAATGGTATCTACTGTCCAGTCCGTCCCCCGGTTCACCCAGCCAATTCATCACAAGCTCAATCCCCTGCTTCGCCGGTGAGTCGTGCGACTGGAGCCTGCTCATCAACAATGCCCAAGTTGCACCTAAACACTCATATCAACAAATAAAATCGCAGGCTGCAATGAATACCACTGACCTTGCCGTGTAGCTCAGTACAAACATTTCGAGTGACCTGAACAGTCAAGACCACTGGTTTAGACAAAATTCGGTCTATGTTTATGATTAATGAAGGAACAGAACGACGAAACATGGAACGACTGACAAAAGTGAAGTAAACTGCGCCAACTGGATCAGGTCGGGGATTACCCGTCACGCCAACAGCTGCGTTGACCACATTGACGGCGGAAGAAGCGAGGGTGGGTCTGCGTTAACACTAAGCCAAATCGACGGCGTTTAAGGCGGGGCAGTGCGCAGCAGAGAAGCATGTCGACGGCGGAATGTAGTGAAGCGTCGGGTCGCATGAACTGCAGGAAGAAGCAGAGGGGGAGGCCACATCATGACCGCAGGAATATGCCTGTTAACTGATCAGTAGAGAACATGATTACAAGTCCAGCAGTTTGAGACTTACCAGTCACAACGTGTTGATTTGGGCCTATGTGGTTAGATGCGAGTTGTTTCGCGGGTCGCGATTTATGACGGTGGCGTAAGACACTGGGCACCGCTCCAGACTGCATGACAGGAACTCCCTTGGTAAGCAATGCATAGTCTGAGCACTGACGCGTACCGTCTTGTTTGCCTTTCACCCTAGGTTGGCGTCGGGGTGAGGCGCAATGGTCGCTGGTGCCTCGAGTGTGGAACGGCGTTACACTCATCGTAATGGCACGCGATAGCGATCGAAATATCTGGGATGGAGAGAGAGAGAGCCAGGTTAGCGGCAACGGGCTACAACACGGAAAGACGCACTATATCGACCGGCCGTCGTCGGTGGTGGGGAGGGGGTTAGCCTTGGAGTCCATTCATCTTGATCCTGTTCATCCCTGTGCACACGGCCATATCGATGTGGTAAATATGCGCTTCAGCAGCCCAAAAATAGATAGTGAGTGAGGAAGAACTTAGTGGTGGTGGTGGTTGGGAGGAAAGATGATCAAGAGAGATTATCCAAACCGGGATTCAACCACAATCAACGCAATCACGTGTTTGTCAGACTTCGAACAAACTCCCTCATTGCAAAACCCGTATCATGCCAACGCCACTCTCTTGCGTACGTCCTTTTCCTTTCATGTTGCCCAACCCATCTCTAGACTGTCATGCACCTCCAATAGTGACAAGCACACCGTCAACAAAATTATCTGCCAATGACCTTCCTCCACGCCTACGGCTGTCCCTCTCCACAGCATTGCCACAGTGTGATCAATGCTGCCACCGCTACCCACCAACCTGTGTGCCCCTCCCTCAAGAGATGTGGGCCGAGTTGACCAACAACGGCTCCACCTCCGCCTCAACGCCCAACACTTCCTACCTTCATGCCAACGATCCAAGCCATAACACCCTCGCCAACGATCAAAACCTCCATCTGGAACTGCGTGTGGGACGAACGAGGCATGTAGGGTTGAAGAAGGCGTTATGGGATGCGTATTCGGTCGAGGAGTTTTGTAAGGGAGGGTTTCGGCGAGCTGAGACTCTTTCTCCATCCACCGTTACCGTGCGTTTTTTTAATTAGTGTTTTCGGAATCGGTTTGGATTGATTGGAGCTGTTTTTGTTGAACAGACATCCGGTGGTCCAACATTCGCTGTTACCCCGAGCTCGAGGCCCTTACTGGCGTCTCGCTGGGCGACGAAAAATTCGTCGTCATTTCCTTTGCGACAAACCGATTCAACGAAGTCCACTGCTTCTTCGGCGTCAACCCCCTTTTTTCGTGTTGCCTCTGCTTCTTCGCCAAGAGATGTAGGCCGGGTTTACCAACTACGGCTCCACCTCCGCCTGAACGCCCACCGCGCCTTCTCGTCAAGGTCCACATTATGGCAAAAGGAGCAGAGCGGTGGAGAGCAGTAGAGGCAAGAGTAGAGGCAAGACAATATCGTCGACATGGTTGCCGACGCAACTTGCCGTGGCCTTACTACCACCACGTCTCTCACCACACTTGCCACGGCCCCACCACATCCACTGCTGTCGCTGACGTCGACGCTGCTGTGGCCCGTCCACCACTTTCTCTTTCACCGCCGTTGACGCGGCTCCACATCTACAGCCTTCAATGCGGCTGACGCCCCCCGACCTCCTTCACTGCTGATTCCGCGGCTGTTGACTCTGTTGACGTGCCCTTTTTCCTTTACCATCATGGATGCAGTTATTGATCCTGTTAGTGCCTCCTCCCACTTTTACCGTTGTCGATGCGGCTCCACGGCAACGCGATTTGTAGCCTCTCCACCTTCATCTGCCGTCAACGTGGCCAGCCTGTCCCACCTCCGTCGTCGTTGTGAACGCGAGAGGCGATCGATATCCACATGCCCAATGAACTCCATCGCCGTCGACGCGGTTGATGCAGTTCCTCACACCTACCACCCGAGTCAGTTATCACCGCCCCACCCCGACCGCGTCGACGCCGTTAGCTACCCCCACCTTCACATACAGTAGATCTATAGTACCATAAAGGCATAGATTCGCAGTACAGTAGATCTATAGTACTGTAAAGACGTAGATTCGTAGACAATTAGCTTAGAATTTTTAAACGTTGCCCGATATTATCGTTAAAAATCCTATTATTGACTTGGATTCAATTTATGCTGTCTTTGCGCGTGAAAATAAAAGTTGACTATGTAATTCTACGGAAGACATGCAGATGGCTACAGACGGCTACCTAGGCTACCATCAAGACTACATAGTGATACGGGGGCTATTGGAACTATAGATAGAGCCACATGGTGTGTGTATCCTCCGTAACCTCTGGTGAGAGCCACATAGCTTTTTCCTGTTTCCTGATGTAACAGGTAGAATATCCGCGACCTCTGGCTTGTGGACACTTTCGGCAGATGGGTTTAAATCTGGGTTGAAATCTATGCCAGGATCTCGAGTGACTTCTTCCACGATCTCAAGGGGATTTGGAGCAGACTCGAAGGGTGGTAGAAGGTGCTGACTTCAACTGAATAACAAGTAAGTATTAGTAGGAAATGCTCACCTGTGACCTCTGCCACTTGCTTCATCTGTGTTTTAGGCATGTTAGGGGGGGGGAAGTTGTTCGATGTTTGAAACTTTCAAACATAACTACTCTCATTTATTGGGTTGTTGCTGTGGCTCAATGTGTGGGCTAAACGATGGGCCAGGTTGGCAATCCATTGTCCACTGTGAATTGGCCTAAATCTGGAAAGTTGGTCACCCATTTTGGGTGTGGGCCTGATGCATGATTTTTCCCAACATTTTCCAGCCAAAATTGGGCCAAAGTCAAATTTTGTTTTAAGAGCCTTTGGGCTGGACTAACTAACCCACATGATATCTCGGACTCTTTTACTGTCACCCCCTTGCGCAGAATGAAAAAGAGGGAGACAAATGATAGAAATCGAAACTCGCACGACCATAGTACTGGTGACCGGACACCAAGAAGTGTCGATGAATGACTCGTCAGTAAGATCCACCTGGAAACCAATATGATTTGATCACTGACCTTGTAGAAATGAGATGGGACTGTAGATTGAACTAAGTCCATGATCCACGGTCTACCCAACCTGGCGATGACGTGGTAACAAATAAGGGAGTTGTGAGATTATTAGCCACTGACGAGCAATGAAACCCGTTTCTAGACAACTGAAATCTATTATTATTCAAAATTCCTTAATCTTGGATATCGTCGCTCCATGTTCGAGATTCATTCGATCTCGGGCCATTCAGAAAACATAGCCCTACAATAAGATCAGAAAGAAGCACTTACACCCCAGATTCTGCGAAAACCGGTCACACTTTTAACTCCTTGCATTCCAGATATACCAGATTTCCCATGTGGCTCCACACCTTTCATTTTGACCCTATTTCAATCAAAATGGAACTGCGCCAGACAGATTCTCCGTTGCGACAGGAGACAGGACAGTGAGCATGGATTACGCTCCGGTTTTCTCTTCACCTCTTCATCTTGCCTTGCAAAAGGGATGATTTCGTTGACTTACTCATGGGTGATGTACATAGGTAACATTATTCTCATTCACTTCGCACTATTCGAGTAAAGTTGGCCCCTTCTTCGTTATCTATATTTGAGAAATATACTGAGGGAACTGGTTCAATATATAATGACATCTAGTTCTCCACATGCCAAAAAATTGAGATATTCCGAGGAAAACCCCCCGGAATGTCGGTTTTTTGAGGAGCTTGAAGTTATCGTTCAGTCCCAGATGTCTTTGTACTACGAAGTTGTGCTGCGCCTCCTGTAACCATTTGATGCAGGAGTTATAAATATCAAGACGTAAGCCAGGAAGCCATGTGTTTAGCGGGGTCTACAAGTGCATTAATCATATTCCCGGTCGCTCGCGTATCGCTTGCCTCTGATTATCATATAGCGATCTTCAAAATATTCGTGGTAGATAGAAACATGAGCTATACATATATTTTATTGGCAATGCTTTGACTCGGACATCATCCCGACCAAAATACATAGAATGTCGCTGGGAAGGATACATTGATGTATCATGTCAGTGAGTTGACCAAATTGAACATTGGGTTTCGGCCACATTAAGGTCCCATCTCATTTGTAATTCTTGGGGAGTCGTATGACGACATCTGCTTGGTCACGGTATTCGGTGGGTTCATGTGCCAGTTCCATCATGATCCTAATGTCTATGGGGACTTTGAACGAAGCATGAACCTATTGAGGTGACTCAGGTTACCAAACGGTTTGTGCCAACAGAAAGCGTCTAGTACAACTTGAACCAACTTTGAAAACATCGTTATTGATTTAGAAAACAACCGTGAACTTGGAAGGAAGCTTTGACTTGGCAATGAATACATATATTGAAACCGGCTATCGTTACGACAATACTTAATATCCGTCCATTTCCTTCATAATGTTTTCTTATTTCATCTAACTATGGCCGGCAGTCTGACCGTTCACCACCACTTGACTGGGGTACATTGGGCATAATTAGGATCAACAAAGCACTAGTAAGCCGAATACTCACCTAATTTAGGAGTGCGAGAACTGCAACTTATAGGGTGAGTCATGGAAAGCAACGTTACAATTCGCTGGGTTAAGTAGCCCCCCCACTTTCCCTCCTGATTGACAAGTGTTGAGAATATTTTGAAGGTAACCACCACAATTCACGCCTGAAGCAAGTTCTGCTCCAGGGAATCCACACACATCTATCTTGCAGGTACCCACGGTGACCAGTGAGGTGCAGAGTGAACCAACATTGTTGGACTGGTGGCATTGCCCCGACAACTTCCCAATGGTGGCTTGGCAGTCCCCGACCGTTGGACTTGCATCAGAGGTTTGGCACATGGGAGCGGTGAGATCTGGAGTTGGGCACTGTGCAAACACGGAGGTCGCTTGTGCTATCGCGATGGCAATAAGAGCTAGATTGAACATAGTCGCTGGCTATTTATTTCAGGAAGTTAGTGATGGATATGATTTTTCGGAGGAATTTTACTTGCTATTATCGTTTTAGGATGTGGATGATAGTTTCTCGTGGAGAAATAGCTGGTTTATATACTCGAGTGAAAGAGGTATTAGATCTGCCGATCGCAGACATCGACTCATTATGCTGAAGCCCCACAAATAACGCCCTCTTGAGCGCCCGAAGGAAAGGAGCTTTTAACTGAGCTGCGATGCCGCCTCCATACTGATTTTGATGCCCCACAGTTGCGCCAGTTTATCGTCCTATTTCAGGCTTCAATGAGAAGTTCTAATATAGCCATGATACTAACGCAGTTATAGCAGTCAATCCGCTACAATGACCAAACTTCGCCGCGGCACCCGCAAAATGGTCTTACTCACTTTATCTCAAATACATGATTGATGACATTTACGCATAGCGCCAGTGTAGATATGGACTGTCGTCCTTATTTCAAAGACAGAGAGTAGGAATAATACTTACAGACACCGAAATATAATGTGAATGTTGGACACTTTGATGATTCGAGGCTGGTGACTTACCGATCTCGACTTAATGAGCGTCACCTTGTGAAAAAAAGTTCAGAGTGATCAACAGGTCTTGATGGACGGGTTCAACGGTATGTACCCAAACCTCTAACGGGACGGGCAAATACCCGTCAAACCCGGCCGTAGACCCATCGCTTACGGGTACGGTGCGCAGCCCTATCAGGAGCTGCCAAACATTGATGGCCCGATGACAAGAGATTTTCGAAGAACGGATTAATATATCTGCATCTTCAATGTCGACTCCCAGTAAGTATACTGATGGCAACGAATGCAAGAAGCTGATGGGTAGCCATGTATCTTAGTTATGCATTACAATTTAAGTGTCAGTTTGAGGTAATTTGAAGCAAGCCCTTCTGCTAACGTGTCCGGTTCTCGGACAGGAGAAAGGCTTGCTTCCGACCTACCAATGCGCAACCTTTGACGCGAAGAGGCACCACGTCGGGTTTGTAGTGTAAATGAATCTTGAAGGAGAACGTTCATTCGCCGTCGCCTTTACCTCATCGGGGTACTTGTGCTTGTGTGATATCCATTCCTTCAAGTTATTACGGCTCGTGCATACGTAGTCACTGTGTCTTTCTCCGAGTTTCCCCTCGAAAGCCGGACCAACATGAGTTGGTGAACATCTCTATGCTTCCATACGTCCTTGGATATCTTTTGGCTGTCTGTGTAATTCCCTATTCGACTCATGCGTATCGTCATGTACCCGTTTCGACCCGAAAAGGATTTTGCTGCATAATTTGGCGCTGCTATATAGGGAGCCGAATGGGATCGTGGCCTCTCCCGCCTGCTCAATCCCACTACCCAGTACGCCTTCCCTCTCTCTCTCAGTCTATCCTTTCATCAAACCCCCGTATGATGTCTGTGACACTGCGAACATGCTCTAACATGCTTTCGCATTAACGATATTATGCAGATAATCAGCAAGTCACGCGTAGGGTGAATGGGAAACAATAAGCTGGCCTCCTTTTCTGGGAATTGAACTCATGCCGACGGGCAGGAATTCCGCCCCCGCGTCTGGTCGTGCTGTAATATTGACCCGGTTCTCGTACACAGAGTGATACGAAGCGGGCAGTGCGTTTGTATGAGGCCCAGTGAGAGGTGCGCTCTGGTCTAGAGGCGGTCCAGGAGGACGGGCGACGGTACATGCGGGGAATATGCCGCATCTTGTTAGGTTTCTCTGACTTGGCGGTCCTGGGCTCGTGGATGAGATCGTCGACTAGGAGAGACTTGGGATCGGAAATCAGGGAAACGATTGAAAATCCAATGGGAAGGACAGACGTCGTGTGAACGCGACTTTGTTGGAGAGGCCCTAGGGGTGTGCATCAATGATTCACACCAGGGATTCAATTTAGCCCAAGGAATTTGGGTGGTGCAGAATGGGTTTCACAAACAGAAGACGGCGACGGGGATGAGAAATAGTATGCGGGATGATGTAGCCGGTAGCCGTTCACGGCGAGGAGCTGCAAGTGAACATCGCATGGGACATGGGGTGTTCCAGGTCTCGCACAGGCGTTGATGTTGTGCGTCGCATGGCCAAGTTGTCCGGATACTGGGATGGTACTTCAGGACGAGATACAATTTCAGATGGGCGACCAATCTGATATGCGGTCGCACGGTGATGTGGCCGAGGATATGACGTTGGATGGGTGTGTTGATGTTACACTGGAACTGGCGAACGAGATCTTCATGACATGGAAGAGCAAATGTGAACTTGAAGGGGAGTTCGAGGAAGAACTCGACGGTGCATTGTAAGAATTTCGAGGAGTCGGGCCAGAGTTATCCAGAAGATGCATCGAATATATGCAGGAATTTAATACCATTTCTATTGCGATAAAATCGAGGAAGGGATAGACAACTGATCGTGTATTTTCGGAACAAGAAGGCAACAGTAAGGAGAGGGTTGATAAATCTCCAAGGAATTGGATTAATTCATGGGACAAAACATCCGACAGGAGGTCTATACGCCGAAACTGCAGTCAAGCACACCATGAACCAAAACGAGTCGAACAACCCCGGCAAAAGATGCCCTGTAAAATGGGGCAGCGCCACACGGGATTGTATTACCCCAAAATGCCGGTGTACTTGACTTAGCGGCTCCTTCAGGCAAAAAAAAAAAACAGAGAATAAAGATAAAGAGATAAAGAAAGGTTCCGCAGAAAGGGATTGCACCTCTTACCAGTGTGAATTCAAAGAATATTTCCCGGAACAGAATGCGAGCCACGAAACGGTATCGACGACACGCTAAGATGTCTTCCTGTTATATCAATAACGATTATGGCGAGCACAGAGAACGACGATACAGCGTCGGAAGTGACGACCATGGACCCCCAACATGATGGGCCCAGACAAAACAAGCCGGTGGAGAAAGGACGAAGAGCCAGGCGGCCGATCCGTGTATACTCTTAACCGGGACTTGGCGGCTTCCAAAGTAAGAGAGGGCGAGGGACTACAACAGCATATAAAGTCTACGAGGCCTAGACAGAAATAGTTAGCCCGAGGTATAATCCGCGACTTGAGTCCGTGGGTGTTAATTACGTGGGGTTATGAGGCGTAACAGTTCCTAAGCAAGCTTTTGAACCTTGAAAAGCAGGGGCGGTAGACTGTATGTTATCTTATTAATCAGTACACCCAGGTGGGAATGAATTCTCAAAGAAGGAAAGAAAATGAAACGAACCAAACCAGACGGCGTGCTGGAATGAGTGAACCTGTTGCGGGGGCGGACAAGAGGGCGGGGGTGAAAAGGTATAAAGTGTGCAGGAACTAAATTCGCCTCACTAACGTTCCTTTCCATCTTACCACCACCACCTCCCCACACTGCATCCAAACTCCCTTCAGATATCCTAACCAGTTGAGACGTAAGATGATAGCAACGGGTCATCTCAAACGCGTGGATCACGAGAACTCACCTGGGAGGGTTTTCTCGAAAAACTTGGTGAAGACTATTGGTGGGCGGGCCTATATACATGTCAAAACGAGCGGGATATATGGGTTCTGCGCACACGAAGGGTCGATCGTCGATGAACGTTTGCACTCCAAACGTTCCCCTCACTCGTCTCCCCCCAAAGGCCTTTAGGGTTTCTATATCGACACCTATCGACACCTATCTCGAACTTGAAGAAACATACTGGATATCGCGCCAGTAGGTGACCAGTGGTATCGTCGACGATGATGAGCTGTCCGCATTATTGGCATTATTGATGCATGGCCAAGAATTGAGGCCATGCCTGAAAAAAATGTGTATGGCATTAGTCAAATAATATTGCATCAGATGGGTAGCACATCATACCGAGTGCGTCCTCCATACCAAGTGCGCCGTCGTCGTAGGCGAATGTTGTGGTAGAAAACAGGAGTCGTGGGACTTTGCCTTAATAGCTCGGTCACATGCGTTGCGCCGTCCCAATTTGGGATAAGGCGGGTTCCAAAGGAGTTAGCGGCAGAATCTTAAAAGTGGCCGCTGAGCATTTTCACCCTGTCCCCCTTGTTTTCATTTATCCCACCCGATAATGCAAATCTTCGTCAAGTCTTTGACAGGGAAAACTGCTACCTTGGATGTCGAATCCTCCGATACAATCGACAATGTCAAGTTGAAGATACAAGATTTCGGTCAGCGGGATTCTAATCGACGGCTCTTTCACAGCGAGTTAGAGCGCCTAAGGCGTCCGACTGACCGCCACTCATCCCAACTAGTCAATGTTTCCGTTTTTGTCCAAGAGGGAACTGCGGTAAAGCGCGTCTCCTTGCAGCCTGTCGAAAGTGGTAGGTTGTCATTTGATCACATCGCAAAGGAGCTAAGAGAACAAGGTGCGCCATGAACCAGAACCCACCTCTGTATAGCTGAATATTGCCCACCATTTTCAGGCCATCCCATCCCTTACGCTCTTAAATCAAGGATCCCACATCATCGTATCCTGGTGACTAACGGCGCATCCGGTTGCACGTCTAACGGGTTGCAAATAAACGTGTGAGCCTTGTTCTGTTCTTGACTCTGGTGAAGAGACATAAACGATAAGCGGTACCAGGAATCAACCCCTATTGCATTTCTTCCATAAGGAGTTCGTCCCCTTTCACGCTGAACCCTCGGACACACAGCCTCGGCATAGCGATGATTCGAAGATAACTTTCCAGGGAAAGCAGGTTGAGGTGAATGGGGTCAAAATTCGCTTCCACAGGTATGTGGATCTTGTAACAATCTCTCAAAATTCGTTGTTGACAAATCGGAAATTGGACAGGACCATTCGCGTTCCGGGTGTGTGAATGAATTTCGACCTTGAATGGGGACCAGCAGCCACTCACGAATCCGTCAATTTAGACAACACAAAACTCATGCCCTTCCTCCCGGCTTGGGAGAGTTCGAGCTCTTGTTAGTAGGAAACCGTTTTCTCCCTCATTCACATCTTACATTTCACGTAGTAATGTTGGGGCTGCTGCTGACAAGCTGCCAAAATCGATCCTCAGCAAAGGAGGTGCTTTCATAGTACGTGTTGTTCCCGTAGCTTTTAAAAAACCAGATCTACATCTGAGTCCTGCAGAGCATGTACCAATGTGAAGCTATGTGGATGTCATGCTCACCCATGCCCCTTCGTTCCTCAGCGGTGGGTCTGCAGTCAAGGTATGCCATATAACAAAAATCAAAGGAAAGCGCTCGGGGTTGGACCACTCATGTAATCAATTAAAGAAAATCATGGGACTCCGAAGGAAATGGATAAGCTCCAGATGCATCCAAGGCTCCAAGCGTGGATAAATCAGATGAACGTGCTCAAAAGAAAACAGTGAGATGGAGAACGAGAAGGGGCCCAGGCAATATCCGACACCTTAACCGATAAAGCAAGGGATAGCAACAGAGATAAAGTGGCCGGATAAGGAAACCGGTTCCGGACCTTCCGGTTCGTGCAGCTCTTGTCCGAGAGTTCGAACACCTTTCCGGGTCGCGATATAAACACAAAATATGAGATAACAAGGATGTCATTAAAGGAACTTCAACAGAAATGGAGAGGACAGGCTTAAAATCTATTACCTTTTGATAGAAACCGATGGACATGTACGGTAGTACCGTGGCATGACTGGCTTCGATGGAGACTTGATGGAGACCAGGTCCTCTCGCTCCTATCTCAAAACAGATGAGGATGGAAACAAAAGTGAGGAATGAAATGACTCCAGGTCATAAAAAGGGAAGTAGGAAGTAGGAAGAACGGTGATGAGGGGGAAGGGAAGAAAAAAAACCCACATCCAGGAGTTATAAACAAAATACGAGGCCCGTGCGCAGGTTCTGCGTTCTTCTTTCCTCTTGTGTACTGCACGTGGGACGCTGCCGCGGATTTAGTGCTCAGATCTTTGGTCCTTCCTTCCTTGTCGAGCAAACTAAAATCGAAATTTGCACTCCACCCCCTCCATCCTGCTAGGATGATATCACACCACGATATGTGGAGGTTAGAAGGAGGACTTACAAGCACGGACGTGATAACAGTAATCTGAATGATAGGAATGAGCTGGGTAATCACATAAATATGGCACCTTTTATGGTGAACGACGCACCGAAACACTGTAACGAGTTTGAGATCGAAACGCGATCAAAACAATGTTCGCACCAAATTCCACACCTGGCCCCAGCGCATATACAAGATGATTAGAAGTTCTAGAATCCGGCGAGTCGCTGTTCGACTGAAAACAGAACTGAGGGGAAAAAAAAAAAGTAAATAGGATCGAGAGCCGAAGGACGACGGGAATGTGAAAATCGAACGCAGACGCCATACACAGCCCGGCAATATAACAATGTGCTATAAAATTCAGGACTGTCAGAGCAGGAAGGAGAACGAAACCCTTCAATGAAGGTTCGCACACGATAACCATGCTCAATGTTCACCCCATATCAGAGCATCAAGAAATGTTGAGCGGCGGTATTGGTACCCTGTGGCATTGGGGGAGTGAAAGTGAAGCCAACTGTCAAGGTATGACAGAAAACGCGAGAGAACGGTATAATACGAAGCTCGCATGATGAAAACAGGAGCGTTAAGCTCCAGGCATAAAATACCACCCAGAATCCAATCGAACTCAAATCGAACCATCCCTGTTGACACCCCCAGGATTTTCCAAGTCAGAAATCTCGAACGCCCGGCGTAGTCTTCATCCTCCTGTAGACCCAAGCGCATCTTCGGGCTGGGATCATCATTCCACCAACTTCTATGCTCCATATCGCTCGGTTACGATAACCTAGTCAAAAATGGAGCACGACGAGATATGGAGACCGACTCCCAGCCCACCGACGTGGGTTCCACTCCTATAGGAAAGAAAAAGGCAGCGTGCCCTGCCAAGCTGACAGGAAAGGGGACAGCCATCTAGCCAGTAAATCTTAATGGCCAGATGAATTGTGTATGCATGAGCATGATCGCCGTCTTGTAAAGATCGGGAGGTGGGATTGGGCAGGCAAGAAAGGATGGGAGGAGATGATCGCGACACATCCGGCTCTGAATCTCGCTTGCACAGAAGATGCGGGTATATGGAGGAAGGAAATCGCACCCACACGCAAGAGGGCAGACGAGTGGGGGGGTTAGAGTACAGTAGGTCTCCACATCGACAACCTATATGTAAGGTTGGCCATCCGTCAGTGTGCCATGGGCTGCGGATGGTATTCACCTAGCCCGTTATGGACAGTTCCACTTCCTCCACGTTTATTCGGTATTGGACAAGGATTAAGCACGACACCGCTTGAGGATGATGCGCTCGGATCGAACAGGGAGTTCCAAGGACAAATAGCCACCCTCCATCGAAAGCCGCTCGCTACAAAAACAGGACATCCTTAACCAAACTCGCTGGGTACAACAGCACACATCAGCGGACAGGATGAGACGTTTGCACTTTCGCGGCTTTTCGTTGCATGGGCAGGTGGAAGGAACACAGACCTATCGAACGGGATATCAATCACGATTGGGCATTATCGGCGAACGGTTCAGAGGAAACTAACATGCTTACCTCCTGTCGCTTTCTCGTCTAGCCTCTTCAGCTCCGCCAGCGAACCAAATCCAAGGGTTCGAAATATTTTTGCAGCCCACAGATGGGATCCTGGGTACTACGCAGCGCTGGACTTCCGGACGGGTGGGGTATGGTGCTTACCGATGATTATGTCCATTCCGTCGACCTATAGAATATAGGTGTCAGATAATATGCGAGTATACGTGGCATCTACTATACGTGTACAAGCTGATAAGAAGGCGGAGGAAGTACCGTACCACATTTGAAGGAGATGGTGAGGAGATCCTTGGCCTGATTGCACATACATTCATGAGAAATAAAAAACGAAATTAAATGTTATATGACGCCGCGTACCGGTTTGAACTTTTGATGATCTGCGTGGTTGCTTTCACTGTCGAACGAACGCATACCGGGTAATTCTTGTGATCTGACGATACCATTGGCTCTGAAGGGCGATGGGGTCACGGGTGAAGATGTGCAGAGTGTGGCAGAAGTGACCGTCGTGACGGTTAGTGACGACGATGGTAATGCTGACACACAGAGGAACTCAAGATGACGGGGGTCAACTGTATAGAATTCGCTCTAGGACTAGGTACTCGTGGTAGCTTTATATACTCCAGACCAAGTACTAATCATCTAGGTAAATTAACAATAGGTAAATCGATTGTAAGGAACGTAAACGAGTTGGACAGGCATGTATCTACGAGATAACGAATAGATAAGATAAGGAATGAGCGTGAAAGGTACCGATACGTTACACAGAGCCACCCCCTTCGTGAGATGCGGATTTGGCGACTTGGAAGTTCTTGATAGTGCCATAAAATGACAGCTGAAAGGATCGCAGTAAGTACTCGTTTTTGCCGATCCAAAACTCAAGGTCTACCGAAACATAGTCCTGTAAATCTAGCTTGTTAAATAAGCGCGCAACAAAAGTGGGATCACGAACTTGGCTAATAGCCAGATGACGGAACTCACGTATGAAATTGGCAGCGTAAAAAACCATTTACATCACACCACCAACGGCAAAAGTTAATTGCTGTTCGTAGGCCCAAAGCAAACCTCATGACACCACCGCGAACATCCTCCTCAGGGCACGCTGAACCCATTGTCAATCGCATGCAGTCGATGGACTCCGAGGGTGCGGGTACCGGGTGTGCAGGCGCAGAACGTGGCGGGTCGTAGGATCTTAGGTGTCTATTCTAGAAAGGAGACTGCGGAGAAGGATGAATCTGCTTCCGTTTTGCCGGTATCGTCGGATTGGGCGCAGTCAGGAACACATTCGATTCGAATCGTGAGGTCAAAGAGAAAGGAATGTGCAGAGAGAGAAGTGGTAGTGGTAAGAATCGGATGGTAATTACAGGCTTGATCCTCGAGCTTGATGACGTTGTTGGGGAGCTGGTATTATGCGGGTGGTGGTGATGATGCTGGTGCCGATTCTGGTGCTCATCCTGGTGGAAATGGACATGGTTGTGGGCAGAACCCATGGATAACAACCCCAACACCGCCTCCTGGGAATCTACGTTCGTGGTTTCCTATTGTTGTCGTTTCTCATTTGCTTATATCGTTTGTGTCCAGTACAGCGCTCACAGCGCCTTCATCCGTCGGTCGAAATGGTGGCGGAGACGGAAACAAACAGCGATCGGGAGACGTCAGCAAAAAGGACCTCGCCGATGCACCCTCGACCTCGAATGACATGAATGTGATCATCTGCGAGGGTCTGTAGAGACATTGGATGCTGCTCTTGCCGACTTGGGGCAGCGGCGGGTAGGTCTTTTATCTGGGGAAGCAGAGGTGGAAAAGGCGGATGAGAGTGAGCAACGGCAGGAACTCGAATGGAATCCTCCAACGAGACACCGCCAAGGTCTGCGTTGGTAAGGACAATGAAGGTGTTGGCCTTGGAAATTCTTGAGCTTCGAAAGGGCCAGATTGCACAATGGCACAATGACGGGGAAAAAAGGCGTATGTCATGCTCACAACAATGGACTCGGAGGAACTTGTTTCAGTCCCATAATCGAATAATAAGAAAATATGGAAATGACAGGTAGAGGATTACAACAGTCCGCCAGGAATGATAGAAGGAATAAGAGATTATATTGTATCATCAACAGCCTTGAATCGCCTTTAATGACCACGAAACGTAGTTAAAGCAGTGGCTTACCTTGTTTTTCATTTTCCGTTTTATCTTGGACGCGATGTTTGGATCCAACAGTAGCGCTTTGTCGCAAGCCCTCAACTTCTTGCGCAACATCCATGTATTGCTCGTATCGAAGGCAATGGCTTCATTTATAAATCTGAATAACAACTCATCTTCAGCTTGAGATCCCATGGCGAAAAAAGACTAGCTCACTGGAGGTTCATCTCACTACTCATCGGAATCTCCATATCGCCCTGGTTGGTAGGAACCTTGTATGACTTCGCGAATCGCATCATGTCGATGGTAAGTTGTGAGATGCTCAATATGTGGATCTTTATTATCTGTTCTCCCCCCTTATCGCTCGCAATGTCCCGAAATCGAACCAATCCAGCGGGATGGCGTGACGCGCCATCGATTGGGTTAATGTTATATGTGAGCTTCCACATGGTGTGGGCCTCCCTGTCAAGTTCATCCCACTCGAGTGCGAAAGGTCGTAAGTTCCATAGCTGGATCATTCCCTCGATTTCTGCGTCCTGCAGCTCTTGGTTTTTCGCAGCGTCCATCAAATCGAGGGTGTCGCTTTCATTTGTCGGAAGCATGACCACGTCCACGAGGGCGTCGAAGACTGGACGGGTCAAATCCATAGGTTTATTAATGAGGTCAAATTCGATAATGAGGGCAAATTGTAGATGCATCTTGGTGGATTTGTTCGCGATGAAAATTTGCAAGAGTTTGTGTAAATCAGAATCGGGTGGTCGACACTCCTTTTTGTGCTCCGGCCTGATTGAACACAGCAAGGTTGAATAAAGATCCTATCGAATCTCACAGAAGGAGACGCGACGCTCACCAAGCATCTTTTTGGCACTGAATATAGACGGGAATTTGTAAGGGTTATCATTCATTACAAGGTCAGACACTCGACGGAGAACGGTTCTCACCTCTCGCGAACAATAGAAAACCGCCTTGCACTGCGGTAGACAAAAACCGTCGTCAACCACCATTGGAGACATATCGCCCTATGAGAACGTAAACGACGAACCCGACCACAGGTTTTGAATTCCGTGCCCGTTCTCTGACAACGACAGTACTTCACTGTTGAGTGTCGCCGGTCATGCTTAATTTCGTGACTTGATGGTCCATAGGCAAGAGTCGGAGCGCAAGGGTGTATCTTCAACAGTTCCTCCATCAAAGCGTCAAGTTGGCGTCAAGGGGATTAAAATTAGGCAGACAAGCGATGACGATGTCCGCCTAAGTTGAACTTCAAACTCCTTCCGGCAACCGCCTTTACTCTCACGGTTATCTCCACAACAATTACATCAGAGACGATATATGAAGCGCGTTCTCAAGTTTTCTGCTAGTGCCTGGTGGAAAAGGAAGGGCTTCCCCGAGAAACTCTCCCAGGACGGATTGACATCACTCCCGATCTATCCAACGCAGTCAGCCCGCCAGCCGCTAAACGGTATTTAACTTGCCTCTTCATGCCCTTTGTCGATTTATTCCGTTTCTTTCTCCAACAACATAAACTACCGTCACAGTACCACAATCATTATCTGCCGACTACTGCTCACAATATTTCAAACATGAAGACTTCTATCATCACTTCTATCCTCGCCATGTGCTTGGCTTCACGATCTCTCGTGAACGTAATCCCTCCTTCCATCAGGAGCCCCACACTCGGGGCTATCAAAATATGAGTATGTCCTCATTTTTTCATAAGCTTCCGAACTTCTCTGAGATTTTCCTCAACTAGCGATTTTGGATAGGGTCAATAACGATGAGAGTAAGTCAACACAACTACTTTACGCGCTGTTCATTACTGAATTCATACCTAGGCGCTGTGGGCCAGGTTGGAATCTCTCCGGCTTTTGCAAGGCGCGAGTCATTTGGTCCGCCCTGCAACTCTCGTTTGTTTCCCTTTTCTCAAACCTAAATCCTCGTTCAACCCCGAGAGCCCCTTCGTTCCCGACACCTTTCAAGACTCGGGACTCGGAGAAGAAGAATGACGACGATAAAGATCGCCGCGGTTTACGTGCTCGTTTTTCTATTCTCTGAACTTCATTCGCCTTTAGATATTCGTTACCTTAACCACGCGCTCTTCTTCGAGCGGTTCATATGTTCCTTCTATGAACGCGGGTTATCAAGGTACTCCCAAGAGGAATTCGTTCGCGCTGGTTACCCAGATTGGGTTCGCGGTCGCTATACCCAAATATTCGACACCGCGAAGGTCCATAGGGATTTTTTGGAGAGTGCTATCACCTCCGCTGGTAGTGAACGGGTCAGGCCGTGTAATTATGAGTTGTGCGTTTAAGCTTTCACCTCGTGTTCTGACCAACGTCTAACGGTATATATCGGTGACTTATAGTGGCGACAACGCATTCATCGATCAGAGTGCAGCTCTGGGGAATATCTTTACCAGCGGCTTCACTGCGTCAATGCATAATTTCAACAATGGAGTACGTCTTTCATTAAATTTCTTCAGTATACTCATGCGAACTAGGCTTACACCACAGCGAGCGCCTCCATGCTCGCTGTTGAAGCTCGCCATGCCGCATGGATCAACGCGGCCGTTCGCAAGGAAAACCCTTCGAATGCATAAAAATTATGCATTCGAGTTTTTCGCTTGTTCGCCCACCAACCTCTATATTCTAATCGAAATTTCGATCTAGACACCCTTAACCCCGAACTACGTCGCCACCCTTCTCCCGAAATTCGTCAACTTCGATTCCTGGCCCGCCGAAAACAGGGACCTCCTTCCTGAGGGCTACCACCCCCATCCCCGACTCTTCCTCTCGCCGCGCCTCGTCCCAGGCGAGGAAGCTGAGATTTCTTTCCCCCATCCCAAGCTTGGGCAGGGCGAACGCCTTTACGCCGCCTACATGGCTGGTGCCGAAACCATCTTTCCCCGTGTTACAGAACGGGAGAAGGGCAACGACAGTGGTTCTGGATCGCGCGCCGACGGTAACAACCGCAATGGAAATGGCCAGTTTCCGGGCGGGATGGCCCAGCAGCGGCAACCGCCGTAACAAACAAGCGGGCGACGACCATAGGGATAGGCACAACAACTACAACAACCACGACGAGAATCACAAGTACAAACACGATGATGGTAGCGAGAACGAGAACGACCATCACGGCGACAACAATAAGGAGAGAGACGAAGGCAATCGAAGGACGAGAACGACCGGAACGACAACAACCGTAAGGACGACAAGAAAGAGAGAAACCACAATCGCGTGGACGAAAACAACCGCAATCTCAAGGACGACCACAACGACGGCGAGAATCACAATGGGATGCACCACGGCAACAACTTCATCGGCAACAGGCCCTCGAACTTCGCATCCGGTTTCAACGCCCACAACGACAACCGTCGATACTTCGTCGACATCCCCCGCGATCTCGCGACAAAAGGCAGCGCCTTCGTCGTCGTCGTCAAAGGGCGCGACAAAATCAGCCAGGTTCGTCTTGACGAACAGAGCACGGTTGCCGGGCCTGCGATCGCTAACTTCCCGTTCTTGGAATAAACCTATTGGTCATTAAGCGCGTGGAGAATTATATAATGGAGCGGTGGGGTGGTAGGGTGGTGTGGAGGTGTGCGTAGAATGGACGGACCATGTTTTGATACCATACGGTACCCGTACATGTATTTATACCTCTTTCCCAAATATTTATGACTTGATTTCTTTTCCTCTCGAAGCGCTTGGGGACGTTAAAGGTAACCTTGAGCAGCGAACCAACAATCTCAGGGGCCCGCACAACCTTCCCTACAACCCTACATACGGAACAGAGGAGCGGCACCTTGAGGGCGCAGGCGGATCCCTGGATAACTACGCTTACTCAGTGCTGTGAATGAAACAAGTAGACGCCTCTCGACTTACTTGGTTTTTCCAATAGGATTGGTTCGGCAGCAGATGCGAGAACTAGATAATGCGCAGGGAACAATGGTGGGTAAGTAGACGAGGTTGGGAGGTTTCGAACGTCACAGACGCAACAGATTGGTCGGGGAATATTTATATCAATGTCAAGAGCCGCTTAGGCGCCTTAAGTTTCGACACCAGCTGCAAGACAGGGAACCTTTGTATACGCCAGAGGGCTTTGCAACCCAGAGCTGACGAGGGGAAGGAATTGTTGAAGGCGACTGTTGGTCAATGCGCGGACTGGATTAAGGCGAGGGGAATATGGATAAAGGTCGCTTCAACGATACAAGGAGGTAGTGATTATTTATCCCCGGTGAAATACGAGATGAAACAAGTCAGCCCTTAAGGAATAGTCAGCGTAAGAATAGAAAGGAGGAAAGCAGAACATACAAAGCATGGGACGCAATTCTGTAAATGAGAGCCTTCATCCTAGTCCATATATATATATATTGATAAAGAGTCTTTGAATCCGATAAATGGAGGGTAATGAGTGGGTCATTCACGTTCGAATGCGTAAAAATGTACTAGGTGTAGTGGCGGTATCGCAAGGACAAGAATACGGATGGTCAGAAAGCGCGGTTGCAACGTCATGAGTGTGCTGCCACTTCCGCCAGCGGGGTTGCCATCCGAAAAAGCTGGGACATGTTCAGAATTGCTGAAGGATAAAAAGTGGGCAAAAACGCACAGTTCGATTCGAAGAGACAAGCCGTATTAATACGACGGATCCACCTCCACTTCTAGTCTATTCATCCCCATATCTCCTGCGACCCAGAGTGCTTTCCGCATACTGAAAGCTAGCCAAAACACGAAGGCTATAAAAAGGAACGGACCGCCCGTACGAATGGCGATGGCGTTCGTACCCGAAAGCGAGGGTCTGAGTCAAAGGCTGGCAATGGTTCACGGCGAGGTCGTGGGCAACGCACAGGTGCCTCTTCCTCGATGTCGTTCTCGAATGCGGTATAGTCGTGGGCCTAGAACATACCACGTTCTCCGCTTACACCTTACGTAAACCTAGCCGCGAGAACTCTCCACAAATCCACTCGGTCCAAAATGCTGCATGCACATCTTTGGCTAGATCTTGTAAAAGCAAACCGACGTCCAGGACATCTCGTTTCCGCACTCCACTCCTAGATGCCAGGTGATGGACGAGGGCAAGAATGAAGAAGACTCGGCCGGAACAGGATGAGGCGTTGGGTAGTCTCGCCGGTGGATTGGGTCGCATTGGCTCTCTTTATCAAACGCGGCCGTATCCGTAGTCCTTGGGGAAATAATTGAGTCCACAGAGCGCTCGCCGAATTCTGGCCGTGTTCTAATACAAGTCGGTGTAACAGTAACACCTCCAGTGATGGTAAGTAGTGATGATCTTGTTTCGGAATCCCCACCATACGTGGAAGCCTGGAGGGTAATTATAACGGTCGAAATAACCCACAAGGCAAAAAGCTAAATGCATCAGCGCGGTCGTACGGGATAGCTACTCACTGGACTTGTAATAACATCTCCAGTACTCCAGACGGGTTTCCTAGGGCTAGCACTTCTACCCAATTTACTGATCTCATAATGAATTGAATCCTGTCGCCATATATTTTAGCTACTAAATTATCACAGGAAGGATCATAACAGAGGAAATAACCCAATCACGGATTGAAGAGCTTCCCAACATATCCCATGACGACTATAATAGTCACATGAGGCGAAAAAGGACTAGGCAACAGCGAAATAAAGTAGCGAACACCCGAGAGATCATGGGTAATGGTAGACTACAAACATAATCAATAAAAAAATTTGCAGTGAAATATGAAAAGAGACGCACTGCCGCAAGTTCGAGAGGATAGTCGTGGAGGGAAGAATAGAGTACATACCCATCCACATACGCGACAAGCCTGCTCAACCAAAATCTCGATCAAATCCTTCGCTGGCCGCAATTGTCGATCGCAGTTTTCGAGCGGAGGATAACTGGTCGCGAATTCGCAGGTGATCTGTTAATTTGAGTTGAGGAGGCTGCAGGAAGGGTTAACAAACGAATTGATATGTTTCTGCGAATGACGCGGGATGTAAGGTGAAGGCTGCGGCTCAACAAGTGGAAGTAGGCGGAGAGATGATTATTAGCAGAAGTGAAAAATGTACTTTCCGGTGACGACACCCGGGGAGCTAGTGCACTGTTCTAGAGGCTGCGAGGAATAACCGGAGGGGCACGAGTCGGACATGATGCACGGTGTCAACTGTACGGGGGTCGGTGGAGAGCCGGTAACGACATTGGCAGCGCGCGCCTGGTCTAGGAGGGCTTCTGACCAGAGAATGGGCGTTCACAATGGCAGGACACTGCGTTGGCCGTCAGTTGAACACGAAGCAAGGAAGGAGATCATGATGGACGGACATCAATTTGTTAAGTCCATTTAAAACTCCGACATCATCTGATCATGTTCAACTTAAAGATGAACTGCAGATTCATATGCAAGACCCTGTACATTGTTGACGTTGACTGTGAGATGGGGTGACGCTGTAACAAACAGCTAGGCTCAGTGATCACCCGTTGTGGTGAAAGACTGAGGTGGCAAAGGAAAACAATGGCGAGTTCTCGACGGAGAACACAAGGCAATACGGCCTCGGAAACAAACAAATAAAAGAAAAACATACAGAGTCCGTACGAGGACGTCATTGATTGTAATTACCATTCCAACACTCCTCCTCAATCCTTGGAAAGTCTGAGTGCGCATGCGAAATGTTTGACTTTGGTGCTCGGGAGAGCTTTGGTAAGCATGTCCGCGACCATTTCGTCGGTTGGGCAATAGACTAATTTGATTTTTCCTTCTTCGACAATCCAACGGATAAAATGGAATCGTATGTCGATGTGTTTCGTGCGTGATTCTTTGTTAGCGCGATTGCTGACTGATTATCGCCGAAAAGGGTAATAGGGCATGAGAACTTCTCGAAGATTTCGTTGATCAACGATCTCAACCACAATGCTTCCTTCGTCGCGTGTGTTGCAGCCACGTATTCTGCCTCGGTCGTCGACAACGCGATAATTTCTTGTTGTTTGGAGCTCCAAGACACAGCAGTGCCATCGATGATGTAAGCATAGCCAGAAATGGCCTTCCTGTCTTCATGCATTGACCCATCCGCATCTGCATAGCCCGTCAAATCAGCCTGGTGTGCTCCAAATGTGAGCTTGAGGTCCCGAGTCCCAGCCAGGTATGCATAGACGCGTTTTAACGTGTTCCAGTGGACTAATCCGGGTTTTTCGTTGAATTTAGACAGGATTCCGACTGCATACGCAATATCTGGGCACGTCCCAAGTGACGCGTACATCAACGTGCCCACAGCCTCTCAATAAGGCTTATTCTTCATCGTGGCAAATTCTTCAGGCATCTGTGGAGATTGGGAAGCTGATAGCTTGACATTGGGATCCATGGGAGTGGAGAGATGACGGATATCCTCAAATCCATATCATTGGAGGCTGGCAGTGATGTAGGAGGTTTGGGAAATTGATAGGGTATGTGCTTCACGGTCTCGAGTGATAGCCCACCCAATAATCCAATTTATTTCACCCAGATCCGAAATCGTGAGGCGCGAGCGCAAGCCGGCCTTTATTTTTCGGATTTCCTTCATCGTAGATCCTACCAGCGTCAAATCGTCGACATGCGTGACGATTATCATCACCGACTCCCCCTCGATTCGATAAAAGAGGGCTTGGTCCACCTCGCATCGCTTCATCCCCAACACGTCGCGCAAGATCTCCCATAGTTTTTGGTACCACAGCCGGCCACTTTGGCGAAGCCCGTAAATCGGCTTCAGGAGACGAAGGGCAAGACCTTTGGTCTCTGTTACTGTGATTCCAGGAGGTATGCGCATGTAAATCATCTCGCCGTCTTTGAATTCACCGTTTAAATAGGCGCTTTTAATATCCACCTGATGAATTTCGTAATTGTGATGGTTTGCAAATGCAAGGACGGTTCGGATGGTCGCGAGCTTGGCAACAGGGGCATAGTTGTCGAGGAAATGGATGCCGGGAATTTGGGAGAAACCCTGGGCTACCAGGCGGGCTCGGTATCGGGTAATGGCACCATTCGCATCCAATTTGCGTTTGAAAACCCATGTCGATCCGACGATGCTTGCACCCGGTGGTGGTTTCTCGACTACCCAGGTTCCGAATGCCTCAAGAGCCTTGTGCTCGGTGACGATTGCCTCCTGCCACTTTGGCCATTCCGGACCTTCCATTGCTTCCTTCAAATTTCGCGGCTCCAAACCCGAAATCTGTGCCATCGCCGCCGCCATCGCCGCTCCTCCAATCTCCTCCACCAACTCGTCATCGGCCTCATCGCCTGCGTCATCCTCCTCATCAAGATCTTCAGCTGTGATCGCATCGTTGACTGTTGGAGCCTGAATACCCGTCGCCAAACCCTTTTGGATATCCGAGGGCTTATTCGACGTAACACCAGTCTTGTTGAGGATTTCCTTGACTAACTGGGATGGTTTTCGGTTCCGATTCGAGCGGCGCGGGCCTTCGTTGGCCACAGGAGCTGCAGGAGGGATAGGAATTGGTTCGTTAGGGAGGTTCAGCGCGTCTTTGGGGTTACCGGAGATGATAGGGATGTCGGGATTGCTCTCTGCATCTGATCCTTCGTTATCCTCCTCCCCCTCAAGCTCGACATCATCCTCATCATGTGGAACAGGTACGTGTGTCTCCGAAAATATGACACTACGTTCGACTCTGACCGTACGCTTCTCCGGCCAGTAGATGCGATGTCCGTTCGTCTGGTGGTCAAAACCCACCCAGTACCCTTTCTTCGCCCGTATGCCCAGCTTTCCAGTGCTGCGGTCGTGTACCCACACTAAGCAGCCCCATTCTGGGAGGTTTCGGAGATCTGGGACCTTCCCAGTCACCGCTTCAAAAGGAGTACGCCCATTAAGGGCTTTTGTAGACGTTCGGTTCTTTAGGTAGCAAGCATGAAACAAAGCTTCGCCCCAGAGGAAAATAGGTAGCCCACTTGCGATAAGCATGGCGCGAACCTTCTCCATTAATGTGCGGTTGAGCCGTTCGGAAACGCCGTCCTCTTCAGGAGTGTGATGAACGGTAAGCTTTAGTTAAATTCCCTTCGAGTCGAGATATTCCTCAAATATTCCAGACAGGTACTCCCTTCCGCGATCGGTTCGAAGACATTCGATAACGACTTTGAGTTGGGTCAAAACCCAAGCTTTGAAAGACTTGAAACATGCCAGAACCTCTGGGCTTTTCTTGGTTGCGAGGGTAAATACTGTTGTCCATCGACAACAGTCATCCGTGAAGCTGATAAAATACTTCCTCCCTCCTAGCGTAAGGTGCTTCGTCGGCCCCCAAATGTCTGAATGAATTTCCTGCCCAAATTCCGTCGCTTGCTCGCCCTGTCGCACTTTCGGAATTGCCTTCCTTGCCGACTTGGCTTTGATACAGGCTTCACATTGGAGTGGTTCCAATGAATCGATAAGAGTGACGCCTGCCACGTGTCCATTGACTACAAGCATTTTGGCGGCAGTGGGCGCAATATGCCCCATACGACGGTGAAGTTCCATGACAGATAACTTGGTAGGTTCGTCCACAGCTTCCGCTGCATTTGATGATCCAACTTGAATATTGGGCTGACGAATAATCCGATAGAGATTTTGGGATTTCGCAATCGAGCCAACAATATTACCATCCTTGTTGTGAATTGTACAGCATTGGCCACCAAAAGTGACTGAAAAGCCTGCGTCGTCGATTTGAGAAATGGAAATGAGGGAAAATCCAACTGCAGGAGTATAAAGGACGTTTCGAAGGTGAATTTTCGAAATCCTATCGCCATTTGGAACAGAAATGATAACATCTCCATATCTGTCAGCTGTAAACGATCCTTGGTTCGCAGCAGTGAGACGTTTGGGAGGCATCTGGTGAAAAATGGTGAACTCATCGCGATATGGCGTCATATGGTGAGTTGCACCGGAATCATAAAGGTCGCAGCGTTGACCTTCCAATATACCAGATACGGCAACCAGAGCAGATCCATGGTTGTCATCATCTTCTTCCTTAGGCAAATTTCCGAAGGATTCTCCCTTGCAGGAACCAGCCATAATGACTGCAATTCCATGATCGGATTCCTCGCCTTCAAGAGCAGGGGGTTCCCCTGTCGTATCGGTTTCTATATCCCAGTCGTGAGTAGGGAGATTAGAAATTTGAGGAATAGGAGTTGGGAAATCGGCGCCATTGTCACTAACAAGGCGCAATCCAGGATATGGCCTGGGGAAAGGTTCGACATCTTGAACCTCAGGTTCTGGCTGATGCACAGACAGCCTTCCCAGCTCCGGATTGTAGTAATCGTCGATATACTGGAGGTTATCTTCCTCTGGTAACGGAAATGCATAATGTTCGGGGTCAAAGAGACCATCGGGAAGTGGACGATCTGTTAGGGTATGTGGAGATAAATCCATTTGTAGGAAAGCGCTCGAAAGATCCAAAGCATTATCATCAAGGCTAAAGGGATAGGAGGACCAAGCGCCGGTCACATCTTCAAGATTGAAAGGATATGCAGACCAAGCACCAGCCACGTCATCGAGATTAGCGAGGTTGGCAGCAGCGGAAGGGGATGAAGTACTCGTTGACTTCTCCTTTTCCTTCTCCTTGAAGGATTTCGAGTGGTTGAATCTCGAGTTGGAAGACGACTCCCGTTTGTCCTGCTTCGGACTGGGGCACTTATCGGTACGGTGGCCCTTGCCACCACAATTCCAACATTCAAGCTCTCTTCTCGTTTCCACTTTCGTGTCTGTCCTCGCGTTCCTTCCCTTTCCTTTCCATCGGTTTTCTCCACCCGTCTTTGTTCCAGATTTCTCACTGGACATAATACCTGCCGCAGCCACTCCTGGATCCCGTTTCGTTTCCTTCATCTTCAGCTTCGAAATTTTCTGTCATTCCAACATCTCCCAGTGGTCGAGAGCAATATCCATCAGGACAGTTGGATCAAGCTCTGAGTTGACAGCTGGTGTCTCAGATGCTCCAGGTGACTGCATCAACTTTTGAGCAAGACGAAGAGTCTTCATGCTCGCTGAGACTGAGGAGAGATGATTGGCGATTTCGATAGGGACAAATTTGAAAATGAGAGAATGGTATTCCTTGTCAGAGACTTCAACACCCAAATTAATGAGCTGCTCGTATTCGGTAGTGACACGGCTGAATTCGTCATGTAGATTCGATCCAGGGGTAAAGGAGAGTGCCATAAAATCGGCGCGCATGTTGGAATGCTTGAGCATGGAGCGCATTGAAAATTCCGTGATGAGACCAGCCCAGATTTCCACAACGGTGGTCTTGCGCATGTACTTGGTGAAGGTACTGTCGTGTAGCCATGAGACGAGGAGGCTCATAGCCTTATTCTCGTTCTTCTTCCATTCCTTAATTGACGCCTTCTCAGCATCAGTAGGTTTTGCCACATCCACAGGTGAGGGTTGGACAGCATCTCCTGTGAGGTGTTCGTAAAGCTCGTGGTCATTCATAGCGATAGTGAAGCGACGTTGGAACATAATCCAGTTGCTACCATCGGTCTTGAGCTTCTCGACTGACTGGTTGAACTCGATGTTGCTGATAGCGCTCGAGGACATGGTAAAAATAGATTGTGACAGTTACGGAATGGAGTGGAGTAGATCATGCGAGATCGTAATAATCGGTGAGTCTACTTCGTGGTTAATAGATCGAGCCGGGGCCCATAACCTGTGAGATGGGGTGACGCTGTAACAAACAGCTAGGCTCAGTGATCACCCGTTGTGGTGAAAGACTGAGGTGGCAAAGGAAAACAATGGCGAGTTCTTGACAGAGAACACAAGGCAATACGGCCTCGGAAACAAACAAATAAAAGAAAAACATACAGAGTCCGTACGAGAACGTCATTGATTGTAATTACCATTCCAACATTGACTTTCAACTTTACTCCTCATCCTTCCTTTCGCAAAAATTTTCCACCTACCACTGCTCATTCAAAATGGCTTCTTTTCCATGGGATCAACTCAAAGCTGAAACCCTTCGCCTCATGTGCAAGGATCTTGGAGTGGGTTCAGCCATCAAGCGAAATAGAGAGAGTATGATCTCATTCCTCGTTAACATCGGGAATTCAGGGTGTGCGTTCTGTCTCCGTGATGTTTGATTTGTTGACTTCTGAAACTCCGACAACATTGACAGTGACAGCTGCCTCTGCTAGTGAGACTGCCGCAAAGTCACCAAGCCCAATGGAGCCTGAAGGGCATGGTGATATGGATACAGCAGAACTTGATGATAGTACTAGTATGAGGCCTGGTTACACACCTGCCTTGTAATCAATCTACTGCAAGTTAATGACCATTGACCAATATATCTGTAGACTCGAAAAGTTGCCATTGCCAGGAGGGTTGGCTTTCGCCTCGGCTCAAATTCATTCTGAGTAGTATGTGGATTTGTTTCTTCCACATGATTCATTTGGTGACTTTTCTTGCCCACAGCTACCGCAGTAGTTGCCAGTGACCTTATCCTCGACACTGGCACTGCTGGGGTGGGACTATTTAGAGGGGGGGTCAAAATAGTTGAGCAGATTGTTTGAATTTTGCCAGGTCACGTGAATGGTCACGTGTGCTCCTTATAAGGAAATTCACGTGACCCAGCAAAATTCAAACAATCTGCCGAAATATTTTCCCCCCCCCCTCTAAATAGTCCCACCACAGCAGTGTGGCGAACTAGCTGAAGAATTCGGTCACACTGGTGGCGTTTACCTCGGCAATACATCCCAGAAGAAGTATGTCCCTGAGGCAAAAAGGCGGCCGCATTGTGGGTTGAAGGATTTTCCACTATATTCAGGGTCATTCATAAATTGTTCAAGGATGGGAACATTCCAACCATAGACAAACTCGAACATGCACTGAGTCACCTCCCGAAGGATAAACAAAAGCTTATCAAGGCTTATGGGAAACAAGGTGCAGGATTAGATTCCGTACTAGAAGTGTTGGTCTTTGGAGCAAAGGAAGATTGGGAGCGAGGTGATTTTAAAGCCGTGCACTGTAATGGTAAATGGCGTGCCATTCCTATATGCACAGAGCAAGACCTTAACTGGACCCTGGCAGAGGATATGCTCCTCGATTAATTGCTGAACCGCATCTAACCTAATGTTATGTCACATCAGTAGTATCCTTCTTGCGCTAGAATTATGAAAATCCTTTGCTATGTGGACTGAATCCGGCCTCCAATATTTGCTACACATCTTTCAAATTTAATAAGCGACATAATTCTATTATCATAGATCTCTGTCCCCAACACTGAATTTGAGAGTAAAGCGTTAACCCCGCCTGGTCCTCCACCACTGAAAGAGCTAGTCAAAGACAGCGAAAGGAAAATGGCATGGGTTGCGCTGTACATATTTATGGCAGAACGGGTACACTGCTAGCTATTGTAGGCTCATCCATGGGCGATACTCAACCGATATTCACTAGAGTCTTCCACTTCACTCGTCACCCTAAGCCCCTCTCACCCACCCTCTTCACCACCGTGTCAAAATCTCCCCATTATTGGACAACCCCACACCATCAGCAACGACTCTGTATCTGCATGGACAGCGGGGGCCACCACCAATGAGGGAGAGAAAGGGCGAAGAGTGCCAGTTACAGAGAATGAGATGGCGAGTGGGTACAAACCCATACAACCAATTGAGTGGACTGTGATACAGGTACGTTATCCGAAGTAACAGTGAATGAGATGGCAGCATTGAATGAGGTGGGTACAAACCAATCGAGTGGGCTGTGATATAGTAGGTATGTTAGCCGACAATTTCACCCCGTCGAAATGCAAAAGAGGACCTACTTTGAGAATACGACGCGTGTGCTGATACCACACAAGCGAACAAGAAGGGGCTATGAGAGAGATGGTAAGCCCAGAACACTCCCGATCGAAAGGACATTCTCACCATTATCACAGCCACACATTCGGCTGCATATAATCCCATCTGATGTGCCCTGTCTATGTATGGTTTATAAATTCGATTAGTGAGCACTTGCGTCATGATTTAAATTTTCTATTGGAAAGTCAAACCTCACATTTCCTTGCCTCATCCCCTGCTCAAGTAACCCAGTTCCCATTGGAAAGCTCGCAGCGGAAAGCATGTTCATCTGAGTGCCTAAGGTTTCTTCGGCCCCAGATGTTCTGATTAAATCGACTTGCGTCCAGTAAGCAGTCGAAGCATTGGGGAGTATCCTATCTGCCCAATATGTAGCCGATTCATTTGCATTAGGAAGTTCAGTTCCCAATACTCTGCTGACAAGCCACTTAGCATGGATTTGGGACCATTGACAACGACTCACAAAGTAAATTTATGAAAACAAAAATATTGATTCCTCACAATTCGAATCATGGCGACAAGGGTGTTGTTGATGTGCTCGATCACATATATCCATTCAGACCTGAGGTGTGTTTGCGTGAGGGTCCCAAAATCGGAGTATTCGGTCCTGTGATAAGAGCATCTGAGTAATGTGAGAAACACATTTAAAGGAGACATAGAAGAGATGCACACTGTTAGTTTGAGTGTAAGTCATCGAAGAGATACTGTTGCTGTGCCCCTGGGATTGGTGATTTTCTTGATGGTATATAGGTCCAATTTACGCTGTGTTTATGGTCAGTTTCAAATGTCAGAAATAACGACTTACTCACTCCCTGACCGAAGTATCCAAATCACTATGATACGCCCAAGTTGCATCCACCGAGAATGCATATGCCAGTATAGCCACCCAATGATCAAACTTGGCCTTCATATCACTCTCCTGGACCCCACTCTTGCCAATGTCATAAAACCATACCGCACCACGTGCACGAAAAGATAATGTGTGACCAAATATGGTAGCATTGTTTTAAATTCAGTGCAAAAATGGCTGTTTTCAAAAATTATTTAGAATTTTGGGTATAATATTTACATACTTAGTCATCAATTATTCTTTTGTGCATGCTGTGCCGTCTGCAGAATATTTCAGTGGGGTCCACCAAAAAAAAAAAAAAAAAAAAAAAAACAGTATCCCATGAAGATAGTAAGAGTTGGATGGGTTTTGTTGGCGAATAATGGATGGAGGAAATACTATCGAAAGGCGGTGAGGTCAATGTCCACATATCCTCATCTGTCCTCCATGCAGGCACTACCAGCGTAGGCAGCTCAACCCACTTCAGTGACCCCCTATGGCCCTTCTCTTAGAAAGGTTTAATTTGATGTGTTTTACCTTTCTAAGAGAAGCCATAAAATCATTTTTACCAGTTGAAAATCATTTTATTAATCCATTTTATA
>Ga0307513_10001741_pt1 | contig 31011 bp, 23 predicted proteins | sample 15_EM_MG_FD_202174 | JGI IMG/M metagenome (GOLD analysis project Ga0307513, IMG submission 202174) | Populus trichocarpa ectomycorrhiza microbial communities from riparian zone in the Pacific Northwest, United States - 15_EM | ecosystem: Host-associated > Plants > Roots > Unclassified | place... | reverse complement strand
CCGGAATCCTAAATATAAACTTCCAGCAAAGCAAACTAAACATAGCAATACGGTAGCATAGCCTATCTGACTCAGAGACAGTGGCGGAGCTGAAATCAAATCAAATAAACCAAATATAAATCAACTAAACATAGGAGATCCTGCACTGCCCGCTCCTGTGTACCGTTACCGGAACATGTACACATGTTACAATTATCCATGCCATGTTAGCCCCGGAATGAGAACCCATCATTTCCACGAAGCCAATCAGCACCTGCTCCATCTGTCAGCTATCCGAGATCATATAAGCCACAATTGCTAAAAAAGAATGTTTGTTCAGTGAAGTCCATGTATCCGCAGACAGAGAAATCTTTCGTGCAGCAGGTAGTCATATTCGAATATCATCTACCGTAGAGTGTCCCAGCCATTCGAAATGCCGTGTAAACGTTGTTGGGCTCCGGATTTCCCCTCCCGGACGAATGTACTTCAACAAATGACGAAACGCAAGGCTGTTTGAGTAATGAAAGGCAAGATTCATCGCTAAAAACGCTTTTAGACAGTATACTTCGCAATCATGCTGATTGAATCCTCCTGGAGTGGCCAGATCGATAATCCTACGCCTATTTCCTGTTTTAGTCCCTTTTTGCAATAGCGTAAGAACATCTATACCAAGCGGGCTTCTGGCCCGCCCATCATATCTCTTGACCTTTCTGGATTGCAGACTAGCAGACGAGCTGTTATTGTGATGCATCGAGCTAGTCCCCGGTCCACTTGGGTGAGCTAGAACCTTTTTGCACATAATGCACATTACTCGCGGTGTGCGAATAGCACTACCTCCAGGGTCGGCACATTGTTGAAAGTAGTTCGACACCTTTGTGGCTCGAAGATCCGAGTTCCACCCTATCTTTTTCTTGCCACCATATTTCGTAGTATAGCCTATATACCCTCGTGTGCCTTGCCCCCACTCCATCCAACTCTCATGATATTCCTCTGTATAGAGATAAAAGTACCCAAATATCTCAAATGTAACAGTGTTGCTTGTTGACAAAGTCACGGCAAGCGGATAAAGCAGATTCCAGGCCCGATCTTTGTTTCCAGGGGGCAGCGCTACTGAATCTGAGCGCAAGGGTGGTGTGGAACTTGAAAAAGGTGAGTGGGCCACACAAGGCAGAGGTTTTCGGGTTGGTGATACCGAGTATGACGACTCTGGATCTGAGAATTGCGGAGTGATTACCCGTTGGACATAGGTTCAGTTTGGTTGATGGAAACAGATGGTTTGTTTCGGGGGTGTAACCGGTACAGGTACTATGGTTACTGATGGATTTTCTTTAAGGATTAGTTTGGTTTCAGGATACTAGCCTTGTGGCAGAAGCATTGTTATGTAAGCCAGCAGGTATCGTTTGATACGTAAGATTGTTTTATGTGTGGTTTCGGGATACAAGGTTGTTCCTCTCCCTGATTGTGTTTCAGAAGTATTATTTGATACTCGGATTGGTTGAAGTTTTGTTTCAACTGATCGTTTGATAGCTTGAATGTTTTATGTATTGTTTTATGTTATTGATTTAATATCATAGTTGTTTTTAGATACGAGCTGTGCTCGTAGGATTAAGGATTTGGGAAAAGCCAGCCATGTATTTAAAGGCTGCACCTTTTTCGCACTCAGAAAGGACAGACATCAACAGACAGAGTTTTCAATATACTTGGTTGGATAGTTACCTCTTCAGTTCGCGATAATTGTAAAAACCCGCCAAATACTTCAAGACCATAGCGATATAGTTACAGGTTTTATCAAACAACCTTCCGAGTCACCACTTGATCAACATGTCTAAGCCGCTCTTTGGCTAGGATTTGATGTGCACAACCCATGACTCTTTCTTAAAGGTTCTCAGTGTACCGCGAACCGATAAGCAAATGTTATCATAAATAATGTATATTTATTTTCTATCTCCTTTTTAAACACTTCTGCCTTCAAAAATGCCTATGAATAAAATTAGAACCTGATTATTCTGTATATATAAGACTTATATTATTCTTGTATCAATTTTTTAATATTATTGTTCAAGCATTTTTAATCATTTTATGCTAATGAACAGCTATGATTCATTTATGCAATAGGCAAAATAAAATCACCATTTCTGAGTAATATTTTATGACTACAAAAATAAAAAGTCAATTTTTAGATTCTCTATGTTCCAAAGTACATGTCTCATGATTCTCAAGGTCATTTCGCAATTATTTGTTGAGATAATTAACTGTTGATTAGATTTTCCCACGGTTGCTATGGGTGAGCCAGATCCCGGTCCTGAGCCACTTGCCCGGGAATCACGTTAGTGGGTACCTGACTGCATATCACACTATGCTTGAATGGTGCAGCTACATACCGAATCATAATCGACATGACCCTACCTCCAAGGCCAACCACTTGTACTGTGTTGTGTGTGGATTTCTTCACAAGCTGGTACTGTTCAATGTCAAGTTTTGTTCGGTGAATCTTTGCTTATTCCACACCGGGGATAATGTATAAGTGGGATCTGGCCTCAGGCAGTACTTGGCCGCATTTCTATCGAAAGCGGATTCAAAGGTCGAGAGATAGAGGGGTACGAGAATTGCGTCTGTTATTAGGAAATGCTTTGATAAAGTCGAGTGTTGTAAAATGTCCACCGTGACAGTGTTTGTAATGTGGAAACTGACTCACCTCTCGGACAACCAAGGTATAGAGTGGCTCTCAGAGTCGCCTCGCCCCAAGAAATATCTCCTTCTCTTCCTCTATGCTAGTGGTTTTCACCTTATTTCTGGTTGTACCTCTGCACACTGAAGTTCCTAACCCCATACCCATGAGCCTCAGCTTCTCCCTAGATGCTATGTGTTATACTGCGACAGAGGGAAATCAAACTACAACTGGTGTAGGATATGTCTTAGGGGAATGATAGGGGGTGGGGAAATTGAGAGAGGAGTAAGATTGCGCGGATGCCAGGATATTGTGTTCCTCGTGGGGGATATGGCACCTCCTATGATGGGTTCTTACAGTCCCAAAGTAGGCTGTGTCTGGATGTCTGAGTATTTGGAATATACATCCACAAAGGACAATGGTTGGCACTCTACGGCGTGGGATAGGTGATCGGTGTGGCTTTTGTCTGATAAGTATCCTCACATTTCTATCAGCAGTTAGCGAATCATCCACACAAACATACTTGTGAGTTGCAAACCTCATAGAATATAACTGGTGCAAAATTTGGCTTGATATAGGGGAGTCTTTGTACATAGTGAAAAGCATCCCCAAAAGCGGAGAGGGTTAGGAGGTTTGGACAAGAAAACTAATAGTGCCTGTCTGAGGGAAGTGTTTGTCGTCATGTGGGAGCAATTTAAGCGTCCCCAAACGCAGCGAGCATTCAGCCTTTCGTGAGAGAAAAATACACCTTCGTGACTTGGGGAAGAGGTTGTATTCTTGGCGGAGAGGTATAAGCATTACCAAGAGGGGTAGAGAAATAAGCCTGACAAACAGCTAGGAGCATTAACTATTTTGGGAGACAAAAATAAATGTTCCTGACTGGTGGAAGAGGTTGTAGTTATGGTGGAGAGAAATAAGGGTCCCTGACAGGGAAAGCATTTGGAGTTGTAAGAGAGAAAAATAATTATTCCCTGTAGGGGGAAGAGGTCGTAGTCTTAGGGGAGAGATATAAGTGTTTGAGACAAGGGAAGAGAAGTAAGTGTTGATGCAAGGTGCAGTATTGGGTGTTGTTGGAGAGAAAATAAATGTTGCTGGCAAGGGCAAGAGGTCAGAGTCTTTGTGGAGAAAAATAAGCGCCCCTAACAGGGTGAGCATTGAGAGTTTTAGTAGTGAAAAATAAACTTTCCGGACAGGGGAATAGTTTGTAGACTTGGGGGTGAGATATAATGGTCCTGGCGAAGGGGAGTATTTGATATTTTTTGGAGAGAAAAATTGAGGTTCCTGACTGCAGAAGGAGGTAATAGTCTTGAGAGAGAGAAATAAGGGTCCCAGAAAGGCGGACGATTCAGAGTTTTAGGAGAGCAAAATAAACTTTCCTCAGTTGGGGAATAGGTAGTAGTCTGGGGGAAGAGATATAGGTGTTCCTGAGAGGGATAGGGTTATAAGCGTCACCTAGAGCTGGGAACATGTGGCCTTTTGGGAGAGAAAAAGTACACTTTCCTGACTAGTGAACAATTAGTTGTGTTAGGGGAGAGAATTGAGAGTCCCCAACGGAGGGAGAGAACTTAGGCTCCCCGACATGGGAGTGAACTAAGCGTCCCTGACAGGGCGAGCATTTGGTGCTTTTGGGGAGATAAAGGCTTGCGGGACTGGGAGACAGAAATAAGCGTCCCCAGGAGAGTGGGGTTTCAGTGTCTTGAGATAGAAAAATCAAGGTCCCAACAGGGGTGAGGGTGCAACTTTCCCAAATAAATAGGGAGATGAGAAGTAAGAGGCAACAAGGATAAAGGAGTTACATGAGGAAAAGCACAGGGTGGGGTAATGTAGGAAGCAGTGGAAAGGAAGTTAGGAAAAAGCGAGGAGAAAGGTAGATGATCCACACTGGGGCAGAGTGTTCTGAGTTTCAAGATAAGAGAAATCAAGGTTCATGACAGGGGGGTAGTTGCATAGTGCCCTGCAGACGGATGCGCTTCTGACATTCATTGCGCATCCAGACAATCAACACACTGAGAGTAAAATAGGTTGCACGTGGGTCATGCAATCCTTGTCTCCAGGAAACATGTACACGAGATCCCTAATTCAGTATCCTAACAGTAGTTTGCTCAATGAGGTTGGTACTTTGGATAACTTCTGTCACTCGTAGAGGATAAACATAGCCAACTTGTAAATCAAAGATGCCAAAATAGACCTCACCAATATTAATACCGGACCATTAGTGGCTAGTAGGGTTAGAATTATGGCCCACCTATCCCACATGGCATTGATTGAGTATAATGTGACCATATTCCATGTGGTATCAATGTGGTGGGATATCTGTTCATAGAGTGTATTAGTATACTGAACAAGACAGAAGAATTCCAGCATTTGCCAAAAGTCCTTCTGATGGCACTCAGGCTGGTTGGCTAATACAAATAGGATGATGTGCGTAATCTCTATTGCAAAGGGGTCTTATTTGTTAAGCACAGTAACCAGGCACTCAGATTCATTCCACTTATCGCACTTCTTGACAGCTATTGGATCCTGAGTAAGAGGCTGGGCTCTTTGATGGGAAGCCATAATTGGTGTTTGTTGTATGAGGCCTGGGGTAGAACCAGCTACTGCTGGTGCAGAAGTTGGGGTTTTGGTAATAACTGTCGGAAAGTTCTTTAACCCTGACTGAATAATATTCGGCCTTTTCACCCAGGGAATAACTGCTGTTTAACATAAATTGTTATTTGCTGGCAGAGGCCTGCATAGCACTTACTGCAGTTCTGCACTAAGAGCATTATGTCCGACTCTTAGGAATGATTGCCCCAATGGGGTAGCCCTTGAATGGATATTGTCAACAAAACGTAGTGGTGGGGTAGATAGAAGTCATGCTTGTTTGAGAAATAAAAAGCAGAAGTTGATGAATGTGGTATGTTTGGGGAGAGGTGGAGGAGAGGAATAGTTAAGGTGTGTATGTTCTTATGTGGAGGTTGTTAGCAGGAGGTCACTTAAGTAGTCAAAACTGTGCTCATATGTGTAGAGAGCCCTATATCTGTGCTCAGACCCTATACATGAATTCATGCCCTATATCTCGGCACCTAAACATCCAGATATGCCCCAGTTTGCCCACTTGTCCACCCTTCTCCAGTGTACTCTGCTTCCAAATACTTGCTCTACTTAGTACTATTTTCTACTATAGGATTATTATATGATGACAAGAAACGAATGCAAGCATTGCACAAGATAGCGAAGAAAATACCGGAACATGATTGCACTGTAGGAATGAATATCCATACTACTAGTAGCTGCAGCTGTGGGATTTCAATATACTATACTTGCATCTCTGATGCAGTGAAAGAGCCTGTTTGGGAGGGATATGAGAGAGCTCAACTGCTCTGTTTGGCAACAGTTTCACTTATAAATTCATTGTCTTTCAGTTTTAAAATAATCAGAAATAGCCTCTTGGAGTGAGGCAATTGAAGGGAATGGTGTTTGCCATGCAAGCAGCGAGGGAAGTATGAAAGTAGGAAAGAACAAAAGTGCATTCGCTATAGGCTATGTGAGGAAAGGTGAAAGATCAAGGAATAGGACTCTGATTTGCCATACTCGGACTAGCTAATTACAGGCTAGGAGATATATCTCGCAATTTAACTAAATTCAAACATCCTAGAGATGTAGCGAACTCTAAGGAGAAAACAGACGGCTTAGCGGACCTATTTCCCCGTAATATAGAACCACCCCAATCTCAGGTGATTTTTCCTGATCCCTTAAATCTCCCCTGCAGTCCAGCACCGCAACTGCCATTGTTTCTGTCACACAGCTAACAAACCTTTATCCTAATACTCTAAGCAGAAGTCCTTAAACCTAAATCAGAAATGACTAACAGATTTTAATAAACATCTCTTTGATATGTTGTACAATTTAGCAGAGTCGGTCTTGGCCTGCCATGCTGAGAAGGTCATGATTCCACGACTCAATGTGTACCATTTCGATAATAATTTCTGCGTTATCCGGAATGGTAGGCTTGAATGGAAATACCACCCAGCTTATGATGTGAAGCTTGTATATGCCCACTTTCATCCCAATAGGGCAGGCCTTTGATAGTACCTCACCTGAAATAGATCGGAAAATGTGTCAAAACTTCTGCCGTATTGGCGAATCGGCTTCCTCATGGCTGGACCGATGATCAAGTTCTTTGGAGGATTTGCCCTAGAGGAGAAACACCACACTGTGATCTGTTTTGAAAGTTACAGTAGAAGCAGTCCTATGGTTGACCGCCCTGAACTGTGTTGTTGATTTGTATGGTGGAAATATGAAGTGCCCCTGCTCAGGTGGGAAAAGGTGGCTTAGGAGAGCATAGTAGTGCTGGTAAAGTTTGGATGCATTAGTTCCCGGCATATCCTTCGGGAACTTAACCATCTTGTGAATATTTTCTCATGGCGGCATAACTTGTTTGTATCTTAAATTCATAGTAGATGATAATACTAGGATAGGAGTATTGTGAGTATGGTACCAGTAATTGAATAGGTGGTTGGGAACTAGGTGCGAGTGGGTGGTGGGATATTATTCTTACTCCAACAGTCCGGAAAGCCTTAAGGGTAAATATGTCAGGTTGGGTTGCCAAGACTTACTGGGCTTAGGGTTGTAACCTATTGTAGAATAATAGGCTAGCTTAACAGTCATGTGCAAGCTCATGACAATATATGCAACCAAAAATATTAAGAAACGTTGTATGATATAAGACAAGCTAATAACCGTAATTGTGCTGTACAAAAAATGATAAATACTACAATGCAAATACAGAGAAGAAAAGACAGGGTATGAAAGAGAAGAGAAAATTACAGCAAAATTACAGAATGTGCTCGTAGGGTCTGTTAAAGAGGGGATGCACTGCATTGGATCATTCAAGATGCAAAATAAATAATGCTGGAGAAAAACTAAAAGAAAATGGTGCTGATGATAATAAAAAAGTGCCACTGAAACTTCTAATAGTTATAACAGGAACGTACTCTATATGTTAAATGGAAATCAAAGAGTATGAAAGGAAAGAAATAAACCCTCTGACAATGTCCCTCGGAACTTCGCTGACTGATTCCAGCCCGCTTCTCATTTTGCGCAATGACTTGGATATTCATGCAAGAGGTATACGACTCCACAAGCTCCTTCGTAGGACCGAAATAATTGCTCTAATCCCAACCCAATATTCTGTGAATGTAGCTCGTACCTCAACAGCCTCTGGAAGCTTGAAGACACGCTTGAATGGAGAGTCACCAGGGCGTTGCTAAGAAATCAGAGTAGTCTGAGGCTCAGTGTATGTCCTGTCGTCTAAGTTACCAGTATTCACAAGGAGCTTTCCGAGTCTGCCACTGCCTTTCCCATCAGTGGTGCATTCCGTGATGTTTACAGGAGTGTTGTGTGGTTTTGGGCAGAGGGTGGTGAACTAGTAGATTGTCCCTGAAGTGTTGTCCACAGCATCGTGTTTAGTGATGTGTCTGTTTTCTAGGCAGGTGCCTTATATTAAGTTCCCGGGGGATCGACTCAAGTGCAGGAATTGTACGATGTTGGTGGTGTGATTTATGTGATTGGTATCTGGGAATCGCTATTCCTAGACACAACCTATTACCTTTGCACTCATCTTTACTAATGCAGTAGACCGAAAGGGGTCATCAATTCTGACATGTCAAATAATTACTTTTGCATCACCAGGTTGTCCGGATGTGGCATAGTGGCACGGCAGTGGATGCTGGGATCAGAGGGATAGTGCTCGCGATGCCTCCATTCCTACTACTGCGGCTGATCCCTTGGAACCTGCCTCACCTGTACGAATTGCATATCTAATAGAGGTTATGGGGCGGAAGTATGGCTCATTGTTCGAATACAACATCGACTGTTTGGCCTAGCCGCTGGTGTGCCCCAACAGTTGAGGAGCATGAGGAGCTGCCCAATAGTGCCGCCCACCTTGATGGCCTCAGTATTGGCAATCTTCTCCACTATCAGTTGCCCTATCCGATCTCCTGCCCTGTACAAGCAGTCTGTCTGACCATGATTCCAAAGTATGACCTTTACTTCTCCGCTGTAATATGTATCTATTACAGCTCAACCCACAGCAATTCCCATCTTGCTAGCCATACCACACTGTGCGGCTAGCCTTCCATATGTTCCTTCTGGTAACCCTATCGCAATACGCATTTGTATCATTCCCTGTTCCTTTTCTTGTTCCAGTCTGTCTGGCACGGCATAAATGTCATGTCTGGCCGCGAATCCTCATCCTTGGGTGGTGTTCCTTTTGACTCGCTCTTGAATGAACTCTGATGACCCATCGAGATGGAAGACGTACTCTCTCCCATGGAGCTTAGACTGGTATTTTGCCTTGCCCGTCAGAGTTATTCCATTGAGAGGGGTTAGAGGGATTAAAGCTGATTTTTAATGTTAATACTGGATGGCTTGAGATGTGGTAGTGTAAAAGACAATTGACAATGGAGGAGTTAAAGCGAGTGGTAATCATTTGAGTAACCGATCTCGGCAGTGTAGGGTAGAGAGGTTTAGGTGAATGGAAGCAATTTACCTAATCTGTTAGGGAGTTGTAAGAAAGCAGGAAAAAGCAATAGAAGGCAAGGGAAGGGAAAGAAAGTGAGAACTGAGAGGGGATGGGGCGGCTGCTGTGGGTGCAATAGGGGGAGTGGGTGTAAATTGAGGGTCGAAATTAAACTATTGATCAGACTAAAGGGTTTCAGCGAAGTCAAGTGAAGAAATCAGGGGGAATGAGAGTAATTGGCAGTGAAGCGGACAAGGAGTCATCTGATAGCAGGAGGAAAGTGACGGGCGGTAATGGAATTGAATCTAATTGCTGGGGACAAGGGGAAGTGGTAGGTTGGGTGACTGGTTAAAATACAGGGCTTGAAAGCAGGAAGAAATGATTTTGTAGGAGGAGGGACATGAGGAGGTTCAGGCCAACGAGCGTGATTTGCCCTGAAGGTGTTAAAGATTTGTATTGCAGCTGTAGAAGAGCAAAGCAAAGGAAAGAGATTACAACTCTACCTGTCCCGCATTCTCTTTCCCGCTCTCTTACCACTGCTCAACTGATTCAACGCAAATTACTCCAATTTCCCCCAGTCTCTTCACATCGCTCAGCTGAAATAGTTTAGTTAGATATTTACATACGGAGCTGTTTCAGCTTGTCCACCCTCAACGGTTCCATACAAATTACTCTCATCTACTTGAACCACTTCACTTCACTCTGGTGAAATCCTTTGGGCCAATAGCGACCTCAATCTTGGACCCCTTTATCTTGAGGAAAGGATACTTAACGTACAGGCAACTGAGGAATAGGTCGCCCAAGAGTAGGGTGAACTTTCCCGGGAGTTGAGTAAAAAACAGTAATACAACCCCTGCTTTGCGCGCACGAGTTCATGTCTCAGTCAGGACAAGGAGGGTGTTTTCCGATTTTTACTGACACCCGAGCCGTATGATGAGTTTGTTCAATAAAATCGGGCAGGTAATTACCTGCAGGTAGTCACAAGTCCATGGCCATCACATTGAGCACAACATTGGAGATCGTTACTGTAGAGAATAAAGACATACATGATAAGGAGGTATTTCGGCCAAACGAGCAAGGAGTTGTTGGGATAGTGAGAACCCTGATAAGTTTCGGTATGAAGCAAAAAAGCAATAGATGCGATTGTGGTAATTTACAACTTTTTTTCTTTGAGCATATGCAGGGTTGAGGTTAACGCGGACACATACTCGGAGTTGTATTGGAATAACACATCCAATGATAAATTTCATTGAATTTCTTCTTGCAACTAATAATACGAAGGATTTTATGTTCGGGTCAACCATTAGTCTATGTCCCATATTCCATGTTACCAAAACCAGCGAAAGGTAAGAGAAAACGAAGTAAATATCATATACAGTATCATACTAGATTTTTCAGAGGAGCCTTCTGATAGTACATTATATGATATCTAACCCAGGAGAAGCCAGAGCAGACTAGCGAGAACGAGGCTCAACTAAAAAATTCTGCCTTTCGACCTATATCATGCTCTACCATGTTCGAGTAATCTCCAATGGGATCAAATTAGGTCCACACTGTAGGTGGGAATATGTGCTTATTTCATTTGTACCAGCCGCAATCCACTACTTGCCTCACTCTGGGATGATCGCTATGGGGATTCAGAGTGCAGGGGTGGGAGGTGGCAGATTGCGATGAATGGTAATGAAACAATAATCTGTTGGGCCCAATAGCGCGATTGATAATAAAATAGTAGAATTTAAAATGCTGTCAAGCGAGTTAGTGATCGTGAAAAGGGAGGAAGAGGTGGAAGAAATTCGTGAGGTACCATCACTCCACCCCGAACAACCAGTAAATCATCGACTAGAACCCTGAAGCATTACCTGCGTTCAGATATTCTCCTAGCCCGTTCGAGAATTAGAAAATATCCGCAAAAAGGCCCCTATACCCGACCCTTTAGTCCTACTCCTATGATGCGCCGAGAGAACATTTCAATATCCATGATACAACTATATTCACAATAATATAAGGATAAATACTTTTTTGTCTTTCTGTCTTTCTGTCTTTCTGTCTTTCTGTCTTTCTTTCTTTCTGTTTTTTTTTTTGCTTTGCAAATCACAGAATAAAGATGAAATAGAGGCATGATAAAACCTTCTAATTCGGTAACCAGACTCATCTCAAGTAATAAACATTTTTCTTTTCTTCAATTTCTTCAAGCACAGACTCCTGGCTCGGAAATTTCAAAATAGCAGTTCAACTGAGACACCTGTAGGGCCAGGCCCTCCGTCCTGGGCGCTTGGGAACACTGATTTATGGTGCGACAATCGAGTGGATAAAGGCGCAGGATGGGGGTAAATTGAGATTACAGATAGGCGAATTTGATGTGGATCAGCCATGCCGAACGGCCGGCGCAAGCGGATGAGCTCTGCCACACTCTAGCAGTTCAAATATGCTCCACGGATTTCGATGTTGGCAATATCCCTTCGATGTCAACCTTGATGAACTACCCAAGGGCTTATTACCGTATATAAGGAAGCATCAACTGTACAATTGATACACTTTACTCTCCAGGAGTATCTTTCAGCTCATCCCGATATATTCAGTAGCCTTCACTCAGCAATGGCAGAAAGCTGCTTAACATATCTGAATTTCCAACAGATCAAAACCCTTTCAACCGTTCGTTCTCCCGATACTCAGAGCGCACCCTTTCTATATTGCTGAGTATACTGGGGAGTGCATCCAAAAAGGGACCTCCAGGATTCTGCGAGATCACTTGCACTGGAAGTCCTAAAGGGGCATTATGGCAAGATATCGACCAGGATACTGTTAGCCCAAGCCCAGAATTTCTACCCCTGGGATTATGACACCCTCTCCCTGTTCAGTGGACTACACTGCTGATCATTCTTCGGAATTGCTGAGCTTTTAGTTGGTTTGATCAAAATGGAATGTTATGATATCAACGAAGATTGTCTGGGTTGTGGACCTCTTGCATGGGCTGCCCGTAATGGACATGACAAGGTGGTGAAGATTATACGCGGGCGGGAAGAGGTCAACCCTGACAAGCGAAATAATAACGGCGGAACACCGCTCTCGTATGCCGCTGAGTATTGCCCCCACCAAGATTCACCAAGATAGGTTTCGCGGGGGAGAAGTCCACAGCTCCCCAAAGTTCACCTAGTGTACTACCAACTACACCACGAAACGATATGATAGAATCCATGCCGTCATACCTCAAAAGATCACTTACTATGAGGCCACACCTAACAGTTGTCATCTGCAGCGCCGCTAGGCGGCCGTTCATAGGTAAAGTCTTAAAGGGACCCTAATTGAACACCACGGTAGAGCGTTGGAGTTGTCTTTCCTCGTCTTCGGGTAGATTTTGTATTTTTGTCGTAAGGGTGTCCTGAGGGGTCGCTTCTCTATCTGGGGTAACTACCATACCCGTACCGTATTATCTCCTATTCCCCGGCTCTCCGCCAAGACCTGGCGTCACTTAAGGCTGGACGGTGCATGGTGCCAGAAATTGGCCCTTAACGTACACCCACTTAGCATGGTAACCACCGGCCGGTTTTAGGTGTCCAGTTATCCAACACCAAGTGTGGGGAGCTTGTTCGATCACTATCTCAACCCTTGTAAATGGGTGATGGCACCACACTCAGCCGCAGTGTTGTGGACACCTAAAACCACGCTCTGGTTACTATGTTAAGTGGGTGTGTTGTAGAGGCCAATTTCTGACTCCATGAACCGTCCAAAGCTAAGCAACGCCCGGTCTTGGAGTATTTTACGGGATAATAGAAGATAATGCGGTATATAGAGATAATTTTGGGAGTTTGACATGAGGTCTAATTATTGGAGTTTTTGTGATACTATACTGGTGTAGTTCTGCCCAGTAACCTACTTCCGTCTAATTTTTTTAGCCGAGGAATTTTTCTTTGTCCGCCTATCCCGGGTTGTTGTCATCTTTGTTGTCCAGTCTCTTGCGTTTCGCGATACTGTCTCCTGGGAGTCTCTGCCGCTTACTAAGCCTGCATATTAGACATCGCACGGAAACCGAATTCAAGAGTGCCGCGATACTAGACTCGCACCCCGCTGTCTTGGACGGCGAAAATCCGAAGTATCTGTCAGGGACAGCGGGCGATCAGGGACAACTGGCCCGGTTCTCGTGAAATGAAATTCAAAACCTACTGAGATTCATACTGGGCAGCTAGGTATCCGGATTATCGAGAGCAGGGACAGCGGGGTGTGAGTGTATTAACCTCATTCAGGCTAGTGTATCCTAATCACGACTATGATATATCAAACAGCCGGGTGGGGTGGGCGGCGGGATTTTATGCAGGCCTGTATGGTAGGGTTATGGGTTGCGGAGCTGTGGGGGTTGTGGAGGTTGAGTTTGAAAAGGTTGAGGGACGGTCAGGGCTAGGTATGGCAGAAAATTGTGGGTGTAGCCTGTGGCACGCGTTACCACCACACGTATTTAATATTTGAAAGGCAGTTAAGTGCGCTTGGCAAGCATTTCACCCTCCTCCTTTACTTCCTCCTACCTCGTTTTATCTCGCACCACCACCATTCAGAGCTCTGCCTACGGCGAAAAATTTTCCTTAGGTCGCTAACCCACAAACATGGCTTCCGGTCGTAAGTATACCCTCATTAAATGCTGCTGTGATCAATTAACAATCAGGATCGATAGGGTTTGCCAGCAAATACTCGGTCCAAATCACCACCATCATGTGCTCCGTCGCCTCAACCACTGCCATTTTTGCGATGCATCACTCCCTAAGTATCAAAGTTCGCAATATCGGACATAGTGTTCACTCGCTCCACCTCGGGAACCAACGTCTCAATAAAAAAATTGATGACATGCATGAAGACCTGGCAAACGAAATACAGGCTACGAGGGCCGGTCTAACCGACAAGATTATTAAACTCAGGCAGATCGTGCCGGACGAGTTTGATGTGACTGTGGGTCAGAAAAAGATGCAAGTTCCCGGATTGCCGGCGGGCAGGTTTGCCCCCTAAGGTATGAAGAAACCATTAACCCTTTCTGATTTACGGTGAATTTTAATCCTAGTCAAACAGAGCCAGCCGAGTGGGGGCGTACCAGATGGGCTTTTGTCAATGACGATTGTTGCCTTGGTTTTTTGTGCTCCTTGCAGGCCGCTTTGTGGGAAGAGGAATGGGCTCTTCTCGCTTTCGCATCTGTTTTACTTTTCGTGGAGCGTCCTTGTTTTTTCATGATTCCAGCGCGGGGGAGGGGGGAGGTTCCTTCGCTTTAGTGTTTTGTTTTTAGCTTTTTCATCCGGCTTCCTTGATCCCCCGACCCCCGCTCTTCACTTTAACTCAGAATTGAGTCGTTCTCTTTAAGTAGTTTTTCTACCGAGTTTCTTCAGTAAGGCTAATCCGCATAGCGACATCAGTGACCTCACCGTCCATGAGAAGAAACCTGCGTCTGATTTTTAGTCCCAATGTATCATAAGATCCACGACCGTCCGACCCCTCGCCACACAAACCGTCGACAACCCCTCACTTTTTTTCAACTCTTCCTATCCCTTGCTCTTTACACTCTTCTCTCCATCAACCATCCACCCGATTGAACGACTTGCTCTGCCTAAGTCCACCTCTGCGAACTTTCTTTGCCTTCCTTGCGCAAAGGTTTTTGACTTGTCTTTTTTTTAGAAAGAACTAACAGACACAACCGTCAAGCGAATTGATTGGATTTTCTTTGACATCTAACTCGCGACTAGATGTGATGATTTTAGGCCAACATTCTGCGCTTTTTTTTTTCAGGTTTACCGTCGAACATGTACGTCAATGCATCCTAATTGAATTTAGTGATATCAAGAACCAATTCATAGGATGCTAACTTTGACTAATTAGATCCGTGAGTTGGTGGGCCATGTTACTAGCGTCCGTAACATGTCTGTTATCGCCTACCGTACGAAACTGTCTCGAAAGCTAAAGAAACAAATCCGTCTAAAAACTAATGACAATGTAGTGGACCAGGGAGGCTACACCCTGCCGGACTCTCTCATCGTGAGGACAGGTATTATTTCTGTCGCGAAAGTCGGTAAGCAGCGGTTTACCGACACTCTTCCGGAAGAACAGGACCGCTGTATTACAATCAAGTCTACACCCAACTCTCTGAAGCGGAAGAGGACTGCAAGGACATAACCCAGAGGGCTGAGGGAAGCCAGATTTTGATTAATTTGGTTGATTCCGCCGGTCCTGTCTATTTCGCCTCTGAACTAACGGCTGTCCTCCATGTCACTGATGGGGCACTGCTGGTCGTCAATTTTGTCGATGGCGTTTGTGTCCAGATAGAAACTGTTGCGCGCCGAGCCTTTCCCGAGCGTATCAAGCCCGTCTACATCATCAACAAGGTCGCCTGTGCTCTTTTGGAGCCGCAGGTATCCAAGGAGGACTTGGACTACTGTTGCTCCGGAACAATAGAGTCCGTAAACGTCATTGTCGCCACTTACTTGACAAGGTTCTTGGTGATGCCAGAGTTTATCATTACAAGGGAACAGTTGCCTATGGTTCAGGTCTTCACGATTGGGCTTTCACTGTCCGCCAATTCGCCGGACCGTATGCCACGAAGTTTGGGGTTGACAAGAACAAGATGATTGAGTGTTCGTGAGTAAGTTCAAATTCTGGCTTTAATAAAATAATGTCATAATGCTAATTTAATCTTCAGGGTGACAAAGTTTTCAACCCAAAGAGAAGGAAATGGGCTGGGAGACAACGGTATTCGAAGGCAAGCCTTTAGAATATTCCTTCAACCAGTTTATTCCCAACCCTATTTACTCCTCTATTTCAACGTCAAGGCCTCTTTGCCCGTCAACGAGTCCTTTGATTTCACCACCAATTTTGATTCACACACCGATTGACAAGTCTTCCCCCAGTCCATTTTTGATCATGGGGCCGCCCTTCTTGCCGGTTCGACTCTTGACGCCATCACTAAACCTGGTCGGATCCTCTAGGAAATGCGTAAATGCAAGGGTATTAAAACTGAGGTAAGACTAACTAACCACCTGTATAACATCCAAATTAGCAATACAAGGTAACTTTTTTCACGAACAGGCTCCAGGCATTGAGAACTACTACCACAAACTTTAAGCGAATCGAAAAGAGGGGAGGAAAAAATGTCAATGACGGTATGAGGGTTGGTATTCCCCCGACCCATTTTCCCTATGCATCTTTTCCAATTAGTTATTAGTTTCCTGTTACAATAGGCTAGGTCTTTCATATTATTGTGGCCGTCGCTGTCAAATTAATGGACGCAAGACCCCCTCTATAGCGTTTATTAGTTTTTTTTTTGCATCAATTAATCTTTTTTCCTTGGATGGCTCCAGAACCATCGAAAGACCTAGCTTCACAGCCATTCTGGTGCATATCCCATAAACTATGAGAGTACATCTCATTACCGTGTCGCTGTTTATAGAATTCATGCGATTTAGAGTAATATGGTAGTAGGTGTGATGAAGAGGTGCCTTCGCCGATGTGTACGGTTCGGATGGTATAGCTCAAGTCGCACTCGGGCTTTGATTCTGCGCTTCTTACGTACTGTAACCCTTGTGGAGCCCATCCGTTGGGAAACATGGGGGATCCCAAGGCGTTCCTTACAACCTTCAACCTGTATTGTGGGGGGTTACTGTTAAGCGCCGGGATAACCTTAAGATCTTCGGAACAGGTGAGCTACTTCAGATCAGGCCTCTGCAGGGGCTGGTAACCGACCGGACTAAGTTATTCTTCCCACGATGGTGTTGTGATTCGAGACTACACCCACATCGTTGAATTTGTCAAGGGTCACATTGCGGCGGTAAACATACCTCGGGGGGACAAGCCTTAATGCCGGGCATAGAACCTTAGTACCGGAAGAGGTTCTGGGGACTTCCGCATGATCAAGGCCTTCTCGAATGCCGGCTAAAGAGACCTCCCTTATAATGTTCTCTGGAAGGAAAGGAGATGTTCTGGGTCTTACGGAAGTCCCAAATAGAGCTGCGGATGAGCTTGGGTAGGGGCTGGGGTGGCACTTGGGCAATCTTGAGGAGAATCTCAGAAATGCTAGTTAGTTTTCGCATTTGGCCCGACTTATTGATACAGTTGATACATCTAATAGGGTACCCAGCAATCCACAAAGGTATGGGTAGGTGACTCTGCAGGTGCTACTAGAAGGGCTCGCGGAGGCAGTGAAGGAGTTGCCGGAATAGATGAGCGCAACAAGATTACCGATCCGCTTCCAATTTCTTCGATGGGGATTTTCACGATAGTTCCCTAGTCTATTCAGCAATGGAGTTTAACTACTAGTCTGTACACTAGTAGAGCCCCTCTTGGTTTGGAGTCTCCTTCCTGGAATTACCGGAGCGAATCGTGTTTCTTGAGTTCGTTTTCATCCCCGTGTTATAGTAACAAGTGAAGTTGAGTATTAATAGAATTGCATTGATTTTGAGCGGGAGGGTTTTTCTTTCTTTTTTTCAAACCCGATCAGGGGTTGCTCAAGCTGCGATACGCTGTTCGGTTCGCTATACCTGGTGTGTTCTACTAGGGGCCTTTGCCGGTAGCCCCGCTTTGTGTTAAAGTCAAGTAGGAGTGGGTTGCATGTAGCTGATTTTTGGTAATCACCATGACTGCCCAGCCAGGTTCTCAGCCCACCTTCCACAGGTGTTTTCATTGGCGGCATGCCCAGAGCCAAAGCTACCAATAGTACCCAAGGGGGAATGAAGGAGCACCAGCTATAACTGGGAAAAAAGTGCCATTGAAGGCACCGGAGCAGAGATCCTAATTCAGTTTATCATGAAGCTCCCGGGAAACAACTGAGGCTCTGCAATATCTAGGCAACAGCATGCTGGCTTGGTTTGCCATGGAGAGGATTTGTTAAACGAGTAATTTATAACATATCGCGAGTGAGAAGAACGAAACCAGCCCCTAATTAGTTCTCGTATTCTCTACCTTCCACAGCAACGGTTGAATACTTTGTCACTCGGGGATGATGAGTCCACTGATCAGGTGTCAAATTGCTCTGTAGTGCGCGTCTCTTGGCATAGGCCTGCGGCCTCCACTCGTGTCAATGTTCAGGTGAAAATTCCCGAAAAAACGAGCAGGTCAGCCGAGGATCCTTCACAAAATGAGAGTCACTTCTCCCCCCAACCGGTCGATAGACATCGATTCCCATGCTTCTACGGAGCACCAACACCATTACGTTCCCCGGCGAATTAATTTTCAAAATCTCCTCCTTTGTCCGTACGATTGGACTCTCATGTCTTGCTCTATTGGGTGCTCCCACTGTTCCCAATGTTTCGCTCAAAATCTTCAATTGTTTCTCAAGTTTGTTTTTTCCAGAACCCGGGGATGTTGAGTAGAATACTGATTCACCTGTTAATATAGCCTCCCGAACTTGTGCCACCTGGGTCGCGGGCACTGATCACCTGGAACTCGGATTGCATTGGGGATGAATTCCCATTGCAGCTCGATACAAAGGGATTCAACGTTGTTCTCGCCTCCGGTACTCAATCGAAACTGACTACCTAGCCAGGAAATCGAATTGAAGTGCTCCGGTATCCAGACTAAAGGCCCGGCGACAGGATTTCCGAAGAATGATTCGGCCCACTCCTAGGGCTTGACAGCTTTGAAGAAGGATCTTGATATCGCTACTCTGATGGAAGCTGTTGGGAAAAGCGATTATACCCCTATTCCATTCTGGGAAACGTCCGGGGAGATGGACAGGATCATCACCATTAATCTTAACGGTACACTCAAGGTTACTCAAATTGTTGCTCCGGGCACGGCCCCGCGAATCATAGGGGTGATCATGACCAGCAGGTTCTCGGCGGGTGTTCTTCATACTCCCATTTCGCCCACTTAGCCTCGAAGGCTTTCTTGCGACATCAGTCCACCGCTCGCCGTAACGAGCGCACACGTGATAGTTTACCGGTTCAATTGGTTGTAGGTTACATGATAACCTCCTCTATAGGTAGGATTAGCCAACCCTGCATGATAATTCCTATTTTTATGAGCTCTGGATTAGGGAAGAAAATTCTCAGAAGAAGAAAGAAGAAGAAACAAGTCGAGGAGGAATTATCAGTATATTCCGCGCATTTGAACCTGGCTTCCAGTTCCACCCAAGGCGATACTGACAGTTTATATAGAATGAAATACACAGAGTGTTTCCAACGTTCTCATGCCCTGAAATCCGTCCGGTGGCCACTACACGCATCCTTCCGATTTATTGTGCGCTTTACACTCTAAAACTAGTCGCTGGCCAACTATACTAACTATCATATATAGTATACAACCAGGCATACCCCTTCCTCCATTTTCTTGATAATGCTTGACAAAGGAAATAACAAACTAATAAGTACTGGAATAGGAGAGGTAAGAAGTAGGGATCACTGTCTGGACTGATCATCCGTGATTTCCAACAATTCCTACATCGTGGGCTTTTGTTAACACCACATTGGCATAGATGGCACATCAGGCGACTGCTACTGGAATGCAAGGCACCATCGAATAGTACTGGCGTCACAGTTTGATGCATTGGGGTGTTCCGGAGTTGCTCGGTATCTGAATGGTCCAATTTTGAGCAGGAACCTGGGTATAAATGATAGTATTAGGAGAAGAGCTTGGAGGAAGAGGGGAAGAGGGGCAGATCAGGGCATGATGGCCACTTGGAAACTGAGGATGTAATACCGGGGTAGTGGTTAGTGGACTGTGTAGCTAGTTAGAGAAAAGGGCGGTAGATCTTATTTATGTTTGAAAGTTTCGCCAGTTGCCTAGAGAACTAACAAATCTTTCTGACACGATTTACTGTGAAATTTGGGAGTACCTCCGGCGGGAGCCTCCAAAGGTGGTGTGGTACGAGTCTGAAATCTATATCCACCAACGCCATAGGCTTCACAATTCGGAGAAAGGGTAGCCACCTGGGACAGGAGGAATGAATTATGAACGATATTTGGAGAAGCTCTAAGATAATAATATCCACAGATACTCTCACATTTTATTATAGCTTGTCGAGCTACCAAACAGGGGGAATGGTGAAGGTGGTGGTGCCCAGAGTCCCGGCCACTTGCTTATACTTAGTTCTTCAACCTTGCCGCCCGATGTTATTCAAATCTCGAGGAGATCCCAATACATAATTTGTGTGAGGGACCGCTAGCACGATCGATCACCGCTCGAAAACTATTAAGTGGCGCCTTGAACACTTGTCTCCTAATTAATCACCATGCTTCAATGGCTTTCATCAAGCTTCCTATCTCCTGATGTGATTGGCAAAGCGATCGCTCAGAAAAAGCCCTTCCCATCTTTCATTTTGTAACTCATACAGCAAATGCGGCGTACCTTTTTCCAAGCACAACCGGCCTGTGACAAGGAAAGAACCTCGAATTACCCAAACCTTACGGTGGAAATTTGGTGCCTACTTTCTTCGCTCTTATTGGGCTTTTCTTTTGCTTTCAATTTTACCAAACGCAGGAGGGGTGCAAATTGTTGGGAAGAAAAAAACGTCGATATTCAAGACACCTCCTTCTTAGCACCAGTGCCATTCATCAATATATATAACTCCAAATGCCACGCCGGCCTGTCCATCTTTCTCGTCCGCTTCACCTCCAGCGATTGAAATCTCAACACCTTGGGAAATCATCGTGAGAGTGTACGCTGCTGCTGATCTACCCCGCCCGTGGCAACTGCTCTGGGGTTTATCACGCCTTCATCTCTTTCCTCTCTCTGGGGCCTTTGGTCTCCCCTCCCGGGGGTTATGGATTCCTTGCTGGTTCCGTTCGTCTTCGCTTTGTGTTGATGTTCCTACCCCTTACCCCGCACTTCGCGACACGTCTCGCTTAGCGTTTTGGACGGTCGGCGACCCTTTTTTCCTCGTCAACCCGCGGTCGCTACTCTCGCGCTATTGGTGAAGTAGTTGCCCTGGTGGCCCTACTCTCTGGTATTGCACTCTCTCCTGAGTTGCTTGGTCGGTACGGTCGGTATTCGAAAAATCGTGACCCTGTTTCCGTCCTCTGCGTTTCTACTTCTCGGTCTTTGGTGAGCCTTCCTCCTCCCACTTCCCACGCGTCAAATCCGCTTGCACCTTACTGCTACATCCTTCTTTAGCTGGCACCTTACCTCCCCCGTCGGCTGGTACCCTACTGCCCCTCACGATAGCTGCCACCTCCACTGCTGAGTGGCTCTCCTCGCCGGGTTACTCCCCTCGTCCTCCTGCTGCTCCTGCGATTTACTCTACAGTCGCAAACCTCGCATTAGGTTACGCTGTGTCATTGTATAGCACTGCCTCCTTGGCCCATGCTAAAGTCGGAAGCGTCGCCGATTTTCCGGGCAGTCTGCCTGTGACAAGGCCTTGCCCCTAAGCCGATAGGTTCGGGGAATTCCCTTAGGCATTCGGCAACAGTAGTTTTATCTTTCCTCTCCGTCTGTACTAGGTGGCGTAAGAATGTTTTCTTTTGTTGTGGGGAGCCAGCCGAATGGTTTGTGTCTTTCCCTGATTTCTTTTCTATACATGTCTTTCCTGACGTGTCTGGAGGAGGGTATTGCTTCGTCTTGCTTTCGTCTTAGGTGCTATGAGGGGGGAGGATGGGGTCTGGTTTAGAGGGGTTTGATTTTTCCCATGAGGGGGTGAAGCGGGTCGTTGGATTGTTTACAGGTTTTGTTTCAGTCAGAGCTAGCGCTCCACACTGTTTCTTGTACCTTAATCAACGAATACATGATGATAAAAAAATATAAACAAAAGCCACGCCGGCCTGTCGTCTCCACTGACCCTAGTATATCCCGACCTCCCCCCATGCAGCTGCCGCGTTCCTAGACGAGTTTCCCTATACCGATGGCCCCCTATCCGCCTAGGTCACAGCAAGGCCCAATAGTGAGGGTAATAAGTGTGGCAAGGAGAGCAAAGCGAAGAAGGGCAAGGTTAGTTTGAAATTGGGACATTGGTTTCGAAGGTCTTGACGAAGAATAAACTTTTGCTGCAGACTCAGGGAGGCGGGACTATAGGGAGGGAGTTTTTACCTTTGGCAGAGAAGATTAAGGGTTAGGCCATCTTTATTCTGTTTGTTTTTTATGAGTGTAGGTGTTGCGCGTGCTTCAATATTGCGGTCGACATGAACCTACTTTCTACAAGTCACTAATATTGCCCTGCCCACAGGAGAGGGAGTAGATGTTAAGATAGGTGGCGTGGTAGGACTCTGTCTCGAAAGTGCTAGGACAATGTTTCAACTCGGGGGGTGGCTCAGGTATCGGTTGATGTTTTACTGCTTGTTCAGAGGAAAGTGATGATACCTCTCCTATTTCTTCCCCTTGTTCCATTCTTTCTGTACTCACTAACTCACTCAACACCACTTTGAATCATACTTTATCATTAATCACACAATGGGGCATAACGGATAATGGTTTAGTTTCTAATTCATATCACTCACGTCCTAGACCGGCAGTCTGAATCCCAATAGCCATGACTGATATTGATTTTCATGAACGCAAAAGCGCGGAAGAATCTAAAAATGAATTTATTCACAAGAATAACAACTACACAAACTGTGATTCAAGGAGCCGAATTACCACTTCATCGTCTATGATCCTCCTGTGACCAATGCCACGTGCATTGCGTCTATGACAATGGAACAATCCTCAAGCCATTTCTTTTCCTCCTGCCTCATTGTATGGAACATAACGTCGAAATTATTAGTCTGCGTAAAATGTCCACCCTGATAACGAATCATTTGCCCATGATAGCCCGTCGTTATAAAACCATAAACAACTCCCCCACGGTTGATTGCTCCCATGTCGAGCATGGCGAATAAGCACTGAATCTTGGCTTCGGCAAGTGTCTTCCTTTTCGCCACAATAACAAAGATGAACTTTGTTTTGCCGACTCCGATGAGGTCAACAGTGACACATTCTTCCAACCCGCCATACTTACCATCAATAGCGGTTATTGTCTTTTCCCGGCGAAGCCGAATTTTGCGTCCAAATTTCATGCTAGAAGCAGCAATGACGAGCGCAATGATGGTATAGACAACGTCATTGATATTGGCCTCCTTGAAGTCGGCTGTGGAATCGGTAGGTATTCCTTTACAAACCAGGTACTCGAAGATCCTTTCATAAACTTTCCGTTTTATAACACGCAGCTCATTCTCCGGGAGGCCATTATTTTCCGGATTGGCTTCGGCTAACATCTGCCTTACCGAAATCGCGCGTTTCTCTAACTCCTCTAAGAGAAATCCTAACGGTTCCTCCGCCTTGTTTCTACTGACCTTTGAGTATGAAACTTCGTACTTATGCGGTATTAGCACTTTCCCCTATATTTAATTGTAGTGTTAGACAACTGTATGGGATAAATAAAACGTTAAACTCACAGAAGCTGACTCCTCGGTCATCGTGACCTTGACAAATTGCCTCGTGCACGGTGCGGTGAGCTGCTCCTGACTCTGTGCAATTTTTCTCCTTGTTAGTATCGTTCAAATTTATTAACTATTGTAGAAATCTATAAATAAGCTTCACTTTGGAATAGGCCGCAACCACCCAAAATCTAGCTGACGTGAGTATGAAGCATGAGATACTGCATTTTTTGTTCATATCCGGAATGACGCTCAAGGGTTGAAAATACCTAGCCTGCTATTGAGGCATATCGCAAACTCGCCTCTTTCACCTGGGGTTGAAGACATTCAGCCTGCGCTGGAACCATGTAGCGAACTGTCCCAGGAGAAATACGCAAGTTTGCTACATACTTCCCTAGCTGGCTCGATGTTCTCAAGCCCTAAGGGTCATTCCTGACAGGCCCAAATAATGCGGTAATCACTTGGTTCACAGCTCACTCATTTGGATAAGTCATGCGGCTTATTTATGGAATTCTACAGTAGTCAAAATTGTAGACTTAAGGGTAGGGGGGGGGTGGCCTCCTTGATCCTGGCCTGTACAGCTTTACTCTCCTCTTCGGAGTGGGTGTTGGATCTTTTTTCTAAATATATTTTGTAAGTAAAGTTCGTAATCAATTTGAACATTTCAGCTTACCAATGGAGTTGTCAACGGAACCGTACCACCTTTGGACATAGCCATAGCCGCGGGCTTGGGTTTTGCTTTTGCCGGCTGAAAATTTTGATTTCATCAGCCGCACATCTCAACTACTGGGAATTAAACTTACCAAACCAACCACAATGGTATGGTGGAGATAGCGATGGCTCAAGCAGCGGTAAGGCTTCATGCATCCCGGATTGAGGTGTACCTTGGTTAGGGCGAGCATCATGAGTAGTGCTGCTTTGTTCCGATCCACATATTAAATTAGTTTCTGATAGTCAATCATATCATCTGAATTGGACTCACCTTATGTTTCACCTTACTTGTGCTTAAGGTTTTTCTTTGGTTGTGGAGGGGGTGGTGAGGAGGAGAGAATGGTTGCCACGGTCGGTTGGATATGGCTTATCCTGAGATTACTAATCCTCAGACCACGGTGCACCATCCCTTTCCTGAGGCTGATAGATGATGAGCATAACCAGATAACCAGTACGTGTCGCGCCCTTCATTCGTAGGCAGACACCCGACAGGATCCCCGGCCGTGTTCAGGATTTTGACATCAACGCAGCTGGTCATGTGACATCAAGGACGGGATCCACTACGCTTGAAATTCCCTATGATGCCATCTTTGACGTTCGCGACCCTGTCTCGCCCCACCAGAAACAACACCATCCAGCTTTGCTGAACTCTCTGAATTCGCTGTTAGGCTGTTCGAAGATCTCCCTTGATAGATATTTCCCATCCTGATCTTGTTTTCTGCAAGTATTCTAAGCTGGGAACTACTAGAAATTGGATTGTAGTCGGGTCTAGGTTGGAAGGGGCGGCATTTATCAATGGGGTGGTTGAGCGATGTTTGCACTCATTTGTATATTACTTATACATTGTCAAAAAGAAATACCTAGTCCATTACATCTTGTATCATTCGTGTAGCGCATCAGATGATCCCGGTGAAGTAAACAAATATATGGACAGCCTAGAGTAGCGTGCAAAAAACTATTTCGCTAATCTAAATACCAAATTGTACCAGTCATTTCTTTACTCGTATGAATTAAAGTTACACCTCCGGAAAAAAATAACATCGCCACGCCACGCAAGCCGTTCCTTGGAGGAGCAAAGAAATCATTGGTTTTCATTCTGTCTATTATGTGGTAGGGGCGCTACCCCTCATCCCAACGCGAAGGGCTCACGTGAGAGCGCGCCGAAGGATGAGATGGTAAAGATCATTTCCCAGGCCCACCCAATAAGTCAAATCTTACAATGCTTGGTCTAATCTCATCTTACGCAGCCTTAGTATGGCAGTAGCTTCTGAATTCCAGGGCTTGACCCAACAGACTTCGTTCGAACCATTGCCCATGTTTTGGCCTCTTTTAAATAATAACCGGCACCTCCAGCCACCTGATTTCTCTTCGGGCTTCCGAAGACGAGCATCGACAAGGTGGCGGATATCCTGTTGAAGACGTAGACCGAAATCCTGATAGAGTGTAGAACCGCCAGAGAGAAGAATATTCTATTAAGTAAAATCCATTAGTCCTGGGCCCAGCATATATATGGATTTCGGTACCTTGTAGAGACCTCTCCCAACGTCAAGAGAAGAGTTTTGTATAACAGTATCCACAACCGTGGGTAAGGGAGTCAATAAATGACTAGAGCACATTCTGGGATTGAATATTGTAATATCCCGGGTGCCAAGAACCTCGCATATCCCACATCAACAGTAACTTTCCGACCTCCGGGATGCTACTCAGCAAAGTATTTCTGAAACCTATCTGGCTCTCAGTCAAATCTTCAGCGGGCTGGCCGGGAAGGGCATTAATATTTTTCTGGATTGCATTTACGGGGTAAATAGCCGTTATTTCATGGGTGGGGAAAGCCATTCTTGTTTGATTGAGGCCTGGCCCGAAATGGGACTCAAATTGTCTGGCGGTTCGAAAATGGGGTAACGACCGGGGACCCTGCTCCAGGTTGGAAAAAAAGGCTTCCGATAACGCAACCATGGGGGGTTAGAAAGGGGGCGGTGTTGAACTCGAGTGTCGTCACGCAACCATCCTCAAATACGATCCTTTTGGCCACCAGGTCGCGAGGAGCAATCATTAGTTTCTGGACGACCATGAAAGCGCCCGTGTCTATTCTCGTGGACAGGCCGAGGATGATGCACTCAGACACGCCTCCGCCAGCGTCGTGCTTCATGGAGAACAGGGTCCCAGATGCGTGTCAGTGGTCTTCTGGAAACGATGTTACCTTCTAGGCGCTCTCACTCATTTTGGCTAATCCGAATCGCTTTACCCTTAGAACCCGCCTTTGTGCGTCCTAATGTCGCCGAAGAGTTGCATGTGGCGGGGGTAGATGTGAGCGCATGGTGTAGGGTATTTCATCTGCGACTGAGTCCCTGTCCGTTCCTCATCACCATTAGTTAAACAGTTTAGAGGCTGATTGGTGAACGAGGGGGCGTTTGTGCGTTTCAGTTATTATACCTCGCAGCCTCAATCCCCAAAACCTCCTTAATCTCCATCATGCTATTTGACTTCGCCGGAGTACCCACCACGCCATCCATGTTCATGCGGACCTTGAGTCCGTGGCCCTCCAGAGCGATATGGTTCTTCCCCGTCTTGTCGTCATGCTTGCCTAGGGCCGTCGCTGGGTTCAGCTATCACCTCACCGCCATGAGCGGTAGGTCCCGCCTCAGATTCTACACGGGTAGGAAGACTTCCGAATCGTCTTTTTGGGCTCCCTGCGCTTCTCTCCCATCTCGTGCATTATAGATTCTTATCATATTTCTTATCACGCGGCTGTCTTGAAGGGTGGATTTCCGCTTGCATTTTACGACGGTATTTATTATGCCATCGATCGGTAGTTGTAGCTGGAGCTTGCTAATTGTTTCTTGATCTAGGTGCATGCTGACCTAGTTGTCGTCTCGGGAGCAGCTGTCTTCCATGCAGGGAGTTATCTTATGAGGATTAGCAAGTGGAGGGTGGGGGCGAGTGATCTTGGATGAATGTTGAGAGGGAGGGAAACCGACAGCTTCTAAATAAGTCGTTTCAATCCTACCCTTGACAATTTTAGCAGCTCGCTTGTAGTCCTGTGTTACCCGCATGCAGGTGATGATATGCATGTTGATAGCCTTCGAAGCGTTGATGATTTGCTTGTTATGGAGAGCTCCAAGGATAACTTTCATGGAGGAAATACTAGAGAAATGGTAATTCTTCAGGGCCATCTGGGTTCCCCGCTCAGCAGTCGACTAGGTGCTGGCGGCACCCATAGCGGAGAAGGGCGCTATCTTGGCATGCTAGTATTTCGATAGACAGTGCCGAACGAATTCCGGAAGATTGTTTTCTGGGATCTTCATGATGCTGGTTACCGCGTTTACTCGGTGCGGTTTAGTGTGTTAGTGAAGGGTTTACTGGAGGGCGGAATGGTGGAGGAGAAGTGCATACCTGAGAAGTAGGAGTCGCCCACGTTTATGTAATCTACGTCCGGGGGTTCTTTGTGTGATAGTAGGTTGTATCGTCGCCGCAATGCTCCAAGTTCGTAAGCCCTTTCGACCATGTTGTATCAGACCGAGTTGAATCTCTTCTGGATCTCCTACAAATCCCGGGTTCTATCTGTTAGATGTTTGTCAGGGATTTCTTTCGCGAGTGGATCGGTTCTGGATAGCTTTTGCTGATGTAAGTCTAAAACTTCATCACAGATTGATACTATGTCTTGTGATGTGACAACATTGTTGGGGTTACTAAAGGTGACATTCTTTGAACTCAGGAGGGGAAATAAGGCAGCAAATGTATAGAGGAGAATAGCGGACTTACCTCAGAGTGGTAGAATGTTCTGTTGAAGATCACGCTCTGTGAATTTCCCTCCAGAACGACAGGATCAAAATTGTCACCCCAATACTGGAATTGAAAGAAGCCGGATGACCACGTTAGGACAGTGTAATCGCAGGAGGAAGACAAGCGCCCCAGGAATTTCGTTAGCCAACTCGACATGTAGTGAGTCTCGGGAGTCTCGGGAGTCTCGACCGCAGTATCGACTAGACCTTCACGACTAGATAGTACCTGGAAGAGATACAGTCGGGGTTAGCCCGGAGTAGCAGCAGTTTCTGACGAAACCTTTTGATTGTGGTTGTTTCGCTAAAGTAGAGGGTTTAAATCATTTCCACATAAATCACTATTTCTCGCTGTCCGGAGGTGTCATTTCACTTTCCTGGGGTGTCTTTGGTTCAACCTGGATCGGTTGCCACGCAATTCCTGTTGCACCAGCGGGCCCACATTTAGGGGTTGCGCACCGTTCATTACCAAAAGAAAGCAGTCATCCCTCGTGAGCACACGAGCACTCAACCATCTCTTACTCTATCGTCGGACACTCACCTAGCCACTCTCTCATCCACTGATTGTCTCTTTTTGTCTACTACCACGCATCCCGCACAATTATCCCTCAATCCACACAATGCTTCCAAAAACTGCGCTCCACTGCCCGCTGAAGAAGTTCTTTATATACTCGGCCCCGTCGCTATACAGATGCAATTTCCTCCATCGTCCTATCAACCATTAACTTAACCCATGGCCCTGCTTCTTACCAGAGACGACCAAATTTCACAGGACCTGATCGATGAGCATGATCGGTTTAGGCCCTCGAGTAGCAGATGTATTCAGTTTGAGATTCAAGCTGCCTTAATTCCGAACCAGAACAAGTTCGAATATCAAACCGCGCAGAAGCTTGTCAAAACAGTCCAGGGGTTTCTCCGTTCGGGGTCAGCTCAGGAACACACAGTATATTTCCACGGTATCACCGATGCTGCGGTTCATGTGATAGAAAGGAAGCTACGAGCCGCCGAGATAATGCTCACGGTACACTTCACTTTCGAGAAATCGTTAAACGCATCAATCCTACGGATAAGACCTGGTTCGGTCCATCATTTTATCGCCTCCAACTTTGCGCATGAGTTCACCCAAAAGATGGCTACAATTTCTGGCCATGGCGAATACCCAGTTTTGTGCTTCGGTTCAGCTCTTTTCCGGATTCCCGGCGTGCGCAGCAAGGAAGGGGATCAGTCATTTCGGCCGCGCACCCGGAGGGGAGAGGAGGCGTGGCCTTCGGTGATGGTTGAAGTGGGGTATCCGGGGGGGATGAAATTTCTTCGCTTGGATGCAGAGTGGTGGCTCCTGAACTCGCAAGATAAAACACGATTTGGGATTCTCATCAAATTGGAAATGGATCCGTTTGCCCTACACATTGAGTGCTGGATGATGGTTGAGACAGGCCGTCGTCGAACTAGGCATACACCCAGCAGGATCCCCGGCCGTGTTCAGGATTTCGACATCAACGCAGCTGGTCATGTGACATCAAGGATGGGATCCACTAAGCTTGAAATTCCCTATGATGCCATCTTTGACGTTCGCGACCCTGTCTCGCCCCCACCAGAAAGAATCTCATTCAGCTTTGCTGGGCTCTCCGGATTCGCCGTCAGGCTGTTCGAAGATCTCGGTTGATAGGTATTTCACATCCTAATCTTGTATTGCGCAAGTATTCTAAGCTGGGAACTACCCGAAATTGGATTGCAGTTGGGTCCAGGTAGGAACGGGCGGCATTTACAAATGGGGTGGTTGAGCGACATTTGCACTCATTTGTACTCAGGTATTGTAGAAAACAGCGGAAAACTTTGGCTGGCGAGACAAGGATGAGGAGTGCTGATCGATTAGGAACAATGGAAAAAGTGGGGGTGTTGCAGGATTCCATTAATCTTAGACTGTTGAACTAAGTGACTGTCCACGCATCCATATATTTTATGATATCAAGTTGTATAGGGCAATAATGAAACCAAAGGAGGGGAGGGGATAGGGTGTTTTGGGTAGCTCTTCTGAGAGACACAATAGATTTCACTGCCTACAAGCGCTACCAATTTTATCGTGATTTGAACCGTTGAGTTGTACTTGCAAGATACCCACCCCTTCAATCTAGATTTCAGATGTCCGCGAAGACAATAATTTTTCCACTTATACAACCTATCTCGTCACTACAACCCATGACCTTGCTAATCTGTTTTTCCGCCCTTTTCACCATTCCCTAGTATTTTCCTTATATCATACTTTGTTTGTTGCTCCAGTCTCTATAAATCCTCTCCCAATTTCCCAAAGCCTGAATCATACATTGCCGCTACCTTAAGAATCAAGGAAATCAACTGAGAAAGAAATAAGAAATGAGTGACGTGGAAGGAAATACATGACTTTGTCCTCCACTTAGCCGTGAGTCTGCCATTTCCACTGCCGGAGGCGTTGGTGGGGTCGCCGCTGCCCTTGCCTGGGGAGATCGTTACCGCTGATGTATCCCTGGTGACAATGAGGGCGCCTTGGTGTCGTGTGGGGGAGGGTGGTGGGAAGTCAAGAACGCGAGGTGTAGGGAACTCGAGAACGCGAGGTGTAGAAAGGATGGTGTTCTCGTAGTCGAATGGAGTTCCGTGGTAGTATATGTATAGGGGGGTCCACGGACCCGTACTTTCTAAGCTATGACCCCGCGATGGCCCAGCAACCGGATATACCTTTTTCCGCCGCCTCTTTTGACATACTCCCGTTCCCTGTTAGTTCTGAAATATGGAAATAGGAGTTGCTAGAATTGGTCATAAAAAACAACGAAAGCATTTCCGATACTTGGCTCTCTTTCAAACAACAGCCCAACCAAATAATCCTTTTTTAATATAAAATCCTAGTAGTACTAACTTACCGGGCGCTCTCAGCAAAATTGGTAAGATTCATTCAGGAAGAAAAAACACTTTATAATATTATCGAAATTGGAATGTGGCAGGGGAGGGAGCCTAACTACACAAGTGGCACTAGTACAGTGTTTCAATAGCAAGAGACCAATTTATGCAGCTACTCACACTTGAGCGGCCCCGCCG
>Ga0307513_10001740_pt1 | contig 31026 bp, 28 predicted proteins | sample 15_EM_MG_FD_202174 | JGI IMG/M metagenome (GOLD analysis project Ga0307513, IMG submission 202174) | Populus trichocarpa ectomycorrhiza microbial communities from riparian zone in the Pacific Northwest, United States - 15_EM | ecosystem: Host-associated > Plants > Roots > Unclassified | place... | reverse complement strand
TTTTCTAGACTAGCTTTAATAAATATATTCCTATTTTAGTATCTAAATGACTCAAATAAGTAAACATGAGTAATACTGGATGGATCTTTCCGGACAATTTGGATATTCTCCACAGTTTTCACTAACTTATTCAAAGTCCGCAAAGGTAGTGTTGTTGACTTAGGAGGTATCCAATGATAGCCAGTTACACCTGTGTACTTCCACTATTCTACTATAGTATCGGGTTGCGTCCGGTGAATCTTTTTGCTGATGTATTTTCTTGGTGCCACCGGAGATGGCCGCGGAAGGGTCCGCAGGGTTTGTTCCGAACAGTTATCTTGCATTGTGTAATCAGTACAGGTACTATGGTTACGGATGGATTTCCTTTAGGATTAGTTTGGTTTCAGGATACGAGCCTTGTGGCTGTAGCCTTGTTATGTATGCAGGAGGTATCTTTGGTTACCTAGTTTGTTTTATGTTTGGTTTTGGGATACAAGGTTGTGCCTCTCTCTGATTGTGTTTTGGAGGTATTATTTGATACTCCGGTTGTTTGCAGTTTTGTTTCAAGGGATTGTTTGATACCTTGAATGTTTTATTTATTGTTTTATGGTATCGATTTGATACCATAGTTGTTTTAGAATATGAGCTGTGCTCGTAGGAGTAAGCCTTTAGGAAAAGCCCGCCATCTATTTAAAGGCTGCATCTTTCGGACTTAGAAAGGGCAGACTTCAACAGACAGAGTTTTCACTATACTTGGTTGGATAGTTACCTCTTGAGTTCACCAATATAGTGAGAAGCCACCAAGCACTTCAAGACCTTAGCGATATAGTAAAAGGTTTTATTTAACAACCTTTCGGAGCCTCCGCTTGATCAATCTGCCTAGGCCACTCTTTGGCTTCGATTTCAAGTGCACAACTCGGGATGGTTTCTTAAAGGTTCTCAGTGTACCGAGAACCGATAAGGAAATGTTACAGTTCAGCTTGTTTAATGTATTGCATTCGGACAAGGCTGGTGTGTTTTTGGGAGTTTTGTCAGGTTGTAACAGGTTTATTCCTGTCTAACGCAAATACAATAGGACCGGCGATAGACCTGCTAGCACTAGTGCTAAGGGAGGCTTCAAGGGACCGGTAGTTAGAAGGATAATAGTTGAAGGACAAATTGGACTCAGGGACTCAGGGATTGCCGTTCAACCAAGTGTATTCTTATCTGAAGGTCTGTTGAAGTCTGCTGTCTCCTGCTAGCCAGGAGACTGGTTTAAATACAAAACCTAAGACCGATAGCCTTCCTGCAAGCACGATCATTACCAGTAGCTGCGCACATACCGGAATCCTGTAATCCTGCAAGACCAAAGAAAGAAACATAGCTCAGCCTCCACCAGTACTACATGACCATTCCATACCCAGAATCCTAAATATAAACTTCCAGCAAAGCAAACTAAACATAGCAATACGATAGCATAGCCTATCTGACTCAGAGACAGTGGCAGAGCTGAAATCACATCAAATAAACCAAATATAAATCAACTAAACATAGGAGATCCTGCACTCCCCGCTCCTGTGTACCGTTACCAGAACATGTACACATGTTACACAGGTGGCATTCTGTGAAGGGTTGGGGCATTATACTTGCGTCCTGACTGGCAGAAGGCCGAAGCACTTGATACACTACCACCATACAGCACATGCGATATTGTGGTTGGGGACTTAAACGCTCGACATCCACGTTGGGGATCTTCGGTGGATGGTACGAGGAACAATCACGCGAACTTTGTTTACAACTTCTTCTACAGTTATGACATGATGATACCTTCGGTTCCTACCCACGATGGTCTATCGGTTATCAATCTGTGTCCCTACAAATGGGCACCCACGAAGTATCGACTTTCCCACCTGGCTGGTCTCCCTCTTGCCGCGCAGATATCCAACATTACGGTTGACACATATATGCTCCCTCCCCCGAAACCTGCCTACAAAAGGGTATATTGGAACACTGTCAGCGATGCTCTAGGCAATATCAAAGAAGACTCCCTAGATGTTGTGTTTTCCGTCAGACAGATTGTTGATGGATTGCCTCGTATGATCCATGGACAGGACAGATGTCACTGGTGGAACGATGATCTTGAACAGATGAGAGATGCCGTCTGCCGACTAAGGAGGATTACGACAAGGGACAAATCCCGCAGGGATGATTACATCCTTGCCAGGAATGTTTACCGCTTGTCGGTTGTGCAGGCTAGATACGACAATCTGAAGACCATGCTTGCCACGACTACGGACACGGACATCTTCTGATACGTTTACGCTATGGACAACTCTCGTAGTCTACCCACCATGGATAAGGGGGATGGTACATTTTGTTCATCACCCTCCGATATAAGTGATCTCATTGCATCGCAGCCGAACCCCGTTCTCCTGCAAAAGTGGATCCCATATATGTATGATGATATCTGGAACACTGTTTCTGAGCAGTGCGATGATGCCATACGGACATCGCCTAGCAATACGGCCACATTGTTTGACCATATGAGCAACCCGTTTATTAGGCTTTGGCATGGCAAGGCACCTGATTCGTTCAAAAGGTGCATGCAATAATCATTTATAACTCGCTATAAGGACTGGCACTGCGCGGAGGTTGTCCTAATCCAGAAGGCAAACAAACCAAAATACCACATTGTCAAAGGCTGGCAAATAATACATCTGCAGCCGCTTTTGGCAAAGGTGGCTGAACGGATGGTCCTGCCGGAGATTACGAAGCACGTAGACCTTGATGATACTCAATTTGGGAGCAGGAGCACCAGGGTGGTCTATGACACGATGGCAGTGCTTTACGAATTTATTGCGACCCACAAGGATCGATATACCACGATACTCTCCATGGATATTGAAGGGGGATCCGATTCCATTGATATAGACCTTTTGGCTGACCTTTTGATGGCCCAGGGTTGCCCTCGTTCGTTGACTATATGGGTTAGATTCTGGGCATCAAATAGGCATGCTAGGTTTCGGTTCAATGGGTGCGCCTCGAAGGAGTTCTATCTGAACAAAGGGATACCTCAGGGCTCTCCGCTCTTGCCCTTCTTGTTTGGTGTATACTTTGCGGATATATTTGGACCTAGACTGAAGTATACACCCTTGTTACAGTTATTCGTATCGAGCTACGTCGACGATGGCCTTGTAGCGGCCACCGGAGACTCCATTGCCATGGTTACAGGACCTATTGAGGAAGTTTATGAAAACTGTTCACAAGTGGCTCGTGGAGGTGGTAGGCAGTTTAGTGCGTTGAAAATGGAGTGGATTGGATTTGGGAAGGATGACTGGAGCAGTTGTATGCTTGGAGATGTTGAATGTTTTCCTACTGATGATTTGCATGTGTTGGGCATGCGCTTTGCATGTAATCATAAGATGAGTAATCATGTTAACTACTGGCTGGACCGTGGCTTGATGGTTAGGGCGAGGATTAGGGCATTGGCAAGGAGATTTGGGAGTGATAGTGGTATTGGGGGTTGGGAGGTTATGAGACTGGTGCAGGGGAGTTACCTGCCGGTGGTAGACTATGGATTGGAATTGGTGGCAAGCGACGCTGCGGACGTTAAACGAATCAATATTCATATCCAGCATTGACTTCGGTCTCTGTTCAGGATGCCAGCTCCATTGGCTAACAATATCCTACATTCCGAATGTGGCATTCCGCCAGTACACATACGTGCCAAGTACATGAAGAGCAGATGCGCTCAGCGATTCTTGAACTACGACTATTGCAGTCAATTTCCTAGGCATAGCACTATCCAGAAAGGTTGGTGCGACCCTGAAATGTACACTGTAAGAATATCCTCGAATGAGGTCCTAGTATCTGCCCCAAGGTTACATATAGCGGATTCCAAAGAGAAGGGCCTGGCAGAAGGCATTAAGCTGATTGAGTCACTGACGACTGGAGATACCATTGTTGGATATGTGGACGGGTCTAACAAAGGTACCCGCTGTAGGTGCACATGGTCTGCGTACAGAGGAAAGGTTGAGCTATGCCTGTACTCTTGTGGTCTTCCCGCAAGTTGGGACATTGACCTGTGCGAGCTATTTGCCACTTTTTTTCCCTTTTAAGCGATATCATCGCATTGTCACCACGGTCGATGGTCATCTTTATGAACAGCCAGTCGGCTATCAAAATGATATGGGGCATGCAACCCGAAGGCACAACAAGCGGTATATGGGATTCGTTTGCCCCATTCATGTCCCGGATCCCCGACCTCCTTATACAGAGGATACCTGGTCACATGAACGTATTGGGCGACGAGCTCATTGACCGAATGGCAAAACGGTCCTGCAACATGGTCCTTGTACCCAGCCATGGGGCACATATCGACTTCAGTCTCGGGAGCCTGCCTATGTTTCGCAAACGGCGTCTTGACAAATGGCACACCTGGCATATTTCTCAAGGCCACGGATATTACACCGGTACCCCTCATGATTATCATCACCTAAGGGGCCTATCAAGGTTGGACTTTTTCGCTGTCATCCAAATACGATCCTGTACTGGCATTGTCGGTCACGATGATTGCATAGGGAAGGATGATAGGTTTGACTATATCTCGTGCAACAGATACGATGATTGTAGACCGAGGTTTGAGCCCTTGTTTAACAATAGGAACTTGCAGGATTGGGTCGGCTGGATTCACCCACAAAATATGCTTGGGCTTGAAATACCTTCCAACACCCCCAGGTCAGGAAATGTCACTGTGGCATATGATAACCCTTTCGATGGCACAGCCTGTATCGTACGGGATGGTCAGTTCATCACGATTGACATTGTATCCCCCACGTACAGATGCCAGGAGTGGCACTTGGTACACTCAACTGCCGAACGTCCACTTCCAGCGTTCACGATGGATGGAGTTCTATACTTCGTTAGCAATGATTGCACTACATGCCCTGTCTGTTCCTCGACGATTGGTGTAAGTCACAGATAACGAAACCGACACTTTGGTTCGGATAGCCGGTGCAGGATTGATGCGCAAACTATGTTTTGGCACGGGATCAAGCTGTTATGGGAAGGGTTTTCCACCGCTGAGAAGATGAAACTAGCCGCGAAATGGTTGCATCTGGCTACGAATAGTCGTGTACTGTGTCCCGGTCGTCACGCATCATATTGTGATAGTGGTAGTTGGTTGCGCAGACATTTACATGTGATGTCTAATGCAGGCTGTTGGCCGGCATTGTGGATTAAGTTATTGACAGAGTGTGATGCGGACGGGGATGATGATGCTGATAAATTGATTGTGTTTAAGGCTTTGGGGCTTGATGAGTTTGTTTGATATGGTTTATGTGATTGTTTATTGTGTGTTTTTGTTTTTGTTTGTTTTATGTTAATTTTTGTTTTGTTTGTTTTACGTTATTTTTTAGCTAGTTATGCCGGATAGGTGCAACTAGGATAAATATATGTTATTAACCCCCACTGTCCCGCCTCTCCCCCCATGCTGAATAGCTGAACCTCTTCCCCGAACTTTGCTCCCATCTACTTCCTCATAGCTGCCGCACAGCATTTTCCTCCAAATCGATCCTTGACAGATGTGACAGGACATCCAAGCCCGCGACACTCGACCGGATATCTTGTTTGTTCTAGCTCTAATAGCACACCTCATCGGAATTCCATGTCCTTCTTGAACTGCGCCCCGATATTGCTAAAGTTACGGGATTGTGATAAGCCTGTGAACCTTACCCACAATGATGCCTACAATTTTGCTGTCCTCCCCGGGTTCCCCCACCCGCCCCGAAGCGAGCCACTCAAGCTTCTTAGGATGTCCCTGCCCCACTCTCTTCGCATCATGGCAGCCCCGGGGCTCCGGGGAGGCGGTCGCTTTCACCAATCTCAAACGCCGCATTGCCTCACATGCAGGAATCTGCATCCCTGCAATCCTCTTCTGGACGACTGGCCTCTCCTCCCCCGGTTGCTCTCAACCAGATCTCCAACCAAACAACCAACGACACCGGTCTCCCACTCGATTTAGAACATGCCTATACCAAGCTCTAGATGACGCGCTCGCAGGATTAGGGAGAGCTTCGCGAATGTTGCCGGAGCGCAGGCCAATTACCACTTTTGAGGGGGAGCACGGCCGTGCTGGCACTGGTGAGTCATTGACGAGCGGAGGGTGTATGAGATTGCAGCGGGATTAGGGGGATGTCGATGAACGTGCAGTGATTGATTCTTCCAATGAAGACGAGGATAGTAGTGCCGAGGAAAGCGTTGGATCAAATTCGCCTGTGAGTGAGGAAGAGGGATCAGGAGGGAGGGCCTCTGCGCTCAGAAATGCTTCCAGCACCAGCAGTAAAAGTAGCACCGCGAGAACGGAGGAGACAGTAGGGGGAGGTCCCCCCCCCATGTATGATCCAATTATGATCAGAATTGTGGACGATTCTAATGGGGGCGGAAGTAAGTGAAAACAGAAAGGAGGTTGAATAGACGGCAGAAAGGGGGCTATTAGTACGCGGAGGGCAAGTATATAAGTTTACTGGCTGCTGCGGGGGCAAAACATATGCACTCCTGCCTACATTCTAGAAGTGGCTCTGGCTTTTCCGATAGGGATAGCTGTGAGTGCTAGGTATACTGTTCGCTCCCTCCTGCCCTCGATATCAATTACCCTGTCGGGTAGTGTCCCTAAAGCAACATCTCCTACAACAAATAGACAATCGGATGTGCATCGTTTTGCAAATTTCGACCCACTGTCGCATAACTCTACGGCAATGTCCTCGAATACAGAAGCGGACGTCCGCGATCTGCAACGTGCTCAACGAATGGTGATAATATTCTCTCCTATTACTTCTACGCCGAGATTCAACGTGTCGGTAGGACAATTCTGTGTGGGGAATATGAGTCGATAGTCAAAGAGGCAGAGGAAAGTGATAAGCCCGTGCGAAAGTATCCTTTTGCCACGGATTTGAGTGGGAAGGCCCAGCCTGCCTTGGAATGGACAACCGGGACAGTTCTCGGAGAGGGCGATACTCTGATGGCCAGATAGGCCATCAATCATGATATGGTGGGACATGGCTGCAAGATTGTTTCGGATGATAAGATAGTAGGAGAATTGGGCAGCCAAGCTGCCGCCATGGGGACCAGCCTTGCGGCTATGAACATGCCTCATACACTCAGAACAGCGTCTCCGTTATCCAACATTGGGGATATTTTGGAGAGTGGTAGGGAGTGCACTGAGGCTGAGCGGGAGCGGTGCGTTGCTGTAGAGGCGATCGCTAGGCTGGTGGGAAAAGCTTTTGGGGGAGACGAGGCTGCAGGTCGGGGTCGCTGGGGGGGTAATTCATTGTGGGAGTCCGAAGCGTCTTCTCACTCAAATCCTGAGTTTGTAATTTATTTCTCGACTAATATGAAATAGATCGACTTTATAGAACCTACACTTGTGTTCCTTGGTTCCCGTGGTAGAAGGGCACTAGAGGGGTGGGTGCCCTGAATTACACTCTGTTAGTATTACGTTATAAACTAACATATCATCTAGCGGCCTTCTGGGATCCTTCACGAATTACCTGGTCACTCAATCCTCTGTCCCTGTCATGATTGCCCGGAATGAAATTCAAACACACTAACAAGTTTTCCAAAACCAACGGCCGGCGACCCAATAAGCTCACGACAAGCGCTCAGACAGGCCCTCTCGCCAGTGCAAAGGTAGACTAACTATGGTGCCAACTCGTCGGAGGGTTACTGGTGGGAGGCCCGGGCCTGGGAGAACAGAGCGTTCCCAATGGATTTCTTTTTTCTTTCTCTTTCTTGCCCTTTTCTCCACTTTAACTATCATCGTCATCATAATAGAGGATTACTACTCACAGGCTCTCACTTGTGGAAATAAATTATGCTATCAACTGTACGAATGACCACTCTCATTCTTGTTGTTTCTTCATCTAGTTAAAAAGTTCCCAGCCAGATAAATCGACCAGCAGCCGATTAGAGCCAATGAAATAGATTGCGTTGTGAATGAAGAAGGAAAAAAAGAATTGTGATAAGTGAGAAAAAGTGAATGATTTCGGTCGGGCTCCGGAAACAGGTTTTTGCGCTCCCAACCACTTGGCCCGCTATAGCAAACCCATGCGAGCAAGCGAAAGCCCGCAGGACTAGCACAGTAGCTAACTCGAGCAAAGCTCTACCTAGGTTATCCAAGGATTGGAAAGCTCTTTCAAACAACAAGGGAGCGGGCTATAAGAACACTTTTTCGGGATCCAATTTTCCAATCACTATCGATATACCACTGCACATAGTAAATTACGGCATTGGCGATCATCCCCCAATTCCCCCCCCCCCCCACCACCACCAGGGTAGGAGGCCGGTAAATCTGTAAAAACCGAAATACCTACAGAAAGTAGTATCTACCAATAGGCCGGCCGATCGGCTGGTTGTACTGATAAAATGCTCCCACCTCGGATGGCACGAGCTCAGCCTTCATCGTGGTCCAGCATGGAATTGATATTCAGTTCACCAAATATCACTCGAGAGGGGAGACCTGCTAGCAAGTGAAGGAATCTTGGATACCCGGCGCAGATATCAGGCTTTATAGGCTCAGTATTATAGTAGCCCCTTGTCGCGCCTGCGCTGATTATACTCCTAATTTAATTCACACCACAGTTGATCATATCTTGCTACAGTACCTCACAATCTTCAGCACAACCGGTACCTCAATAACCAGGGTTCAAAAAGAAAAGACACCACCCTTATTCCGCCTCCCCCCCTTTCCTCCCCTCTCGCCTCTGGAGCGCTGGTACATAGAGCCGTACCGCACTGTGAGCTCTTTGATCACCCCTTTCGCAACCTGGATGAGGGAATCACTAGTATGGGAGCTGGAAGACTCCCTATTACTTTTCCTTGATAGTTAAATATCGTGATCGGGTAAAAGCGCTGCTATCGCTAAGTACCCTTTCGGCAAACTGCCCGAAGATGACAAGCTGTTGGGGTGTTGGCCATTTGGGGGTGTCAATGCGGGTCAACCGGGAGAGTCCTGCAGCCTCTAGATACCTGCTAGAAGACATTCTTTTAGCGGTTTTTCCATTGATACGTTTCATTCTATCATATTGACTGCGAGGCAGGTGGGGCAAATGGGTGAGATGGAAAGACTGTCTGCTACCCTCTCCCCACCTTCTATACTTATGCGAATGGCAGTGGATGGCGGTGGGTACCTGCTAACTATGGTATTGCACCATTTATTGGCTTATAGCATTTATGGTAATTGATCAGCTATCGTAGGTTCTGTGTGGCCTTTGTGTGTCGCAGTCGCCACGAGAGTCATTGCATTATGATAAAATAGACTGCTTTTATTCTATCCGAACAACACTCTATATACTCTATATATAGTTTATCTATCATGCAGGGGGGAAGATGAAAGGGAGAAAAACGCACGGGCGGGAGTTCACAGCTGAAGGAACAATTAGGTATGAAAGGATGAAACTACAATCTATAAACCAGACTTCGTTTAGCAGCAGAACTACCTCCCCGCAACTGACTAAACTCTACCATACTTGTAAACGGATACTCATAAGTCCCGACTCGAGTATAGAAGCAAATCCCTTGGAGGTTCGCGTGAGTGCGGTGACATACGTGCATCCCCGGGCCCATCTCATTGGATTTTCTTCGTCTGCAAAGAGTGACGTCCATGGGTAGTATATATGAGTAACATACTCCGAAAGGGAAGGATGGCGGGCATTTCAACTAGGCGGTGCCTCCCACGCCACAAATTGTGCTGGGGATTGCGGCTTTGCGCGACTGTAGCAATGCTGCCACCCTATTATGGCCACGCCTAATAGCGAATGAGAGCGGTGTTTGGCCGCAATTATCTGGTTTGTCGATGTTGACCTCTCCCCGCATGAGTAGTATTTTCGCCACTTCTTCATGCCCATACCAAGCAGCGAACGAGAGCGGAGTTCGGCCGCGATTATCTGGCTCGTCAGGATTGACTTCTTCCTGCCCGAGCAATATTCCCACTACTCCCTCGCGTCCACTCGAAGCGGCAAAAGAGAGGGGTGGTTGGCCGTAATTATTTGGTTTGCCGGGGTTGACCTCTCCCCGCATGAGTAGTATTTTCACCACTTCTTCATGCCCATACCAAGCAGCGAGTGAGAGCGGTGTTCGGCCGAAATTATCTGGCTTGTCAGGGTTAACGTCTTCCCTCCCGAGTAGTATTTTCACCATTTCGTGGTGCCCATGACCAGCAGCATGCGAAAGCGGCGCTAGGCCGTCATTGTCTAGTTTGTCAGGGTTGACATCTTCCCGCCCGAGTAGTATTTCTACCACTGCCTCGCGTCCGTGGTCAGCAGTATGTGAAAGTGGGGTTCGGCCGTGATTATCTGGCTCGTCGGGTTTAACATCTTTCTGCTCGAGTAATATTTTCACGACCCCCTCGTGTCCGTGGCAGGCAGCTCGTGAGAGTGGCGTTAAGCCGTTATTATCTGGCTTGTCGGGACTGACCTCTTCTTGCCCGAGTAGTATTTGCACCACTTCCTCACATCCGTTACTGGCGGCACCCGAGAGCGGTGTTCGGCCGCCACTATCCGGTTTGTCGGGATTGACCCCTTTCCGCCCGAGTAGTATTTTCACCACTTCGTCGTGTCCACACATGGCGGCAAACGAGAGCGGTGTTTGGCCGCAATTATCTGGTTTGTCAGGGTTGACCTCTCCCCGCATGAGGAGTACCCTCACCACTTTCTCATGCCCATACCAAGCAGCGAACGAGAGCGGAGTTCGGCCGCGATTATCTGGCTCGTCAGGATTGACTTCCCCCCGCCCGAGTAATACTTTCACCACTCCCTCGCGCCCACTCGAAGCCGCAAACGAGAGCGGTGTTTGGCCGTAATTATTTGGTTTGTCGGGGTTGACCTCTCCCCGCATGAGTAGTATTTTCACCACTTCTTCATGCCCATACCAAGCAGCGAGTGAGAGCGGTGTTCGGCCGAAATTATCTGGCTTGTCAGGGTCGACGTCTTCCCGCCCGAGTAGTATTTTCACCATTTCCTGGTGCCCATGACCAGCAGCATGCGAAAGTGGTGCTAGGCCGTCATTGTCTGGTTTGTCAGGGTTGACATCTTCCCGCACGAGTAGTATTTCCACCACTGCATTGCGTCCATGAATAGCAGCGAGCAAAAGCGGGGTGCGTCCGTATTTATCTGGCTCGTCGGGGTTAACATCTTCCTGCTCGAGCAATATTTTCACGACCCCCTCGTGTCCATCCCAAGCAGCGAGTGAGAGCGGTGTTCGGCCGCAATTGTCTGGCTTGCCGGGGTTGACGTCCCGCCCGAGTAGTATTTTCACCACTTCCTCGTGTCCACACATAGCGGCAAACGAGAGCGGTGTTTTGCCGTTCTTATCTGGTGTGTCGGGGTCGACCTCTTCCCGCTCGAGCAACATTTTCACGATCCCCGCATATCCATTCCAAGCAGCGCGGAAGAGCGGTGTTCGGTCCCAACTATCTCGCTCGTCAGGATTAACATCATCCTGCTCAAGCAGTATTCTCACCACTCCCTCATGTCCACCCGAGGCGGCACTCAAGAGCGGTGTTTGGCCGTGGTTACTTGGCCGGTTGGGATTGACATCTTCCCGCCCGAGTAGTATTTTCACCACTTCCTCGTGTCCACACATAGCGGCATACGAGAGCGGTGTCTTGCCGCAATTATCTGGCTTGTCGGGATCAACCTCTTCCCGCCCGAGTAGTCTTTTCACTGCCCCCTGATGTCCATGACTAGCAGCATGCGAGAGCGGTGTTTGGCCATCATTATCTTGTTCGTCGGGATTGACCTCTTCCCGCCCGAGAAGTATTTCCATCACTCCGGTATGCCCATTGTGAGCAGCCCATGCAAGTGGCGTGTACCCCCAAAAATCTCTTTCATCGGCATCATCGCACTCTATCTCTATCAAGGCAGCCACAAGCTCAACAATGCCGAAGAATGATGCGCAGTGTAACCCGCTAAATGGAAAACCAGCACCAAAGTCCTTAGGATCCACACACCATACCTGTTTTAAAAGCAATTCGGCGGATATGTGACCATCATACTCTTGAAATAGATTTAGCGCAAGTGATCTTGTGGATTCGGAGAGTTCCCTTTTCGCATGGACTCCCCAGTAGACGGAGCAATATTCTAGAAAGGGTGTGTCTTGGATGCTATGAAAGGGGTCGGCAGAAACGGCCTTGACCTGCTGGGAATTTAGATATGTCAAGCAGATCTCCGCTACTGCCGAGTGAGGTCCACTGAAAATATCGGGATGAGCGGAGAGATACTCCTGGAGAGTAAAGTGAACCAGCCGCACGGTTGATGCCTCCTTATCAACAGTAATAAGTCCTTGACAGCAGCTCACCAGTGTCGAAATCGAAGGGATGTTGCTAGCACGAAAATCTGTGGAGCCTAGCTCGACTGCTAAAGCGTGACAGAGCTCGCCCGCTTGTAACGGCCGCTCTGCATGACTGATCCACATTAGAGCTTCCATCCCAAGTCTCGATTTATCCCCACCCTGGGCCTTTATCCGTTCTATCGTCGCACCATAAAGCTCTCCCAACCCCAATCCATCCGCGAGTTTGCCGAGCCTTTCTCGTCTCCGATGGATTGTCGATTCTTCCAAGATTGCCTCGATATTTAAGGAGACAAGTAGGAACCTAGACATATCTGTTAGTGGATAATATGTGGTAGGAATTGCCTCTACGTACATTTCAGATGTACTTTCGGGAATCTTGCCTAGAATGTCGGCCTCCAGACTCTCATCCATGGCATCCGGGGTCTCGTCCTCGCTCAGTCTAACACGAAGATATCTGATGATATCATCTTTCCTGGGGCCCACAAACACACTTATCACTCGTCCACCAAGACGCTTTTCAATCTCAGCCCGAATATGTGGCCTTCCGGTCATGAATATTCGTGTGCCCGGGGATTTCTCAAGGATTTGTTTTAGAGAATCGAGGATCTTGACTCGGTGGACTGCCGCACACTCGTCTAAGGCGTCAATGCACATAAATGTAGGTTGTGAGGACGTGATGGCCTGCAGCATCTTCACGATTTCGGGAAGTCGCAGGGCCCGTCCACCAATGGCCTTTTTATGCTCTTGGAAGGCCCGTGATATTTCCTCCGGAATCCTTTCCATCCCGATAACGACCTGCTTCAGTAAGGAACCCAGCATGCTCGTCGCGGACTGTTCCTTTCGGGCCGCAAAGTCGAAGTAGAAACAAGTGACGGCGGTGTCTTGTCTCCCTGCCTGATCGCACAGCTTGTCCACCACCAACGAACTAACACCTGTTAGCACTGCCGCTCTTTCACTTCCCCGGAGAATAGTCTTTGCTACCTGATAAACGTCTTGCCGACCCCGGGATCCCCATAACAAAGCAAGACTGCCTTATCGACTTCACCTTTCCCACTGCAATCATACCAGCTTCTAAATTCCTCACTGTGTATGAGCCATTCCCCCACATCATCGACACGGCGCTCTTGAACATCTCGATGCCGTAACCTGGGCTCTAGGGGTGATAGCCAGGTGAGGAGTTGAGACGGATCATCTGCGACAACATAGTTATTCTGCACATTAAAGCTGTTGCTATTATTAGACAAGGTGGTGCTGTTGCGAGTGGTGTATTGCAACATCTTCTGCTTTTTGTCGCTCACAGTATCGAATAGGAGGAGTTATTGAGTATGGTTGGTTGGTGATATTCCTGAGAATTAGGCCGGGTGAGTGTTCAGCGAGGCAGGGCAAACACTTCGGAGGTATTCCTGTCCAAAAAGCTCTCGCCGATCCAAAAGCACTCTAGAGGGGCTTGGCGGCAACCGAGGTACCAGTGCTTGAGTACGAGTCGGTTTTTCATGTAACTTATTGAGTAATTCATATTCTACTTATCCGTAATTTCTCTTAAGGAGGAATGAAGATTGGCAAGGACTGCTCTTTCCACTTGTTGAGTATGATATGCTATCTTTTTTGGTCTTCCGGAACGGGGAACATCTTTAGCGGAGTCTCGTATACGAGTACTCGTACTGTATCGATGCTTCTGTTGCCGCCAAGCCTTTTGAATTAGGGGGGAACTTTTGGGGCAGGAGTAGCGCCTAACTTAAGTGCCTATTTGGAACACTGTGATTTGAGATAGCCGTGATCTAAAATCGTGACTTCCAAATCATAATTTGAAATCACGGCTTTCCAACCGCCCTCCGGTAAATGTGACCACAATTTTCGATTCTTCATGTCACAATAGGGGGCTAACTTTATGAGGAGACCTCAAGGCTCACTAGCATTTACTATCAAAATACTTAAGGGTACAATCATGATAATTTTCAACCCTAAATATTTACACACACCGTGAAGATTTCCCGAATCATGATTAGAAAACGCCCAACCAAACACCATGAATATTTCAAATCATGATTTGCGTCTGATTCTTGATTTGAGATAGCGAGCAGCTCAAACCGAGGTGTGCCAAACAAGCCCTAAGTTTTATAGGTTCCACAAGCGAGGTTTGCTGCTCTTACCCACTACGGAACATACAAAACTTAGGAGCTGTACCTCCGTTGTGTGTAGCTTTGGTTGATTTGCGCAGAAATTTGGTGTCAAGCCATGTCAGGTGTCGCTGGGGGGTGCTTCCTCGCCGGGCGCGCCCACCCAGTCTAAAGAGAAGAGTGGCCGAAAGCGAGGTCCGCTGGCGCTCGGCCGGCCTTGCGGGTACCGCTAGTTATCTGGTATCATATCATACTACAGGATGGGTCAATACATGCACAAGTATTTAAGCCCTAGCCCACCTTATGGATGGTCCAAGTCGCGCACTATCATAATAGCCATCCATGAGAGCTCCTAAGCCCAAGCGGTACAATAAGCCCAACTGCATCTACACAAACGACGGCAGCCTCGGTCGCCGGCCCTGAAGAAATAATTTTTGATAGAGGCCACTGGCACCTTCGGCAGCGATGGTACTGTTGGCCGGCTTAAAAATTATATACCCGGCCTTCCTACTCAATAGTATTATGCCAGAGGTTCTCCCACTGTGTACATGAGTATATATGACCACTGTAATTGCGAACGAAAGTCGTGATCTCCCTCGCCAAAGCCAAGTGTCCCAGAAAACCCACCAATAAATGCACTACGTAACACGAAACCAAGACGGTTTGTTTAATTGACCAGCTGTGATAGACACATAACAAATTTCTAATAATCCCAGCTTAATATTTCAACCTGAGACATGCACCTCACACCGATACTCCATGCGGACCTCCCGCCGCAGCTGATCGAGGTTCCGGAAATAGGTTTTTGCGCCCCCTGCTACTTAGGCAACCATAGCAAATCCATGCCAGCACGCGAAAGCCTGCAGGACTAGCATGACAACCAGATATGTACCCAGTTTGTCCAAGGGTCGTAAAGCTCTTTCTCGCAACAAGGGAGCGTTCTATAAGGACACTTTGGAGATCCAATTTTCCGATCACTATCGACATCGCTGAACACTGTAAGTCACGGCATTGGTGATCACCCAATCTCCCCACAGGTAACATGCAAGGAAGGTAAATCTGTAAAAAACCAAAATACCTATAGAAAGTAGTATTTACCAATATATGAGCCGATTGAGGGGTTCTAATCAGTTTTTTTTTTAAACAAAAGCTCTGACTTGGGTGGCTCGAGCTCAGCCTTAATAGAGGTTAACCATGGGCGGTGCTTGTCAGTTCATGAAATATCACTCGAGGGGGCAGCAGGATTCAGTGAAATCCGAACTCAACCCATAGCATCTCACGCTACCACCATCGATCATAACAACAGCAGTAGTCAATATATATAAGTTTCCTAGTCCAATGCAGCCTTCCGATTTCCAACATTCCAACATTCAATACTCGCTCTTATGCCAGCTCACATCTCTAGAGATTTCTGCCGTTTCTCCTTATCTGAGATGATGATTATTCCCATTGCACTCCCCATACCAACCATTTCAGTAGCAACTCCAACAAAACGAATATTATAATAACTATCGTTCTAAATGAAAATATACCCACTTCATGTCCCTTTCCCTGCTCTCCTCCCCGCGCGCCTCCGGTGGGCTGGTACATGGAGCCGTACCGCACGGTGAGCTCGTTGATCCCTCCTTTTGCTGCCTGGATGAGGGCATCCCCAGCATGGGAGTTGGAAGACTCCTTGCTTTCTGCAGATACTTATCGCGATCAAGCGAGGGCTTTGTTATCGCTAAGTAGCCTTCCGGCGAGGCCCACGGAGGTGCTCTTTCCCGTTGATCTCGCGAGACGTGAGATTAGGATGTTGGCCATTTGACGGCATCAATAAGGAGTCCTACGGCCTCTGAATACCTGCTAAAAAACGTACTCTTTGGCGGTTTCTACCAATAGGTTTTATGCTATCAAATTGACTGTGAGACCAGTGGGGCTGATGGGTGAGATGGAGGGTCTGTCTGCTACCCTCTCCTCACCTTCTGTACTTATGTGAATGGCGGTGGATGACTGTGGGTGCCTGCTAAATATGGTATTACACTATTTATTGGGCTATAGCATTTATGGTAATTGATCAGCTATCGTAGGTTCTGTGCGGCTTTTGTGTGTGGTTGCTCGGTCGCCACGAGAGTTATTGCGCTATGATAAAATAGACTGTTTTTATTCTATCCGAAAAACACTCTATATATAGTTTATCTATCGTGTAGGGGGGAAGATGAAAGGAAGAAAAACGCATGGACGGGAGTTCACAGCTGGAGGAGCAATTAGGTAGAAAAGGATGAAAACTACAATCTATAAACCAGACCTTGTCTAGCAACAGAACTTCCTCCGCCCAAATGACTAAACTCTACGGTACTTGTAAAAGGAAACTCATGAGTCCCGACTCGAGTATAGAAGCGGATCCCTTGGAGGTTCGGTGAGTGCGGTGAGTGCGGTGACATACGTGCATCCCCGGGCCCACCTGATTGGATTTTCTTCGTCTGCAAAGAGTGACGTCCATGGGTAGTATATATGAGTAATATGCTCCGAAAGAAAAGGATGGCGGGGATTTCAACTAGGCGGTGCCTCCCACGCCACAAATTGTGCTGGGGATTGCGGCTTTGCGCGACTGTAGCAATGCTGTCACCCTATTATGGCCACGCCTAATAGCGAACGAGAGCGGTGTTTGGCCGAAATTATCAGGTTTGCCAGGGTTGGCCTCTTGCCGCATGAGTAGTACTTTCACCGCTTCTTCATGTCCATACTGAGCAGCGAGCGAGAGTAGTATTTGGCCCAAATTATCTGGCTTGTCATGGTTAACGTCTTCCCACCCGAGTAGTATTTTCACCATTTCCTGGTGTCCATGGCCGGCGGCATGCGAAAACGGTGTCTTGCTGCAGTTATCTGGCTTGTCAGGATCGAACTCTTCTCGCCCGAGTTGTGTTTTAACTGCCTCATGTCCACGACTAGCAGCATGCAAGAGCGGTGTTTGGCCTCATTACCTGGCCAGTCGGGGCTGACCTCTTCCCACATGAGCAGTATTTACACCGCTCCCTCGCATTCGAACAAAGTGGCATGCGAGAGCGATGTTTCGCCAAAATCGTCTGGTTTGTCGGGATCAACCTCCTCCCATCCAAGTAGTATTTTCACTGCTTCCTCGTGACCATCACTAGCTACATGTGAGAGCGGTGTTTTGCCACAATGATTTGGTTTGTCGGGGCAGACCTCTTACTGCCCAAGCTGTATTTCCATCACTCCACCACTCCCACTATGAGCATCCCGTGCAATTGGCGTATGCCCCCAAAAATCTCTTTCATTTGCATTATCGCACTCCATTTCTGTCAAGGCAGCCGCGAGCTGAACAATTCCGCCGAATGATGCTCAGTGCAACCTGTCAAAAGTTTTGGGCTATGATCAGTTGAGAGAGCCTTAGGATTCTTATTCTTTCGACATCTCCGGACGTGTCCTATATATACACAATTTCGACTTTACAGGAGGGACCCTCATCCACACACCCTCTAGTATTTTCTCCTATCTTCTCTCACCATCCAACTGCTCAGAATTTTCCCGAAACTTCATTCCCCTAATTCCATCCCTTCTGTCTCACCCTCTTACACTGCTTCTTCCATCCTCTGCGATCCTTCGCAGTCCTGACACCGCCGTCTGTTTCCTAACCATCATAATGTGACCATTATGCGTTCCAACTCCTGGTAAACCTTAATCTCTAACTTCTAGTCTTTCCTAGTGCCAATTCCTAAAACATCCTAATCGTTTCTCCTTAAGCTAATCTATCAACCAAACATACCGTCGGTCCACTGATACTATACTAGTCCATAGTGCAACCGTTATCAAACCCAATTCCTCTCAGCCATGTCCCATTAGTGTCCCGACTATCGCGCAGGTATGGAACCTTCGTGAATTTCAACAACCTGCACTACCTTCCTCCTATAATCCAAAAATCGCATGATCCCCCATCTAATATATTATTAATCGGTTGTAGGGCAAACGCGACACAAAGCTCAATCTTCCAACGAACTCCTCTCTCTCATAAAGGTTGGGTTGGGATTAAACACGGTTGGGATCAAAGTGAGCATGGTTCCGGTGGTTGTGGAGCTGGAGTTTTTCGCTTTTTATTCTCCCCGCGTTCTGTTTCATGATGGTACGGTGCAAAGTGCCTAAATTCAGGTCCTCCGGTGAAACAGGAATTCCGTGACAACCGATCGGAGCCGAGCCTGGAATTGCCAAGACAAAGTGGGTTGGGCGAAATAATACACCAATAGACAACAGCAGAGAGGTGAGTAAAGCAGAAACAAAAAGATTAAGGTTTATGTATTTAAAAAAGAAAAGTTTTCTAACTAGATCCTTGAGCTTGGGATACACTTTTTTTTTTTTTTTTGTTAAACCCTTGTATTTATTTGTAAAAATACGGGAAAATCCCGGCAAGCACCCTAAAGTATGGCCTAGAAAACCCAAAAACATAAAAAACTTCATCACCGCCTACATAAAAACAAATAAATAATAAAAACCTTATCACCTTCGTCCATCATTGTCCATTACAGGCCAAAACAAATTATGATCTCAAATCATTATCTCTCGTAAAAGGAAAAACTCCTATGTTAACAGGAAAATTAATCAAATTTCTCATAACATATATGGAAAACTCCTTCATCAGAGCCTTCCCTGGTTTATCGCCTTTCCATAGCATAGAATCTCTACCTATGTTGAATATCTCAGGGTCTCTTCCCCACCTCTCAAGTTCCAGGACTGGGCATGTCGTAACTATATGTCGAAAGGTCTGGTCATGCTGTCCGCATCGATCACAACGTGGGTCCTGATCTTGGTTCGACCAATCTTTCTGTGCTTTTAGATAGCTCTTGTTTGCTCACATTTGATGTATTCTGCCGGCCTTAAACTTTGGGAGAGTCATGAAGTACCAGCATTCCCTATACGGGGGTCTGTATTCGTAGTATGGCGGGTATTCCCAGTCCACCCATCTTTTCTGTATCCTCTTTCAGACTGCATCCTTAGCCTCGACCCAGGATTTAGCTGCCTGTTCCGTTACCATAGATAGCCTGTTTGGTTTCATAGGCCCAGGGAATGGTCTTGCGGTGTAAAGAGACGCCGCTATCGCTCCCACTTCGTCAATCGGAAGTCGGACTTGTGCTGATATCGTGGAGGTTGAGTTCCAGACCTTCGGGCATATGCCCCCTTTGTTGTTGTCAAAAGCCTGTCTCCTGTTCGTTGGGTACCTATAATCATGGACCACAGGATAGCCTCCAGGTAGCATGGCTGTTGCTATGTTGTTGCTTGGGATCGCCATGGTGATCCTGACCGCCGTCATTTCTCTAGCCTGTCTCATATACAGCTTGATGAGTGCCAGGCACGCTTCGGCGCATACGACAGTGATGTTAGTTGCGTAGAAAGCATTGGTGATCCACCGAAGGACTCTATTCCAAAACATCTGCATCTTGTCAATCATTGTTACTGTTGGGTCGAACATCTCGGCCCCATATAACAGTATTGGTAGGATTATGCCCTTCGCCAAGCGCCTGGCCCCGTAGGGAGTCAGGCCTTTTCCGGGCATTGACAATCTTTGTATTTGTAGGAAAGCCGCTTGGGCTAGCGCCAGTCTCTACGTAAAGTGTGTTGAAGTCTCACCGTTGTCCGTGAGCCAGAAACCAAGCCATTTTTAGGCTTCGTTACGGGGCCCCGTTTCCGAAGAGCGGGGACAAAATAACCTAGGTTATTCTGATTAACTGGCTGAAAAAATCATCCAAATCAGACAAGAACTGACTGAGATAGAGCTCTTTGAAGTTAGACAACTTCACAGAGCTCTATCTCACTCAGTTTTGGTCCGATTTGGACGATTATTTTTTTAATATGCAGTTAGTAACCTGCTCTTGGCGCCCCGTTTGTCGGAAACGGGGCCCCGTAACGAACGCTAGCCATTTTATCACTTTTCCTGCCGGCTGGACAACGTGGGACTGGAACATTATTGGGCACTCCAATCGGTCCCCCTTTTCCCTTCGGGTTCTCCAGTGCATCATTTCGGTCTTCGCAATGCTGAAGGGCAGGCCTAAACTAGCAGCCTCGGAGTTGATATTCCGGACCCGTTCCTCCAGTATTTGTGTGTTTCTGTACCAACTCTTTGACGCGACTGTTATTTGGAAATTGTCCACGTATGATGATGTGAATGTGTCTGTTTGTTTATCGTCTGGGTGCAAAGACCTGACGTATATTATGAACAGTAAGGGTGATAGTGGTGATCCTTGAGGGATGCCTTTGTTGACCACGTTCAGGGTCCTAGGGCTGCCAGGGTAGGCCAGTGCGATTTCTCTTGTGCATATAAAATTAGATATCCAATCGGCCAAATACTCAGGCACCTTCTCATTGGCACCCAGCAGGTCGATCAGCTTCTTGTGGTTAACGTTATCGAAGCCCCCTTTGACGTCCAGGAAGACCGAAGAGACCTTCTTCCCCGCAAATTGGGACTCGCGTATCCAGTGGTTCAATGACAATGCCGCATCGACTGTTGACCTCTGTGGTTGGCTACCTGTCTGGTTGATGCAGTACATGTCCGTCTTGTAAGCAATCGTCATCAGCCTTTGGTTGACGATTCGTTCCGTGATTTTCGAGAAGGTTTGCATCAGGGCAATAACCCTGAAGCTCGCGCAATCAGTATAGTCCTTCTTGCCAGGTTTTGGGAGTATGATTCCGATCGATTCTTTAAGCATTGGCGGGTGGATGCCCCATTCCAGCATGTCTTCCACCAACTTTGGTAATATACCTTCCTCAATCCTGTGTATGTTTTTCCATACCCCATACGGTACCTGGTCGGGTCCCGGGGCTGATTTGTTGCCGCACTTCTTCAACGCCTCAGAGACTTCCCCCGTCGTTACTCGACAATCCTCTTCAAGCTCTTTCCTTTGGAATACTTTCAGGCGTATCGGGTCGTTGCTAGGTGGGAAGAAGTGTTCCATTATTTTTTGTGAGGTCTGGTCAGGGCTATCGTTATGTCCACCAGGGATCTTCACCGGTTGTCTTTGCTTTGTAAATTGGGGAGCCGTCCACACATCGTTTTTCTTTGCGTTAGCCAAGAAGTCATTCCAGTGTTTCCTTTGTGCCCGATCTATTGCGTTTTTGTATGCTTTTTTTGCGTCGTTCCTTTCTTCCACCCCGGTCCTGTCACGCCTTACCCGCCGGGCAGCCGAGGTGTATACTCTTCTCAATTCTGTGATATCCGGCGTCCACCATGCCTTTGACCATCTTGTTGGAGTTTTTTGCGGAGCCCAGTTTTTGACCATCTGGATCAACCTTCGCACGTTATCACTAAAAACCCTTTCTGCACTCTCCACCTCGTAAATCTCTTGGTACTCATCACCCTCTTTCAAGTATCTTCGGAGGGCCGACTTGATTACGGAATTGGGTTCCCCTTTCTTGTCTTTCCAATTAATCTTTTCCCAGTCTGGTGCTGGCCTTGCGAGACCAACTCCTTCCGAGTCCAGTTCTGTGACAATGATAATATGGTCTGAGCCTGATCTTTGGTATACATCTTCCCATCGTGATATTCTGGCTAGCAGCGAGTTGTTCGCCAGAGTGTAGTCAATGACGGAGGGTCGATGTATTATGGGGTTATCTGGAAATCTCGTATATACTCCAGGTGTGTTGATTATATTGTATCCGCGTAACGCCGCTAGTCTCATGTAGTGCTCTCCCCTTCTTCTCTCACCTGGTTCGAGGCTCCTCAACAAATTGGTGTATGCGGTGTGTATAATCAAGTCTCCAACCACCAGGGTTGGTTCCTTCGTTTCAACAAACAGGTCTTCGGCGGTGACTGTATGGCCCTCCTCAGCCTGTCGGTTGTAGGTGTTAACTATTCCAAGAGATCGGTTATTGCCCAGCAAAAACCCTTCCTTAGCAAAAATTCTCAAATACAAAATATCCTCGTCCCTAGGGACCACGACAAAAGAAATATCAAGTAAAACTCTCAAAGAAACATAAGTGAACACTCGCACTTTGGTAGTTGATAATGAAATACATTGGTATCCTGGAGCCCTTAAGGGTTGTCCATTATACAACGGTGGATCTTGAACACATACAAAGGAAATATCAAACCGCTTCATAATATGAAATAACGAAATAAATACACTATTGCTCCCTCTGCAATTATGTTGAGCTATCTTAATTCTCCTTCTTCTCGGTAGTGTATTTTGAGCCTTAGTTCCCCTCATGCTGGCCCAACGGCCTGGCTATGGGGGTTGAGCTTGGGATACACGACGATGGCTTTTATATACAACATCAGTAAATGGAGTTGTTCCATACTTTAATCCAGCATAGTAGGCTTCAAGGATATGAGTGCTCTTCCACCAGTATTTGAGAAGTAAAAATGAAGGGATTTCCTCCAAAGCTTTTGGAACTGTCTTAATAACTCATTGTCACAAATCGTGACTAAGCAAGGCAGATTTCACATGACTAATATTGATTAGTCATGAGGTATGTGGGGTTTTTGCACTATGACGTCGTTTGACTCATAGCTTTCACATGACTCCGCACTTGCGAGTCATCATTCGATTATGATTGGTTGATGGTTTCATGACTCACGATTGTGATATCATACAATGTAATGATTTTTGCACATGACTCATATTATGAGTCATAGGTTTCACGCATTAGACTCATTCGAGCGCATGATCGGGTTTATGGGTTTGGATTGATGAAAATGGATGTGCGCAGTTGACTCATACGAGTCAGCTGATGGATTTCGCACTATGACTCACTATGAGTCATAGGGGCTATGTTACACGAGGTGATAAGTCACCAAGGTTAGGGTTGTGGGAAGATGTCGATAAAAGGGGCTTGGTTCCGACGAAGAGATAGGGTCCACCCCCCAGCCCTACACCCTCGCCACTTTATGGGCCTGAGCAAGTTCATGGCAGGACGGATTCACCAAATGAGAGCCGGGAAAAGCAACCTGGCGGCGCACCCCTCCTGCAGGGCCCCAGAGGCTGATACCTCCTGCTCCCGCTGCGGTTTGGAACCAGAGTCTTTCGAACACGCCATACTCACATGCCTCTCTAGACAGGCCGCCCACACAAGTCTCCTCCACGGCGTAATGGATGTCGGTCATGAGGCCCCCCTCTGGTCCTCTCTCCCCCTACTAAAAAGGCTCGCTACCTACATCAGCGTCACCTCCACGGGCTTCTCTCCAACAATGTTCCCGCCCACCACTCCCCCCTCCTCCCCGCCCTTCCCCCCCTCTCCCCCCAACATGCTGCCCCCAGTGTTTCGAGTATTTTCCTTGGCTAAGGTTTAGCGTGTTAGGTTTTTCTTTCCTGTAACTTATGTAGGCATTCCTTTCATGTAAGTCGTATGACTTTTCTTTCCTTACTGTTAGAGTGGCCTTCGGCCCCGCTGAGGAGAACCCCGTGAGTGTGGATATTTACCAGTACCGTGACTTTCTTTTGTTTTTTGTTTGGATTTATAGGTTTTGTTTTCTCCATAGCTCGCGCTACATGAGGCTTTTTGTATCTAAAACAATGAACACATGATTACAAAAAAAAAAGAAAAAAAAACGACCAAGAGTTAGGACACGAACCATCTCTCCTCCACCTCCGGCGATTAAAATCTCAACACCACGGGAAATTATTGTCACTTTCTTCCACCCACCTCTCTTCTCCCACGATGGCTACTGCCTAGGGGTTGATGTTAAGTGTAACGTTTCCTTATCGGTTCTCCGTACACTGAGACCCTCTAAGAAACCGTCCCGGGTTGTGCACTTGAACTCCTAGCCAAAGAGTGGCCTAGGCGGATTGATCAAGCGGAGGCTCTGAAAGGTTGTTAGATAAAACCTTTTACTATATCGCTAAGGTCTTGAAGTGTTTGGCGGCTTCTCACAATCGTGGCGAACTGAAGAGATAACTATCCAACCAAATATATTGAAAACTCTGTCAGTCGAAGGCTGGTCTTTCTAAATCCGAAAGATGCAGCCTTTAAATACATGGCCGGCTTTTCCTAAATCCTTACCCCTACGAGTACAGCTCGTATCCTAAAGCAACTATGGTATCAAATCGATACCATCAAATAATACATAAAACATTCAAGGTATCAAACGATCCCTTGAAACAAAACTTCAAACAACCGGAGTATCAACTAATACTTTTGAAACACAATCAGGGAGAGGCACAACCTCGTATCCCAAAACCAAACATAAAACAACTTAGGTATCAAACGATACCTCCTACATAACAAGGCTACAGCCACAAGGCTCGTATCCTGAAACTAAACTAATCCTAAAGGAAATGCATCAGTAACCAAAGTACCTGTACCGGTTACATTAAGCCATGTTCCCTCCTCTTCTAAGGCCCCTTAGCCTCCCCTCCTTAGGGTTCTTATTCCCGTTCGTCGTTGACTCCCACTCATGATGTCCTGTTCTCCCCCTTACCCCGGACTTGCTCTGCATCTCGCTTAGCATTTTGCACGGTGGGAAAGCCTCTCGCTTCATTCACAGTCGGCGTTACGGTATCGGACTCTCGGTCAAAGTAAGCCTCAGTTTGCTGGGCTTGTACCCTGTTGGGGAAAGCTTCGGTTAGTAACATCATGGTCTCGTCCTGGTCCTGTCATCATCCCTAAAGCCCTTGCTATGGCCCGTTTGTCGGTTTTGCCTAGCCCGCTCGCCATGCTTCCTCCTCCCCCCTCCCAGTTCCGTCCGCTTGCACCGTACTGCCTCTTTAGCTGGCACCTTACTGCTTACCTCCCCGCTGGCTGACACCCTACTGCTACTCACCGGCTGGCACCCTACTGCCCAGTAGCTCCGCTCGCCTCTCTATCCTCTCCGATCGACACGCTCCTCCTCGGTTACGCCCAGCCGTAGTATTGCACTGCCTCCATGGCTACCGCCAACGCTTTAGTCTAACCATGCAATTACTAGCGTGACCGTTGTTTGCGGTTACAGTGTCGTCCTACATTCCAGTAGTTTTCCTCTAACGCGCGATCACTATTCTCTCCCTCAGGCCCGCGTTTCGAGGCCTTAGTGAAACTTTCTTTTGTTCTGGGGAGCCTGTGGAAGGGTTTGGGTCTCTCTACCTGTACGTTTCCATGAATTGTTTCCTTACGTGTCTGGGGCATTAGTATCTTAGGTGCTAGGCGAGGGAGGCTTTTCCTATAGTTTCAGGGTGTTTGATTTTTCCCATGAAGAGGTGAAGCGGGCGGTTGTTGTGACTTATAGGTTTTTTTCTCTTCATAGCTCACGCTGCATAAGGCTTTTTGTACCTAAAAACAAATAACGCATGATATCAAAAAAAAAAAAAAAAAAAACCGACCAAGAGATAGGATATTCACGCAACCATCTAAGGACTTTTCTATACTTAAGATATTGCAATACAATTACGCTCTACTCTCTTTACATACACTCCTCCTCTACAAGAGCCTATGCTCTACGAAAGAACCCAGAGATGGGTCGCCCGAACATTGGACTATTGTGATAGTTCTATCAGGCATGACAATCCACCCATCTTACTATCTGAAGAGATAGTATCGTTCGACAAATCGCCTAAGACAAGCAAGCCTGTTCTGTACTATCTGAAGCGATACTACTTCCATACACCCTAGTGCCGAAAAGCGAGACTCACTTACGCAAGGGACGACTGTCGTTGCCTGTTGCATCACCGTTCAACAATAGGATTGTTACACTCATGCACTATACTATACTCAGGCTGATAAATTAATTCTCATTGATTATTCATACTTATTAGTCATTCACACTCTTGAGTATTTTTCAGTCTGTTCCTATGTACATTCTATCACATGTTTCACTCTCACCAAAATTCTCACTTTTTAAACTTGAACTACTTGTTCTTATGATTTTTAATTAAAACAAGAAAACCTCAGGCCTCCTCTACTCCTGAATGCCCTCCTCTCTGAGGTTTTTTTATTTTTTATTCTTTGTTTTGGTGAACTAGTTCCATATCGCGTTTGCCTGTTTTGAGGACCTGGTTTTACACACTTTGCACTACAACATTCAAGTTTGGTAGTAGGCTTCATGGTAAAGGTTTACAATCTGAAGGGTTTGCTATGCCTAGCACAACCTAAAATAACTTCTTTCTAATATACTGCTTGTAAATTGGTTGTGTTAATAATTTTGCTTGTGAACCTGTACTATACAGTACCAGCCTGCACTAATGTGAACCCGAAGATATTTTGCTTTAACCTTGACAATAAAGCCTGAAGCCCGTGGGACAGTGGGACTCAAAATACTGGGGCTGGACAAAAGTTGTGGGAACTTGCTACAGTGGTACTTTGCTGCCAGAGTTAGTCCGCGAATAGCAAAGTGATGAGAGCGTGATATGGGGAATAGTGAAAGTGCTAATTGAGGTATGTTAAACGCTAGCAAAATTCCTGGAACAATTTCTGCTTTGCTATTGGTTGAACTATTTATTCGTAGATTTCTATTAGATATTTGCAAGTTTACTTCATGAGTGTCACATTGTAGAAATTGAAGAGCAAAACTTTTGATCAAAGTTTCTGTTCTCCTATAATAATACTAAAACTTGGCACACAGGAAAAAGCACAACATCAGGGGTGCTCTGTTCCTTTTTGCACTGAGGCCACCCTCTCCGCCCGCCTAGTTGTTGTTCCTGCCACTCCTGTCTCTTCCCTGCTTCTCTTCCCCCACATGGCCCCCCAGTACTCTAGTTGCTCCACACTCGGCTCCGTCTTTCTTCTGTGCCCTGTCCAATCTTTAATCCTGACGGCTAGGGGGTTTGAATTCCAGGTTCGGGCTTGTGACTGCCTTTGCTTCATTGGCTATATTGTCAAGTGTTCTCCTCAAAATTTCAACCTTGCAAGCCTCTTTTTCATGACGGAGTGAGTTGATAGAGTTTGAGGCAGGGTGTGTGGCACAAAGGTCCTTGTATAACATGTCTTCCTTACATATCATGTCTTCCTTGCATAACATATCTTCCTTGCATAACATGTCTTCCTCACAGTACATGCCTTTTTCAATGATATCAATTACCATTCGACCTGAAGGCACACCCAGCAGGGTCTAAATACTAATGACTGGTTTGACAGACTTCTTTAGGATGGCTTCGTAAAGCATCCAAACTGAGTTAGCAATCTCAATATTGTAGAATACGGATAAAGTTTTGACTTACTGATGAATCCCTCTAGCATGTCAGTTGATTGGGGATGTTTATAGTTATTAGGTGTTATGGAATTAGAGATGTGTTTGGAAACAGGTTTGGGAGATTTCTGGGCTTAAAGTAGCCCTCTCTACCCCTCTACAGATTCCTATTGTGATTCTGCGCCCATTATTATGTAACTAAGAAAATCTCCTAGGCCTTTCATTTAATGAAGGACCAGTAATGATTCTTGTGGATGTCGGGATCGTTAACTATCATTATAGTCTCGTTATCAAATAGTTTTATCACAATAAGTCTGGGAGATACAAGGTTCTATTGTGAAATGACTTGGAACCTACATTCAAGTCAAAGGTGTAATAATAAAAGGTAGAGTAAAAGGATCATATATCTTGCACGACTGGATAGTCATTGTCAAAGGGCTTGGTGCGTGCCTCAAGACCCAAGTGTTGTAGTACTTGGATTGTTCAAGTTGAGTGAAGAATCTATCTACTTGTCAGTCCTTTGCATCTTAACAAGGCATATTCACAACCCTAACCCTGGTGACTCTTCACCTCGCACTACATAATCTTGTATGACTCATTATGAGTTATATCATATATTATCATAATATTATCATACCCGCCCCGCCCCCTCCCCCCAACAATCACGTGAGTTTGCCAGCCAAGGTCACTGCGCCACACAACTTAATTGGGAAGGTCAGGAATCTATCAGATGTTGTTTTTAATCCAAAGAGATTTTGGTTCTTCCTTGGGGTGAGATTACTTGTACTTGTAAATGTCCTGAGACAGAAACTACCAACGGCACAAAACGGCTCCGAAGATGCTAACAAAGCAGTTCCTGGTAGGAAAGGAGATCCAAATACCCTGAGTTGAAAGGTTTTGCAGTTTTTGTTCCAGCGTTTAGTCCACTATCGCCAGCGTTGGCCTCTGCCTCTGGGAGGGAAACCCTTTTCAACACAGTAGGCATGGCCATGTCAGCTTTGGTAATTTGAAACTAATCATCGTGAACTCCAATTTCATCAACTATTCCCCTCATTTGAAGACTTCTTTCTGAAACTTTGTCTAAACGATTGTTATTCAATGACATGAGAGGAGAATAATTCATTTTTACTCATAATTATCGTAACTATTGGGCTGGATTGAATAGCAGTCCATGATATCGTGGTTGGCATAGATTTTCTATGTTTGTGTTTTCTTCTTGCTTAGAGGTTCAAGTGCAATTTTCTTGGCGCCGGGCAAAACGTTTGCTGTTCCCTAGGCTAAAAATACAATACTGGTATCGTGCTCGGGTGTCAGGAGGGCCTGGGATTGGCCGGCAGAAACTCGCTGTGAAGAGAGAACACGCATGGAATTTTTATAGGACAGGGCCTATTTGGGTACGAGTGCGACGGGGGATGTTTCGCAACATTTGTGGCCGGAGGGTGAGAGTTGTGTAGGCGGACGCAGACCCAAGAAAACTGGTTTAGAAAATACCAAATCCGGCCAAGAAATCACCGGATGTGAGAAGTATCCCTCCCTAACTGGAAATAAATTACTGAAGGCTCCAAACTGAGACCCACTCTACCAGTTTTCTTGAGCGCGTTGACAGACTAAGGGATAAGGCCCTGTTTGGCATGCCACCGTTGAAAAAAATGCCATTTTTCCTAAAAACTTCATTTTTGCTAAAACTCAACCCTCTTTGGCCAACAGGTATAAAAGGATTGATATCCAGGTACCGGCTGCGGATAACGTAGAGTGTGATTCTCGGCAACCTCGGCCCCACGCACATTTGTGACATATTTTCAGGAATCTTCCGCAGGATGTCTGCCTCTAGACTGGCGTCCATGGCATCTAGTATGTCGTCCTCTCCGAGTCTAACACAAAGGAACCTAGTGATGTCGCCTCTGGTGGGACCAACAGAGACACTAGTCACTTGTCCAGGAAGACGCTTCTCGATCTCAACTTAAATATGAGGCCTCCCCATCGAAAAGACCCGAGCGCGCGGGGACTTCTCGAGAATTTGTTTGAGTGAACCAAGGATCCTGGCCCTTTGCACTCGATCACATTCATCCACAGCGTCAATACACATAAATGTAGGCTGGTTGGAGGTGAAGAGCTGTAGCATCCGCACGATATCAACGAGTTGCGGCTGCATCCACCGATGGTCGTTTTCTGCTGTTGAAAGGCCCGCAGTATTTCTTCAGGAACCCTTTTCACTCCACTAACTATCTGGTTTGGCAGGGAACCGAGCACATTGGTTGCGGACTGTTCCTTTCGGGCCGCGAAGTCCAAGTAAAAACATGACACCGCAGTGTTTTGTCCGCGGTTCTGGCTATTGTAATGAAAAGAATAGTGCAGTGGAAGGCCTGTATATGAGCTATAATCAAAAGGGCACAATGTTGCAATATTTCATTTGCAAAAAAAATGCCATAAAAGTCAGAAAATGCTACTTTTCCTACGTGCCCATCAGGGCTTTATGGATAGCTCTTTTTTTTATTAAAAAAATAAAATAAAATAATATTCAAACCGTTATTTTAGGTTAACCGCAAGATAAGTCCTGTCCTGGATGAAAAATCACCCATGGCACTTGCGTAGTACGGGCACAATATGATATCATATTTCATCTGTGCTAACTCTCCACACTGGGTAACTTATCCGGAGGGTCGAAGAATAGGGAGGTTTTGCTACGACGGTCGTCAGTGCAACTTTTCTTATTGCCAGAGCAACGGCGCTAACTACACCGAATTCATGTAAGTGCTGAGTGGCTCAACTATGCTCAGTCTTAAGAACTGTTCTTAGATACGACGGTCGTAAAAGCCTTTTGTTTTCTAGTGTGTTGACACATAAATGACGTATTTTTTTTCTCTTTAGTTCACTGTGACCATCAACTCAGTAAATCAAAAATGTCGTTCCCAAACACAGCCGGAGAAACACATGAGATAGGGGAACTCCAGATCATATATGCGGGACAGGCTACCCCTCGTAATCAATTTACGGAAACGGAAAGACTCCAGTTTGCCCGGTTGTGCGTTCTTCATGGAGGTGAATTTTCAGTTCACGGAGGTCGTGAAAGGTTTTGGCTCAAGATTCAACAATTGTTCGGTAATGCCCTACACCGTCCGGTTAGCAATCCACGCAGCACGATGGCGCGAATGCTTGCCGAATATGATACGAAAGTCTCTCGTGAAATCAAGGAGAGTGGTACGGCTCAGACTGATGGGGAGTATGAGCAGACTATGACACAGTGGAAAGCACGTGTAGAAAGTGTAAGTTTCTTTATATTTATCCTTTTACTTCTTTATTTATTATATTCAAGTTCTATAATACTAATTATATTTATAATAACAGAGCGGTGATGGGCGCGGAAATTTGGGTAGCATAAGTGAAAAAGAGAAAGAGAGTATTACCCTAGCGGGAATAGCTTGCATAATTATGCGCGAGGTATATGTCACCATAGGGGAGAGCATATATCCGAACCCAAGCTTCCTGAGTAGGGACTTCCCGGAGGCATCTGGGAGACTACTCAGG
>Ga0307513_10001739_pt1 | contig 31031 bp, 26 predicted proteins | sample 15_EM_MG_FD_202174 | JGI IMG/M metagenome (GOLD analysis project Ga0307513, IMG submission 202174) | Populus trichocarpa ectomycorrhiza microbial communities from riparian zone in the Pacific Northwest, United States - 15_EM | ecosystem: Host-associated > Plants > Roots > Unclassified | place... | reverse complement strand
ACCGAAGGTATATATAGAGATACATGACCGCCAAGAGCCAACAACCGGTTCTACTAACCCTACTGCTCAACCCCAACACATATGAGGATAGCTACCCGTACCTACTGCTACCCTAATATCTAACACTGAAATACACTAGTATTTCGCAAACTCTTATTTTGGAACCGTGTGCTAGACTACAATAACCTGCTATGACCATCAATTTTTGGAATAAAGGTAAAAAAATTAATAAAAATATGAATTGAAATACAGATACCAATGTGTTTCTCATAATAATTATTCTGGCTTCTTTTCTTTTTTTCCTTCTTCTTTTTTTTCCTCTTTTTTTGAATGACCTTTTTGGAATCGATCCCCCTGACGGCCAGGCACACACTTCTTCGGGCTTGAAAATGTCCAATTATGACAACTCGTGTTTATTCAGGTTGCCAACCCAACTGCAGCACACGTTTTGTAATCATCGAGGCTTGGAAAACCCCAGACGGCCAGACGCGCCTTGAACAGTAGAGGCGAGCCTCAACATCTTACTCCGCAACGGAGACGCTCAGCCCCGGGGGGTCGAAAAAAGCGTTTTTCGAGCGCCTAGTTTCGAGCGGATCTGACCAAACTCCTCCAATTGGAAAAACTTGCATAAACGCTTTTCAACCCTGGGGCTGAATGCCTCTGAACTGAAAAGGACGAGCACATAATGATAAGGGCTATCAGAAAAGTGTACGAGTGCTGCCCATCATACCACACCATTCGTGCCGATTCCGGGGATGAGTACGAGTACTAGTAAACCCATAACTCTGGATTATTAGTGCTCACCCGTGGTTGCCGGCAGCGATAGGGGGTGCGATGGGAACGCTTCGCGTGTCGATCCCCTCCCAAGAAGCAACCAAGCCGTTGGTCTCTACGATACTTGTATGTAAGATGAGTTGTTTTTAGACACGCGAGTGCTTCTACGATAGATGAATACAGTACCGGTGTCCGAGTTTGAAATAGACCAGAGCCACCCCCTGACTATCCTCCCCAGAGAGTGTGTAATAATATCATTGCTTACGACCACCAACGCTGCACCCTACACTTGGAAACACGGATGAAAGATTCCTTCGGCACTCGGCATAAGCTTGTAGTTTTTGATGGACTGGCTCCAAAGCCTGGTAGCCACACCGTACTCGTACAGTACTTGTATGATACGAGTAAAAATACGGCCCGAAACACGGCGCCATCCCAACTAAGCCTTGTCTTTGGGGGCCCCATGATAGTGCCGGGTAAAATAAGATCTAATCCACAAGATCTCGTAGAAGAAAATCATTGCTGCATATCACGTACTATTTTTTCCTTCATCCAGAGAAAGGGTGAAAAATGCCTAATAATATTATTGTGGGTATTTCACTCAGGGGTTCTGATATGCAAGTGTCGGGGGTAAAAAAACAGGGATTATTTTGCGGGTTAACCTAAATTAACTGAGAGAAAACTCTATCCTTGACACATTTATATCGGGTATCCTTGAGTCTATTGGCTGCAGTCACGGGAGCGCTAAGCTGGGAAAAAACTCCAGTGGGAGCCTCACCTCCTCAAATTGGGCACACGGACCCATTATTAAAGTAACCGAACGGTTAATTTAGGTAAACTTGCACAAGGCGCAAGGGGGTTGTTTTCGTACAAGATGGATTATTTGGTGGGTTAAAGTAGATTAACTGTGCGAAAAAATCCTTCCTAGCGCTTGTAAGGCACAAGGAATAGCTGTCTTGAAGGAAAAATCTCTCTGGTGCTTGTGTCTCCCTGCAGAGTTCTGATCTCCTTTTGAAGATAACAGGGCCCTACAAGGCGTAGTACCGAACAAGAAGGAGCGGGAAGATCTGGTTTGCTTGTGTAATAGCTCCTGCCAAGCAGCCTCAGCTCTCGTCAATCTACAATTGAGTTGGATCTTTGGGGGCATGAGACATTGCCAAGGCTTTATCCGACCTGACATTCCACTGGAGAACTCAAAGTATTGCTCGTCTTATTTTTGATGGGTTTGTTTTGCTAAGCCTCTATCGTACGCAAACCACCGGGGAGAATGCCGTGCCATAGTCTTGTGTCCTCATGGGTGAGCCACCGGCTGTGCTGTTGGGGCATGGAAGTTGCTCCTGTCATTTGGGGAGCCAGATTTCGCGCCGCGGTGCTTGCTGTCTCTGTGCCGGCACGAATCGCGCCATTTCACTCTCTGGCGCAGGTGGGATAACCCACGAACAGGCCATCAAAGCCTCATATCAGCATCTCATGTGTTGGTTGGTTGGTTCCGTGACCCTAGCTTATACTTGCCCCGCACTTCATGATCAGCCGCTGACAACTTTTTAGTTTTAGAATACCTTCAGAACGGGCCGGTTTGAGGAAGAATGTGGTGCTCCCTTTGCTTGAGCGGTATGATAGACTGCGAGATGGCTGCCGCGACAAGCTTTTTGCCCGCATCATCAACGCCAGTTCGTTGCGACAGATCAACCACCGAGCACGTGGCGACCCGACTGGCCAGTACCACAAAAACTCTTGTAATTCGCTATCTCCGGCACGTCTCCGGGTTTGGGGACAAAGTGTGTTGAGAAGGGTTAGTGCTTCCCTGTCACGATATAAGGCCAGCGGTTAGGACATGTTGGATCTTATTAACTGGTATACGCAATTATATTAACCTGTCAAACTAAACTTATCCCGGACCGGCGGAGACAGCGAATCGCAAGAGTTTTTCCGGTATTACTTGGTTGAAAGAGCCTCGGCAAAAGCATGCTGGCTTCGTCTTTATTGCTGTTTGCTGCCCGCCCTTGCAGGTGTAATACAGCATTTAAAGTACCTTTTTATTGTGCTCTCCATGCACTGCCGGTACCGTACAATAGGATATCGGCGCAGGTTATCCGTCACCGTAACTCATTCGATACTTCCAGCTGGCGCTCAGGCGCTGGTTGGTGTGACCCTCAAGTTAAATGGCTTTGGCCCCGTTGGTCATGGTGGATGTGCTTCAGTGCCGGCCGGAGCGTAAGCACCTAATATTGGGTAGAGCGGCACTCGACACTGGAGCTAGCCTGCAATCACTTCTGCTTATACATATAAGACCCATAAATTCCTTGGGCCCTTGACGCAGAAGGCTCAGGTTTTCCAATACCTATTTTCTTCGCCACCACGGGCTGCACTCGATATAGCGGAAGGATGGCTTACCGGTAGTTTAACCTCCAGAGAGCTCCTAGCCCCGCCAGGGTGACATCAATACAACAAAATTGCCTTGGGGAAGATCATAACTAGAAAGCAATATTGGCCTAGCCAAGAGGGTGAGGGGGAAAGGGGCGAAAAGAGGCAGGAGAAGGGCCAGAAAATGGAGGACGTTTCGCTAGGAGAGAAGGATGCGAGCCCTCTGTGGGCAAAGTTTTACGCATCCAATTGGTCATTCCGCAACAAAGGGACTGGAAAATTGAAAAGGCGGTGGATAGCAATAATAGTCACTGTTGTGGTTCTATTGACGACCACATTGATAATGGTTGTGGCCCATTCCTCTGGACTCCTGGATAAGGGACCGCGCTCTCTACACTCAGGTAGAGGCTCCTCTGATTCGGATGGTCTCCCGGACCCCGACGAAATTCCAAAGCCGTTTGTGGCAAAGCTCGCTCACTTGGTTCAACCATTGTAAGTATCCAATCCTCTCCATTGGCACCCAAAATCGTCCTTTGCTGATATTCGTAGTATGGGTGCCGACGGAGGCGGGAATATGTTCACCGGTGTTTGCATGCCATATGGCGTTGTTAAGCTCGGGATTGATATACTCCCACCGCCTGGTTCAGGAGACGCGTACTCAGGATACCATCCCGACGGCCGCGTCAACGGTTTCTCTATGATGCACGAATCAGGGATTGGTGGTTCGCCAAAGTATGGGGTTGTCTCGCAATACCCAGTTATTGGTGCTCTGGACAATCCCCTCGCCGATCACGGCGTTTCTCGAGCAGCACCGGACGAAGCAGCTCTCGGCTGGTACAAGGCCTCGTTAGAGGGCGGGATCACTGTCGAGTTGGCGGCTAGCCACCACGCCGGGATCATCAAACACACCTTTCACGGGGCAACTACAAATACTTCAGTGGCAGGGAACCATGTTATTGTGGACGTATCGCACCATCTGCAGAGTTTCCGTGGGCAAGGCATTGGGCAAAATTATGTCGAAGGGAGCATTAAGGCAAACACCAACGGGTACGAAGGTTATGGTGTTTACAACGGTGGTTGGAATTTAGGTAAGTTAGCTCTTGTGTAAGAAGGGGTGGCCTTGTCTTTGTTGGTAAAACCTTAGGATCAGTAAAGTTAACTCGGAGGTGAAAAACAAAAACTAGCTGAGAACTGGAAGATCTACTTTTGTGGAAAATTCAGAACAGACCCAGTGCAAGTGCGTACCTTTTCAGGAACAGATAAAGTGCTGGAATCGTACGGAGGGGCCTCTGAGGTCACGGGGGCAAAGAGGGTTGGCGTAGTCTTCTCATTTAGCGCATCCCGGAACACAACCGATCCACTTGTTGTAGAGTCAGATATCGGAATATCATTCATGTCGGCGGAAAAAGCATGTAAATTCATTCAGTCCGAAATTCCTGCAAAGCGGCCTTTCGAAGCCCTTGTCAACGCTACAAAGCAAGTATGGGAGGAGGAAGTGTTGTCGACTGTTTCTACCGCTGAGGTAACCTTCGAATCTATGGTGAGAAAGTGCCAAAAGGCTAATAATACTATCTTTAGACCGATGATGCAAAGCTCAAACTCCTATATTCGGCGATTTATGGCATGTACATCATTCCATCAAATAGAACAGGAGAGAATCCAAAATGGGAATCTTCAGAACCTTACGTGAGCCACTTGTAGCCCTCTAAGCTGCATTATCTAAAGCTGATTTGAAAAAAACAGTATGACGACACATTTACCTTCTGGGATCTGTTTCGTTGTCACACCCCATTGATGCACATCATCCAACCAGAGCGGTACGAAGAGTACATCCGCTCCACGATTGATATCTGGCGACACGACGGGTACATGCCCGACGGGCGGTCCTCAAACTTCAATGGTCGAGTCCAAGGAGGTAGCAATGCAGATAACGTTCTCGCAGACGCTTATGTTAAAGGCGTTCGCGGAAGGATCAATTGGGAAGATGGCTTCCAAGCGATGGTCAAGGATGCCGAGGTAACCCCGGCAAATAACAACGATCGCATTGCGCCCGACTCATCGACCAAGGAGGGTCGAGGGGCTTTACCGGACTGGTTGGAGCGAGGATACATCACGACAAAGTACTCTAGAAGCGTATCTCGGGCATCCGAGTATGCGCTGAATGACTTTGCGCTATCGCAGGTTGCCAAGGGCTTGGGAAAGACTACCGAGTATGATAAGTACCTGAACAGGTCCAGGTAGAGTGCCTTTATACCACCGAAAATATTGCACCTCCTATACTGACGTGCGTTTCAGGAATTGGCGCAACCAATGGGATAACAGCTCTACCGCTTTCGGCGGGCAATTCGCGGGGTTCTTGTCACCAAGAGACATTAATGGCAATTTCCCAATACCGCCTCAAGACCCATTGAGCTGCGGTGGCTGTTACTGGAAGGATGCTTACTACCAAGCTCTCCCATTTGAGTACTCTTTTGGCGCACATCACGACATGAAAACGCTCATAAGCTACATGGGCGGCGAAGAGAAGTTTGTCGCACGATTGGAGAAGATGTTTGAGCCCGGCCAAAACCCGACTGGTTCCCCGAAGTTTGGAAGAACTATATTTAACCCTGGGAACGAGCCAAGTATGTTCGCCGCGATTGCCATGATATTTCCACCTCGGGACAAATACTAACACCAAGCCCTTTAGGCTTTGCAACGCCGTATCTATTCAATTACGCCGGGCGACAAGACTTGACAGTTGAGAAGTCGAGATATATCGCCAAGATGTACTACAACACTGGCCCTCAGGGTCTTCCAGGGAATAGTGATGCGTAAGTCCAATCCACCTAGGCTGAGCTGAGACTTATACTAACCCTCCCCAGTGGAGCGATGCAATCTTGGCTCATTTGGAACATGCTTGGCCTGTATCCTATGACCGGAACAACAATCTTCCTCATTGCCTCACCCTGGTTCTCAGACCTAACCCTCACCCTCGGAAGCCCTTCTAAGACCGTGAAAATCACTTCAACTGGCGGCAACGAAACCGACTTCTTCGTCCAATCCGTCAAACTGAATGGGAACAGGTGGGACAAGAATTGGCTCAGCTGGGGCGACCTATTTGAGAAAGGCGGAACGCTAGAATTCGTCCTTGGGGCGGAAAGAACAGCGTGGGATACGGGTGAGAGACCGCCTAGCTTTGCTACGTAAATCTCTTCCTTTTATCACCCTTATTTGTATATCGTTTTATTCTTCCCCCCCGTCACCTGTGTATACAATACCAGCGATTCGCTTGCGGGGTTTTTGGATTTAGACCTTTTTTGGACACTTCATAAGAACAGGTGTTTGTTTACGTTTAGCATTAGGTGTTTCCCGTGACTATTGGAGTTCAAGGCTTGCATGCCTATATCTTGTTGTAATTGTACTATAGAATATCCTGATTTTCTTCTTTTTTTCTCTTGTTAAATCCAGTGAATTTATTTAGGTACTGTACAAGGCCCAGGCTCAACCATTGCACAGAACGTGCGGAAGAGCGGAATAACTATTCTTCGGGATCCTCCCAGCGAGCGGGGTTAAAGTCGTGTCTCGAAGACTAGCATATGTGCCCTCCCGCATGATGTCCTATGACGTGGTATGAGAGCCTAACGGTATACTGTCCCGTACCAGTACCGGTAGTCTTCTCGGAAGCCACAGCCGAAGCCCAAATCCAAGCCTGCCCAAGTATTCCACCGGGCTAGGCATTCCTCGCACTCGCCGCAGGATGATTGGGTATATTGCCACCATCTTTCCAGGACGCTGGGTATGATTAGGGTTTTTGCGCAATAAAAGGGGTGAGGGGGCGCAAAGGGCTAGGCAGGGGCCCTATATCTAAGACCCAAGGTCTTTACGCTTTGCTTGCAGATCCCTTCGTCTGCACTGTACCGAATTTCACTTACTCGTAATGTTCTGACGTTTGTGAACACAACTGCTATTGCATACCGTAAAAACTGGAATAATTGGCCCTCACGCTAGTATGTTGATATAAGGTTGGGCGCACGGAAAGTCCCTATTTTAAAGGAAATTGGTGTTTCAACACTGAAAACTAGGGTTCACTTCTCCGAGTCTGAACGCTAGCTCTTGATATGACTGCGGTGATTGGAGTAGCGAAGTAGAAAGAGGAAAAATTTAAACAAATGTATGAACCTTGGCGAGAGATACCTTAAGTCAACATACTAGCGTGAGGGCCAATTATTCCAGTTTTTACGGTACCGCCAAAATTCAGCTTTTCCCCCCCTGATCTTGGCATCATGCAGTAGTGGTCGTGTTCACAAATATCAGGACATTACGAGTACACAGTGCTTTTGGTGCAGTCATGGACAAGGCTATCATCTTGATTAGTTCGAATATTGCCCGTTAAAGGAATATGCTCACTTGGGGAAAGCTGACCTAGCCAATCAATGAACTTGACCTTCCGCTAGCTGGAGATGAGCCACAGTTTATACATTTTGGAGTTATGAGGAGATGGAACAAAGCCAGTGCCTAAAAACAGGTTAAGGGATCTGGTTGTTTTCAGCTACTCCCACCGCCCTAGGCAGTAGCAGGGAGTTCTAACAATGAAGTGCTGATCATCGTGAGACCCTCCTCGCTTGCTGACTCCCTCCGCACTGTAATCTCTGATATTGATTGTATTAAATTTTTATCAATATTATACTGTACATTGCGTGATATCTGATGATCCACAGCATAATATGTAAAAAAAACAATACCCATCATACACCCTTCAGTATAAAGTATCGGGCCTAGTTTTCAAGATGGCAAGGATCTTTCGTTTGCCCTCCTGGCGGCTCCTTGTTACAACCCGAGCACTTCCTCAGATTTCCTTGGCTCTGGAGGGTTAGTGGGGGTTGGGGTTATTTCCAGAGCTGTGAGCTCTGCAGATATACAGATGTATATCCTAGTTTGTTTATCCTTAGCTAGTATTTTCATTGATCGTCTAGTTTATGATTTGCTAGACTCGGGCCTTCAATCACCTAGGGTGGCTTCGCCCCCACTTCTTCCTAGGGCCGTTTCTTTAAATTGGACATACCGTACAAAGAAAGAGCTTCCTATCGTAGCTCCTCTCTCAAGCGAGAATTAGGGTCCGGGGAGTATGTTGATATTAAGGATGATATTTCATGATGCAACACTGGAGTGACCGTACCTTACAAGAAACTAGTCGGAAACCTCTATCTGGGTAAGTAATGGAAGGCGCGAATAGTCCGAAGGTCGTGTGAATAGGGAGAACTAGATAGCTGATCCGAAGGGGGCAATGGATTTTTGGGTATCGCAATACTAGACACGGTTCTGTTTATATCAAGCTTGGCGCAGCGAACCTAGACTAATATTATTTTAGAGCTTAATTTTGTTTCTTACGAGGGTACTACTACCAGTAGCCAGCATTTGGGCTTTTTTATAGCGTGGAGTCCCGTTTCCTAACCTAGGGCTTTGCCTTAAAGCAGTGACTTGAGGCTTCCTGAGAACACTGTCTTGAGGATTGTGATACCGGGGGTAAGGGCTTGCGAAGAACCAAGATTAAGTAGGCAAGTGGTTTCTTGATGATTTGGCGTGCTTCTGAAAAGTGGATCACCGAGGCTCCGGGGGCGGGCATACCTCTCAGGATGTCTCTAATTTGAATAAGGGGATGAAAACTAGAAGAGCCTTACTAATGGTAGGAATTGAGGCAGGATCTGTAGAATGACCCCCAATTGGAAGCTAGAGTATTAAGTTTAATAATAACTAAGAAAGAATGGAAGGGTATTTCCCAACTTTTAGCAAGGCACTGGCGTCTTGAGGGCCCCTATCCTTTGGAATGAGGGTACCCATAGCTGTATGCTAATTCTCTTAGCTTTCCGACATCACGACATCGTCGAATGTGGATAGCTGTAGTTGAACGTCCGTAACCTCCTATATATGGGTTGACATTCCAACAATTGTTTGGATATCGGGCTTAGCCATCATATCATGGAGCAAGCAGCCAACTCAAGTATAGGAACGAAGTTGGAAGATTAAGAACTTTATTGAGACTCAAATAGGAGCAGTATCATGTACTCTCTTTCTATCCCACCTGCTGGATTTTTTACCTGACAATGGTGCTAGGCCTATCCCCTCTGTCATATATGTAGGCCGTATTCCGTTTGGTTTGAGCCACAGGGAAAGAAGAAATCGGCCTATCTAAGTTGATAGGTGAATATCGTACCTGGCCAGCATGGAACACATTGAGACATAATCGCTACTAGTTCTACCTGGTCTCCTTGATATACAGAAAGGCGGCTACTGGGACTTGGTATTTTATTTGTGATAACGATCTACTCGTACATAGTATTCCTACCGTAGTCAGCCAGTGAGCCCTTATTCTTGCAGAACATCTGAGATGGATGCCGCTCATGGCGAGCTACCCAAGGAACCCCATCTCCTACCTGCGCCACAGTATTTTTTATCTTTTTTTATCTTTTTTCATCTCTTTTTATTGATTTTCGAGCAGCCTTCGCCGACTAGGATAGCCGAAATGTTCACTTGGCCGGTGGTTTAGGTGGCCAAGGGGATACGATCTTAGCTGCCGGTAAGTAAACCTCGCCTTCACCGGGATGGAGTACGGTATGTATGTACGAAAAGCCCGACGAGGCTTCCCTCGGCTAACTACAGCCAGGCCAAGGAGCACTTCTAAGCTCGGGCGTTTGGACCCGCGCGGAGTGAAAGACGGTGTCGTCCCAGTGGTAGCAAGTTACGCCCTAGGATGACTAAAAATACTCAAAGGGAGGCGAAGCCTCGAGAAACGGAGATATTCTCACGCACAAGTACGAACGAATACATGCTGTTGCAGCGAAAGTGGCACATATCTAGGTTCGAAGCAGGAAAAGAGAGCCCCCTCGTCAGCCCTGTATCGAAATGGAGGTCGTAGCTTTCCGAGGACGCATAGTATCTCCACCACTTCCTCGCTATCCTTTCCAATGGCCTGTGAGGGCGGTGTTCGGCCGCAGTTTACGTAGCGCGAGGATTGATATTTTCCCGTACTAATGTCGTCTTCGTAACTTTCCCATTCCTACACGCGGCAACTGCAAAAGTAGTCTTCTATAACCCTTACACAGAATGTTGAAGTCCGTCTCCCTTCCCCAATAGTAATTTCACCACTCCCTCATACCGGTACCCGTTCTCGACCGCAAGTGGTGTTCGGCCACGCTTCACTTGACTGTTCGGATCGGCGTATCTCTTGCACGGCACTGGGGCCGCTACCCAAAGAATGAGCCTCGCCCAATAAATAGGCCCACCCCTCCCTCACACAAATCCGCGGTACCGGTAGCCCGCGAAGGCGACGTTGGATAACACCTCGTGCCCTGCCTGTTAGGCTCAAAGTGACTCCGCCCAAACAGCAACTTCCAATACTTCTTTGTGGTCACACTTCACAGTTCGTGTCGTACAGATGCTATCTCTTGATTAGCGTCCCATCTTTCGATCTCCGTTAGAATGGTTGCAAACTCAGCGGTGCCGAGGAAGGGTACCGTATGCGGCGGTGCGGTAAAGTGATATCACTGGCAGGAGCCGCTCGTCAGCTCCCGTTAGAACCAGATTCAGCAGATACCGTATGTGATTACCCTACCGATCCATAAGGGATTTCGTATAACCGAGAGCTCCTTATTCGCGTAGACTCCCTAAAGGTAGAAGATAAGAAAAGGCGTGGGCTATCTCAAAGGTCAAGAAGAGAATCGGCCAAAAGGTGGTTGGTGCACTGGAAGTTGAGATGAGCCAAGCAGGTTTCCACGATTGACGAAAAATCACACATCGCGAGCGATCGCCAGTGACTTTGTGGTAGTCATATGATCGAAGACCAGGTGACCGACAAACCTTCGCCATTGAGCCTACTGTACCACTATCACTATGATTACTCCCATAAAAAAATAGGCAGAAACTCAGATCCTCCTAGCCGCAAGCAAACCCACGAGATTCCCGCGCTCACCGCTTTTGCCTCGTGCACTCTCTTTTCAAATCATACACTCCCATCCTATGAATACTCGTACTTTAGGGCTCATATCATGACTACCCCTCATCCATCCATCACATGCGCTTTTCAAACTAGCGCCGACTATGATACTCGGATACCAGGGCTAGTCCGCGAACACAGGGCTGACAAAGCTAACGACGATATTAGGAATAGCGCACGCACTAAGGGGTGTGTGTTGAAAACCAGAAGAATTCCTCGAACGCTTTCTGCTTTACTATTGGTTGAACTATCTATTCAAGGTTTCTATTGGATATTTGCCACTTTAGCTCATGCTCAGAATAAATCCTGGTGTTCGCGGACTAACCCTGACACCCGAGTACCTCGATGTGCCAAATCCCGTTCCACCCAGGGTGCTTAACAACTAACCCCCGTATCAACTATTCCGTCTCCAAAAGTCACACTCCCCTTCTCACTCGAGGAACTCCAGGACTAGCCCTAATGATAGTAGAAAACATCCTACCTACCATCTTCCAAACTTCCTACCCACTAAGCCCATACACCCACCCATAACTCTCCATAACTACGTCTCCACCCCTGACGAGAAAATCCGCACCTGCACGATCCGTGAATGGTCCCACGTGCTCTTGGACTCCCCGCAACGGCGGGTATGCTAGCACCGAGCCCGTTGTAGAAGCTGACTAAGGAAAACACGTACCAGCAGCCCATCTTTGCGAAATGAAAGCACGCTCTCTTGGTAGGATTTAGAGAGCTCAGCTCAAATATCAGATGTTTGGTTTGGATTTGGAGCGCATGGTGGGAGTTCGAATTTCTAGATCTTTGCCTAGAAGTGGTAGGATAGGAAGCGTTTTTGGACTAGTGGCCGCAGATCACGTTGGGTCTATAGCGTTTGTGGTCCCACGGCGAGGTCCCATCGGACGAGTAGGAGTGGGCGACGAGGCCGGAACCCGTCCATGTTCCCGGGGGCGAGGGCTTGCTAGTCGAAAGACCGATCCCGGAGTCTTAAGTGCCAAAAGTGGAGATGGAGTAGTAGCGGCGGTACGTATAGTACTCCCAATCTTGACCGTGTCTGGAGCCCAAGTGTCACTCCGGCCTTCGAGTCCGACGATGCTCTGGCGAAGCGTCCAGTCGCTGAAGTCGCCGAAAACCTTTCCGCCCACTACATTAGCATCATTTAAAGATATCGGGGGTCGGAGAGAAAGACAAAGGGTACCTCTGATTGGGTGGGCCACTGGTCCGGAGAGAATAGAGAACATGCCGCCAGTAAGGCAGCTGCGAGTAACAATGTGCCTACCGGTAGTAGGGGTACGGACATATTTGGACGGGGCATGTTCTAGCGCAAGGCCCTAAGCTGGAGGTGACTATCCTGTTCACTAAAGGGGAGGAACAGTCTTTATATCATATGCCCGATGGCCCAGTCCCCCACTAGGGCACTCCGCAACCGCGCCAACCCCGAAGCCCGGCTTTCGCAGTGTTCATCCGCCCAGCCACGGGAAGAGACGTAATGGCCTTGCGTAGATTCATTAGGATGCATTTTGCTGCAGGTATCCTACAGGCTTACTGTCTGCAATACCCTAACTGCAGTCCCAGGGAAACCCTAGAGACGCGTTGACAGCGGAATGGCGGCTAAATAGGGCTCGTGCCGAAGAGTCTCCGGAAAATTTCCAACTTCGGCGCAACGTGGGGAGGCTTCGGCCGTAGATCTATTCTTGGTGTCGTAGAGGATTCTCGTGTGCTGGTAGTCTCGCCTCTAAATCCGGAAATTTCGTGTATTGCTGGCAGTGCCTCGGGAATATGGAGACACATTCCCTAGCCTTGGAAGCCGCTACACGGATAAAGCACCTCGCGTAAGTAACTCGTCGGCGGGGGAAAGCCACGTGCTGGTGATATGGAGAAATGTGGGATATAATACCCGGAGGCGTGCTACGGCAGTATGCTCAGTTCCATGTCAACTGGATAAACCTCTCGCCACATGTCAACCTCACAAGCGAGTACTGTGCAACGTCGGTTTGAATACCAGTTGACTAATACACCGTCCACTTGGATTGCTCTACTCATACACTGAACCCCATGAAACCCAGTAGTAATGCGGTATAGTACCGACTGCATTAAAAAAATGAAGTTGAAAAAGTCACAAACCCTATGCAAACCCGACAAGAGCGTGGAAAAGAAAATGAATGGACCCAATACTCGCCAAATCAGAATGAATGATAAAAACGCCATGCAATGAGAATAGCCCGAAATGATATGACCCTCCCAAACCAGAACCGAAACCAAGGACCGAAATCAAAGTAAACCCCGAATGAAATCACATACCCAATTCATCGCCCTCCATGGTACCCACGAAAGCCCTTTTTACAAAAGCGTGCCAGATGCGATCCTTGAACTTGTAATGATGATGCTTCCTGTTCTTGCGCCTCCCCTTCCTCCTGTTTTCCTCGACATCACCACCCTCTTTAACATCTACTTCCTCACCATCTTCAACCTCTAGATCTCCCCACTCCTCAGCAGAATCATCTATATCCTTCGTCTTGTCCCTGTCATCCTGCCTCTTCTTCTTGTTTCCTCGGAGAGTGGCGTCAACTATTTCCCTCGCAAGTTTCAAATAACTCTTGACGGTCATGTCCTTAAGTTTATAGATCTTATCAGTCCTCGTGTCATACTCTAGCTCATATCTAAACGTTCTATCTTCGGTGGAATCTCGCAATTCGAGGTGTTGGTTGTCCGCCTTCTTCTTGCCTCCGTTGATCCTCGTAAGATTGGCATAATATTGGGTGATGCCAAGAAAGGTGAATGGCTGCATGGAATAGGCTGGACCGGGAGGTGCGGTCTTGGAAGGTGGATCGGGGGTAGATGGGTCCTTCTTTCTCCGCAAAGTTTGAAGATCGTCGCTGGGTTTAGTATTAGATCCTCCAACTACCACATTGACATCGTCAAGTCCGGTAATGTTGTATTCGATGACTCTCAAGGTTGGGAAGTAGTTCGGTACAACGCTTGGTCCAACAATCGAGAGGACGTATCGCTCACCCCACCTGCCCCCAATCTTCTGAGAGTAATCGGCGTTCTGGTTCTCGTCAAAGGAATCGTCATCGTCATTGCTTTTGCCAACAGCTCCAATAGGAGTGGGAAGGTAAGAAAACGCCTCCCTCAACGAATTGAGGTATGACTCTGCGTTCTGGATGTTGTAAACCGGGTTCTCCTCATCGAATTCCGAGGGGTCCATCTCGTAAGCAACCATCTCTTCAACAGAGCGGCCGGGCCACTTCTGCTTGGGCTTCTTCTTGCGCTTGCTATCGTCATGGGGTGGTTTGAGCTCGTCACTATCGTGCACCATAAAATGGTCCAGATTCATATGACTGGGATAGTGTTAGTGATGGGCTTTGACGGAAGATTGGAAGACTGGGAAGATCATACCCATAGATAGATCCCACAATAACATCACGGTATTGTTTAGACCACAAAACATACTTCTTCCAGCACCTGCAGGATTGTTTAGTAAGGGAATCGTATAGGAATCAGGGTGCTTACGTTTCGTCCCAGCTTTGCTTTGTACTTGTCCAGGCTGGGGGAACATGGCCAATCAAAATGGCTTTCATCCCGATATCTCTCATCAATTGTAACTGGATCTTCAACCACTCCATTTGTTCATAACCCGGCTCGCCTTTGAGATCGCAGCCATCGACAGCGGCGTTAGAACCGAAGAAGTAGCTAAGGCTGTCGTTAGGAATCAAAGTCCAAAACTGAGAGAGAGATAGGGTAAACAAACATAGTGTTGAGCGAAACAACTGAAAGGCCGCCTTTGCTAGCCAAACCCATCTTGCCGTTGGTCCCTGGCACGACTTGAGTCCAAAAATAGGCGCCTTTGTCAAACACGTGATGTCTGGAGTACAAATGTTAGTTAAATGGCTGAATAACAAGAAATGATTAGTAATCAGAGTGTCAAGTCATACTGGTCTTGTGGAATGAAATTCCTCCAGATATCCGAGAATTCGCGCGTGATTTTATTGGGGCCCTCCGTCATGATATTGTGAGGAAAGATATCGTTATTTCCAAGAGTCGGAACACTAAACACCAATTTTAGAAACCACAAGAGTCGTAGAAGATGCCACCCGGAGCAAGTTTTGTTCTAGAGATGGTATGATTAAAGCTTACATTGGGACAACCAAGTCATTTGTCGGGTCATCGTCACCAAGATTATCCGGCTTCCCAAAAACATCCATCATTCCGGCGGTAATACGCCGGTTCAACGTGAAGATTTGACTATCACTCCGTGGGATATTAACGTCATTGTCGTGTCTCGCCGAGTCGCCAGTCCAGATGACAAAATCAATCTCCTATATTTCGTTTCTGTTAGCCTTTCGCCCCCCTACCCAAATGCCAGGATTTCGCAAGGCGGAGAAACCGACATCTCTGAGATTCTCCTTAATCCAGGCGAAAGTCTCGTTGACCAAACTGAATGGAGTATCGCAGCCCGCGGACTCGGCACCAAGAACACCAGCTTCGCCTTTACCACGGTGGCAACGCTCACTAGGATCAGAGCCCGTGAGATAGAATGGGTCAGGATGAATGTCTGCAAAATGTTAATCCTGAATCATCCAATATTATCACTCGCTAAATACGGTAAGACAACTTACCAGTAATGTGCAAAAATCGCCCCTTCAGCTTTCTAGCTCCGAGCTGCGATTCTGGCGCATCGCGCACCGAAACAACTTCGCCCGGACCAAGGAGAATCTGGTTCTGAAGCGGAGTTGCCTCGACACAGGTAACGGCTAGAAAGCCCAGGACAAAGGCGGTGGAAAGCCGCATTGTGAATTTAGAGGACCTGGCAGTTTAGGTTTAACTGAATTTGTCGTCGCTCTTGGCTGGATGATGGGAGATATAGAGAGAGAGGAGAGGGCGAGAGGTGGTCAAAATAATAGTGCCATCAGACAAACAAGTTGGAAATGATAACGGATGGTCAACGTCAACCGGTCAAGGGTTAATAGGAATCAGTATTATAGCAGTGTATCGGCCAAAGGAGGGCCCGGTGGGAGGATAAAGAGGATTAAAAAGTAGGAGTGGTCTCCCACTTACGACAATGGAGGGGGGGGAGGGGACAGAATTCAGGGGAGTGGGGGGGAAGAACATTTCAGGGAAAGGGTGGGTGCCGTATGCCCTTGGAACGGGAGTGCTGATCTAGGACGAGGCAGTGTAGTGCGGGGAGGCGGAAGACGAGTGGGACGAAGGGGGGGGGGAGGGAGGGAAAGAAGGGATGGATGGGGCGGATGAGAAAGGAGTGTGGAGGGGGTGATATCGTCAGAGATACCGAGTTAGCCAGTCATAGTGAACAATGAACAAACGTGTGCACTGGGCCCTGGTTGGATATTTGGCCCTTGGAGGAGAATTGCATGGCTGGAGCCGTGAGCAAATGTGGTGAATGATGATGGTAAGTTAGCGCAACTGTCGTTGTCGGTCCTCTGGCAGTCAGGGCGTTGAAGGCCTCCCACCCCACCAATCCCCTATCATGGCATGGAGGCAACCGCTACACACAGTTCACTGTGCGTTTTAGGTCATCGCCTGTTGTGTAGCGAATGACGCAGCGCGGAAATTTGGTTGCGCGCTATTTTGTGAACTTTAGCTCACTGGTCAGCGTCATGAGAACGAAGGGCATTCGGAAATAAGCCTCAATGTTTACGAAAGCTCTGTGAAATCCCGCTCCACATTTGATAGTGCCTTAGCTAACTGTGAGTTGGAGCTTGGTCATCGAGCTGATACAGCTGTCAGTAGCCATTCCCCCTATACTGGTACAGTGCCAGGCATGAGATGTCATAGAGCACACGTACAGTATCGTGCCCAGGCCGCGGTGGCCGGCCACCGGGGGATATGCTCGAAAATGCTCGGAAGAGCACACAGTAAGGAAGATGGAACCAACGGCCGCTATAATCACCAAAAGCAACCCGTTATGCCTCCTCCTCCACCTTCAACCATCCAACTACCGGTATCCCCCCCCCCGAAGTAAAATTAAGGCGGCATAGGGTGCGATACTGCACTTCCCTGTGCTCCTTGTTTCGCCTCGGTCCCCTGGCGTTGACCCCCATCCTCACGGCAGGAAATGTGGTTGGGTGGTCGCGTGCGGCTGCGTGCAAGAAGCTGCACCTGCCTGCTGCCCTGCATGCCGCATGTCCTCTGAGGTTGGACTCCCCCAAATTGAACTATTTTCAAAATTCAGGTCGGGTCCCACAAATGTTTTGCGATCGGTAACCATCTAAAGGATCTGGAATATTTCTGATTCGATATATTGCTCACTTCAGCTCACACCACACCCCATAATATTATATCCCTTAAATACTCCGGCGCCTCTTTCTTTCCTTGCGCGAGCGATAAAGCCAGCAAGGAAATCAGGGTGGTTAAAGGGCACCGTTTGATAGACCAAGCATTTATCTGTGATCTGTGCCGAAATCTCTGATTCCTCCCTTATCAGTTCGGGCTGAGCTCGAGAAATGTCGGAGGCATGTGTGCGCTGTGTTTGTTTCCACCAGCAACCGAGTGATTTTGATCATTCTGCGAAGCATGCCTTCTCATAATTATCTCCAAAACTGGCAGAGAGCTGGCGTGGCCTCAACTCTGACTGCCGGGAGTTTTGTGTCAAGTCGGTCACTATGGAGATGAGGCTAACTTTCTGCCGATTTCACCCCACGGAGATTCTTCAGTTTTGGGGTGAATAAAGTTTAAAGAAGAGAAAAGAGAAGAAAAAAAACTCTCAAAGAAATGGCTCGCCAGCAGCACGCTGTAACTTTCCACTATCGTAGCTCGGTGCTAACGATATGCGGGTCTCCCGTCAATACTGTTGCCATCCATCAACCTGAGCCTTTTCATGGTGAACGCCTTTAAAGTTCATACCTCAGCCGTGCTGATATGATACTGTACCTCGGAACACCATGAGGAATTTCACAACAAGGGCAGCACGGCATGCCCACGAACCGAGGAAAAGCTAATCTTCAGGCAAAGGCTGACAACCTCCCACTTGGGGAAAATCAATCCGAATCATCGAAAGGAAACAGCGATCCGAAGCCAACACCGCCGCGCAGGTGGGAATAGCAACGGAAGCCCACATCATAGTTGTTTATTCAGTACTATTTTTACGGTATTATTAGCATATTTAGTTTCCTTATCCAAGCGCGTTATCGTCACAGGTAGCCGTGCTATGCCCTGATGAGTACCGGTATTGAGATACCTGTGGGGCTCATTGGTGTGGTATTGCCTGGTGTGAGATGAATTCATGCCAGGCTCTGCCTCCGCTCACACAGGATTGCATAAGTGCGGTGTCGGACTGAATGTATTTTGCACGCTCAACCCCACAAATCCAGAGCCCAACCCATGCCCCGAAACGGCAGCCATCCCACAAAACCCCACCTCCTCCACCCGTTTCCAACATGCTATCCACTATGCCTGAAAGCAAGGAACTCGAAATTCCCATCCACTGCCGCTAATCCACTGCGTTCGCCAGCTATCGTCATAATGGAAGGAAGTCAATCGGCAATTGTTTATTTTATTATCATCAATTATTTACCCAATTTGATTTCATGTTCCGGCGGTTTATTGACCTATCTCCTGTTACCTCTAAATCTCACCGCCTGTTTTCCCGGCCTGTCGTCGTTGTCGGGGATGCCAAGCAGCAAAACGGTCCTGAACGTTTAATGAAAAAGCAATGATTTGTGGCCCGAAAAGCAACGAGCTGCATTCTTCTTCCTCAGCTCGCCTGGTACGTTCGCCTTACTATTTTCCTCCTCGTGAGTTCGGGGCATGGTACCGTAGTGGTATCTTTTTCCTGCGACTTGATATCTGACAGGTAACTAGTCACTTCGCTCTCTCCATACGGCTCCTTGCAAAGTACCCATTTAGCACATTATTTTAACCCCAGGCCACAGAGCTACATACTGCTGGCATACAAGCACAGCACACGCGGTACAAGTACATGCTACGATACGACTACAAAGGGATGATTTTGCTTTTAGTGAAGCATCAATGGCGCTCCTACCGTGCTAGAATACCAGTACGAGTACAAACCCAGCACCGTCACATTCTAGGGGTACAGCAGCAGTTCGGGTTACCGTGCCCCCCATTTGAGGCCTTTATTTTCCTACCCGCCACACAGACGAAGCCAAGAACAACCGAACAAATGAAGCAAGCCTTGCGCAGAAAATACACCAAAATCCCTTCCAGATGGAGGAGATACCCGAATTGCGTGCAGCAAAAGCAAATCCTCATGTACCCCAGGTAAATCCACCACCACCTCACCTCGTCCTTGGCTTTCGGTTTGGACTACAGGTACATCAAGCATTACGTATATTATTGACCGACAAAGTTTCTCCAACAATACCGGTACGAGTAGTGGTATCACGATACTTCAATTACTTTTTCCTCCGCCATCTCCTCCTCCCAGGATACCGCATTCCTCCTGCGGCGACGCCCCTGTGTTCCTCCTCCTCCACTCAACTATTGTCTCGGGAGATTCTTCCAACGATTGATGTATTGAATTGATAATCTCCCAGTGTACTCGAGTATACGATACGCTGCTACTTCACACCAAGAACCGCGAGTGCAGTACCTGTCCGAGGCCCTTCCCTGCATAAAGCCATAAATTCCTTCCGCAACTGGACGTCTGCCCTAAGCAGATCTGTGCACTACTGTATTCATACAAGTAGACTGCCACACTCTGCATATCACACAAATATAGTACGAATAGCAACGACCGGCAAGAATGAGGCTTTCTGCATCTCGGCTACTTCGCTAAAACTAAATATATAGTTGAAACCCAAACATCCCTCTGTAATGGGTCGGAAACCGGTCACGGCGCCAAACAAGAGCACAGTCTTCCAGTCGGGAACAGAATTTTGCGCAACACATGGCGGAACCTTTTTTTTTTTTTTTAGCCAACTACCCCACGGTGAACGGAAGGAAGAGTGCGTGAGAAACAAGAGGCGACAAGGAACTAACAAACCAGACCAGCCATCTAGTTCTAAATGGAATTCACATAAGCAAGCAATTGCTTTGTCCCGCGCCGTGCTGCTCTGTGAATGAAGCGAGAACAAGCAGCAGCAGAAACGAGCCATTTTTGCTACCATGTGATTTGCTGTGTCTGGCGGTTGCTATGTCCGCATTTAAGCTCCCTCCACTCGCAGCGGAATGAAGAGTTTGGTTGGCCATTGACGTCACTAGCATTGTGTGTGGAAGGTCTACCCTTTTCCATGCAGGGTTTCCCCGCCCTGCGTGGTGTAACTACCCGGGCAGTTGGTTCTGAGTGATGATTCGGAGGACGGGATGGAATGGAATGAATGGGGGAGTGAGAGAGGGTGATTCAATGAGCCCCGGATATGCTATCGGTATACTCGAGTAAAGGAATCGTCTGGGGAGGTTATGATTGGTATTCGTGTAGAGCGCGTAGGGGTGTGTGGAGTAGTCTACAGTAGTGCAGAATTAAAGCGATGATATGGTACTGTGCTTGAGGCGGGTCAAGTTGGACCTTACTTGGAAAGATGGATGCTGTGTACTCGAGTAAGTGTTGGGAAGAGAATTAAGTGACGATGTAGTAGTAGTAAGACTGTGGTGAGTGCTCGAGCGCCGCGGCCCTGTATGGGCTGATCCTCTCGGTATTTTTTACGAAAGCGTCGAAGATATGATGTAGTTCTGCGGGCTCCTTCCAAGACTAGCATTTCACATACTATCATAGTATCATAATAATATTATCATATTTAAAAACGCTTTCTTAACCTAAGTTATGCCCCAAGTTGCCATTCACTATTCCTGAGCGCCTGCGGGAGGATGGAGAATGCTCCCACCAGTGCTCCCAACTCTACCCTCTCGCTCAGCGCTTCACGAAGTCTCTCCTCCTCCTTGGCCATATCCACGAAATCTTTCACAACTACGGGAGAAAAAATAGTTCCGGGACCTCATCTCTCAACGCAAGCTAATTCCGCACCCTCATCTGATGTAGACTGGATAGGTGTAGTTAGGACAACATACGGTAATTGGATTGAGCACCCTCGCCCAACCTTCCACAACCTTATCCACCAATGCGCAGGTACCAACCACCCTGACCACCATACCCCGTCCAATCCCGAATCCGCCCATGGAGCGCAATCATACCGCACCCGGAAACTTCCGGTGGCCCCACCCACGGCGCGACCAGGCACCTGGCACCAAAACAAAAAAGAAAGCGCCACGCACGCAAGGAAATCTGCCGTTTGCATATTGACCACACGTCAGGCTAAAAGACAGCGGTTGGACTGTAGAATCGAAACGCTGGAACTTTGCGAGTTTATTTGCTGTTCCCTTGAGGTGTTTGGTGGCTTTTTTTTTGTCGTTGTGCTGTGGGGATTTCTTTTTGGGCTAGGCAGATAGATAGAGACTGGGGCCGGGGTGAGGTGCGGTTCCGCCGGTTGTGCACAGGCATGGTGGAAGTGCTATTATGTATTGTGTTCTCGGTGAGGAGGTTTTTTTTTTTTTTTTTTGATGGGTGGGCGGGCATTGGCTTGGTTTGGGGTTGATATGAATAGGTCCTATAGAATCCGGGGAAATATTTTTAATTTCTGGGAAGTGTTTGTCGTGATGGTTTTGTGGATCCGATTGTGTAATATGCATACCGTAGGGGCTGTTACTGCATTGATTTCTGTTTTGAATGTTGAGACGGGAGCTTTAGATTTGTGCTGAACATGCATTGCTGCAGTGCCGGCGCTGCCGTACCGGTATTGCTGGCTAATCCTTCTCTCAATCTGATAGGGCGGGTGGGCCCACAACACTCAATGAGTGGTATTCTTGTCCCGCAGCAATACCGGTATGCTCTCGTCTACCCATGCCCACCTGTCACGTCCCGTCAATCAAATGGTTTCCGGTTTGTAGGATCATTGGCGGGCGCAGGTCAGGTGCTTACGGTGATCAAATTTATAGAATTTGACCAGATGGATAGCGGGTCTTCCGTCTTAGTTGCTGAGGCGGCCCCCCTGGGTGAGGCATCCTGCCGACTAGGGAAGTTGAGAACCATCCCGTACGAGTTACTTGGTGGGAAGGATTCCCCTCTCACGAAGTCAATGAGAGTGCACTTAACCATTAGGCCTAACTTTGCGAAAATATTAGCCATCTAGAGAGGAAGGAGAAGCACAAAACCAAGGGAGGACACTGCCGAATCGCACGGTGCACCTCTCGTCTCTCCTCCCTACTGCTCTACCTGAGTATGTTATGAACCACAGCACCAAGTTTTTACTCGGTAACTGGGATACGTAAAAACCTTTTCTTGACCAGGCAACACGCGACATAGTTAATGAAGGGCGTGTAACCAACCCCGTTGCCAGTTGTATTTCTCCACTGCTGGGAGAGAACACCGATGGCGGGTGTCGAATCATATTCTATGATCAAACTGGGATAGTCGTATGGACAACCCCACTTCATCCTATTGCTTCATAAAGCATAACTACCCCCCGGCCCGTAGGTTAGCCTTAGATTGGGAGCGAGTACGCAAGGGATTCTTGTATTCCAGTTCTGCTGCCGTTTTGTGTTTAGGTTGCGAGTGCAGGTTCTGTAGGTGCTGGAGCCTTTGGCAACCAGCAATGCCTTATCATGCTAAAGGATAGGCAACAACGCTTGGTGAATCGAAGATTACAAGGCCTGATTTTAATGACCCTATTACCTCGTACCCAAAGCCAGCAACCTTTGGGGAGGTATGAAGGTGGGGTTTGAAGATAAATATTTCTTTGTGATTATTTTATAGAGACTGCTTGTAGAAACCTAGAGGCCTTTGCGAGAGGGAAAGACGCGTTATGGTAAACTAATGATGGCCGGGTGCGGAGTGCTGGCGCCATTAGGCCGGCGGAGCACGAGTGCGATAAGGTGTCGTGGCGTTGGAAGGACTGGAATGGTAGGAATGCTTGCCAGCCGGGTAAGTCCCGTACTCAGCGGAGCGGATTATCCACCGTGAGGCTGCTGTCAAGGTTCGCGAGAAACTCAACCTTGATTGTCTTGGGCTCCGGCGTCGTACCAATCCTATGGAGGATCTCTGACTTAGCGCCTCCGATGTCGTGGAGAATGGTCCGCATGCACTGGCCAAGTGGTTTCCTGCTTGGGAGTCTGCTCGTACAGCTTTCGAACTCTCGGTGGATCGCTGGTCAACCCGCAGCCACCGATCTGCATGGATCACGAAGCAACCTCCAAGTACGAGTACTAGTACACCCAACCCCTTTCCCTTAGTCACAGCTACCATAAATAACATCCCTTTTATCTCCTTCTTCCTTTCGACAAACCTGCGAGGTCATCACGCCCGCACGCGTCATGGATAACCCGAGCTCTAGAGGTAGTGCTACCGGTATCCAGCTCAAGAACCTACAGCCCGTGCGGCCGAACCCCCCGTCACCCCGGCACGCCGCTTCACCGACGCCCCGCCCAGACTACTACTCAAGGTTTAGCCCGGGGTTTGCTGATGGGTTCGAGGATTTGGACGTGGATAGTGGATACACGAAATATGAAGATGCGCTTCTGGATCGCTCGACGAAGAACTTTATTGTCGATTTCGGAGGGGAGCCAGACGTCGAGCGTGGTGGGGCTTGGTGTGCTCTGGATCTCGACTCATCGAAGCCGGAGACTCTGGACAACTTGAAGAATCTTCTGAAGCAAGCTGTAAGCTTCCGTGCGGGGGAGATTTTTTTCCAAGGGGGGTTGGGCTAACCTGTTGCAGAGACCGAGGGAGATACGCACTAGATGGATGTCGGTCATGTTTTATCACTCTGGTTAGGGTTCGGACTAATTCTGGTTCTTCACTAGCAATATATTCGCTCCGCATACACAGAGAGAGCTCGTCCACACGATTGCTGCTCATTATGGATTCACTTCTCGACATACCAGTGTCCTTACGGCGCCGCCTGCTGAGCATACTCATACTCCTACTTATCAGAAATCTGTGCCTTCGATGAGAGAGAGATTCTTCCACCAACGCCCCTCGGATCCCTCGGATATTGAAGATAGAAGCACAGCAGATAGTTATGCCAACCTGGAGGCAATAGCTAATGCTACTGATCCCTTCCCGGTATCGGGGGCCAAGAGGGGAGGACACATGGAGATTGTGAGTAATGTTTGGCATTGGCATGCTGTTGAATGGGGTGGAAGATGTGGGTCCTTCTTCTAGTATCAGTTAGGCCTCCGCTGATTCTTGCAGTTATGTGCATCGGATTCAACTCGCTGCATCAAATGCCTAAAAGGAAAACCCCAACCGGCGATAAGGATGAGAACGGCAACGATGTTGATTGGTGGCATGAGGAAGAAGATGGTCAAGCAGCCATGGATAAAGGGGAAAATTACCCCGACGGAAAACGACAGTGGGCCTGGTTAGTGCTCTGCGATGATGGTTTGTTTGCGATGTCCCCGCTCGTATACCTTATGCTGATTTTCTAGGGACTGTACTGAGTTTATATGAAGCCCCTGGAAGAGACGTTGGCGACCGAGAGCTGGCGATTATACGGAAAAATCTGGTCACGGTTTTCCGGTCGCTGTCTAGGTCTAACGCTGCTAGGGAAAAAGTAGAGAAATCTGTGCAAATGGGGGGTATGGATGAATTGCCTTTTAGAAGAAATTTCGCTGAGGGCGGTGGAAGTGAAAATGTAAGTACTTAGTGTTCACCGGAGGTTCTATGGGGGTGACTAACTATGGTGGTTAGGTCGAAAGCGGTCCGAGCCTCCTTTTCTACTATTTATTTGACGACTGGTATTCCTCCTTGGAGCTTGTGGTTGGCCGTGGATATCCGTATAGTAACCGCATGCGTGAATTGGTATATTCTCCACCTCTCATACCGTTTCGTCCGTTAATAAGTCATAGCGTCGTGATATGCAAAACAACCCCGAACTCTCCCAAATCTCCCGCCTCCATCGCCTCGCCCGACAGCTAGCTACTCTAAAGCGAATGTACGAGACCAAAAAGATAATAATCGACAATGTCCTGTACCGCCAAGAAAACTCTCGTAAAAGGAACATCCCACAATCAGTCGCCCCAACTACTCCTCCCACCGGGCTCTCGCAGAGTCCCGTTGCTCCAATGGGAGATCCAGACGTCCTCGGTGTTCCGCTAAACCCCCTCGCTATTGCAAAATTCGAACGCCTGAGGGATAGAATAAAGCTCTATGCCCTTGGCGAGATCAACGACTGTCTGCAAGAGAAATCAGAGTTGGTAGATATGACGTTTAATCTCATTGCCCTGCGAGAATCGGAATCAGTAGAGCGACTCAATCGCGTCGCTATCCTACTCACGAAATTCGCGTTTCTGTTTGTCCCGCTCACGCTCATCACTGGGTACTTTTCCATGCAGCTGAAAGATTTGGAGGGCGTTTACACACAACGGGACTTTTGGGGCGCCAGTGGAGTTTTCGTGTTCATTACTATTCTGGTGTTGTATACCATCGGGAAGACCACGGACACCATGGAGGGCACGAGGATGTGGGAAGGGTTCAAGGCTGTTTGGCTGGGGTGTTTTGGGAAGAAGGGGGCACAAAGGGCGAGGAGGAGGAGGGGGAGTCGAGACTCATAGTGTCCTGACGTTTGTGAACACAACTTCTATTGCATACCGCCAAAATTCAGCTTTTTTGCCCTGATCTTGGGATCATGCAATAGTGGTTGTGTTCACAAACGTCAGGACATTACGAGTAGTGGTGGTCACTCCACGTGGTTGGGGATGGGACGATGTACTATGGTGTTTAAGTGGGGGATTGTGCTGTTGGGGTCACTGTTCCCAACCGTCCAGGGGCCCGGCGGGGCCCCGCGGGGGGACTGCCAAGGGCCCTAGGCGGGACCGGACGGTTATCTGCAGTCTGCCCAGGGCGGTCAAAGTGCAGGACGGCAGGCCCTACAGGGTGAGACAGGGTGCTCACGGATAGGAGGTGACGGCCGGGGAGGGCGGGACTGTGTGGGACTGTAGGGACTGAGATTAAAGAGAGGGAAAGTACTCTAAAAGCTCTTGGAGTCCATGGCCTTACACAAGTCTGGATGTATTTTCTCTTCGTAGTTGGCTAGGGCGTCTGGAGGTATTAGGCCGGGGAAGAGAATATACGTTATGATTCACAAAGTTTCTTCTCATTTTCCTTTATCATGTTTCTTCGAGCTTTGTTTTACTTTTACTCTTCCCCAGAAATCCGAGTCAATCAGCCTATCCGAGTATTAAAGCAATCTCTGCAATATAACACCCGTTCGGCATTGGCCAAGCGATATATTATAACAATGCAGTTTTAGTCCTTAAAGTTCAAGTTATAGGATGGCGGTCCCCCACTGTCCGTCCGGTCCTCGCATTCCCGGGCATAGTCCGTCCTAGCACCTTTAAAAAAGACGGGCTATTAGCTGTAGTCCGTCCCGTCCCGAAGACGGACGGACTGGATGACTGGGAAAACTGGTTAGAGTCGAAATGGTGAGGAATGCGAGTGTCAATTGAGCATGGCATGGTATGATATTTAGGAATCTCACTTTCTTTGGGTGATGTTTTGGTAGTGTTATGCATATTGGCGTGTTATTTTGGGTTGGCGTGCGCACAACTGTATGTATATATATATAGTACTGTACCTTGGGAATAGGCGTGTAAGCTCCTGAACCATAAATATTGATACCGCTATACTACCTACGCGGGTGCAAACCCAGAGTACGATATCCACTGACAAGCCCAACCCACCCTTGGGGATCATCGGGATCGTTGAGCGTGAATTGGCTTTTCCTCCTCGGTGTCCACATGTGTGCTCAATCATAACAGCTGGGTTAGATTCGGAGTCTACTGGTAAGCTAGAGCGCGCTATCGTACTGGAAGTTGCAAGATTGTGTTTTGTTTGTATTCACCGAGCCCTGGGTATATCTGCACGGGGGTGGGTTCGTGTCTGTTTGTGGTAAAGAATATAGTATATAAGGTGTAAGGTAGACTAGTGTGCTGTATCAGTCCCTCTTGGACTCTGGAAGAGGTGGAGACACTTGGCTGGGTATTCCATCGCTGCCCTGCACTGGGGCTGGCATGATCCTATTAAAGGATTAGGGATTATTTTAGCCCTGAGTCGGAGATCCTCGGGATTACGGGAGAGAGAGAGTAGTAAAATTGAAGAGTGTTTTTGTTTTCTGCTGATGGCGCAAATTATCTAGTGAAAGGGGGATCCCCAAGCCTGGGAGTGTTACAGTTATAATACGTTTTTTAGGAATGGGAAAGTTGTATAATAGTGGCTTTTTTCCCCAGCCGCCTTGGGGCAGTGAAAGATGGCATGATATTTGTGCGAAGTATGGTGTATATAGAGCAAACGACAACAGAAGGAAATGTATGAAATCCACCACAGTCCCACATCTCTAACAGTATGGATACAAATCGAGTGTTATGGTCAATAGCTAGTTCTAGTCTGTTCTATCCCCAACGTTCCATGTTTCCACTATCGTAGTCAAACTGATATAAGAGTTTTCCAAAGATCGGACAACCCCGGTGAGGGCGTGAAACACAAGGCCCAGCGGTGGTGTCATGCTTGTTATTGGTGGTTTGTGATTTGGTATGTTGTGTGGCTTGAGGTTTTGTCATAAATGATACTAGCTGCTCTGTGTGCCCTTGAACAGTCGGGGTGGGGGGGGGGGGGGGTTAAAAAAAGCCCCCAGTATTATCCTGCACTTAGGTATATTTAGCTTGATCTGCTGACTGAATGTGAGCGTGTGTGCTTAGGTATGCATAACTGACCCTCACTATAAGTGCACCTACGATTGGTGATAGCGTGCTCATGAGGAAGTAACTTAGGGACTAACGTAACTATGAAATATCAGGATAGTTGCACGGCCTTGTTGCAGGTGGTTTCTTCCTTCGTATCATAGCTAGTTGTAATATGGGTATTCTGGCAAGAGCTTAGGAATGAATTTCCTCTGGGTGGATGGTATGTAGCCTGTCTGTGGGGCTTTGTAAGAACATGGTATACCGTGTTCTTAGTATCCAGGCGGTGATTTGACTGTTCCAAGGAGGTGGGACCATAATCTCGGAGTGCTCATAGATTCTCACTCGGGGGTAGATGGCCATCGAGGTCGTTTAGTGAGTATACGGAAGCCAAAACACACCAAAATTGCTGGTTTTCGAGCTATCATAATTCAACCACCGTTGATGAAAACAGCATGAAAAAAATTCAAAAAGTAATTTTCTCTAATGGCACAAAAAAGCATGGCATTTCCCCCTTGAATTCTCCTGTAGTAGTGAGGAGTGGAATGTCCTTGCCCTCAAAGTACCTGCCAAGACCAGAGTTTTTGCGTGAGAAAGATATATTGCAACACACCTTGCCCAGTTCATGTGCCCACAGCTCTCTGCAAGCTTGTGATAAAAAACTGAGATAAATATATGCTATACTTCAGACATGATATATTTTTTCAAAAAATTTACAAAGCTGAGTTCTAAGGTGTCTGTGGAAATACAATGGCTCGAAAACCAGCAATTTTGGTGTGTTTTGACCTCCGTATACTTACTAAACGACCTAGATTGATGGTTGTGGCAGGTGGCGTAATCCGTAGGTCAACACTAAAGGAGAAGCACAAGTGCTGTAACTTCCTGGCTTCCGATGTACTCCTTCGAGCTCCACCTGCGGCGCATATATAACAACATAGGTAGGATGAATAACCTGGGTGTATGACTTGATCCGGGAGAACTGGGTCTTCCCAGGCATTAATGTTCTGCTCCCTTTGGGGACGGCGGCCCCCAAGGGACGTAGGCTTGGAATAAGGACATAGTGTAGGAGGTATTATGCCTGGACCTTTTTCTCCTTGTGGGCCATGAGGTGTCTGACTCTGTCTGACTCTGTCTGGGTTCTTTTTGGTGTGTAGAGTAGGTATAGTGATTTTCTTCCATTGTGAGATGTGATATACTGGATTTTTGGCGCTTAGGATGGTGCTGTAGTTGGATATGTATGATTCGAGAGGTTGCGGGGCTTGGGTTGTGGGTTTTGTATTTGGTCTCCGCTGTGGTTGATTTCGGGGGTTTGGTTCACAAGATATCATTCGGGGTCACTGTCTCCAGAGATATTAAGCATGTGGATAACTACCCACTAGAGCCTTGGGAATACGTGGGCACACTTGTATTGTTATACACTAGGGCGTGTTGGCAGTGTTGGCAGTGTTCGCTGTAGGCCAGGCCGGCCCATAGTCTTTCAAGAGCCCGCGGGCTTTCCCTCTGCCCACCGGGCCAGTAGGATTGTGCACCTTGAGAAGCCTTTCCGCTAGGGTGGAAAGAAAGATATACCAGCAGCGGGATGGGGGTTTGCGTCAAAGAACTGGCTAACTTAGGATGCGCAAGGTGGATGCACAAGGTCCTGAATAAAGGACTGTTTTATTCCCACGATACATCCTAAACTTCATGTGGCTCATGACCAATTGGTTCTGTTGCGGAGGATGATGTAGTGAGATAATAAGAACTTAGGTTGTTTTACGATTGGTTCCCTAGATTTATATGTATTGTAATCTAAGACTCGCTGGAAATGTGCTTACTGAAATGGAACCCTTAATAGGGCTAGTTCCCTATACTTTTCTTATCTATATTTCATATGGAATCTCGGTACTTGTGAATTTAAGTGATATCTCAGAGGAAGTAGTGGAACTATCTATATAAGAGCTGTCTGGGCTGATTCCTGAGGCTGGTGGTGTTATGCCAGATCAACGTTTGTAGAAACATGTTTTTAGTCATTAATTCGTTTGTTCTTTCCCGTAGGCCTTCATAGGCCGAACCGGCCTTTACTGGGTCCTGCCCACAGTGAGCATTGCATGTTAACGTTGCAATTTTTCTCATAAAAGTGTTTTTTTCTTTTCTTTCCTTTTTGGTTTTGCTCTTCAACGTTTCGTGCTGTCTCTCACAAGTTCAACCCTACACTCTGTGCCTTACTTTGTTGCATTAAACATCTCTTTACCTCTGGATCCGCACTAAGGTATATCGTACTAGGGACTGTGAGCTTGCATAATTTCTCATATTATACAGGTGGCGATCCCAGCGGAGTTTTCTTTGGCACCCAATACAGAGAAGATTTATCAGGCACCAGGTCGGTCACCACAGGGCCAGCCAAAGGTTGCTCATATCGAAGGGAATTTAATGAAGACGTTGTAACACTTCACAATAGAGCCAGAATAGCGTTCTTATAACTGGTAATGAATCATACGAAGGATACGCCGGCCCTAGCTCCCCTGGGCAGCTCTGGACCACCTTCCAAAATCTACATTTTATTGCGAAATAGAAGACTGTTAGTATTATCTGATATGGTTGCTGTCTTATGCCCACAATCTAGCTTCACACTTTCTTTCTGGCTTGTTGGGAGGAGGCCCCTATAGTCTGGCCAGATTCTATAAACCCTACAAAAGGCAGAATACAAGCCAGGTAGAAAGGAAAATTTGCATAAGAGACCCAAACAGGCAACAAACAATAATGCTATGCTCACACCTCACTGTTCTGGATCGTGCTGAACCTGGTGCCCCACTGAGCTATGCAAAATCTGTGCCACCTCCCAATCATCACAAAATCAAAACCAACAAGATAAGTATTTATTCCCGCCGTGATATGATGTGAAAATACCTAGCCGGTGCAGTGGTTAATACGTCAAGAGGCGATTAACCCATATCAATTATCAGGAGTCCAGCTTCTCGATTTCCCTTAAACTAACTTATTATTGAATGATTTATCATGTTGGATAGGAGATTTAAGGAATCCTGCCCCACAAGAGCTGGGAGACTGAAGACTCTAGCATTCTCCAATAAGGCTATAGGGTGGATTAGACCCACTGCGAGGTGGTAGAATCTGACTCCAGACCTCACCCCTAAAGATGAGGTCTGCAACAAGCATGGTATGCTATGGTTCCGGCCGTCTATACTGTCAACCAAATCTTTTGCAACGGGGGACGCCTTGGCATTCAGAAAGTGTAGATAAGTTCAATTCTCCACCATAGCATAGTTATTTTTGATATTCC
>Ga0307513_10001738_pt1 | contig 31043 bp, 38 predicted proteins | sample 15_EM_MG_FD_202174 | JGI IMG/M metagenome (GOLD analysis project Ga0307513, IMG submission 202174) | Populus trichocarpa ectomycorrhiza microbial communities from riparian zone in the Pacific Northwest, United States - 15_EM | ecosystem: Host-associated > Plants > Roots > Unclassified | place... | reverse complement strand
CGCCGGTCGGGGTTCCATCGTCGAGATCGCAGTACCAGGCGGGCGACTCGCCCCGCGACTCCAGCCGGAAAGTGTGGGCGCCCGTTGCGGTCACGAGAATGCCGCGGACGCGCGCCACGACATCGACGAAGTCATTGGAGGAGGCGACCACAGCGGCATCCTAGGTGTCCTCTACGAGGAGCGGCCCGGTGCAGCGCGTGACGGGCCGGCCGGTCCCGCTTTGCGGCGCTTGACGATCTGGCGGGTGTCCTGCTGTCCACCAGTACCTCGCATCCGGCCGGTCGCCTATTTCGGACCTCAAACAGCATCGCGCGGAATGGACTGAAGCAGTCCAGTTGGAACTCGTAGCGAGCAGTCAGCTTGTCGAAAGCTCCTCGACAATGTCGAGCAGAGCGTCGCGATTTGGGTCTATGACGTCCCTTAGTCCGGCTAGCGCACAGGTGGAGGGTGGCAGGTCACGCAGCGGGATGGCGACCACATCAGGGTGCTGGAAGTGCTCCGCGAATGGCGCCACCGTCGGGTGCACGAGACGGCCCCGCGCGAGGAGGTAGAGGAGCTCGGCATTGTCGTCAACCGGCGCGTCGACGAAACGGAGAACTCGACCCCGTCCGTCGACGCCATGACGAACTCATGAGCGACCCGGGAGTGCTCGCCGACCTGCTCGAGCGCGGAGCCGACCGCGCCCGCTCCGTCGCGGACCCCGTACTTCGCCGGGCACGCGCGGCGATGGGCATCATCAACTCGTCAGGCACATGAACGCGCTCATCTGCCGAATGGCGGACGTTCTCGTCCGGCCCGTCGATTGGGGGAGTGCCCGGACGTCCATCGCTGCCGCCAGAGCGATGGCCAAGGTGGCGGGTCGGCCCGGGGAATCAGATAGTCCGCTCGCCCCAGGCCAAGCTCCGAAACAAGGTCACTGACGTCAACCGGTTCGTCAAACGCTGGCCCTGCAGCCTCGTCGTACCGGTTACGAGAACACCGGAACGACAGGAGGAACGACATGCCGAAGTACGTGATCGAGCGCGAGATCCCCGGCCTGGGGGACATGACCGAGCAGGAGTTGCGGGCGGTCTCGCAGAAGTCCCGCTCGGTGCTGACGGAGCTGGGTACGCAGGTGCAGTGGGACCACAGTTACGTCACGCAGGACAAGATGTACTGCGTGTACGTGGCGGAAAGCGACGAACTCGTCCGGGAGCACGCCCGCCTGGGTGGTTTCCCGGCGAACAGTGTCAGTGCGGTGTCGACGATCATCGGCCCCACGACAGCCGAGGGCTGAACGCGGGCGGATCCGAAAAGGGGCAGATGACGACCGAGATTCAGCTCTGTGGATCCCCGCGCGTCCTGCGGGACGGGACGGCGGTGGCCGGCCCGCCTGGGCACAAGGTCTGGGCGCTGCTGACCTATCTCGTGCTGCGCGAGACGCCGCCGTCCCGGGCCCACCTGGGAGAGCTGCTGTTTCCCGAGGCCGTCGACCCGCTGGGCGCTCTGCGCTGGACGCTGACGATGCTGCGCCGCTTGATAGGCGAAGCCGGCGAGGTCTGCGGGGACCCGCTGGTCTGCACCTGGCGGGAACCGCCGGTGATCGACGTGCTGGCCCTGCGGTCGGCCGCGCCGGAGCAGCTCGGCGCGTTCGGCGCCGCCGGCCGGGACCTGCTCGAGGGTATGCAGTTCAGCGGGTGCGCCTCGTTCGAGATCTGGCTCGGGGCCCAGCGCCGACGGGTCCGAGGAACCCTGGAGGCACTGCTGCACGAGGGTGCCCTGGCCAAGCTTGCCCGCGGGGATGCCGAGGGCAGCGCCGAGCTGGCCGCCGAGCTGGTCACCCTCAACCCGTACGACGAGGACTTCCAGTCCCTGCTGGTGCGCTCGCTGGCGGTCAGCGGACGAGGAGTGGAGGCGGCCCGGCAGGCGGCCGCCTGCCGGGAGCTGTTCCGAACCGAACTAGGAATCGAGCCTGGTCCCGGTCTGGACGTCGCGGCTGCGGCGACGACCGCGACGCCGATGGCCCGCGCGGTCGCTGGGCGCCTCGGCGTGACCGCCCTGCTCGAGGCCGGGGAGGTGGCGATCGGCGCCGGAGCGCTGGAGGCCGGCCTGGAATGCCTGCGCCGGGCCGTCGCGGACGCGACGACCCTGGCCGACAGCAGGTTGACGGCCCGCGCCTACACCGTGCTGGGCACGGCCCTGGTGCACGCCGCCCGCGGCAGCGACGAGGAAGGCGCCACCTCCCTACACCGAGCCCTGGCCTGTGACGGCGCCGCCCCGGACACGGTGGCCAAGGCGCTGAGCGAGCTGGCCTACATCGAGTTCCTCCGCGGCCGGTACGACCGGGTCGAGGTCTGGCTGGAACGCGGGAATGGCCTGCGCGACGACCCGGCCGCGCTCAGCGTGCTCGGTAGCACGCTCAGCGACCGGGGCCGGTACCCGGCCGCCTTGGAGGTCCTCGGCGAGGCGCTCGACCTGACCCGCCTCGCCCCGGACGAGCGCCGCCGCTGCTACGTGCTTTCGATGATCGGGCGGATCCACCTGCTGCGCAGGGAGTTCAGCTCGGCGATCGAGGCGCTGGACGAGTCGATCGCCCGGGCCACCGTGGACGGCTGGAGTGCCTTCCTGTCCTGGCCCGAAGCCCTCCGGGCCGAGGCCGACCTGCTCACCGGCGGCGTCGAGTCGGCCCGGACCCGGTTCGAGCACGCCTTCGCGCTCGGCTGCCGGATCGGTGACCCCTGCTGGGAGGGCCTGTCCCAGCGTGGCCTGGGCCTGGTGCAGGCGGCCGAGGGGGACCCCGACGGTGCGTTCGAGACACTGCTGAGTGCAGGACGCCGGGCCGGCCGCTTGCCGGATGCCTACGTCTGGGTGCAGGCGTACATCCTGGACGCCCTGGCCACGCTGGGAGTCCAGCGCCACCATCCGCGTACCGCCACCTGGATCGCTGACCTCGCAGCCGTGGCCCAACGTAGCGGCATGGTGGAACTGGCCGCCCGGGCCGCGCTGCACCGCTGGCAGTCCGGCGAAACCGCAGGGCTGGACGCCGCCCGGGCGCTCGGGGCCGGGGTGGAAAACCCGGTGCTGGCCAGACTTCTGGCCTGATCCAGCCTGTCCCGAACCGCAGAGTCATGCACGACTCCGGATCCGCACTTCATGCGAGGGAAGTGCCATGCCCTCGCAGCGAGCAGTCAGCTCGGCATTGTCGTCAACCGGCGCGTCGACGAAACGGATCTGCCGCCCGGACGGTGTCCTGGCCGGGCAGGTCGCTTCGGCCTGCTCCGCGGTAAGTCCGTAGGGTCGCCGGACGTCGTGGTCCGCGAGGTCCTCGACGGACAGATCGGCGCGGTCGGCGAGCGGATGGGTCCGGCCAAGCATCACCACACGTTGGTCAGCGGCGCTCAGCACTGGGCCGACGATGATGTCCGGCTGGTCGAGAGGCAGGCGCGTCACAACGAGGTCGACCTCACGACGGCGCAGGGGACCGAGGCGGTCGTCGAACGGCGTGGTGCTCAGCTGCACCGTGGCGCCGGCGTGCATCGCCTCGAAGCGCTCGATGGCCCGGCTCAGGACGTGTCTCCCCAGGCGCTGATGGCGAGGAGAGCGCCTCACCCTCAGATCGGACGGTCACCCGGCGTCGCCTACAGCGACGGTCCAGGCAGCCATCAGGTGGCAGCCTCTGGGGGAGGCTCCGAGAGGAGGTGCGCAAGTTCGGCCGACGTTCTGGGCCGGGACGGCGGCCCTTTCGGCTTCATCGCGTATGAACTGGCTGGATGCGGACCGGCTGGGATTGGTTCCGGCGCGTCGACCACGGTGTCGAAAGCGAGCTTGTTGAAGAGGACGAACCAGTAGTCCGGTTCGGGGATTTCGAACCTGATCGGGCTCTCTCCGGTCGCATGCAGTTCGATGGCCTCGCTGTCGCATCCCGACAGTCGGATGTCACGGAACCAGAGATCCGTCCAGATGGCGCCTTGGATGGCAAAACGGCGGTTCGTCAGGTAGAGCCTGCCTGCATCGACCGGCCGCCATTGGAGCGCGGCATCCCGGGCCGCCCGCCATTCCCGCAACTGGTTTCCCGTAACGTTCACAGCGAACCGGGCTGCGCTGAAGGCTCCGCCCAGGACCGCGCCGGCGACCGAGCTGCCGATGATGTAGCCGCCGGACTTATGGGTGTACGAGCCGTCCCCGGCGAGAAGTTGGTGGACTGTTACCGGCAGTTCGGCGACGCAGAACTCCTCGGCCTCCAAATGTACCCGTGCCCGGATGGGCTGCGGCTGAGTACCTGCACGTAGGGCCTGCGCCAGAGAACGGCCGGTCCGCCGCGAGGGCGAGGTGCCTTGCCATTCACTCATCACGAGCCTTTCTGCTACGCATCAGCTCAACAATAGGGCGATCATGATGATTAACCCGACAATCAGCATGAGCGAATATGGGAAGCACCCCGACATGAACCTCATGAACAATCCGTCCCCGCTAAAATCACTGACCGAATCGCCCCCACCGCCCCGGGTGACAATCAGGGCCCCCAGGTACAGGGCAAGGTAAACCAGCGAAAGCAATTGGGCGCCGGGTACGAAGAGAAGAACCACAGCGATGACGCCACCGACCGGGCGCCACCATGGCGGCAAAGTTGACACGTGTCTCCTATTCCGATCGATTCTTCCGGCTAATCAAGCCTTCCAACAATGGCTGGAGTGCATCCCCGTACACCGTGTTCGCCCGCGACTCTCGAAGTCGACGCCGGTCCGCCAGATCCGAGGCAGGGATTTCGGGATCAGGTATCCGTACCGGACGTTGCCGTAGGTCAACAGTTGCGAGTTCGTTCACGACCGACGTCTCCACCTCGCGCAGCCAAGCCAACGGCGCGATCAGGTTCAGCGTGGCGCCCGACGTCACCTCCTCCCCAGCCCGTTCCTCCACTCGGCAGTCCCTACCGGTCAGTCTGTTCCGGAACTGCTCTCGCCGCAGGCACATCGGGATGACAGATGCCGGACAGAAACCGCCGCCGTCCCTTGCGAGTGGAGGCCAGCCGGACATACAGGTTCCGGACGTCCGCAATTGCCGTTGCGAGGTATGCCGACGTTTGGATCTTCCGCTGAGCGTGCTCGTTCGAGTCGCCGGTCACCGCGGCGGCGTCGCCATTGCTGCCGTGTCGATGGCATCGAGGATGCTAGTGCGCACATCGTCGGCGGCGAGTTGCTGGAAGGGTATGTGGATCCACTTGCGATAGTTGGCCGCCGCGAGCATCTCGAGATCGAGGTCCTGGCCGGGGATCCGGTTAAGAAGCTCTGCAGCATGCTTCCCATCCAGTCCTTTGTCATGGAAGCGTTCCAGCCAGAAGCGCAGTTTCCGGCGTTAGTCGGTGCGGCGGTATCTGCCGGGGGCGGTGGCGTATTGGCGTTTGAACGCGTTGGCGAAGGCGAACTCCGACGCGTAGCCGACTCTGCCTGCGATGGCGCTCAGCGGCGCGTCGGATTCTTGGAGAAGTCTGGCGGCGGTGGTCATCCGCCACCACGTCAGATAGGTCAGTGGTGGCTGGCCGAGCAGCGCGGTGAAGCGGCGGGCGAACGGTGCCCGAGATAGCCCGGCCTCGGCGGCTAGCGTCGCGACGGTCCACGGCCGCGCGGGGTCGCGGTGCATGGCCTGCAGTGCGGCAGTGGTGGCCGGGTCGTTGAGTGCCGCCGCCCATCCGGTGGCCGCGCTGGGTGCGGGCTGCTGGTCGAGCCACGTGCGAAGGATGTGCAGCAGCAGTGTGTCGAGTAGTGCGGGCACGATGGCGTCCGTGCCGAGGCGGGGGTGTTCGAGTTCGGTGGCGAGCAGGTCCACCGTGGCGCGCAATGCGGGGTGCCGCCCGAGGTGCGCGGGCAGGTGGATGAGTTCGGGTAGATCGGTCAGCAGTGGGTGAGTGCGGGCTGGATCGAGTTGGTAGGCACCGCAGAGGGTGACCGTGGCGGGGACGTCGATGCCGGTGGGGATCCCGACGGTGTCGCTGGCGTAGCGCTGGAGGATCTGGGGGTCGTTCGGGTCGCAGGCGGGCGCGGTCGGTGGGGTCGACGGGTTGTCAGCCAGCGTGTGCCCGTGCCCGTGGGGCCGGAACACCACGTCACCGGCGGCCAGTGGCACGGGGTCGGTATCCGGCGTGATGAGCCAGCACGGTCCCTGCAGGATCACCTGGAAGCCGGCGGACCCGGGCACGGACGCGAAGTGCTGAGCCCAGGGCGCGTGCCACGCCACCCGCGCTGAGCGTGGTTGGCCGGTACGCATGACAGTGATCACGTCGCTGAGCACGTCCATGCGGCCAGGATATCGGTGCAGAGACGATCGAGTATGAACGGAAGACCTGTAGGCATGGTTCGTCCTCTGGCATCGCCATAGCTTCGATGCGTGAGAGCCATGCGAATTCATGAGTACGGCGACGCGTCAGTCATCCGCGATGAAGACATCCCCCGACCGGTGCCCGGCCCGGGTGAGGTTTTGATCCAGGTCGCCGCGACCTCCTTCAATCCGTCCGACCTTGGGTTGCGCCGCGGGCTACTGCGCTCCGCCTTTCCGCTGGATCTGCCGTGCACGCTCGGCGGGGAGGTCGCCGGCACGGTCGTCGAGGTTGGCGGCGGTGTGCACACCTTCGCCGTTGGCGACCGGGTCATCGGCCGGACCGGCGGCGCCGCGGCCGAGTACGTCACCGCCCCTGCGGACACCGTTGTTGCAGCGCCCACCACCATTCCCCTTGCTCACGCCGCAGCCATCCCCATCGCGGGTGTCACCGCATGGCAGGCGGTGTTCGAGCACGCGGGCATTACGTCCGGGCAGCGGGTGCTCGTCAACGGCGCGGGCGGCGGCGTCGGCGGTTTCGCCGTCCAACTCGCCAAGCACGCAGGAGCGCACGTGATCGCCACGGCCAGCCCACGCAGTACCGAGGTAGTCCGCCGACTCGGCGCCGACCAGATCATCGACTACACGCTCACGCCCCTTGCCGACGCGCTGGACGAGCCGGTCGACGCGATCCTCAACCTCGTTGTGGCCAGCGCGCGGCAGGCCGCGACTCTGATGTCGATGGTTCGGCCGGGCGGCGTTGTCGTGTCCGTCACCGTCCCGGTCAAGGCACCCGCCGGCTCCGCGGTGACCGCAGTGCACTTTGTGACGCGCAACGACACGGACCACCTCGCCGCATTGGTCACGCTCGTCGACGCCGGTGTGGTCCGAGTCGACATCGCAGCGTCCCGTCCGCTCACCGACCTGGCCTCGGTGCACCGCGACGCCGAGTCCGGCCACCTCCGCGGCAAGACCGTCCTTGTTCCGTGAAGGAGACCCTGATGACCATCACGTCCGCGTCCCCGCTCGCCACCCGGCTGCGCGCCGGTGCCCGCACGGTCGGCGGCGCAGTCCTGGCCACGGCGCTGCTGTGGACCGCCGCTCAGATCCTGAGTATCGAGCTGCGCGTCGACCCCCGCAACGGCCGACCACCCGGGGTCATCGGCCTGCCCACCGCCGCCGCCGTCACGCTCGCCGTCTCCCTGTTCGGCTGGGGCGCGCGTGAGCTGCTGGATCGGTTGACCCGACGTCCATCAGTCGTCTGGACCGTGCTCGCCGTCCTCGTGTTGCTGGTGTCGTTCCTGCCCCTGCTCGCCGTCGAGGCGACCGGCGCAGCCAAGGCGATCCTGGCGCTGATGCACCTCGCTGTCGCGGCCGTGCTGATCCCAGTCTTCAGCCGCCGAAAGACGTGATCGAGGACGACGTCGTCACCTCGGCGAATGTCGTATCAATGGTCGACCGTTCGTGGACCTGGGGAGGCAGCCCATCGGGTCGACCCCTAGGCTCACACCTCGTCATCGGATGGGCGAGGAGGGGCACGATGAGCAACATCAGGGTGTTGGTACCGGGCGCAAGCATCGCGGGGCCTGCGTTGGCTCACTGGCTGGGCCGACGGGGGGCCGAGGTGACCGTGGTGGAGCAGTCGCCCGGGCTGCGGCCGGGTGGGCAGGCTGTGGACGCTCGCGGGGTGGCCAAGGAGGTCATCCGGCGGATGGGCCTCGATGCTGAGGTGCGGGCGGCGTGCACCGACACCGCTGGCGCGTACACGGTGGACGCAGACGGAAAAGTGCTGGAGACGTTTCGCGCGGACGATAACGACGGTGACGGGTACATCTCGGAGATCGAGGTCCTGCGCGGAGATCTGGCCCAGGTGTTGTACGACGACACCCGCGACGGTGTCGAGTACGTATTCGGCGACCGCATCGCCGAGCTCACCCAGGACGCGGACGGGGTCGACGTCACCTTCGCGAGCGGCGAGCGGCGGCGCTTCGAGCTCGTGATCGGCGCCGACGGGCTGCACTCGGCGCTGCGGGCGATGGTCTTCGGGCCGCGCGAGCAGTTCGTCCGCCACCTCGGGCTGGTGCTGGCCTTCTACAGCGTGCCCAATGAGTTCGGGCTGGACCGCTGGTTGATCGATTACCAGGAGGCGGGGCGCTCCGCAGGCCTGCGGCCGGTCCACGACGCTACCCGGGCGATTGCCATGTTCTCCTTCCCCTCAGCCGACTTCGACATCGACTACCGAGATGTCGAAGCGCAGAAACGGTTGGTACGCGAGAAGATGGCCGGCTTCGGCTGGTTGACGTCAGGCATCCTCGCGCACATGGATGACGCCCCGGACTTTTACCTCGACCAGGTGGCCCAGGTGGTGATGGACCGCTGGCACGTCGGGAGGGTGGGGCTGCTTGGAGATGCGGCGTTCAGCGCCTCGCCGATGTCCGGAGCGGGCACCGGGCTGGCCCTCGTCGGCGCCTACATGCTGGCTGGAGAGCTGGCCGCCGCCGACTGGGATCCTGAGGCCGGCTTCGCCGGCTACGAGGCGCGGATGCGCTCGTACGTCGAGGACAACCAGGAGATCGGCCGGATGCACGTGCAGATGCTCACCGGCCCTGACGTGGGAGCCGGGCCGAGCCCGGAGCCTGATATGGAGGCCCTCACCGCGTTGGTCGAGCGCGCGGTCGGTGGCCCCGAGCTGCCCGACTATGAGGGCCTGCCAGACCGCCGCGCTCCCGCACGGCTTTCGGACTGATCGCCTTCGCCCCGCGTGGGGCATCCGCACCTGCCGCTGAGAGATGATGGCGACCACCTGGACGATTTTCGCCGTCTCAGCAGGGCACGGTGGCGACCCGTCTGACCCGGTTTCCGGTGACCCGGTAGACCCCGGCCTCGGAGCCGCCACCGACGGCGGTGTAGAACCGGGTGCCGACCGCCGCCAGCCCGGAGCCACCGAGCGGCAGCGCCACCTGCTGAGCGGTGGTCCCGCTGACGATCCGTAGGGCGGTGCCGGCCGGGTTGCCCGGATCTGGCACCAGATAGCCGACTCCGCGGTTCCCGGCGACCAGGTGCAGGACGTCCGCGTGCGGGTTCGTCTCGACGTACGAGGTGAGCGCCCCGGCCCCGGTGCGACGGCGCTGGTTGATCTTCACCGTGCCGTCGGCCGTGGTGGAGGCCCAGGCCACGGTGTGGGCGGTGAGCGCGACCCTGGTGATCACCTCGGTGGTGTCGAGCAGGTGGGTGACCTTGCCGGTGCTGAGTTTCACCAGGTCGAGTGAGTAGTGCAGGGTCGGATCGGTGGCGAGCGTGGCCCGCAGCAGCCCGGTGGCGTCGGCCGCCATCGAGACCCCGATCACCCCCGGGACGTTGGGGATCAGTTGGGTGAGGAGCGGGTCCGTGCCGGTGGGCCGGTAGCGCAGCAGGGGGCGCTGCCAGTCGCTGGGCAGCGGAGCGTAGCTGGGTACTTCATCGGTGAACCAGTCGCCGTTGAACGCGCCGGGCTGCGGCATCTCGCCGTCCAGCGTGTCCACCCCGGTGAGCATGTTCGTCCGGTGGATGGCCTTCGGTCGGCTTCCGGCCCGCTGCAAGTACTCGTACCAGGCCAGGTTCGGGCCGACCACGGTCATGAAGGTGCGCAGGCTGCTGGTCGGTGTCGGGTCCAGCCCGGGCCGGGGCGTCAACCGCTTGCCGATCGCGCCGGTCAGCACCGGATCGATCAATGCTCCGTCGGCATTCGGCTTCCCGGTCTGCTGGACAGCCAGCCCGGTCGACGAGGCCCCGATGAGAGTCAAGGGCGTCGGCTGGCAGGCGGCCGCCGTGGCCGGCCCGGCCTGGGCCGAGCCGGCCAGCGGTACGACCACCCCCAGGGCCAGCGCGGCCGTCAGTATCCCGGCGCGAAAATGCGGACTCCGTGCCGGTTTCGCGCTTCTTGAGGCTATGTCTCGGTGTGGCATGGCGATCCCCCCGTGATGTTCTGGTCGGTCCGTGCCGATGATGCCGGACCGGACCGGGCCCGGCCTGGTCAGCACAGGTCGGGCGAGTCTCGGCCTTTCTCACCGCGCAGCGTTGTTCTCGGTGCCAGAGACTCCGGCAACAAGGGCTGGTGAGGTGGCTGAAGCGGTGAGCCCATCAAGGTGGAGGTCCGCCGCCAGATACCGCGGAGGAGCGTCCACTGCGTCGGTCGGCCCCAGCAGCCGGTCATCTCGCGAGACGCACCCGCACCCACGCCACAATGCGCTCGGTGACCCAGTCTTCCATCGGCCTTGTGAGCTGAGCTCGATACCGCGACAACCCCGGTGGCCCGGCCTCGCGGCGCAGCAGGTGGGTGAGGTCGGGCGGCACCTCGCCGTCAACCGGGCCGTTCACGAGCCGACCAATGCGCGCCACGTCGGCCGGGTCGACTTGGATGTCCTTGCCGCCGGTGATGGCCAGCACCGGTCGGTCGATGGCGGCCAGGTCCGGGCCCGGGTCGTGGGCCATGTACTCGCGCAGCCACCGGTCGGTGAGGCATGAGCGCGGCATCCGGTCGTGCCGGTCGGCGGAGGATCCGCGGATCCTCCGCCGTTCGCGGGCCTGACGGCGTACCAGCACCGGGCCCAACGGTCGCAGCGGCCACGGCAGCGTGGCCGCGATCTGGTCGCTCTGCCAGGCCATCACTCGTTCCCCGGGCTGTGCGGCGCCTGCCAGCAGCACATACCCGGCGGGCGGTGGGGCAGCCCGCACGAGATTGGCCGCCACCACAGCTCCAGTCGAGTGCCCGATGACGAAGACCCGCTCCGAATCCACCGCAGGGCGGGCACGCAGCGCGGTGAGGGCGGACGCAGCGTCACCGCACTCGTCGTGGAAGCCGGTGCTCAGGTAGTCACCACCCGAGGCCCCCACGCCCCGCTTGTCGTAGCGCAGCAAGACATATCCGTGGTCGGCCAGTGCCACCGCGAGCGCCGGGCCCAGTCCCAGCGCCATCCCGGGCATGGCGGAGTCGCGGTCCATCGGCCCGGAGCCGTTGATGAGCAACGCGGACGGCCGGCGGCCGTTCGCGTCGGGCCGGGTGACCACGCCGGCCAGCAGCGCTCCCGCGGCCGGGATCTCGACAAGATCCTCCCGCAACGGTCCGCCCACCTTTCGTTCTCACTTCTGAGAATAATTGGCGCTCACGCTAACATTCTCGACTATGAGAATCAACGCCGCCCCGGCGCGACCCGGTGCTGGCATCGTGGAGACCGTCCTGCACCCGGTCCGGTTGCGCATCGTGCACGCGCTCCTGGACCGCGAGCTGACCGCACGTCAGCTCAACGCCGAACTCGGCGACATCCCGCAGGCGTCGCTCTACCGACACGTCGGGCGCCTGCTAGCCGCGGGGGTGCTGCGGGTGACCCGCGAGGAACGGGTTCGCGGCGGCACGCAGCGCACCTACACGGTGGTGGAGTCCGCGGTCACCCTCGGCCCCCGCGACTTCGACACCGCCTCCCTCGGCGACCACCAGCGCTACTTCACCGCGTTCGTCGGCGCGCTGGTCACCGGGTTCGAGCAGTACCTGCGGACCGCCGACGCCGCACCCACCCGCGACGGCGTGGTGTATCAGCAGCTCCCCGTCTGGGTCACCCCGGGCGAATCGCGCCAGCTCGCCGCAGCGATCACTGACCTGTTACACCCCCTTCGGGCGCGCACGGATGGCCAGCGGCGCCGCACGACGTTCGCGATGGTCCTGCACCCCGACCCCGCCCCGTAGCGGTACACAACGCCCACGCCTACTATCCGCACTTCTACCGCGAACTGGAAGCAGCGCTGACCCGGCCCAGCTGATGGGGAGAGCCTATTCCTGGGCGGAGTCGGATTCCGAGCGCGCGGTGCGCATCCCGCGCAGCGCCGTGAACCGACCTTCCACACCCGTTGCGGCCGCTCGGCCGAGGGACTGGACCTGGGCGCGGGGCAGCCGCCAGTTGATCCGAACCACGCCGGTGCCGGCCCACCGGTCGTGCCCGCAGCGACCCGAGATCAGGCCAGCAGCGGCGTCGAGGAACGCGACCGCCGCCCCCGCCAGGGCCAGCACCAGACCGAACGGCGACCCGGTGGCGGCGAGAACGAGCCCGGCGACCGCCAGCCCCCCGGGCAGGACCGCCAGCGCGCTCCGGCGACCGAGACGGCCGATCCGCCGGGTCCGGCTCATCACTTCTGGCGCCTCGGTAGACGGGCCGAAGCCCGGGCGGCCGGAACCCGGGAGACTGATGACTCGCAGACCGAAAAGGCTTTTCCCGAGCGTTGTTCCGGTGATCATCGTGGCCAGCAATTCGTAGCTGCCGACGAGCAGGACCTGAGCCACGAGCGTCAAGCCCAGCACGGTGCGCGCCGAATGTACCCCCTGCTGGGTCAGATCGCCGACGTCCAGGGATCGGGTGCTAAGGAATTGGAATCCCGCACTCCGGGCGCCGTCTCCGACAACTCCCTGCAGCGCGTGAAAGGCAACGGGCCAGCACAATACCGCCGAGACGGTTCCCGCCAGCAGCCAATCAATACTTCGGGCGAGCAAACGCCGCCCGATGAATGCCGTCCGTGGAATCGCTGGGGACGCGTGCTGGTGGGTCATCGTATTCTCCTAAACCACACGGAACATGGCGCTCCCGGCCGTGACCCGGTGCTGAGATTTACGACGGTAGCCGGATCCGAATCCGGACATGGTGGGTTTACGGGTGGTCCTTTGGGCCCATTTAGACCCGCCGAAGACTGGAGCCGGGAGGTCGGGTCGCTGGTGATGTGCGCCCTCGCGTGACTCGACAACGAGACGCCCCTGCCGCAGTCCGGGTTGTCTCCTCGACGAACGGTGATCAGCCGTGGAGCGGGGCTGCTGTGGCGGTTTGGGCTCGATCAGCGTGGGAAGGCGCCGAGCTGGCGGAGCATGGAGAGGTCATCTCGGATGGCCCACCGCTCGGCGATCCGTCCATCGACCAGCCGGTAGGCAAACGCGACGTCTCTGGTGGCCGTGCCCGCCGGCACCTCGAAGCCCATGAAGGATCCACCCGGCCAGTGCAACTCGCGTACCCCGAACTGCACCACCATGTCACCCTCGGCCACGACGACTGAACTGATCCAACGGCCGCCGTGCGTCCCGCGACGAGCGTTGCGCAGGAACTCCCGCGTCCCCTCCAGACCCTGGGGGCGGCCTGCCGCGAGCGCGTGGTTGACCATGTCCGGCGTGCACAGCGTGTCGAGCAGCGCAAGGTCACCACCGCTGTTGCCGAGTTCGTCGAACTGCGCCACGACGGCTTTGTTGTGATCAATTTCCATGATGCATCCGTACCACGAACCCCAAGTCTGTCAATGCCCTTCGCCAAGCGTCACCGTCTCCAGCCCGCATTCGTTTGAGCTGTCGACGGACGCAGGCTGATCACCCGGACGATGCCGGTCGGTGCGCGCAGGTCTCTAAGCTTCCGTCATGGAGATCATCGAGGGTGCCGGGGTGTGGACGTCGCCGAGCGGGACGTCGAACGACTGGGTGGAGCACATGAGCGTTCCTGACCTGTCGGTCGGAACGTATTGCATTCCGGCCGGTGGGCTCGACGACCAGAGCCCGCATACCGAGGACGAGATCTACGTGGTCACGGCGGGGCGGGCCAAGATCGTGACGCCGGACGGTGGCGCTGGGGTCGGCCCCGGTTCGGTGATCTTCGTGCCGGCGGGGGAGGAGCACCGGTTCGTCGAGGTGAGTGAGGATCTGGCGCTGCTGGTAGTGTTCGGCCCCGCGTACGGCTCACGATCGAGTGACCCGCGACCCGCGTAAAGCCTGCTCTAGTCACCAGTTTTGCTAGACAAGATCGGCAATTGCCGCTGACAGTGCGAAGCTTCACTGGTGTCTGATCGACTCGATGTGAGTGATCTACGGGAGGAGCACGGTCACCGGGTGCTGCGGGTGGCGGCCGCAGCCGGCGTGCGGCTCCCGCGGATGCACCGGCACATGCTCTGACAAACGTTCGTGACGACCATGCTGGACGCCGGGGTCGACCTCCGTGACGTGCAGATCGCCGCTCGGCACGCCGACCCGCGCGCCACCATGCGGTACGACCGGGCTCGCCAGAACCTCGACCGGCATCCGAATTACATCCTCGCCGCATACATGTCACTGGCACACGAAGGTATGTGCCGTTCACTGGGTAAACGCTTCGCTCGGCGCCGATGTGAGGTCCGAACCTCGGCCGATGTGCGGGTGGCTACCCGCCTCACGCGCAACAGGACTCGGCAGAAGTGTCGCCGAAGGGACGCGAAACCGCTTCCTCGAAGAGTTTGGCCGAGTCCTGTTGCGCGGACAGTTGCTAGCTGTCCGGTGCTGCCTCGGTCGCAAACTGGTGGCCTCCGGAACCTGACGCGGCCGTGCCGAATTTCGGATGCGCGAGCATGGTCGGTCCGGTACCAATATCGCCATGCCGGAACTGAGCCTGCCCACCGTACGCGTGCGTCGGTCGTTCCTTGCCGCGATGGCTGAGTTCCGCGGTGAGGGACGTGGAGGTCCGGCCGACCACAGCATGATTGGCAGCGACATCCGCGAGTTTGGGCACAGCTGGTCCTCGACGTCGGACGGATTCGCAACCTATGTCGATTGGCTGCGATCCCAGGCGCTGGAGGAATCGCTTCGACCTGACGGCTATGTGCCATCGACGACCCTGTGGTTGGTCGATGGCGAGGCATACCTCGGGCGGATCGCGATCCGGCACCGGTTGACCCCGCAACTGCGTGAGGTCGGCGGTCACATCGGCTACGACGTCCGGCCATCGGCGCGTCGCCTCGGTCACGCCACCGCGATGCTTCGAGGCGCGCTGCCAGTGGCGCGGGCTCTCGGCATCGAATCCACGCTGGTGACCTGCGACGTCGATAACGTCGCCTCCCGGAAGGTGATCGAGGGTAACGGTGGGATTCTGGAGGATCAATGTGGCGACAAGTTGCGGTTCTGGGTACCGACCTCCTGACCGCAAGCTGCGGTGTCCTTGAGATGCGCTCATGCCGCTGACAGAGTCCGTCTTTCACGTCATGGCCGAAATCATCGAACGTGCCATCGACGCCGCGGAGGACGTGGACTGGACCACGTTCCCTGTACTTGTCCAGGACACGCTTGTTGGCGGAGGCCCACGGGCGTAAACAGTTGGCGATGCGGGCTCGCGAGCCGATCCTCGGATCGAGGCTTAAGGCTGGATCGCTTCGAGGTAGCGTTCGCCCAGGGCTTTCAGATGCTCGACCAGGCCGGCGGGTTCGGTGACGGTGAAGGCCAGGCCGAGCATGCCGATGTAGACGGCGATGGTTTCGAGGCTGTCCGCCCCTGTGACCAGCACGCAGGTCTGCTCGTCGAGCGCCTCCACCACCCCGACGGTGGCGTTGATCCGGGCGAGGACCTCGTGGGCCGGAGCGAGCACCGTGATCCGGGCATGCACCTTCCACCCGGTCGAGGCGACCTCCCGCAGCACGAAGGTGGTGTAGTCCTCCGCCGGCAGCTGGGACGGGGTGAACCGGCGGCCGGTCGGCGTCTTCAGATCGATCCAGTCCACCCGGTAGGTGGCCCAGGTCCCCGGTTCGGGATCACGACCGACCAGGTACCAGCGGCCTCGCCAGCTCACCAGCCGGTAGGGCTCGATGCGCTTGTGGCCGGACGGCGCGGCGGTCACCATCGGCGGCAGGTCGGAGGGGCGGTCCTGGCCGATCAGGTAGTCGAAGCGGATCCATTCCCGGTCCCGGATCGCGCCGGCGATCTGGGCCAGCGCTGCGGAGTCCACCTCTGGATCGGCGACGTTGGTGCCGCTGACCTCGGGTGCCTGGGACATCGCCTCGCTGATCGCCTTCACCTGACGTTGCAGGCGGTGCGGCAGCACTTGCTCCAGCTTCGCCAGGGCCCGGGCGCTGCTCTCGCGGATGCCGCTCACCCCGACCGCGGCCCGCAGGCCGATCGCGACGGCGACAGCTTCCTCGTCGTCCAGCAGCAGTGGCGGCAGCTTGGCGCCCGCGCCGAGCTGGTAGTAGCCGGCCGGTCCGCGGGCGGCCTCCACCGGGTAGCCGAGCTCGCGCAGCCGATCGATGTCGTTGCGCACGGTGCGCCGGCTCACCTGCAGCCGCTCGGCCAGCTCTGCCCCCGGCCAGGCGGGCCGCGACTGCAGCAGGGACAGCAGCGAGAGCAGTCGTGCCGAGGTCTCCAACATGCTTCGAAGTATGCCTTCTGATTAGGAACCAAACGCACCTATACAGTTCCTATCGTGAAGCCATGACGACGAACAAATCCAGCTCAGCAGACCTCCGTCCGTTCCGGGTCAACGTCCCGCAGGCCGATCTGGACGACCTCAACCGCCGGCTGGCCAACACCCGGCTGCCACGCCCGGCCGGGGACAACTGGGACCTCGGCACTCCCAACAGCTACCTCAGCGAGACGGTCGAGTACTGGCTCTCCGGGTTCGACTGGCGCAAGCAGGAAGCCCGGATGAACGAGTTCCCGCACTACCTGACCGAGATCGACGAGCAGACAGTGCATTTCCTTCACGTTCCGGCGGCGGAGAAGGTGTCCACGCCGTTGCTGCTGGTGCACACCTACCCCGGCTCGTTCGCCGACTTCCTGGACATGATCGGCCCGCTCACCGATCCGGTGGCGCACGGCGGCAAGGCAGAGGACGCGTTCTCCGTGGTGATCCCGTCCATCCCGGGATTCGGCTTCAGCACTCCGGTGACCGAGCGCGGCTGGACAATGGCCCGGGTGGCGCGCACTTTCGACACCCTGATGCGCCGGCTCGGGTACGACAGCTACGGCGTCCACGGCAGTGACGCGGGAGCGATGGTCTCGCGCGAACTCGGGCTGCTGAACCCGCCCGGGTTCCTCGGGCTGCACGTCCTGCAGTTGTTCTCGTTCCCCTCCGGAGACCCGGACGAGTTCGCCACCCTGGAGCCGAAGGACTACGCGGCCCTGGAGCACCTGAAGTGGTTCCAGTCCGTCGGTGGCTACAACGCGATCAATTCCTCACGCCCACAGACCGTTTCCGTTGGTATCGCCGATTCCCCGGTCGGTCAGCTGGCCTGGAGCGAGCTGTTCAACTCCTTCGGCAACGGCACCAGCCTGGTCACCCGCGAGCAGATCCTGACCGCGGTCACGCTCTACTGGTTCACCAACACCCAGGCCACCGCCGGGCGCTATCACTACGAGGAGGCGCACGCCGGTGCCGAGCCGGCGATCAACACGGCCCCGACCGGTGTCGCCGTCTTCACCGACGACTTCAAGTCGATCCGGACGTTCGCCGCCCGCGACAACAGCAACATCGTGCACTGGAGCGAATACCCCAGCGGTGGCCACTACGCCGCTCTCGAGCTGCCGGACACCGTGAGCAGCGACCTGCGCAGCTTCTTCGCCGCGCTGCGCGCAGGCTAATACTCTAGCGGGTGCGCCCAGAGATCAGGAGGTGGTCGGGTTTGCGGCCGTGACGTGGTCTGAAGCTCGTTGTCGCCTGCCGGTGTGAGTCCGGTCCGGGTAGCTGCCAGGAGGCCCGGTAGCAGGCTGGCGGCTCGGTCTGGAAACGGGTCGGGTCGAAGCCCAGCGTCGAAAGCCCCTTTGGGGGGAGCGACTCAGCGGTCCGTAACGCAAGTGAAGCCTGCCGCGTCGTTAGACATTGAGGGAGAGCCGAGCCGGGTCGTTCACGGTGAAGGCCATGGAAGCGGTGAAGAGCCTGGAGGGCAGCCGCGAGGGACTCCTCGGCGTAGAGGGCGCGGAACGGTGAGATGGTGACGGCGGGAACGGGGGAGACCCTCCCCGGCCGAGGCACCCTGCGCGTGGTGCGGACGGCTGGTGCCTATATCCGGTGTGGAGCTGGGAAGTGGTGCCGGTGCCGGGAGGGAGTCGGAGGCGGTCGTAGTACTGATCGAGCCGAGCGGACAACAGAACCGCCGGTGAGGGAAGGGCCGCTGCTTCGTTTCGTGCGTCGTGTCTGGAAGGAAGGGCCCGGTTGTGCCGATCTGGCTAGTTCCACCGCGGTGGGGTCGCGGACGACTCCGGCGGTGGCCCCGCCGGGGAAGCCGGATGATCCGGTTCGAGCTTTGCAGCATGCGCTTTAGCGGGCGGCCAAGGCCGATCCGGGACGCAGGTTCCATGCGCTGCATGACAAGGTCTGGCGCAGAGACGTCATGTGGCGGGCGTGGGTCGCGGTGCGCCGTAACAACGGTGCGCCGGGCATCGACCAGGCCACCTTGGCTGACGGGACGGGTCGCCGCTCCACCCTCGGCCGGGAAGCTGGCGTGGTGCTCGCGCGTGTGCGGGGTGTGGTTACCCTCTCGGCATCCGGACCGGCACGGTGCTTCCGCGTGCATCCGGCCAGCAGCTTGCCGGGGAGTATTCTGGCAGCGTGGACATGCCGGTGACGAGCGCAAGGCGACCCTGCCGCCTGCCGTGCTACGCCGTGTGTGACGGGGAGGAACCGGCCAGCTGACGCGCGTCCCGCGTCGCTGCTCGTGCCGTCCTTCTCGCGCACCCCAGGAGTTCACCCATGCTCGGATCGGTTCAGCGCTACTGGTTTGCCCTCTTCCTGACGGGCGCGGCCGCCTCGTGGGGTGTGGCCACGGTGATCAGTAAGCGTGCCGTGCAGGAGATCCCACCCACGACACTGCTTCCCGTTCAACTGAGCGCCAGTGTCATCGCCCTCGTTCTGGTCGTGACCATCCACCGGTCCCTCGACCTGCGGACGCTGTGGACGCCCCCACTGCGACGGTTGGGTGCTCTCGGCGTCCTGAATCCCGGGATTGCCTACGCCTTGAGCCTTCTCGGTCTCGCCCGCATCACCGCCAGCCTGTCCGTCCTGTTGTGGACCCTGGAGCCGCTGCTCATCGTCTTGCTGGCCGGTTGGGTTCTGGGCGATCGGATCACCCGCCGGCTGGCCCTCACGATGCTTGTCGCCACTGTGGGTGTTGTCCTGGTGGTGGGCCGGTCCGGTGTCGGCGGCGATGGTGTCGGAATCGCTCTGACCCTGGCCGGGGTCGGGGCATGCGCGGTCTACACCGTGATCTGTCGGAAGTTGCTGGCTGATGACTCGGCTCTGCACGTGGTCCTGGTCCAGCAGGTGTGCGCGTTGGCCTTCGCCCTGGTTCTGTACGCCGCGCTGCACCTCGTCGGCCAGGCAGGGGCTTTGGGCGAGGTCTCCGGGCGAGCGTGGGGCAGCGCGATCACATCGGGGGTTCTCTACTACGCCGTTGCTTTCTGCTTTTACCTGGCCGGACTGCGCTATGTCTCCGCCGCCACCGGTGGGGCCTTCATCAATCTGATCCCGCTGTTCGGAATTGGTGCGGCGTATCTGCTGCTGGATGAACGTCTCAACGCCCGGCAATGGGTCGGTGCGGCGATCGTGCTCGTCGCCGTCGCGGGCGCCGCAGTGTTGAGCCCGCGCCCAGCCGTGGACGGCGCCGGCTCGCCGGACACCGGTGAGGTTCACGGTGATGGTGCGGATGGCCTTGCGGGCGGTTCGCCCGGCGACGAGCAAGGTGGCTGACGCGGGTCCGGTCCGGTGGCCGTCCCCGAGCGGGTGGAATCGCGGGCTGAACGTCGCCGGTGTTCACCGTGGCAGCGGTCGTGACGCGACCCTCGCTGGGTGTCAGGGAGATCGCGATCTAGGGGAGGGCGGCTGGCGCTGGGGACAGGCACCGGCTGGCCGCGGCCAGGGCCTCGCGATCGGCCTGGTAGTAGGTCCAGCTGCCGCGGCGTTCACCGGTGATGAGGCCGGCTTCGGCGAGTTTCTTGAGGTGATGACTCACGGTCGGCTGGGAAAGGCCGAGCGGTGCGGTGAGGTCACAGGTGCAGGCCTCGCCGTTCGGTGCCGACATCAGCAGCGACAGCAGCCGCAGCCGCGCCGGATCGGCCAGTGCCTTGAGCCGGCGGGCGGCGTCCTCGGCCTGTTCCTGCGACAAGGGAGCCGCGCCCAGCGGAGGGCAGCAGGTGCTTGCCTCCAGCAGGGGCAGCGCAACGCGATGAACGGCCATGGCGTCATCCTGCGGCGTGTCATCGACGGATGTCAATATTGACAGTCATCGATGAGCTGGGTCATCGTTGGTCATCGACACTTGTCGATGAGCGGAGGTCTGAGGCGTCGGCCGTCGGATAGTCGTTCGCTGGAGTTCTTCGGCAATCAAGGAGGAAACCCGATGTCCCGAGTCCAGCTCGCCCTCAACGTCGATGACATCGATGTGGCGGTGGCGTTCTACTCGCAGTTGTTCCAGACCGAACCGGCCAAACGGCGCCCGGGCTATGCGAATTTCGCGGTCGAGGAACCGGCGCTGAAGCTGGTACTGATCGAGAACCCCGGCCGGGGTGGATCTTTGAATCACCTGGGTGTCGAGGTCGCCTCGACGGACGAGGTGGTGGCCGCGACCAGGCGGCTGGCTGCTGAAGGGCTCGTGGTTGACGTCGAGGAGGGGACGACGTGCTGCTATGCCCTGCAGGACAAGGTCTGGGCCACCGGTCCTGGCGGTGAGCGGTGGGAGGTCTACACCGTCCTCGCCGACGCGGGCGCCGACCTGGAAGGCAAGAGCCTCGCCGAGGTCGGAGCCACACCGGTGGTCGCAACGTCCACGGCGCAGACCGGTTCCGGCGCCTGCTGCGCCACCGAGGCAGCAACGGCCTGAACATGAGCGTCGACTTGACGCTCGCGGCGAGCGGCGGGATGGAACCCATGTCCCGCCGCTCGCCGCGCTGGCTGGCGGCTCTGATGCTGTTTGGTCAGGGCGAGGCGGCTGGGACTGAAAGGCCGGTGTACTGCTGGCGGGTCCAGGCTTGGGTGGCGATCTGGACGGCGTCCCAGGGGGAGCCCAGCGGTGGCGTGTAGGACAGGTCGAGGTCGCTGACGTCGTCCACGCTCATGTCGTGGAAGAGCGCGGTGGCGTAGGTGTCGACCCGTTTGGCGATCTCGGCGCTGCGGCGTCCGACGAGCTGGGCACCCAGCAGCCGCCCGGAGGTGGTGTCACCGGTGATCCGGATGACGATCGAGGTGGCACCGGGGTAGTACGCCTTGTGGTCATCGGGTGTGCTGGCCGTGGTGGCGGGTTTCCAGTCGTGTCCGGCGGACAGCACCTCGTGCTCGCGCAGTCCGGTGCGGGCGGCGACGAGGTCGAAGACCTTGACCACCTGGGTGCCGAGGGATCCGGCGAACCGGCGGTCGCCGCCGAGGGCGTTCTCCCCGGCGACGCGGCCCTGCTTGTGCGCGGTGGTGCCCAGCGGAAGCCAGGTCCTGCCGAGCAGGCGGTGGTGGGTGACGACACAGTCCCCGGCGGCGAAGACACCGGGCAGGCTGGTCCGCATCCCCTCGTCCACCGCGATCGCCCCCTTGACCCCCAGTACCGCCCCCGCCGAAACAGCCAGCGTGGTGTCCGGGCGGACCCCGACGACGACCAGGACCATGTCCACGGACCGCCTGAACGCGTTCGCGTCGGGTCCGGTCGCCTCCACCAGCAGCGTCCCGTTGTGACGGCTGATCCGGCGCACGGTGGTTGCGGTGATGACCTCGACTCCGTTCTCGGTGAGCTCCCGCTGCACGAGGGCACTCAGTTCGGGATCGACGGTGGGCAGCATCTCGGGTAGCGCTTCGATCTGGGTCACCGGGTCAGTGGCACGGGATGGAACGCCCAATGCGTAGGTCGCATCTTGAGCTGACGAATGCGCTCGCCCAACGAAGCTGGTCCAACCGAGGTTTCCCGTAACGAATGGAAGGTCATGGCGTGAAAGCCCGAACCCGAACCCGAGGCCGTGCGCTCAGGTCAGTGCAGCTTGTCGCGGCCCTGGCTGTGGCGGCCGCGTTCACAGCCCCGGCGCACATCTCTGCTTCCCACCTGGGTGGCGCCGCCCACATGACCGTGGTCGCTGCGCCAATCACGCCGATTGTCGGTGCTCCCCCTGTCAAACCGAGCTAGCTCCATCCCCTGACCGCACCGTTCATCACAAGCCCGAGTGGCCCTCGAACGTCTCGGGTCGATCCACTCTTGAGGGAGCAGTAATGATCAACCAGGGTACGACGCAGGCCACATGGCGTGCGCGGATCATGGCACTGGCGGCGGTGGGGTTGCTTGCCGGCAGCGTATCGACGGGAAGCGGCGAAGGGACGGCGCCGACGATGCTCATCCCGGGCGGTGACGGCAATGCCGTCCACGCCTCCGGACCGATCGGCGGCTCGAAGCCGCGCCCCGGGCCGGGGTAAGCGAGGCCGAGATCGCGGAGGCCATCGGCAACATCGCACTTAACGTGCTGACGACTACTTCAACGTCGTCGCCGCCGTCGACAACGAATGGCAGGTGGACACCGCGCACGTTCACACCGATGCGCAGTGACCGACTTGCGACCGGTCCAGGTAGCCGGCCGGGGACCTGATCCCGCCACCGGTCCTGCTTGGGGGATACGAGCGGCCCCTGTGCAGCATCGGTGTGGCACGGGATGGAACGTCCAATATTCAGGTCGCACCTTGAGCTGACGAATGCGCGTCCAACCAAGCTGGTCAATCGAGGTTTCCGTAGCGAATGGAAGGTCATAGCGTGAAAGCCCGAACCCGAGACCGTGCGGTCAGGCCAGTGCAGCTTCTGGCGGCCCTGGCGGCGGCGGGGTTGCTTGCCGGCAGCGTATCGACGGGAGGCGGCGAAGGGACGGCGCCGACGATGCTCATCCCGGGCGGTGACGGCAATGTCGTCACCGCCTCTGGACCGATCGACGGTTCAACCGCCGTCGGCGCGCAGCGCAACCACTTCGCGGGCGGTCGGCAACCGACACCGCCAGATCCAGTCTGAGCAGCGACATCCGTCGACAACGCCTGAGCGTTCTCGGGCGACGGCGCCACCGTTCCACGACCAGAAGGATTCTTGCGTGCCCAAGCTCATGGATATCCGCAGCGTGGCCGTGACTGGTCTGCTCCTCGCCGTGCTGGCAGTGGCCGCGCTCGCCCATACCCCGCACGGCATGACCTCCGCCGGTGTCAGGCCACCGACCTGCGGCACGCCCAATACTCCACCCTGTGTTGCCAATTGAGCGACCGTTCACTCACGACAGTGACACGACCTCCGTCACGGCAACCATCGCAGCACCGTGCTGCATCAACCCGGCACGGGTTCCACCAAGGTACTTGCGACGAGAGGAAGGCCAGAAGATGAGAGTCGACACAGCCCGAAAGTCTGCGGTCACGGCGGCGCGCCTGCTTACGGTGGGGGCCGCGATAGCCGCGTTCGCAGCCCCCACCTACGCTTTCTCATCCCCCGTGGGCAGCGCCGCCCCGGCGACAGTGGAGGTCGCAGGGCACGCACCGCCGCCGGTGGGTGATGGACCCATCAAGCGCAGAATGCTGTAAGCCGGGCACCTCCACCCGGCGCGGACGTCGCCGAAAGCCTGGTACGTCCATGGCTGACACCCATCAGCCCGGCCACCTCACCGATCCGAGGCATCGTCACGCGGGCAGTCGCGCCGGAGCGGCCCTGGACGGGCCGGAAGTCAGAGAAGTACGTGATTGTGGTTCAGGCCGCACCCTGCCGGCGGACAGTTGTCGCCGACGAAGGCCGTGATGCTCCTGCTCGGCGCCGGACCGGCGTCGTGTCCGCCGAATTCGGCTCCGGCCACCCCGACGACCACAGCCGCAGCGGTCCCGACCAGGCCGAGCCGGACGGCACCGGCGCGAACCCGCGAACGCCGGTTACTTCCCGATGGCGCCGGCCGTACCCGCCCCGTCTGCCGCACCGGGGGCAGGCCAATCCTGAACGTCTGCCGAAAACTCATGACACTCCCTCCGAGGCGAATGGCGGCCCATCCGGTCATCACCGAATCGTCAAGCCACATCCGTCCTTTCAGGTGTTCCAACCCGTTCCCCTGCGCACGGTGATCTGGCGAAACAGTCGATGCTCGATCTGACCGGAGAATGAGCTGTACCCCGGCGGTCATGAGCAGGCGTCGATCCACCGGGATGGGACACTTGGAACGGTGTGGAACGCCCGACGGATGAGATGACATTGCGTCGGTGCTGGGAGAGGGAAATGAGTAAGAGTTCTCGAATTGGTCGGCGCATACGTACGTCTGTCGGGCTTGGTGTCGCCGGGGCGGTCGTGGGTCTGGCGTTGAGCGCTGCGGTCGTTGTGCACGACGGTTCGGCGCAGGCGTATGTGATCGATGGTTGCGGGGGTTGGCAGTGTGGAACCAACCACAACCAGGTGCTTCTTTGAGCCGATCTCCACATTCCTACGATCGAAAATGGTACAGGTGAATGGTCCTGATGTTGATCGATGGCGCGTGCTGGCCGCGGCACTGGCCGTGGTCGCGGCACTTGCCGGCGGAGCGCTGGCGACGTCGAGCGGGACGCCGCACAGCGCGACGAACGTCGCCCTGTGTGGCGAATCCTGCCAGCACAATCAAGTGCTCCTCTAGCCAGGCGTGGTAGCCGCCGCTCGTCGAGCGATCGCGGTTGAAGGCTTTCGAACGCGGGGATCGGCATGGCAAATGACGGAACTGTAGAGATCACCAGTCTGGCGTTCCGGACGGAGGCGATGCTGCTCAGCTTGAGTGGCAGTGAGCTGACCGACCAGGGCGACTACGTCGTCGTCCGGACGCCCGAAAACCCAGGCTTTTGGTGGGGCAACTATTTGCTGTTCAGGACCGGGTTCGGTCCGGGGGACGCGGCCGCGCGGATGGAGACCTTCCATGTCGAGTTCCCCGGCGCCAAGCACGTTGCGCTCGGCGTTGACACGACGGACGGTGTAGTGGGTGCCGAGCATGAGTTCGGTGCGCTCGGCCTGGAGCTCGAGCGGAACACGGTGATGACTGCGGTCCGGTCCCAGGTCAGAGCGCCGGCCAGGCCGAACACGGACGCGACCTATCGGCTGCTGGCAGGCGATACAGACTTTGCCCAACTGCACAGCTTGACGATGGCAGTCAACGCGTTGCAGTCCCCCGACCAGGAAGACTTCAGCTGGAAGAAGATCGAGGCGGAGCGAGCCCTTGCCGAGGCGGGTCATGCCGCCTGGTTCGGCGCATTTGACGGTGGCCTGCTCAAAGCATCGCTCGGGCTCGTCTTCGATGCAGCGGGCCTGGCTCGGTTTCAGAATGTGCAGACTCATCCCGACGATCGTGGGCGGGGCCTGGCCAGCACCCTCGTCTACCGCGCTTCGACGTACGGGCTGGCGGAGCTTGGTGCCCATACCCTGGTGATGGTCGCCGACCCGGAGTACCTCGCGATTCGCGTCTATCGGGCGCTTGGCTTCTCCGACACCGAGATCCAGCTGCAACTGACCAAGCCAGCACCGTGATCACCAAACCCGCGCGCTCCGGCCATGGCGGCACAGGCAAGCCGGCCCCGCTGTCGGCCCAGAACCTGACCTGACGGCAGACGTGCCACTGCGCCGGGCTTCAGGTCGGCGAAGACCTGCTCGACTCGCCTGCTCGCTGTGATGTGACACACCCTGCGCAGCCGCGACTTTCGGAACGCATGACGGTCGCCCGTTCGCCCGTTCGACCCTTCGACCCTTCGAGGGTGCACGGGATTCTGGCGGTGGATTCGCGGGACGGCGGGGATGTCGATGCAGGTCGCGTCAGTCGCGAATCGGGGCGGTGGAACGGATTGGAACGCAGTGCGCGTATGCGGCTCGGGCGCCGAGCCGTCCTGCTGGGCCTGGTGCCCGCAGCCGCCCAGTGCCTTCCGCACAAGATCTGGCGCTTTAACAAAGGACAGCGATGCTCACAGCAAGACCTATGCGCGCGGTGCTCGTGGCCGGTGCAGTCGTGACCTTGGCCCTGCTGGCCGCGAGCCCGGCATCAGCATCCCTTCTTCAGCCCGGCATGCCGGCGGCGAGCCTCGACTCGGTGCAGGCGTCCGGGACTTCGATCGCCCTGCGCTGGATCGACCGGTCCACCTCAGAGATCCAGTTCCAGGTCCACCGGCGTAACGCCGCCGGCGGCGGATCTACGATGGTCACCGCCGTCCCAACCCGTAACAAGACGGGTACAGGCGACGTCTATACGTTTACGGACACGATCGCGGCGGGCACCCGCCAGTGTTACGAGATCATCAACCACGACAACTTCAACGGCTGGATCAGCTTCTCCACCGAGGTCTGCACGAGTGCTCTGCCTGCTCTGCCGGCGCTGCCCCCTCCCGTCGAGGGTGACGGTATCGGTTCCCTCGTCGATATGAGCGTGCTCGCGGGTATCCGCAACTCCAGCGCGGTCGGCGTGGACGGCAAGGGAATCATCAGCTACCGAGCCGGCGGCTGGGATGGTGACCTCAGAGTCGCGCACTGTAAGGACGTCAAGTGCACCGAGGTCGACACTCATGACATCGACACTCTCGGTGACGTCGGCGACGGCTCGTCGATCAAGATAGGCAGTGACGGACTGCCAATTATCAGCTATCTGAAGACGAGCACTTTTGATCTGAAGGTCGCACACTGTGTAGACGTGGTCTGCTCCTCGGCGACGATTACCACCTTGGACACCGCGTCCCAGGTCGACAACGAGACGGCTCTCACGATCGGCAGCGACGGACGAGCAACGATCGCCTACGTGGACAACCTCAACGGCCGCCCTGCGAAGGAGCTCAAGGTCGCCCACTGCCAGAACGCGGCCTGCACCACGGCCACGATCAATGTGGTCGACAATATCGCCCAGAGCTTTGGATTCTCTGGAGGTTTCAGCCTGGTATCGATCGCATCCAGTCCGACTGGCCGGACGTACCTCGCATATCTGGACCACCACTACCTGAACGTGGCCACCTGCGCCGACGTCGCTTGCGCTGACGCACAGTTCTACACCGTCGTCCTCCCCACGGACGGCCAAGCCGGCTTTGACCCGTCGATCGCGATCGGCAGGGATGGGCTGCCGCTGATCAGCTACCAGCGCAAGTTCAACGTCGGAAATACAAGTCTCTTCGTGGCGCACTGCGTAAACGTTCAATGCTCGGCAGTGGCCACAAAGGCGGTCAGCACGGCTAAATCCACCGGCAAATTCAGTTCTATCGCGATCGGCGCGGACGGCTTAGGGGTTGTCAGCTTCTTTAACTCCTCCGACGGAGATCTGGTGGCCGCCCACTGCTCCAACGTGGCGTGCGACGCTGTCTCGCAGACCACCCTCCTGGACGAGTACGGCGACGTCGGCTGGAACAGTTCGATGTCGATCGGCAGCGACGGCCTGCCGCTGATCAGCTACTACGACCTCACGAACCGGAACCTGAAGGTAGCCCACTGCGAGGACGCCGCCTGCGCACGACCGCTGATCGCACCGTTCTTCGAATAGAAAGCCGCACGACTCTGGACGTAGGCCGCTCTAGCCGCTGCGCGCCCGTGCAGAAACCGAGCTGCGGAAGCCGCTGCATTTCGCCCATTGGGCAAAGGGAGTTGAGCAATTGTCTCGATCTAGGCTAGCGAGCATCATGGCGCTTGGGGGAGCGGCCGCCCTGATGGTCGTCGCCCTGCTGGTTGCGCCGGCTTCAGCGGCGATCGCGGGCTCGGGGCCGCTATTGAACAAGCCGCAGAACGTTTTCGGCGGACAGATCAGTTTGAGCTGGGTGGACCAGTCAACAAACGAGGATGCGTTCGTCGTCCTTCGGCGCAACCCGGCTGGGGGTGGTTGGATGCAGATCGCCGATCTTGCGACAGTTGACAAGTCCGGCAAGGGCGCGACGATGACATTCGTGGATACCGCGCCGGTGGCGACTCTGGAGTTCCGGTGCTATCAGATCGCCGCGTACGACTATATCGATGCACCATTCAAGAGGTCCGAGGACCGGTGCGCAGGTGACTTCGGGGATCCTCTCGCAAGTCCCACCGATCCGCCATTCACCCTCGAGCCGTCATCAACCGGTATCACCCTGAAGTGGGGCGACAGTTCAAACAATGAGGACAACTGGTTGATTTTTAAGCGTGACGTCGCGGGCGCGTGGAAGGTGGTCCAGAACGTCCCCACGCGTAACAGCTTCTTTCGAGACGGTGTCTACCCCGGCAGGTACTCCTGGACTGACCTCAGTACAGAAACCAGCGGGCAGTGTTACAGCATCTCGGCCGCGAACGGTTATTTTGTGAACTGGCCTGACGGGAGTCGTGAGCAGTGCAAGGTCCGCACGGATCCTGCAGTATTTCCGCAGATGATTCCTGTGGACACCCAGCAGTGGAAGGGCTTGAAGCCAGACAACGGTGCCAGTGAAAGCCTCTTCAGCGTCGTTCACGACCAGTATTTGCAGTTTGCCAACCACAACTTCGGGATCGACCTGGGCTGGTCGACGAGCGGAAATGCTGGCATGTGGAAGGTCCAGGCTCTGGGAGGTCCACGCCTGGTGAAGGGTCAGCTGTTCGCCATGCAGGCTGCTGGCGGAGGTTGGCTCAAGTTCGACCAGTTCGGCCTCGTGCTGTCCGGCACCCCGTCGTACGAATGGCGCACCCTCGGCAGCCCCAACAAGACCGGTGTCGCGATTCCGCCAGACACCGAGGGCTGGGGCTACCGTCAGCTGAGCGCAGGTGATTTCGCCCTTTGGAACGACGTCGCGCAGGACTTCCTCGTCTATGGCACCAACCGTACCGGCGGGGTTGACGCGGCCAACAGCCGCAGCCTGAACTGGTACAAGCAGACGTTCTTCACACCGCCGCCGGTGAGGGCTGTCAAGACCGAGCGCGTGTTCAACTGCTACACCGCGCGGCGTCCTGTCGAGGTCTGGGTAGTCGACAAGACAACCGGCACCCGCTTCCGAGACCTGGGGTCAGTGAGCTCCCACTACGGGGACGGAGGGTGGGGGTGTCCAGATCTGGGCAGCACGCCGCTCACCTTCTCCCCGATGACCGGGCACCACTACAGGCTGGTTGTCACGGACAAGACCCTTCCCTCCTGCGGTGGCATCGACAGCCCCCTAATATTTAGCTGTCAGGTGATGGTCGTCGAGTTCGACGGCGACGAGAGCGGCTTCACCCGCAGCGACACCGTCAACAACGGAACGGTGATCACACCGTAAGAACGATCCACCTGGGGCCGGTAGCGGCGCTGCTTCAGCGGTGAGCCACCGGCCCCACCTTTATGTGACAACGCTTTTCCCCTCAACCGACCCCAGCGTTACCCGGAGACGTGCTGCGATGTGAAATGGCCCGCTGGGCCGGTGGATGGATGGCATGATCGTGCGAGGCTTGGCGGCCCGCGTGCGCGCGGTTGACGGATCGGAGTTTGCGGATGATTGCCAGAGTCGCTGTGTGGGAGCCGATGCCTACGGATGACCGGGACTGGGTCGTCGAGGCGGTCGCTAACATTCCTGGCGTCCACGCGGTGTACCACCTCGTCGATCCCGATACCGGCAACGGTCTCTCCGTCGCCGTTTTCGAGGACGAGGTCAGCGCGCAGCAGGCCGGTGCGGCGATACGGCAACGCGCGGAGCAGATCGGTTGGAACGAGCAACCGCGTCCCCGATTTGTATCGGAGACCCTGTATCAGGTGATTCGCGGCCGTCCATAGACCCAGTCAGCCGGCAGTCCTACGAAAGCTCCAGGCTGGACACCTCCGTCGGGTCGACTCAGGACCCGCCTGGGCGGTTATGGATCTTGTAGCAGGTGGACACGATGCGCTCTGGGGTGATCGTGACGATGGTGCGTAAATCCGATCAGCGGGCAACGTAGTTCTCAACGTCCTCGGGGGCGAGGCAGCGGCGGGCGATCGCCCGAGCCTGCTCGAGCGTGCCGCCCTAACTCGCAACGAAATCCGCCACCTTGCGGGCACCCGCAACGATATCCACATGGCATGAAAACGCAGATGCGGTTGGTGCGGGGCGAAGGTCCCGTACCAACCGCATCGCCGTCATTTCAAACGCGATCTTTGTGGAAATCGTCCTCTGATCTGGTTCGATCCAGCAGCTGCAAGAGACTGAGCCCTTTCCAACCTGCGTCAGCTCTTGATGATCAGTGTCTGGATGGCATTGACGAGGATGGTGGGGCGGGCTGGAGCGGATCTACGCAGGATGCGGCAGTTCTTCAGCTCGGCGTTGGCTCGTTCGCCAGGTCCGCGTCGATCCCTCTCGTCGGCTAAGATTGCAGTTCTGACCGGCGGACCTTGCATCGGCGGGTCGGCCCCTCAGTCAACGATGTGAGGCGTCCACATGCTGCCAGCGGCCAATGCCGGAGCTTTCGCGCTCGCGGCTCTCGCCCTCATTGTGATACCAGGACCGAGTGTCTTGTTCACGATCGGCCGCTCGCTCGCCTACGGGCGCCGGGTCGGTCTGCTGTCGGTACTAGGCAACGCGATCGGCACGCTGCCGGCTACCGCACTGGTCTCACTCGGCTTGGGTCAGCTGATCGCCGACTCGGTTGTGGTCTTCACCGCTGTGAAGATCGTCGGAGCGTTGTATCTGATGTACCTCGGCGTGCAGACGATCCGCCACCGCAACGACCACGCCCCGGTGCAGGACAGCTCGGATCGCGCACCCAGCAGCGGACGGCGGTTGTGGCAGGGCATCGTCGTAGGCGTGTCGAACCCCAAGACGCTGGTGTTCTTCATTGCCGTCCTGCCTCAGTTCGTCGACCGCGACGCGGGGGCGATCTCGCTACAACTGGCCATCCTGGGTTGCTTGTTCGCGATCATCGCCTTTCTCAGCGACTCCGTGTGGGCCATGCTCGCCGGTACGGCCCGTCAGTGGTTCGGTCGCGAGCCGCGCCGCCTCTCGCACATGACTGTGGGCGGCGGGGTCATGATGATCGGGTTGGGTGGCGTTCTCGTCGCCACCGGCAACAAGCACTGACGGGGTTCCCCTCCTCGCGGCCGAACGGACCTCGGTTCGACCAATTAAGGCATT
>Ga0307513_10001737_pt1 | contig 31054 bp, 29 predicted proteins | sample 15_EM_MG_FD_202174 | JGI IMG/M metagenome (GOLD analysis project Ga0307513, IMG submission 202174) | Populus trichocarpa ectomycorrhiza microbial communities from riparian zone in the Pacific Northwest, United States - 15_EM | ecosystem: Host-associated > Plants > Roots > Unclassified | place... | reverse complement strand
CCACATGGGGGCGGGAGATGAAGTGGCTTGAACCAGCTGAACAATTTTCAGCTCACTCAAACTCTCCACTTTATTGTCCAACTTGATATGAAGAAAGTTCTCAACCGCAAAACTAAGTGATATTGAGAGACCAATGCCAATCGGAACCTGTGATCTAGTTCTAGGCGGACATTTCCTCCTCTTGTGACTTGTCCCCGCTGTCACGGCGTAGCATGCTAGAACACCGACGGACATCCTAGATAGCTAGTGTTATTCCGTGAGGAGAACAAGGCCTTCCGAGAAATTTTTGAACCATGCTGCAAGAGGGAAGGCATTTAATATAAATGCGCAAGAGAAATTATACCAAAGACGCCCGGTAAGTCAACAAGACTGCCAAAACTGACAAACCAGCAAACGCAACTGCTATGCCATCCCGTGCCCAATCCTTACAAGTACAAGTACAATGCAGTTCCCGCCCGCTCATTACCCCTGCCCACCCGATCCAATCCCATAAAAAAACATCTCGAACAACCTTATGGCCAGTAGCCAGTCTCCCATCCCATGTATCTTCTGCTTCGTATGACTAGTCGCAAGGCTACCCTCCTGCGGAACAACGCCTCTCCCAGCCGCTTCTCCTCACAACCTTCCTACCAATTCGCTGTCACTCCTGCCGCTGCTACCCCACTCATTGGGACCCGTAAGTGGGTTCTTCTGCTCCCTCACATTCGAAGAGCTAATCCTTCCATCGGCGCCCCTGGCGGCTTCCTCAGCATTGCGCGTTATTTTCCCTTGTGGCTTTTCGAGAGTGCATTCGGTCACTACCGCAGCGGCCGAAAGAAGAGTCAGGGCGAAAGCAGCCCCGCCGAGAGTCTGGATCATATTGCGGAGGTGTACGTTTATTGCTGTTAGGCCAAGTTGGCTAACGAGTGTTGCTACAGCAGTCCGGTGGGCTTTTGCTGGAGCGTTAGTTTTATTTATAAAAGAAACGGAGCAAACTAGCTGTCGGTAGGGAAACTTTTTGTTCTGTACGGTAGTGTGAGAGAAGTGGGTGGTGTTAGCGTACCGCGGGGCGTTATTGCGGTGTGGCGGTGGTAAAAGGGGAAGTAAAAAGTGAGTATGATGGGGTGTGTGGAAGGGCAAATAAAACAAAAACAAAGAAAAAGGGATTTCCCGGACCGGTAGTTGGTAATTTCATATGCTTTGGCTTTTGGTGCCGGTACATGTACCAGTCCGGGGGGGAAGGGGATTCTTTGCACTGCCAGCCCTACGCTACCATAATAATATGTCGTTAAAATTGAATTGTGGGTCTGGTATCTCTCCATGCTCGCTCGCTCGCCAGGTCCAGGAATACCACGTGGGGCGGATCATTTGCTGCATTGCACATCAGAGATCTGACGGGAGCGGGCGTTCGTGGATTGAACGAGCATCTCTGGTTCATTCGGGAGGTGCGCCGGTGTGTGCTGTGCTGTGCGCTGTGATCTAAGTGCTGGGTAATGTAGGGTTCGGTAGGTGGTGGAGCCTTCCACCCATTCATTACCTTATTTCCTATGCGAGGAGGGCGGGGGGGGGCGGGGTGTGGGGCATGGCAGACTGTCCCTGCAAATGTATGATATGATAGGCTTTATCATAGGTGTAAAAAGCCTATGTTCGCACTTCTGTGCTTTCTGCCTTGAGAGTTGTCGTTTTGTGTTGCAAGCCCTTGTTGCGGCTCTTATGCAGCATCAAAATGTTCCATCCGCCTCTTTGTCCTATTGGAATCCCTCCCACGTTACGTAATCTGCTCTAGCCACAGAAAAACAGAAAGAAAGGAGGAAGCGGGAAAACAACAGGCAACAACAGGCTTCCCAAGTTGGACTCTCATGACTAAGCCTCACCCGCGAGCTTTCGCCCCTCCCCAGCCCCATCGCGTTTCTGCGACAACGCAGCTCTGGAATGCCATTTCCAGATTTCCCTTCGTTCTTCTTTCTCCCTCGACAACATCTTGCTCCATCCACCCACACTCTCGTTCCCCTATCTCACCATCTCAACCTGCTGTTTCCTGCTTCTTGCTTCATCTCCTCCTCCTCTCGTTTGTATCGAGCAGGTTTCGGGATACAGCAAGCGAGGAAAATCCGGAGGGTTTTCGCGTTTGGTGCTGTATTTTTTTTTTTCCTTGAAAGAGAAAAATTCCAGGGGTGTGTGTGTGTGTCTGCGAAAAAGAGCGTGTCAACCGATCCCTCCTCTCCCACCACTCCTCCTCCCAGCCTGACCGCAAACCACACAACAACAAGTTTGGCATAGGGCGGTGCGAGAGAGTAAGAGAGACGATATTTTTTTTCTTTTCCCCTTTCCTCTCTTTCTTCTACTCCCCCTTCTTGGAAAGAAAGGAGGGCATATATCCTTTCTCAATATCCTTGATAATCAAATGTCTAAACGCCGATCAGAGAGCCAACTGACTAAAGACCAATTCGACAAGATGAACTCGAATGGTTTCAACTTCTCAGCGAATCGCGTGGGAAATGGGGCCGGAGGTGGTCCGGATGACGTTGCTGATCCTTCCGTTATGGCAGATAAAGCTACTCTTTCTGGGCGAAAGTAAGTTTTTTCCCTCCAGGTCTCCCATATTCTTTGCTCTGCATTTTCCCTCCTTCATTCCTTTCGCTCTCCCTGGTCCACTATTTTACCCTCCCTTTTTGTATCGCTGGGCGGCGGTGTTGATGAGTATGCCTGGTTTAGGATAGCACCCCTGAAACGAGGCCGTGGCGGTGCTAGAGCAGGAGCCCGGACTGGTGGAGGTGACAATATTCCGAATATTTTTTCCGGGGCAGCCAGAGGTGTAACATTCGGTCCCTCTAATGGAACAGCGCAGCAACAACCCCAGCAACAACCCCAGCAACCTTTCTCTGGGTTTTCATTTGGGGCGCCGGCCAACAATAATACTGCGTCTGCCGGGTTTGGCGGGAGTTCTGCTGGAGGATCCTTCGAATTTGGAGCCAACAATAATAATGGGCAACAAGAGCAACCGAAGACCAATCCTTTTGCACCTCTTGGAGCAAGTAGCAATGGTAATATGTTCCAGACAGCAGCCCAGCCTCAAGCTACATCTTTATTCGGCGGTAATTCATTTGGTTCCAACAACCCAAGTCAGACCCCTTTGGCAACCCCGAATCCAAGTTTTCTCTTTGGAGCTCCCAACAATAGTCCTGCCCCTGCCCCTCCTGCAACCGAGAGTTTTAATAAACCTTCTTCCTTTGCTTTCGGTAGTGGAAATACAAATACACCGGCAATGTTTGGCAGCGCAGGAGATAGCAATAATAACAGCAAGTCGTCCTTCACCTTTGGTGCAAACAGCGGTGTCAGTGGAGCGACATCTCCAGCTGCTACTCCTGCCGCTTTTGGCAGCTTTGGGTCCAACACCGGCGCTTCTTCGGCCCCTCTCTTTGGAAACACCCCGAGTCCTGCACCAGTTCTTGAGAAGACACCTGAGCCAACTCCTGCTATCGCCGCTCCCCAACCAACGTTTTCCTTCGGTGCCTCATCACCAGCCCCATCATCTACCGGAAATTCGTTGTTTTCAAAACCCTCGGAACCGTTGTTCAAGCCCACCCCATCCCCCGAACCGCTGGCTTCCAACAGTTTATTTGGAGTGCCGAAGCCAACGCCGAGCCCCGAGCCGTCGGCTACAAGCCCCGGCTTGTTTGGATCTCAAACTACTACCTCTGCTGGATCTGGTAGTCTGTTTGGTTCTTCTGCTACGCTAGCTAAGCCGCCTACATTTTCTGGATTTGGTCCTCCCGCGCAACCATCCACGCCTAAGGCAGATGAGAAACCTCCGACGTTCTCGTGGGGCCCCCCGAAGGAAGAGCCGAAGAAAGCCGAGGAGTCTCGCAATATTTCATTTGGAGGGTTTGGTGCTCAGAAGATTGACTCCCAGCCGGAGGCGCCCACTCCCAAGCCTTTCGCTGGCTTTGGCCGGGAACCGGAGGAGCCGGTCGGGCAATTATTCGGGTCCCCGGCTTCCTCCACGGTTGGAGCCAGTCTCTTTGGGAAATCATCCGAGAACAAGCAAGATACTCCCGCACCTTCCACACCTAGCTTCTTCAACAAGCCGGCCGAGGCTTCGACTCCTAATTTATTTAGCAAGCCCGCTGAGACTAAGCAGGATACCCCAGCAGCTTCTCCTGCTGGTTTCTTTAGCAAACCTACGCCTACTGGGCCTTCATCTCCCTCAACCTCCAACTTTTTCGCTAAGCCGGCGCAAACGAAGCAGGATACCGCCGTAGCCGAGCCGAAGAAGGCGCCTCCCTTCGGAGGTTCTCCAATTACTTTCGGAAAGAATTCTGTTTCTACTTATGGTGGATCCGGTGTTTCATCCTTGTCTCCGCCACCCGTCAATCAGTTTGTTCCACCTGCTTCTCCGGCACTCAAGGTTGCTGAACCGGCTGCTTTCAACACTGCCAACGCCCGGACACCATCGCCCCCACTGCCGTCGGGTGCTGCTTCGTGGGCGCCGGCACAACTCACGGAGTATTATAATCTCTATGGACTTCGTTCTTTGAACTATAGGTTTTTGGAAACACTTATGAAGGCTGATCAGTTTGGTGATTGGAGTTCTGCTTGCGAGATCTATGTTAGGGAGGCTTCGCGCATCAAGGCTTGCCAGGAAAACGGTGAGAGGTATAAGGGGGCTTCTGGGGATGCTCCTGCCGTGGGTCATACCAAGAGGGCGTTGACGGGGGGTGAGGATGGTGGAGGAAAGAGGAGGAAGGAAGAAGGTATTTAGTTTTTCTCACATTTTGCCCCTATTATTCTTGAGCTACGGCGTTTTCCCTTTCCTATGTCCTGGTAGAGAGGTGCTTGAGTTCGACGTGATTGTTTTCCTATTTAAGGGTTGGGTTGGTGCGAGAGTTTTCATGTCTCGTGTTTTCTTGGATTGTTTAGTCTCTTGGTGCTGCACCCCGAGTTGGGGGCCAGGATAATTGCTGGTTCTTGGTGACTTCTCTATAACCGTGGGAAGGACATGATGGACGAAGCGACGGGCTACAACCTTTTAGTACCTGGCTACACCATTGGCAACCAAGCCAACCCAACCCTGGCCCAACTACCCATTCATCTCTCCACTCTTCCCCGTACAGTCTTGTCGAATGTTCAGCATGTTACAGCTGCCTTCATCATTCATCACTATCACTTGTTCCCCATGAAATTCCAGCTCCCCTCCTAACATCGGCGCGGTACCTTGTGTCGGCTCGCTCGTTCTTTATTCTAACATATTTTGCCTAATGCAACATAGACTCGACTAAAGTGTCAAATTCTTCAAATTCCGCCCTCGGTGGTGGCAATACCGAAAAGGGGGGTCCGCAGAAGTTGTCTAGTGCACCGTCGTTCGGATTCAACTCGCCTACCTTGTCAACTGCTAAGTCGAGCTCTTCCTCGGAGCCCGCGCCGCTGCCTTCTGCTCCAGTATTTGGGTTCAAGCCTCCAGAGAAGGGTGATAGCAGCAATTTGTCGAACGGGCTTAAGCTAGCGTCGGGGCCGGTACATGGGTTTAAGCCCCCGGGGGCATTTGGCGATAAGGCCGATAAGCCGAAAATGGGTATGTTACTTTGGAATTCTCACTCTGTATTTTTGGGCAGAGTGAGGTTAACTTGGTTTTAGGTGGAAGTGTGTTTGACAACCCCGGTGGGCCTGTTAATAACGGTGGCTTCGTGAATCCGTTCTCGAAGGCTAGTACCGAGGATATTGTTGTCGAGGAAGATGAGGACGACAATGGAGCTATCGACAAGAAGGCTAGCAGTGGCAGAAGCCTTTTCGATCGGATATCAGAACCAGTCACGGATAAGAAAGAGGGAGGATTCATTGGAGGTCCAAAAATTGGGTTGGGTGAATCATCCTTATTTAGTAAGAAGGTTGATGATGTCAAGCCGAGTAGCCTTTTCGGCAGTGTTAGCGGATCTGCTTCCACTTCTCCTACTCCGGCTGCAGGGTCACCTGCCGCAACATCCTCTCTGTTTGGCACCTCCATGACCAGCAAGCCAGAGGTCGGCTTTTCGTTTGGCGGCCTGAACAGTAAGCCAGCGAGCTCGATATCGACGCCCTCCTTGAACTCTGGCCTTCTCCGACCAACATCAGCCCTGTCCCGTAACAACAGCGATGGGAATACAACCAGCGCTGTATCCACCCCTGGTGCAACAGACACTGAAGCCTCGGAACCCAATGACAACGCCCATAATGCGAAGAATGATCTTGATCTCTCGGGCCCTGGTCCTGGAGAGGAGGATGAGGACTCGAAATACCAGATGAAGGCCCTTGTGTATGAGTCCACCAAGGAGGCTTTCAAGAAGACCGGCTCCGGCACTTTGCGTGTGCTCAAGAACCGTGAAAGCGGTAAAGCACGAATTGTCGTCCGCACGGATATCGGAAAAGTCATCCTCAATGTCGGTCTTAATAAGGCGCTTAATTACGCTGTGGTAGATGACAAGAAGAAGAATAGCATACGAGTCCCGGAATTCCTGCCTGGTGGTACAACGAGAACTTGGCTAGTGAGAGTAAAACTAGCAGAAGATGCGACAAGATTGGCAACGGTTATGAACGAGGAGAAGTTATGAAGAAGGCTCTACTGAGCTAAAGCGGTTTTTCATTCCTGCTTTTCTTTTTTGTCTCCCTCTTTTTCGTCCCCTTTTTCTTTTTTCCCTATAACTAAATTTCTGCCTCGTACTGCTTTTAACTAAGGCTTTGCTCTGATTCCATAAAAATGTATTTCATCTTTTATATTTTATTTTTCCCGTCAAAAACTAAATGCATTCCGTCAATATTCTTTTTTTCCCCCTTCCTCTATACTGCAAATTCATCAACTGGATAAATGGGTTTTATCATACCGTAGGGTTTTTGTTTCGCTATTTTTTCTGTGAAAAAATCTAATTTCTGGTTTCCGTTCTTTTTTTTCACCCTTCATCTGCTGAGCCGTGCGTGTCTCTGCCTGTCTCTCTGCCTGTGTGTGCGTGTGTATTTTGTATATTAGTTACCCCCCCCATTTTTTTTATTGCTTTTCTTGTGTTGCTCTCGCAGCATCATCTGGAGTATCGTATCGTAACTGTATCTTTGGTTTGTTGTGGTAGTATATCTTTTTCTCTCTTTCTTTCTCCTTATTTTTCACATGTTTGGTTGGGGCTGAACGTAGTGAAGACGAACGACGAAATTGTGATAAAATTTGAAATTGTGGATTCTTCCCATGACACGTGAGTTTTAGGAGTTTGGGAACTTTACGAGTAAAGTACGTAGAGCACTCGTATCACATGATGCCGGTATAGTACTAGGAGTAACCCCGAGTACCGTACCCGCAACCGAGAACAATAGTATTATGTCGGAGCATTCGTTGTTAACCGACCTTCACATGTTCTGTTCTTGCCCAGTAGGGATGACCGGGGGTGGAGGAGTTTTTGGATGGTTATTTAAGAAGCTCGCCCCAGTTTTCTCTTTTCTTCCTCCTCTTCCCCGTCCCTTGTCTCAAAGTGTTATTTCTGCTGCTTGACCGAACTGGGCGTGCAGTACCCAGCGAATAACTCCATCCGTCCATCCGTTCAAAATAATCCTGGAATAACTAAATAAATAAATACCATAATTATGTCACTTGCATCTGGTTTTTCCTCACCGTCCCCCACTCCTCCCTAACTGGCCCTCTAACCACCCCATATTTACAGAAAGCTTCCCCTCCTCTCTGGCCTTCGACCTAATCGCCGCCTCTCTCACCGTCCCCGCTGCCAAATCTGACGCGCTCAAAAAAGGCAAAGCGATCTTCGCCTTCACCCTAACCAACAAAGCCAAAGAGACCGAGTCCTGGTACCTAGACCTCAAGACCACTGGAACCGTGGGTAAGGGGCTAGCGCCCGAGGGCGCGAAGCCCGACGTTGTGTTGTCACTTTCGGACGATGACTTTCAGGGATTGATTGATGGGAAGGCGGCCGCGCAGAAGCTGTTCATGGCGGGAAGGTTGAAGATTAGGGGGGATGTTATGAAGGCTACGAGGGCCGAGGGGGTGTTGAAGAGTGCCAGGGCGGGGGGGAAGGCGAAGTTGTAGAGGGGTGGGAGTGTGACGGGGGTGATGTGTACTTGTAGAATTGGACCGGGGGTTGCGTGACATAGGCGGCGCGGTTGCGCGGAATATATCAACTTTTGTTTTTATTTCCGTTTTGATATATGGTGTTATTTTGTTATGTTTACGTGATGCACTCGAATTTCTATTAAAAAGAAAGCTATCTTAAGTATAGGAGAAATGCGACACCCCCGGGAAGACGAGTTATCGGCATTAGTAAACAAGCAAAATCTCACCTATCCAAGTATGGGATACGGTGATGAGCTGCCATAAAGGGTTCCTCACTATCAATGTGTACTCGCCCATCTCACCCCTCCGGTCTTCTGCATCGTGAAGCATTTAAGACATCTATAACAAGTGGTGGGGACTAGCCGAGACAGTATCTTTCAACCCCCTCGATGATTCATTTCTGAAAGAAAGACCTACGAATTAACTTAGCTCCGGGTGGGGGAGGGGGGGGGGGGGGCATTTTGTGCCCATTAGAAAGTACGCCCCTTGAACTACACGAGTCGATATGAACACGGAAAGTTTGTGAGTTAAGGGAACCGTTTGTAACAAATCGTATGGATAGATTTGCGCTACTGCGTGTGCGGTGCAGTCCTTTCACATGCTTCAGACTGGCTATGAGAGCTGCAATCACAGACTTACTATGAAGAATCTTTATCTGCTAAATCGATGTTTGGAAGGATCCCTGAGGGCTCTTGTCGTGGAATGCATGCTTTGGCTGTGTAGGCTGGGGAGTGAGGGGACTGCAATTGTGCGGATCGGGAATAGGATTGGGGATATCAGGTGCGGCGGTCGGGGAGTAATTGGGAGTATTGGGTAAGCTCACTTTCGGTTTGACCTGGTATGAAGGATGAGGGAGGGGGGGCATTTGGCGCATGGGTGAATGTAGACTGGACAGAAGCTAAGAAATGAATATTAGAAAGGAACGTAAGGGGAGGCAAGGGGGGTCGAGTCTCTTGTGATGGATTTGGATCAATTTAGCTGTCTATGGGGTCGATATCACAGCTTCATCGTGGAGGGGATTTCGGTTGGACTTGTAGCGCATGAGAGGGTCATGGGGGGTCACTCGTGACTTGAACAAGTCAAAAGCTGGAGGAGTTGTAATTCACAAAGCAGCCTCCTGAGATTACTGAGGGATTGAGTTCCTGGTGGATTTCGAGAACGGGGTGGCCAGTCTGATTTATCCAGGAGATTCTTGCCTGGGGATCTTGGATAAGGCCCATCATAAGGGACGTGGTAGACGATGAGTCATGCTAGAGTCCGAGTTGGACACCAACAACTAATGATTGAACACCAACTATCACACCCCTCAACTCTAAAGTAATAATGATTTCAGAAAACAACATTCTGGTTGTGGACGGGACTGGGGCGAGTGCCGTAATGGGTGTGCTGGGACATAAGCACGTGACAATGAGTTATGGGTGAAATGTGGGTAGCAAGGGGTGCCAGCCGAGGACGTAGTCGACTGAAGCCGAGCCGATAGGGAAACTAAATGGTTAGCTCGCCAGTCGACAAGGATACTAGGGGGCGCTCATACCCATAGTTCACTGAGGAAGCTGTGGGATTTTGTCGGCAAGGGAGAAGATTTGGTCGTGGTATTACTAGATATCGAAACGCTCAGTTTTGAAGGAGGCAATCTGCTAGCGTCGATGAAGGAACGGGTGGGGACACCTTACCCGGGGTGTTGAGGAGAGGCTAGAAGGGAGGTAGATACCATAGATTGCCTGTAAGTAATTGACTTACGGTTCTTAATTATAGGGATCACAAAAGTGTCCAAGTTTGGTGCAACGGGCCTCAGGTTTTAGCGCTGATCAATATTAAAACACGCCAATATCCCAGGCTCATTGCACCATAACTTGGTTTACGGGCAACTATTTTATTTCTTTAATCCTTTCAAACTAAAGAACTAACCCTCAGGCCTTTCTCTTCCGAAAAGGCTAGAGAGCTGCTCCCAGTAAAGACCGACAGTGGGGGAATTGAGCGCGCGGCCCTACATCTCCTCTACGCCCGCTTCATCTCCAAATTCTTGTGCAAAATCGGAATGTGGCCACCCCGTGGTGACAGCCAAAGCCAGGGGGAGCCCGTCAAATGGATTACAAGGCATGGTTTTGGGGAAAACCTACAAGCCTCCAGTCACCTCCAAGTTCCTGAAGCCCGATGAATTCAAAACGGGTCTGGAGACCAAGGTGAAGTAGGTATCCATGGATGGCGCATCTCCACTGGCTTGCTGGGAGAATATTAGCCAGAGTAAATTCAATGGGCTAATCCAGGAGAGTGCTTCTCCCGCAGGGCGCCGACGCCGCGAGGGCAGATCTACTTTTCTTGGGATCGGTGGAAGTAGAATTGCAATGGGATGAGGGCAGTATAATTGGAACACACTGCTGGTTCAACAAGCTCTGGCCATACACCAGCATGCTTGCGGAGAAACTTACCGAGCCTGGTTTCCCAATATTACTAGGCCTCATTGCCCGCTTCGTAACCCTGACGAGCATATCGCTGGAGGACGAGGACCTCTTCTCCGTGCTTCGAGAAACGAACTGAAGCAACTCCTTTGCGCTCTCAAAATCACTAACAGTAAACACCTTTGTGTCAAATCTCATCAAGCTGACAAACCACCTGACAGCCCTGTCTGCAGAAGCCCATCTAACACTCGCCACAACCTATCGCTCAAGGAGTGAACTCCTGCGAATGCCGACCCCCATCCCGCCAGGCTTTACCGAAGAGTGCATGGCCCACCTTCACATCCATATCCCTTCCACGGCGGGCACTCGCCTGCTCGAAATCACGTGGCTGTAGTTCGTCTTTTAAGGGGAACGCCTAGGAGGGGCAACGCCCTGCACTGTGAACATCAACGGGAAGTTCGGGTTCGAGGTGGAGGTTCAGCGGGAACGTGTGATGAGACAGCGTCGCGACGGGGAGTAGTACCTGAGAGATATTATCGCGGATGAGGAAAGGGCGCGCAAATGCCTAAATGGGAAGGATGCGGAGAAGGTCTTTGTCTCGTCAAATGGGAAGGTGGTTTGGTTAGCTTGATGGCTAGATCTGTCAGCCAGGCACCGAAGGGGTCCCCCAGCAGATAGCTGGGAGGGGCTTTCATAGATTATCACTCGAGGGCCAGGATGCATAGAGTAGCTATTTCTGAAGAGTATTAACTGTATTTGAGTAGGTTTCTGGGAGAACTCTGCTCAGTGTATGATATGTTAGAAGATCTGGCGGTTCTCTTTGAGTATATTGTAGACTGATGGATTCAGATAGTCTCCTGTTGTTTGGGTGCGGCGACTTACATACAGTAGTAATATAGCACAGTACTAACCAGTAAGTTGGACAATTTTAGACAGTCCTAGGGCTAACTAATAACCCATCACAAATTATGATTCGCAATGCAACACGACTCCCTGTGGCACTTCTATTGTATTGTAAGCAATGATGGAAGGAAGGGGAAAAAAAAGGGAAGAGGGGGGGCTGGTATCTTACCAGACGCCAAGTTACAAAGGCAAGAGGGGAAGAGCGGTACTGTATCCCCCACATCTCCAACCACCCGGTATCTCACTCTAAAGCTCCATCCTATAAATCTCCTCCGAAAGAAGTCCCTCTCCATATCCATCGTTTCCATGTCAGCGCCGATACTCTTCGGATGCCTCCTAATATTGGGCGGGTCAGGATGGCTTATTTTGGGGTGGTAATGGGGCTGGGAGGAACAATATCTGGACAGATACCTGTACTGGGCGAGGGAGGGTTTGCGATGCGACTTGTTCTTGACTATTTTTCGCATTATCGGATGAGGTTTATTGCTGTAAAGAAGTTACGCCAGGAGAAGTGGTCTATGGCCTCCGGTGGGTGGGGGCAGACTTCATCTAGTGAGGAGTATAGGTAGGGTTCATTCGAATTATTTGATGGCTTGTATTTTGGCTTGGAGTGAGAGAGCCAGATCCGCCCCAACAAAGCAGTCCGCCAAGTCGCCTTCCCTTCTGGCCTCCGCTCGAGCTGTCGGATACTCCTTCGTTCAATCGTGCCATCATGTGACTTGTTAGAAATCAAGCAAGCGTTGTTTTTATTTTGTTATTGTACTAAGAAATTGGGGTGTTTATCTTCTGTAGGTAATAGTTGTCGCTACCAATTTGATACTAGGAACAAAAGGAGGACCTGTGGTCAATGGATGGTTTGCAAGGGGGAGGGATTTCCCACCACCTGTTCGTATTCAGTCTTAAAAAATGTTGTGAAAATATTGACTCGGGCTCTCACTTGTACGTGTATTATTATTATTTGGATTTACTTTACATTTCTAGAGTACCAAGTGGTACTGAGAACATCCATCGTGTCCGCTCCACCGCCAGCGATTGAAATCTCAACACCATGAGAAATCATCGTGAGAGTGTCTCCCGCCTCTGGTCTCCTGTGATGGCTTCTGCCTAGGAGCATGACGCGCCCGTCTCTCCCTTCTTCTTCGCTCTGGGGCCTTTGGCCTCCCATCTCATGGGGTTCAGGTTCCTTTCCAGTTACGTTCTCTCTTCGTTTAAGAACGCTTGCGTTGACTTCCTACAGCTTACCCTATACTTCGCGATGTGTCTCGCATAGCGATTTGCATGGTTGGTAACCCTCACTCCATTGTCAGCACAAGGTTGCTTGTTTCGGACGATCAGTGAAGTAGTGCCCTGCTGGCCCTGCTCTCTTGTATTGCGCTCTCTCCTGAGTGGCTCGGTCAGTACAGTTGGCCTTCAAAAAGTCGTGACTTTGTCTCTGCCCTCTGTGTTCGTACTTCTTGGTTTCTGGCGAGCCTTCCTTCTCCCGCTTCCCATGTTTGGATCCCCTTGCACCGTACAGCTATACCCGTTTTAGCTGGCACCTTACCTGCTGCAAAGCTAGCACTTTGTGTGCCCCGTCCCTATAGTGGGCATCTGCACTGCTGAGTGGCTCTCCTTACCGGGTGGCTCCCCTCACTCCGCTCTCGACTGCCACAATTATACACGATGGTCACAACTTGCGTTAGGTTAAGGTTTGTCATGGTAAAGCACTGCCTTCTGGACTCGTCGTAAAGCCTGAAGCGTCACCATTCCGGGATCAGCAACTGGTCGATAAGCCTGCCCTCCGTGGCTTTACACTATGGGTCTAGTACATTTTCCGTTAAGGCAACTGGCAATAGTAGTTCATCCCATTAGTTTATGTTAGTGGCTGGTGTGCACTTGAGTCCATACTATGGGGCTATGGAAGTAAGGCGAGTCTTTCATGTTCGATTGTTTTCCTAGGGGTAGGGGGTATTTGTTTGTCCCATGAGGAGCTGAAGCGGGCCGGGTGGTTGGATCGTTTTATAGTTTGGTTTCTGCCATAGCTCGTGCTTCATGTAGTTTCTTGTACTTAATAAGAAATATATGATAAAAAAAACAAAAAAACAAAAGTGGTACTGACAAAGTGAAAGCTACTAGAGAGTGGACGATAGAACATAATGACAGATTGGTAACTAGTTTTAGAAGGTATGTCCTCTACAACAATGAATGTATCCTTGACAACAATGAATAATCATAAATTCAACCCAGAAGAGCAAGGAAAGAGGAAAAAGAAAAAGGAAACAGGATTAGTGTTCGTTACAGGGCGGGTGGGGTGGGCTTTAACTTTGGAACCCTGCTGTTACTCCAGCCTGGGTCAACTCTTTGCAGTTCCTCCCTGCTCCGTATGACATGAGCCCTGGCCAGGCTATAGGGCAAGGCAGGTATTTTACTTTTCCTGCTGATTGCCTGGACCGCCCCCATCTTCACATTCCCCACTCTTCCCCCTGTGGGGGGCCCCACTTATTCCTACGAGTGATATTTTGTGACTAAACAAATGGCTGGTTGAAATCTAAGCGGTGTTTGACCTCTCAATTCTGATCTGAAATCACAATTTGAGATCAGAATTGGGAGGCCCAACACCCCTAATTACTTTGTATGTCTAGTATGATGACTCCACATTTATGTTATTCTATAGAGCAATCCGGCAACTATCTCAAAAGATAGGATTTGAATATAGTGCTCACATTATCATTATGATTTGGGCTTCTAGTTTCAGATAAATAGTGCTTGGAAATCGCTCTCAGTATATGATTGTAAGCATATAATCATAGAATGTTTCTGAGTACTTCTAAGCATATAATTCCGGGTACATAACTCTAAGCCTATAGTTGTATTGCTATGCACGCACAATTCCTATCATTCTAAGGATAGGGTCTCTGGCTTATCATTTCATGATCGCATTCAGGGTGTATGGCTTTGGGCTTATAGCTTTGGGTGTTCAGCTTTGGGCTTTTCATTCTAAGACTATTGGTTTAGGAGTCACGTCTCACATGCCTTACAAACCATCCACCCAAATACTAACCACTATTTAAATCAAGTCTGAGGTTCAACCAATCACTTACCCTAAACTTGCAGATAGTTGGTTAAACTGGGTGCTCCCTATGGTGTACAAAAAGCTATAGTGTTAGGTGAATCTCTTTCGCAAATGATTTTGGAGGTATGATTTTGGGTGTATGGTTTTGAGCGTATAGTTTTGGGCGCATGGTTTTGGGGGTATGGCTTTGGGGATATGGTTTGGCTTTGGGCACATGGTTTTGGGCATATGGTTTGGCTTTGGGGGTATGGCTTTTGGAGTATGGCTTTGGGGGTATGGCTTTGGGTATATAGTTTTGGGCGTATTACTGTGGGTGTATAGTTTGGAGGTATGATCTTGGGGGATGGTTTTGGGGGCACAGCCTTGCAAATGAGGGCAGGCCAAGCTCAAAAGTATATACCCATACTAAATAGAAAAATCAATCATTAGGAACATTATTATACATTCAGATGGATGTGCAACTTCTGCTACCATTTAGGCATCTTATTGAACTCCAACTATGGCTTCCCAATCTTCTCCATATATGCATCGTGCACGGCTTGATTTGTAAAGTGGACAACACTACACCAATTTCCGCCAAAAGAGCTAATATAATGTTCCACAGTATAGGAACGCATGAAAATAATAGAACCTAGAGAATATATCTTAGTCACTTATTGGAATTGGATAAGATGGGTGGAAGTCTCTACATACCATGGGTACAATCTATCTTAACACCTCACGCTCCGCGCCCTCTACACCTCCAGTCATGGAAATCACAACTCCAAGTCGTTCAGTGCACGATCCCCCCACACCCCCTACTTCTCCCCCCTGTTCAGGCTTCGCGTCGATGTTCGCCCATCTCTAGGATGGACGACCTTCCAGACATCTCTATGGGGTTCCCCCCCCTCCCTTCCTCCGGATCCCCCTCAAGAGCAGCCTCCGTGGTTGGCTCAGAACCAGAGCCTTCCCAAACCCTCTTCCTCCTTCGCCAGTTCCTACAGGAACCGCGTGACAGGCTTCACTTCTCCCCAGCACAAATCCCCATCCCCACTGATAGGCAGCTCTGCGACCTCTCCAACAGCGAGACTATCCTCATCCCCTTCCTCTGCTCTGGCCTCAATGTGCTCAAGTCGATGACACATCAGCTGGACGTTCTGACCACCCAAATGGGCAATATTCAGTCCATGGTTGCAATCCTCCCTACATTTCCCGTGATGGAAAGCGCTCTTGCCCCGATCAACGCGTCCATTCGTGACCTGTCACATAGCACAACCTCTGCTCCCCCCCCTGTCCCCATCCCAGCTCGGCCTGTTGTTCCCCCGTCCGTCTCCACCACGAGAGCTGCCTCCCCTTCCCCTCCCCCTAGGCCCCGTGCCCTACCTCCCAAGCCCTCTGGTTCGAGCTTCGACCCGGATATCCCCCGATACGACCCTGTGGCACACATTTTCTACCAAGACCCCCGCGCATATGCTACCAAATTCCCTGACTGTGGGGAAGCTAACGTGTTCCGTGACGGCAAATACACGGGTCCCGCCTCCTTCGTTTCAGGCCATCTAGACCCCGACTGCACCAAACCCCAGCCTGCGTATGCGCAGGTTGCCTCGTCCAGTGCTCCAAAGAAGAGTAAGAAGAATAAGAACTCCACCTCAGCCTCTAAAGTCGCTGCTGTCGTGAACTCCGCCCCGGTCCTGCAGAAGTCGAAGTCACTGCCTAGTGCTGAAAGAAGGTTCTACGCCCCTCGCTCTCCCCCCACTGAACACCCAGAGTCAACCCTGATAGCGGCCACCTTCTCCGATATCGCCGCTCGCGTCCTCAGAGATGCAAACTGCACGCTCCCTCTCGCCATTACAGCTAAGGTCAATGACAGGGGATCGGTCACCCTCCTTGTCTCCAACCCTACCAACCCCGCTGCCGCCTTCGCACCGTATTTTGACGCCCTTACCACGCAACTAAACCGGTCATTCCCAGTGGGAGACTCTCCCTCATTGCCTTTCCACCTCGCCCCCAATGCGGTCCAGTTGGCAATCCACTCCCTCCCACTCGGATTCCTCCCCTGGGACCCTGATGAACTCTTCTCCAGTCTCTTGGATTCCATCCTCAACTCTAAGGACATGCAGATCCTCTCAGCTAGATTCCTCAACCCGAACCCTGAATCAATAGCAGGCAAGTCGGCCACCTCTGTTATGGTCGCAGTTAACCCCGGTGACGTCCCTGTAATGGGCACTTCGATCAGTCCTTTTTCCCGCTCCAGGAGCATTGAGCGCGCCTACTCCTCAAACCGTTATACACAGTGTAGGAACTGCTGGGGCTTCGGCCACGTCGCGCCCTGCTGCCCCTTGCTGGACACAGTGTGCCCACTATGCTCCCTTAACCACTCCCGCTCAAACCACCAATGCCCAAACCCCACCTGGCCTAGCGGTGGCAGCCTTAAGGCTACTCCTGGCTGTTGCTGTTCCTCCCCATCCCACTGCACCAATCGTGGTGGAGAACACCCCGCCCTGTTCAAGGACTGCCCTAGCCACCTGCCTTCTCCCGCTCTGTGGCGTTCCGCCCCTCCCCCAGAGAACACACCTGCGCCACCTCTTAACCATGAGATGGACACGGCCACCGATGATGATAACCCACCGGCCCCCTCTTCTCCCCCCCGTTCACCCCAGCGCGCTTTCGAGGCAGAAACGCCTCGAGCATGGAGGACAACGATGATCCCGGCCTCTCCGAAGCCTACGCACACCGCTGGTGCCCCTTCTCCCGAGGAGGCCACCAGCCTCTCTCCAGATCCCCACCCAAACCCGGGCTTGGCCCGCTAATGCAGTACAATCTTCTCTCACGGGAGGTTGAGCAGGACTCCATGCCACCACCCAGACCCTTTACACTCGTTCAGCACAACTGCCTTGGGAGGTGGGATGTGTTTCTTTCCTTATTTGGCTCTTTTTCCCAATGGGCCCTCGCCCCATCGATTGTTGCTCTGCAAGACCCTCTGGTTTAGAGAGGCAAGTAACCGTCCTTTCAACTATTCACGTGCTTTTCACCACCAAGTGTGAAGGGCGCAAAACCCCGCATTGCCTTTTATTTTTTTAGTACTTTTTTGTCCACCATTACTCTACTGCCCATGTTTTATGGCAGGAATGATATTATGGCTTTGGAACTATTTCACCCCCGAAGGATTCTTTGATCCCTCGATGATCGGCTTCACGATTGTTAATTCCTACAGCACCAAAGGCCAATCTAACAACACGCCATCAGTTCCCCCTGAACTTATCTTCCCTGTCCTCTCTCGCTCCGTCCTCACCTTGGGCGACCTCAACATCCACCACCCCACCGCTGACCCTCTCAGAACGTTCAAAGAGGACGAACTGGCTACCTCGGTTCCTTACTTCGACAGGGCCACTGACCTGGGCTGCTCCCTCCTGAACACTGCAGGGGTGTTTACTCATTTCTCCATGTCCCGGGTGGGCATGCCGGGCGGTCTTGACCTGGCCTTTGCCTGCCCCTTGCTCTCGCCTTACTTTTCGGAATGGCCTGACCTCCTGCCTTCCACAGGCTCCGACCATATTCCAATATTACTTTGCTTCGATGGTCCCTTATTTCGTGCCCCTCCCTCACGCCAAACTGCGCGCTGACCGACTGGGTCCAGATGGACGTAACCCTTAAAACACTGTCAACCCCGCCTCCTCTCCCCCTACCGACCTCGGTCTCCCTTGGAACATGATTAGACACCAACCTTAATAAAATCTCGGCTCTCCTGGCCCTCCACACACCGCTTAAATGTGTCACTTACTGATCAAAGCCCTGGTGGACATCGTCTCTGTCCATGCTTTGGAAGGCCTACAACTCCGCCCTAAGGTCCTCCAAAAAGGACCGCTTCTACGCATGGCGGCTGGCGACCGCTAGGGCCGCCCGTTCCTCGTACTTCAAGGCAATAAAGAAGGCGAAGAGGGACCATTGGAGCTCTTTCCTGGTGACAGCGACCCCACAGTCCGTATGGACGGCCAAGAAATTTGCCATTGGCCAACCTCCCCCTTGATTCCCTGAACTTCCAGGCGCATCCACTCCGCTCGAGATTAACAAAGCTCTCCTGGATTATGGCTTCCCGGCCGCGCCGGTTGCAACCTCAACTTCCATCCTGCTCCCATTCAGAGACTGCCCCGAGCTTGAGTCCTTGGAGATCGAAAGTGCCCTTGCGCGTTCCTCCCTGTCCTCGGCTCTGGGCCCTGACATGACCCAAACTCGGTCTGGAAAAAGATCAACAAGTCAGCCCCACACCTTATCCTAAGACTCCTCTCTCCTCTAGTCTCCTACGGCTTCCACCCCCCCTCCCTGTAAACAGCCCACGGCATAGTCTTAGACAAGCCAGGCAAACCTTCCTACAACTCCTTCTTTTCTTTTCGCGTTATAGTGCTCCTCCAGACTTTCTCCGTGATACTTGAGAGGATCATGAACAGCCATCTTTCCTGCATGGCCCGAATGACGGGCCCTCTTAATCCTCACCAATGTGGCTCCCTCGCTGGCTTGTCAGTGTCCGATGCATGTACCACCCTCGCTCATGAAGTCAGAACCTTTCAGATGGACAAGAGGAAGGTCTCCACCCTCTTCCTGGACATCAAGGGCGGCTTCGACAATGTCAACCCCTCCTCCCTCTATGGGATGCTAAGTTCCAAAAGGGTCAACCCTTACCTTGTGTCCTGGACCCGCTCCTTCCTCACGGGCAGGTCCTGCCGCCTCCTCTGCCAGGGTTCTCCCAATGTTTTCTCTCCGGTCTCAGTGGGCACCCCCCAAGGTTCCCCTGTCTCCCCCCTGCTGTTTGTCATTTATGTTTCTCGCCTTCATATTGAGATCCCCTATGGTCTCACCCTATCCTACGTGGACGATTTCGCCCTCACGGCCTCATCAGGGTCCTATCACCGCAACATCCAGCTCTTACAAAGATTACGCTCTAATCACGGGCAGAGGCTCCCGGTTGGGGGTCAGCTTCTCAATTCCAAAAATAGAACTGATACACTGGAGAACGAACCGGGACCGAGCCCCACCCTCCCTCGCCCCGATACATCTGGACGGTTCAGTCTTCAGGCCCAAAAACGAATTAACGTGGTTGGGATACTGGCTTACACCCTCCTTTACCACCACCCCGTACCTCACCAAGGACCTGGCGAAGGCCCAAGAGGCGTTTGTAGCCATTAAAAGGCTGTCCCCACCGGGGACGGGCCTCGCACCCTTCCTATGCCATCGTTTGGTGTCATCCTTGCTTTTGCCCATTCTTAGCTACGGCGGGGACGTCTTCACCCCTACAGTCCACATGGTAAGGAAGCTGGCCGCCTTCTGGCACAAAACCCAGAGGTGGTGCACAAACTGCTTGACTTGCAGCCCAACTGACATCCTCGCCATTGAAGCATGCCTCCCGCCCCTCGACCTGCTCTTTGCCTACGAGAGACGTCTGGCGGGGTTAAGAATACTCTGCTCACCCCCAGAGATTAACCCGGTGACGGCTCGCCTTCCCCCCTCAGTACAAAATCTGTCTCTGCACCTCCACGCTCCAGACCATAGAGCCCTGCTTAGGAAAAATGCGGGCAGTTGTTTCCCCCTCCCATGGCTCCAGCCGTGTCACCCCTTGAAGAATAGGGCCCATCTGCTGTCAGACACCATCTCCCACTCTCCACTCCTTTTATTAGGCCTCGCTGGTCTTGACCCCCTTCCAGTCACTTCCCAGCACCTCCTCTCAGAAACATATCCCGCTCCACCACCTGGTCGCTCCTACCCCTAGCTCAAACAGCTTTGCCGCAACCTCCTTATGAAAGAATGGGAAGCTAGGTTCCTGGACCCAGACAGGTACCCATACCGCCCCTCACGCAAGCCTCACCCATTTATGGGTCTCAACAAATTCGATGCAGGCAGACTGCACCAGGCGAGATCGGGGAAAAGCTATCTTCGAGCCCACCCATCCAGGAATGACGATCGCCCCACTATTTGCCCAAGATGCGAAGAGGCCCCGGAGTCCTTCAAGCATGCCGTGCTCTCCTGCCCTACCAGGGAACCCGTCATAGTCCGCCACCTTCAAGGGGTCTATGACCTGGGCCCTGATACCCCCGTCTGGTCCTCCACCATCCTATTGGCTGCTCTAGCCGGCTACATGAGGTTTATGTTGACCGCTTTCCCCCGGGCATGTTTGTTCACCCACCATCTTCTTCCAGTTCTTGTTCTTCCCATTCTTCCATTGTAGTTTCCTTTGAGTACTTTATGTCATCGCAGCAAGGCTAGTCAATTGGTTTCGTTTGCTTGTTTTCAGGTTATCTGTGATATCTGCTGGTTGTTAGGAGGGTTTCCTTGCTTTACTTAGTTTGATTTTTGTGCCCGCATGTGGGCCAGGGACCGGTACGGCCCCTCTTGAAGTTGGATGGCGATGGACATTTCTTTTGTTTGTTGGTTTTGGATTTTGGGTTTTGTTTTTGTGATAGCTAGCGCTCCATGCGATTTCTTGTACCTTAACAACGAATATATGATATAAATAAAAAAATAAAAAAAGAGAAAAATCACTCTTAACATCAGGCTCAGAAAAGCAAGCATCGCTGCCCTCAAAGTCTCCCAATACAACTATCGCACATCACCCATGGCATACGTCCTTCAGATCCTTATGGTTATTGGTATTCGGGTTGATGAGAAGTGAGCAGGAGGTCCATATTCCAAATGCCTTGTCACCATTGTCAGGTTTTCCATCGTAAAAAGTCTCATAAACTGCTGTGTATTTAGAATGCTCCTCCAGGAGGAAAGTCAGAAATAGGGCCTCAACGGGTTGAGTCAATGGTAAAAGCCGTTGCGCAAATTCTTTTAGTACGTGAATAGCTGATTTCATGTTATATGACTGGGCTAGCCCGGGTTCAAGTTCCATATACTGCGTTCGTGATCCCATTCGTGGAACAAAGGCACGGTGCCCAATGACACAGCCTTTGGTTCTCAAAGTACCTTCCGGGATATGTTTCCTGCTCCCATTTCCTGCAGGAGAACTCTGGGTTGTAGCATTCTTCATACTATCACTTGGAGCATTATGAGTAGTTTGACTGCCTTCTATCTCGCTTGGCCTATAGCGCTTCCGTGTACTGCTTGAACCATGTCAGGTATGATCTGCCACTATATTTTATGATGCAACATATTTGTGTACCACTGGTGCAAATTGTGGTAATAGCCAACATGCCTTGCTATTCCCAGCTTTGGTTACACATGGGACGCCTTACCCAAAGACAGTTTAGTACATGAGCCTAGTCTTAGCCCAAAGGACGAATTACTTACTTGTTCTTTATTATAACAATGTCACCGATAATCCGGTGTAATTGGGCTCATTTTCTCTCTTGAAACACTCCTACAAGTTGCTATCCAGCTGCCGTTTAGGTTGGCAAAGGATTGAGTTCAGAAAGTCAAAATCGGCACATTGGTGGTATCTGATATGTGGATGATTGGGGTTTTTCAACATGTGGCAAATATTCCTCTTCATCGAATAAACCTTATCCATATTCAGCCATAGACATGATGGCCCCGAATCTAATGCACGCAACGAGGAGATTAGTATATGCCCTGAATATAGATATGCGACTGAGTTGAAGCTGAGTACAACAATTGCTAATTTCAAGTCCATGCAGAGAGATCAGTTAAATAGTGTAACAGGGGGACTCCGTAGGAAGAAGGATCCTAAGATTGTGACTGCACTGAAGCCTTAAAGTAGAAGTAAGGATCAAAATGAGAAAAGATAATTCAAAGTAGAATCAAATGGTAAAAACTTAATATCGTTAAGCCCGAAAGCTTCACTCAAATAAGCTCTCTTGAGGATCGTTGGTTATCAGAATAGGGGGTCTCTCGCTTTTGTTAAGTACAATAATGTAAAGCCAGAGAACACCCGTCAACTATTCTGACCTTTCGTGAGCACCCTACTCAGCTCAGGGTTGTCCAACTCACCTGCCTAAAATGGACTAAGACTCGGAGGCAATCAGACTGCTCGGATATTGGCTATCTCTACAAATACCAAGTGCTTCCGGAGATCTCTCTCCAGCTACATCTGCATGAACAAAAACCTTTTCCTATTGGTAGCATATCAGTGGCCCATCTACATACCCACTGTAGAGATAATATCCATTGGGACTCAGTGGCCCAGTGCTGGTTTCGTCTATACAAGCTACACAGTCTATCGGCAAATCTACTTGATTATACTAAGCTTCTAAACCTAACTGCGTGCTCCTCCGATAGGAAATCTGCGGTTGCTTAACTGTATGGGCACTACCCACAGCCAACCACTCGGGACCCTCTCAAATCGTGACAATACTTACACCTCTAGAGTCCAATAATAACCCATAGTAATGCTACAGTTCATGGGTTAGCCTGGGACTGGCGTTGGGGTAGCCCATGCTTTACAAAGTACAGTCTGTATTATTCCCTCACTGATTCCATTTTTGTACCATGAGTAGAGTGGTGTAGACTGAAACTGAATACATGTAGAACTCAGAATGCCTTGAATGAAAGTAATATTGTATTCAATCTTTCCATTATCACACCTGAACCTTGATATCTGCCAATGCAGGAAGATCTTTTTGAATTCTGTTGCCAAACTCTTGGAAGTGGCCAGTAACCTGATTTGCTTTCTTGGTTCAGAGAAAAAAGACAAAACAAAACACTGTATAGTTCTTTGTCTCCCATGGCCTGTAGCAACTGGATTTTGTAGTCCTGAGAGACCAGGTAAACTTTCCTATGTCAACAACACCACAACATGGCACATGAAAAATCTAGAGAATAAACTTTAGGTGCTCTACCATGTAAAACCTTTATCTGATGCAATAGGAATATAATATCTCTTGTATTTGAATAACAATCTGGTGTCTCTGTAAGGCCACTTTCTTCATACTGAAGCTCCACTTAGAAGTAAACCCAAATAGATCCTGCAAGAATCAGTATTATCATATAAATCTTAGCTCCAAGACTCTTTGCAATACAATTATCATCTCTCCATGATTGTAATATTTATTGACCATCTCAGAAGTGATATTTAAGTTATTAAAAGTCTGTGGTTTGTGCATTTTATTGTTATTTCTGTTGTATTTTATGTGGATGGCAACAGGTTTTTGATGACATGGTTTACTAAAAACTAGCAAATCTTGACCTGTAAATTCTAGCCCCTCATCTCAACTCTAATTTTAATCTAATTAAGTAGAAACAAAATCTGACAGAGAAAGGAATCTCTACAGATTATAATAGGACTCTCTCTTTTCAGTTACTTAATTTTAGTCAATGTGTGGGATTTTTCCATATCAACAGAAGGAATAATCTCTTGTTTTATTTAAACCAAAAACCACAAGAGTGGATTGAAAGAAAAACATCAAATAAATTGAGATTCCTTTCTAGCAGTACTGAAGATAATTATATATATTTTTCTAAGCTATATTTTATTGTTTTAGTTGTACATTAAAGAAGTATAAGAGATCTGCATCAGCAAAAAGAAGGAGTTTACATCGGGACGCTTCCTGACACTTCCTCATGCATCCTGTGCATCCTGAACACACCAAATTATCTTCCTGTTCATCCTGACAGTATATTTTGGCCAGCTTGCTAGTAGTTGATTTCACATTATTTGCACTTGGTGGCACTTCCAATGGCCAACTATTTTGGGTACATGCAGGAGTTTAAAGTGCAGTGGTCAATTTGCGACGCAAATTATTTCAATCTTCTATTAGTCTGTCATCTGGGATATAATGTCCAAGATTCTAACTAAAACTAGAATAAACCACTATTTATCTTATAAACCAATGCGTTTTGTCCTTAGCGTAATTTTGTTCTTATATTTGCTTTTCAGGATGTAAACAGGGATTACAGGATACAAACTGGGGTTGAGCAAGAGTCAGGATGGATAGGAAGAGCCAAAATGCAAAATAATTCTTTTTGCTGATGTGATCAGTTGTTGTGATGGCCTAAATTGCACTACGAGCGAAGGGATAAAGGATAAAGTATCTTGGCACCTAAGAAGGAAACGCATTTGAAAGGGCTACAAATATTGGAATAGATAAGTTCAAAAGGCCTTGTTGCACAAGGTACTGTTTTGTGGATAAACCGGCGATAGTGCTCCGTTTTCACATAGTCTCACAAATGGTAGAACTAAGTGGAGTCTTGCTGCCTAGTATAGACTTAAGTGCAGCAAAGTATAAGTATCCTAACCTTTGGTGCCATAGAATAACAAGCTCATCACTCTTGCTAGGTGTTATAGAAAGTAAGAGATCAGTAATCAAACATGTCACGACACAAAAAGCCAAAGCTGAGGCATTTGAAAATTGAAGAAAAGGTTGAGATAATCAAAAAGCATGCAGAGGGGGAAACCCACCGAGAAATCGCAGATGAACTCTGTATTTCGAAATGAACTTCCCAGCGCATTGTGAGCTCCTTTGAGAAAGAAGGCCAAATACATCAGGCCACACGCTCGGGTAGGCCAAAAAAGGTGTCGGAAAGTGATTGCGGGTTTGTGAGGCTTCTTGCTACACAGGAGCCACATGCGACTATTGCAGAAATTGCTACTGCTTCAGGCCTTAATGTATCCGACCGGCTGATTGGAGATACTCTTCACGAAGGAAATCTGTGGGTTCGGGTATGCAGGAGGAAGCCCTCGTATACCCATTAGAATAGGCAGGAGAGGAAGGAGTTTGCGCGCCGACAACGCTCACAGTCAAAGGAGTGGTGGCGACAGCATGTTTATACCGATGAAGTTTATCTTCAGATTGGTCATAGTTCTCAAAGAGCAAAGGTCCGCCGCAAGCCAGGAACCTAATTCAAGAAAAGACATCTTGCTCCTACCTTTACTGGTAAACCACTCATCATCCAGTTATTCGCTGCCTTCTGCTATACTGGGCATACTTGTTCCTATATAAAGGAGAGGAAAAGGAGCGGACAAGCTCTAGAGATAAGCTTTGGTTAAGCTCTATTCAATACGTAAATGAGATTCTCATCCCTCACCTTCTACCCCTATATCAGAAGATGGGTGGCTCAGAAGGACACGCTCAGAGAATCCAGGACGGGGCTCCATATCATACCTCATGATATACACGCACGTTTCATTACATGAATGGAATATGACGTATGGATTGGGCTCCCCACTCACCCGATATGAATCTTATCAAGAAAGTTTGGGCCCGATGGAAAGCCCGCTTCAGAAAAGCCTTCCGAGACCGCGCCCACCGCCCCCATGGCTGTGATCACGTTATTTCCCTTGTGCAGCAGATTTGGGAGGAGCTGCCATGGTGAAGAATTCCAAGCTGGATAGATGGAATGCCTAACCGGATTGTTACTCTTCTTAGACACCATGGAGGTCCAACTCCTTGGTAGCTTATTTTTCTTAGCTATATTTTCATTTTATTAATCTTTCATTTGTTTTGCTTGTGTATTGATTTATTTATAATTTAATATGATGGGCGTTGGGAAGAAATCGAGGCCTGCCAAGACATCTTATCCCACAATTTTCTTCACTGGTATGAAACTAGGCCTTGTGGCTTCACTAATAATTTACTGCTATCACCAAGTATGAGAGCAACTAGCCTAGACAGTACTTTTAGGTTGTGGAAGGCACGTCTTTCCAGTCATATATAGTTGCTCACTCCAGAGTCTTCACCCCAATTCCTGGGCAAGTCTCTCCTTTCTTTCCCAGTTGCTACTAAAGTACTAGGTTCCTCGATATTGACCGTAGCATTGCTGGCGGATGGTGTTGGAGGGCTTTTCTGTTTAAGCTATTCTGCCAGCATTCGTTAGCGGCATGCCTGCTGTGTATATTCTTCCTGAGTACAATACCAGCAGCTCCTTTCTCCATACCGATTATGTGTGCTTTAGCCAGGCCAAAATCATGCTCCTCCTTAGCTACTGCTTGACCTTCCCTGCGGACCAGAGTATGACCAGCTGGAGTGGCTATTATTCCTGAAGAAGTTGGTTAAGAGAGCAGTTGTATAAGTATTTGGCAGCAGAGCACTATTGGCTGAGTCTGCTAAGATTGTAACCAATAGCGGAACCTGTTTATTTGAGAGTTCTCTTTTCTGTTCCACGATTCCAGTAAGAAAATTATCTGCAGTCAAGGTTGAATTGGGAATATTATTTCGACAATCGCATCGTATTCCTTAAGTTGGTCACGAACTAGTTGAGAAATGAAAGTCGTTTCAGTAAACTCCTCTGTAGTCCCAGAAAGCTGTTAGTGTAGCTTGGTTAGCTCTGTAAGAAAGGCAGTGACTAGGGAGAACTGAGAGATAAACTAGCAGTTAAAGCATTCTCTCAGGGCAAATATTCTGGATCTTGAGGCTGCTGAAACATATTTTGCCTCCAGAGTTTGCTATATATTCCAGTGATCTATAACAAGAATGATCTGCTGACCGGTAGCTGGACCACAAGAGGTTAATATCATTACTTTGGCCTTGACCAGACATTCTTCCTAGGAAGAATATTGTTGAGCCGAATTTGCAGGAGGTGTGTCTTCTTGCATGACAATCCTGAACGCTTTTTCAATTTCCAGAAAGGCTTGAAGGTCTTGGAAAAATCAGTGGTAATTGGTTAGTCGAAGTACATGCATTAAACTATACTTGCAGTGATAGTTATTCTCTGGGCAAATGCCACCAAGATTTGGACTGAGTGAACTATTCGACATCATAGAGGCGTAGAGATAGGTGCACTAATCCGTGCTCATAACCTGTTGTAAAATATGCTTGCTTGTGAGTGAAAATGTGAAGCCTACCACTACATTCCTCTTTACCATCTCTGGCGAGAACGAGTTACTAATATACACAATTGACTTAGCAGTCATACAGGACACTGTGTCCTATACTATATTATCCATTCTCCTAACATGACGCACTAGTGACTCTTCCATCTCCACATTCGTCTACTTTTTCCATCCTATATGGTCAGCCACAAGTAATTAGATCCTGAGCAGCCATATTTTCCAATATTTTTCGAATATTTTGCTCTTTATGCTAGGGTATTATATTTACTACAATTGTGTTCCCTTTGTTTTTGGTGTTTATTGTTGTTGCTTTTCTTTCTTCTATTGTAACTCGTTTGAGATTGATGGAACAAGAGATGTAAATGCAACATAATAGCTATCATAGATTATGAGGTTGTATAATAACGTTGTAGTGGTTGGTTCGAGGAAAGACTTTATTCATAGCAGGTTCTGGTACATGAGAATAAATCAGGAATTATGAAGATAAATTTTGTACTTCATTGCTGCTGCTTTGAGGGACTAACATATTTCCTGTATATTGTCTACTTTCCACTTCTTGGAATGATAGGACTTTAGAAGACACTATCTATACAATTGTACATTCCTTCCAGTAGTTAGAGCAGGATAACAGGCTTATTTTATTGTATTTTATACTTATCTCTGTATCTGCTTGGCACAAGAAATAATTGAATAGGACAAAAGCCTCTGCCATATAGTTCCTTGCAGTCTCCCATGCTAATTTGTCTTACATTGCAGGGCATGCCGGCCTGATGATTTTCCATACAAGGACGGACCATGGTTGGCCTTTCCGTCCCCTCCTGGTCTCTTAGCAGTCAGACCCTATAAGAGCCTAGTATGGCTGAGAATACTGCTCAAGGTACAAGGAAGGGGATGAGAACCTTACAGGCATGGCTATATATTACAGGGTTTCTGGGAAGCTTTAGGAAAAATTGTAGAAATGATTTTCTGAGAGAAAAGAGTCCTGCCATTAGCAAACTCAGTGCAAGAGCAGCTACTGGTTCTACATGTGCATGTGGTTTCCTGCGATAGAGCATTAGAAATCTTGTATAGTCTTTAGGCCATTTGGTACATGAGGGTTACACTGGTATTTTTATTGACTTTACTTTACCGTCTGGCAGAACCAAATAGGACAAGCAAATACAAGGTACTGAAAAACAAGAACACGGACAACAATGTATTTGCTTCAAGTGGAGCAGGAAATTGCACGTCATCTACTATCACAGAAGTATGGAAACAGCACATGGAAAAAGAATGTCTTATAATTAATTTGCAAACATTCAGGTCAAAAAATCCAAACACAAGAAAGAAGAAAGAAAAGATAGGGGTAGTCAGCTATTGCTGATTTAGTTATATAGAGCTATCCTCTTCCCTTATTAGCCACTCATCCTAATAGAAAATGCCCTTTCTCACTCATCATTTAGCCTAAGTCTAGTAAAATTATTTAATGAATGAACGATATACACAGGAACATAATAAAAGAGTCTCGCTTGAGGTAGTACGCTATACATTAGTTCCCAAAAGTTCAGCAATGTAAGAATTGAGGGATTTCATCAAACCTGGATTTCAATAGTTTTTAACAGAGACTAAAGTTGAAATAGTGCTATCGGAGTCATGTCTATAACGCTTCTTCCGCTTTTTGCAAAACTGAATATACTTGTAGCGGATGTTATGCTTCATTACCTCCCCAAGAGGCTTTTGGTATGTAATATCCCATAGTGGCCCTTCTGCAAGAATTTCCCATATAGGTCCGAGCCCAATTTCCACTCACAGTTCTCAAGGTCAGTACGATTTCTTGTAGGACGTTTTTGTATAAAAGTGTTGATCACTCACTTGATTGCAGGATTGCATTCAAATCTGACATCAGCTACAGCCAGGTATTGATATCTCAATATAGTGGAAGCTAGGAACGTTGTCTCATTGAGTATTATGCCTACTTATGAGGAACTGAATAAGTCTACATTCACTGTAGACAGGGTACTGACAAAGTTTTTTCCCATTTATTATATGTATTTGAAAGTATCTTTGAAAGATCCTTATGTGAACCGAGAGATGCACCAGTTATGGTCTCTAAAAAGAATTGCCACTGACATCTTAATCCAGATAATTGCACCCTATGGGTTATTTTTGGTAAAGTAATAATTACCATCTGATATTCAAGGGTGGGCAGGAGGTCTGAAAAGTTTGAAAAATCACGCAGTGATTCAATATGACAGGTATAGAAGTTGAATTTTTCGATCAAGTCTTGAAAATGAAATTGTAACAATCCTATTGTTGATCCTAGATGCAACAAGCAATGACAGTTGTCTTCTAGTTTAAGTGGGTCTTGTTTTCTTACACCAGAGATTTGGGGAGTACTATCTCTTCAGATAGTACAAGACGGGTTTCCTTGTCTTTGAGTGATTTGTCGCAGGATACTATCTCTTCAGATAGTAAGCAGGGTGGATCATCATATCTTGATAGAACTATCACAATAGTGCTATGTCGGGCAACCCGTTGCTGAGACTGTGACAATTGTCTCCAGATTGTTTCTAGCCAATAGGCTGTTGTAGAGGAGGAGTAGATGTAAAGAGAGTAATGATAATCGTATTGCAACTTCTAGTATTGAAAAGAGCTTTGATAGTTGAGTGAAGATCCTATCTCTTGGTCGGAACCAAGATCCTCATATAGGGATCATCCTATAGCCCTAACCCTGGTGACTCATCACCTCGTATCAGACAACCACTATGACTCATAGCGAGTCATAGTGTGAAATCCATCAGTTGACTCTCCTGAGTCAACTGCTCACCATCCGTTAACCAATCAAAACGCATAAACAAGTCATATACTAAAAATGAGCCATATGCGTGAATACCATGACTCATAAACTGAGTCATGTGCGAAAGTCATTACATCGTATGACGTCACAATCGTGAGTCATGAAACAATTTACCCAATCATAATATAACAATAACTAGCAAGTACACAGTCATGTGAATGCAATGAGTCAAGCGATATCATAGTGGGAAACCAACATACCTTATGACTAATAAGTATTAGTCATGTAAAATCTGCCTTGCCTAGTCACGATTTGTGAGAGAAATGCCCTATCTGGATTATTACGAAATACTAGTGCAAAAGTGAAGTTAGCATAGTTCTTCATATAGGTAATTTGTAGAACAGAGGCCTATGTGTAACGACCCTATAGATAGGTAGCTACAGAGGACTAAACTCAAGCCGTTATGGTATACCAAGAGGTAACCAGATTGAGGATAGACCAGTATACTTAGTATACTAACGGTAGACACGAGTTGGTACAAGTGTCTACAAAGTGACTTGGTGACATCGGGTTAGACAGGGTAACCTTCGGAGGACATGTTCGCGTAAAGTTAAGGAAACATAGTAAACGTTGTACGGGTCTCCGGGGTAACATTATATGTGGTCGCGCGGACTCCCGAAGGGAATAAAGGCATAATAGGGTGAAGTTACCCTACCTTGGAAACATGGTTACCCTACCTTAGGGACCTAGTTACCCTACTGAGGTACCCCAGTTACCCTACCTTTACCGACAAAGTCATCTGCGGACTTAGGGGGAAGTTATCCCACCATAGTGGGGCTCTTAGATGTTTGTAGAGCCGCTTCGTATCGTACGAAACAGACTACTGACGGAGCAGGAGTGGTCCGAACCTCCTGTAAGTTTCAGGGAATATTCCTAACACCCCCCTGCGGCCCCAGCGTTGGTACGGCGTGACAGCACGGTACGGCTGTGTAGTTATGTGCTTCCTAGTAAAGTGAGATCCATAGGAACGCTCCCACAACACCATATGAGTTGTGGCCGTCCAACCGACCAGAAGCTGTTCGCAGGATATATAAGGGGTGTGAGGGTGACCGCCTCCTGGGGCGCCACCTGGATAACACCTGGGAACCACCTACGGGCATACTTTGACCTT
>Ga0307513_10001736_pt1 | contig 31069 bp, 40 predicted proteins | sample 15_EM_MG_FD_202174 | JGI IMG/M metagenome (GOLD analysis project Ga0307513, IMG submission 202174) | Populus trichocarpa ectomycorrhiza microbial communities from riparian zone in the Pacific Northwest, United States - 15_EM | ecosystem: Host-associated > Plants > Roots > Unclassified | place... | reverse complement strand
CGAAACCCATGACTCATAATGTGAGTCATGTGCAAAAGTCATTACATCATATGACGTCACAATCGTGAGTCATGAAACCATCAACCAATCATAACATAACAATGACTCGCAAGTGCATAGTCATGTGGGAACTATGAGTCAAGTAACGTCATAGTGTGAAATCCAACATACCTTATGACTCATAAGTATGAGTCATGTGAAATCTGCCTTGCTTAGTCACGATTTGTGACACAGGACTCAGGGGACGCAGAAAATAAGTCGCTTGCGTCAGGACGCAACGCCGACGGATCAGACGCAGGATCCGTTTTTGCTGATGAAGGAAAGATTCTGCCACATCTCGTGCGCTTACTTTTTCTTCTAATCAGATAAAGTCGGCCATTTTTGTGAAACAGTCTACCACAACCATGATCAGGGTGTATCCTGCTGATTTCGGTAACTGTGTGATGAAGTCTACCAAAGTTGAAGCCCACGCAGCATAGGGTACTTGTAGGGGATTAAGTAACCCAAATCTTGCATGTCGTGGAGCTTTCGCTTGTTGACACGTGGTGCAGGACCGAACGTAATCGTTTACCCAGTCGGTTAATCCCTTCCAGTAGAAATCCCATGTGATAATTTCCAGAGTTTTCTCTTGTCCGAAGTGACCTGCAAATTGAGAGTCGTGACATCTCTTAGAGATAAGGGTTTGGAGGTCCTTGTTTACGAGGATAAATAGGCGGTCTTTGTAGTAGAGGAGGCCATCCGATATCGACCATTGCTTAGGCAATTCCTTTCCTTTTTCTTTTAAGCATTCCAACTCTTCTTTTCTTTGCATCCAACCTAGATCTTCCTCTACCATTTCGCGAACTTTAGCCAAAAAGTCAGCTTCAAATCCTTTCAGATTTGCTTTGGCGATAATTGTATTTGATAAGAATATGTGCCCTTTGCGTAGGATAGAGTCTTGGTTAATATCGGAGGAATCGTAGAATTCGTGGTTGCCATCTGCTTGAAGGAAGCATATCGTTAATTGGGTTTCTTTCAACTCCAGCCCTGTTCCGGTGCTGCTGAAACCCTTTCCCGCTCTTTCAGTCTCTTCCAATCCATCAACCTCCATCCAATCCTGAACATCAATTCTTTCCACGACCAACTGCGCTATGCGTTCTCCTATCTTAACCTCGTAATCTAACTTCCCATGAATTAACGAGTAGGACTTTGACTTCCCCTCTGTAATCTGCATCAATAACTCCCACATCTACCGTGATACCTTTGGTTGCTAGGACACTCCTTGGAGCTAACCTACCGTAGGTTCCTTCTGATACGGCGACTGCTAAGCCGATTTTCCCTAGTGCTGGGCTGCTGGGTGGGATGAGTATATCTTCGATGCTGTAGAGGTCGTGTCCTGCTGCCAGCTTTGATCCTTTGGTTCGAATTCGTGCTTTCTCATCAAGCATTTGAATCCGAATACCCATCTCCTTTTCCACATGAGGCAATTCCTGTTGGAGCTGTTCGGAATCTGTGCCCCACACATCTGCCATTTGGAATTTTCCTAACTGCTGAGGTTTTAAAATATTATGTTCGCGATGCGTAGCTCCTTCTTCAAGGCGGTACTCTGGCCACCTGCTTAAAGCGTCGGGCTTACCTCCTTTGGTGTCTGGTCGGTAGATGATTTTCAAGTTAAAGCCACACAATTTCCGTGCCCATTGAATCTGTGTATGCGTTCAGGGTTTTGTTGTAAGGAAATATTATAGCTTCTGATGATTGGTATAGACGGTTATTGGTTTTTCTGTTCCTTCCAAGTAATGTTTCCATCCCATGAAGGCAACGAGGATGGCCAATCACCCTTTGTCATGGATGTCGTAGTTGCGCTCAGCTGGGCTAAGCTTTCGGGAATGGAAGGTGACAGGATGAAGTCTTTTTCCGTGAAATTGTGACAAGATGCCTCCTAGAGCGTAATCGCTGGCATCTGTTTCCACGACTGTGTCAAGGTCTGGATACCAATGACATAGGATTGATGCTGATATGAAGCGCCGTTTGAGGTCATCGAAAGCCTCTCGTTGGTCTTTTCCCAAAAAGAATTCTGGGGGTCTCCTTTTAACAAATTGGTTATCGGGACACAGATAGCCGAGAAGTTCTTAATGAATTGTCGGCAAAAATTGGCAAACCCGATAAACATCTGAACATCCTTAACAGAGGCTGGAGCTCTCCAAGCCTTCACAGATTCCACCTTCTTCACATTCATTGTTACCCCATCGGTTGCCACAACATAACCCACAAAGTCCACCTTTTTTACATGAAACACACTTTTCTCCAAGGAAATAGCCATTTGGTATTGGCAGAGCGTTTGCAGAATCTTGCGAACGCGTATAATATGTTCTTCGACCGTCTTGGAGTAGATAAGGATATCGTCGATATATACAACAACACCTTGGTCAAGAAATTCCCGTAGGATCTCGTTCATCATAGTTTGGAAGGTAGCTGGTGCATTAACCAGGCCAAAAGGCATGACCCAGTATTGATAATGCCCGTAGCGTGTTTGAAAAGCTATTTTTCATTCAGCTCCTTTACGAACCCTTATTAGATAGAAACCATCTTTCAGGTCTAATTTTGTAAAGATTTGAGCATCACGGACTTGATCCCCCATTTCCATCATTAGGGGGATAGGATATTTGTTGTGAATCGTGACTTTATTTAGTCCACGGTAGTCAACAACAAGCCTGAGTCGACCATCCGGTTTTCGAATGCAAAGGATGGGTGCGACTACTGGTGATTTGCTCGGGGAAATCTTTCCTTGTTTGTGCATATCATCCAGGTATTTGCGTAGCGCATCAAGTTGTTGTTGAGATAAGTGGTATATTGGACCCCATGGTGGCTGGGTATCAGGTTTGAGGGCAATCGGATGGTTGAAGGTACGGCGAGCTCCTAGTTTTTCCGCCGTAGCGGACGGAATAGGTCGAGGTAATCATGGTAACTTTCCAGTAGCCGGTCGATAATGGTTACCATTTCGTCATCAACCTTTTCTATTCCACTGATGACCACGGCGTTTGGGTCATTTAAAATGTCTGCATTTCTACTAAGATTCCTTCCTCTTCAGAAAGTAAGTGCGATCGGCAATCGTAATGGTCAAAGGCCCAGTTTTTTGGGTTTGCAATATCTGTGAAAGGGTATACCTGATGCCACAATACGAATGGTATTATCATACCATATTTTCCTGCTGGGGCTATTTCGCAGCAAACAAGACAAAGGTGTTGATTGTTTCCTATTTCTAGAAATAGAGGTTTGGTGAAATTCGTTCCACCAGAAGCGATAGTTTCTCCCGTGAACCCTTGAATTTGAACTGCCTCGGTTCTTGAGTGGTACGGGATGTGTAGGTCTTCAACGAGTTGCTTGTTCATGAGGAAAATATTCGATCGAGAGTCCAATAGAACTGGAATTGGATAGCGTTTGCCGAGGATGTAAATGTGCGCATATCCTTCAGGACAGTTATAGCGTTCGGGTTGTCATATATCAGGATCTGCCTGTTGATCTGTTCACTTAGGGCATAATTGTAGTTGTTGCTTGCCCTGTTGAGACATGCTGTGTATGGTATAATTTGCGGGTGGTTGTGACAACGCCCGCATTGTTTCGACCACTGAGGTCTCCTCAGACAAACTGTCAGAGTAAAAATTAAAATATCTTATACTTTTGGGCAGCTCACTACAAGCGGTCTTTACCCCCTGCCGAGGGGTTTCCAAAATTATAAAGCCCACTAAATGAGCCAAATACCAATACAAAAATAAAATAAAATAAAACTTATCCATCGTGTAACATGGTTGTTGTGGGGACGTCTGTTTGTTGATCCATAGCAACAAGGGTTGTTGCATAAACATGTTCTTACACAAAGATGTGGTATAAGATGTGATCATCTGATCATAATTCTGTACCGTCTGCTGTGGTCTAGCGGTTTGCTGGAATTGGCTCCTCCAGTATTACCCATAATGTCATGCGTTCAACTCCTGTTAAGGGCAAGAACAAATATAATTTGTACTGGCGTCATCAACAAGTCTCCATCCTCCGGGATGATCACCATGTACCCCCTAGGGGGGCAACCAAACGTCCACCTTCGGGTGGCACTAAAAGTCCTTCCTGGGAAGGCAACCTCCGTCCTCCTTCGGGAGAACAAAAAAGTGCGTCAGTCCCTTAATTCCACACATAGTGGCGGTGCCTGCAGATCGGTTGGATTTTCCAGGATCTGTAGCAAGAAATTTGGTATGAGTGCCAAGACTTTGCCAAGAATTTCCGAAACATGCCAACGTGTAACTAGCGTGTGAAAGAAGTTTTCGTATTCGCTTCCTGCTTGCCTTAATAATAAGTGGTACCTGCTTGCTTCTCGAATCTAAGATGCGACTTACCCCTGTCCTGGTCATTCTTAAAGACACGGTGGCATCCACCCTAGTTTGTCCACTAAGCGAGGCAGTATAAGGCCTTATAGACTTAGGAAAGGAAATACTTCAAATAATTTTCAACGCGTACACCTATGACGTTTCTGTATCGGATAATTCTCAGACTTGTGTAGGCATTTCTCGATATACTCAGTTAACCATAGAGACTTGCTCTGAACACGACCCTGGAGGGTTATGAATAGCCAGCGTTGAAGTTCGTGGATTTCGATGAGGTTTAGGGTTTCCCTATCCTTATAAGCGAAAGTAGCTGCCACTAGGATCGGTTTTCGACATTTTCTCCAGGTCTGATTCCCTGGGCGTAATGGGTGCATTGTGTTTCCCTTTTTCGGTTTTCAACCATATCTTCTGCAATACCTTCGTGAGCTTTCTTCAAGTCGGTATGTTCATCCTTGGAATTATTTCCAGTTCGTTTCGCAGTTGTTGTCCGTGGTGATATTCATCCACTGGTATTTTCCTTTCGTGGTTTGTTCTCATTTCTTTTCTCCAATTTAGTGTTGAATCCCTTTTCTGACCCTTCTCGTTTGCGCTTTGGTGTGGGGTTGTGAGTGGTCGATATGTATTTCGACAATTTTCCACGCTCAAGAAGTTCTTCTTCCTGTCTTCCAACTTCCCTTAAACTTTCTATCCAGGCATCATCATCGTTGAACTTGAAGTGCGATAATCAATGAAGGATTTCCTGCGGAAAGGTGCTTTCAACCCTGACTCTCCACGCTATTCCTGTGAGACCGGCCTTAATGTTGAGATTTTCAAGGAGTAAAAGGTTTGTATCAATTCTGCCCTTATAGATAATGTTATCCATTTCATCTAAGGCTCGTCGTTCCTCTTCGATACCGATGTATCTTTTAATAATCTCTTGTCGAAAACATTCCCACGTTGAATAGCTAGGGCCTTGAGTGTAACCGCCTAAACCCCCTATGACCTTCCGGTATTTCTCTGAAAAAGGTGCAACTTTATTTCCCTTAGTCTTTCCTAAGGCGAATATGATGCGATGTGAGTGATTCTCCCACTGTGTAGGGTTGCGATCGAAGTAATCTTCACATGCAGTTAACCAGTTTCTAACGTATTGGTTGTCTTCTCCTTGGAAAAAATAGGGAGGTTCGGCAGTGTTTTTTATTGGTCGTTGAGAAGTACTAAGACTTTGCATAAATTCTAGTATTGTCCTAGTACGGGAAGAAGTATCTCTTGGAATCGATGGTCTTCGAGCGTTGCGTTCTGGACGTCCGCCTCTTCTGCCTCTGCCATCGCCTCCATCTTTGTCGTTATCATTATCGTCATTGTCATCTGGGTCGGGAAATCCATCAGTATTTCCTCGTGGTGGTAGTGGTTGGTTGTTTCCTCCTCTATCAACTTCCTTTCCTTTATTCTGTCGAGGAGTTGATGCTGACTCTTTGTTACGGTTGATACCTTTGGGTGGTATCCAAGAGTTTTGTTGCCCTCGGTTAGAGGGTCCACCGTCACCATCACCACCATCGGTTGGTGGAATGGTATATTGAGGTTTTTCAGCACGCTCAATTCTTGCAGTTAAGGTTTGTATTAATGCTTGAAATTCGAATGGTTCCTTGTCAAGGAGATCTCTTGCTTCTTGACAGTCTTTTTGTTGTTGAGCGGCCGCATCGTCTTTTTGTCGCTTTAGTAGCTGATCCGCTCGTTCCTCGTGATCATGGAGGACTTGTTGCCAGGTAGTATCCTGGCTTTTGACCTTATCTTTTAGTTCGAGAACTTCACTTTCCAGAATCCTATCAGTGTCTTTTGCCAACTCCGCGTCCTCTTTTTGTTGTGCTTCTTGTCGTCTAAATTCTCCAGCTATTTCGGCTGTTTGACGTTCTTGCTCAACTCGAGTTGCCCTTTCCACTGTTGCCAATGCTTGCTTCGCATCGGTTATTTCCTGGTCGACAATTCATTCGCCAGTTGCTAACCGGATTTGTAGCAATTGTAAGGTGCCGTATTGAACCTTAGCATCATGCGATAATGCTTCAAGAGCTACCAGACTTTCATCCTGGCTCTGATGTATTGTGGACAAAATCATTTTGAATGCCTGAGCAATTTGTCGTTTAAGGAGTTCAGTAGGATTAGTGGGGTTCTGCGAGTGTTGTCTGGAATTTCAACAGGATGTAGACTTTCCAACATGGAAAGCTGCACTTGTGGATCGACTCATTGCTAATGAGCTAGGTCCAGAGGGAATCATGAGGGGTCCAGATGACGGGGCAAAAGATGAAGCAAGAGATGTGGTGCTTTCATTATCCATAAGATCATCTGGTGATTCATCAGAGGAGGAGGCTTCGAAAGGAAAAGCTGAGCCAGGTGGGTTTTCCGACATTTTTGCTGCGCTATCAGATTAAGAAATCTGATAACAATAGGTTTTGGTCTTTCGCCTTTTGGAAGGAATGGATGACGGATAGGTCCGTATTGCGTATGCTACCAGTTTTATTCCACGGAATCAATAATCCTGGTAGTTTTGCGACAGTTGATCTAAGCGATCTACTGGGAGAGATTGATGAACAATTGTCTGCGGGGTTGACGATCAGGACAGGTGGGTAGGTGGGGGAGAAGGAGTAGAGCACGGTAGTATAACTCCACCTTCTAATTCTGGTTCCCAATCGTCTAAAGGTTCTTGAGTGGATTGAGATGCGTCAATCGCCCTCTCAGTAGGGTTTTGGAGGATGAAAAAAAGATAATATAGGATCAGACAGGCAATCAAGTCTGATGGTATGAGGGAGGGCGTGAGCCTTGGTGAGAGAAGAATAACAATATAGTGTTAAGGGGTAGCAAACACGGTAGGAGTCCGAGCTAACTAGGCCAAGGATATTTGAGACAACGGATTAAGAGTCAGGAAGGATCGTTGGTAATTGTTTGATAAAGGTAACGTAATAAAGTGTAGTCAAATATCAAGGAGTTAGAATATAACGCGCTAACTTGTAATATTGTTAAAGTCTCTTCTCCGTTGCTTGATGATTCTTCAACCACCGGGGGAGAGGCCTACTATTTATACTAATGTTCATGCTACTTTGACTTCTTTAGTTAAGAAGTATCTTCTTGTCAATTCAGTTCGGCAGAACAAAGTGCGAACACCGTTTGACCTTGAAAACTTCCCCAGCTCAACACAGGGAATCTCCTGAACTGCTATTTCATCTGAGTGTGTCCCCACTCCACCAGTAGACAGTTTTCGATCTCTTGGTCATGATAGACTATATATGAATATGAGGTCCAAATCCCTACATACCAATTGTAATGTGAAATATGGAGTGATCAGTTCCGATATCCAGCTATCAATGCATTATGCAGCAATATGCATATGCGAGTAGAGTAAGAGAAGTAGTGTTCTCCAAACATCGTTCCAATCAGCTAAACATATCTTGAAACGTGTTTTCATCCAGTGGTCTGAGTTATCTTCCAGATGCCTCTAGGAAGCTCATAACTTTGGGAGCATAGGTTCGGATATATGGTCATCCTATTGAGCCATATACCTCGCTCTTAATTATTAAGTAAGCTATTCCCACTTGGGTAATAATAGTATTCCCCAGTCTCGAAGATAGTTAGCTATTGTTTAGTTGATCGGATAATGATTATTGGTTGGAAAAACAATCACCTGTTCTAATGTGATTCTTATTTGTCTGACAGTCATGCGAGGGCCAATTTGTTTATGAAGCTGATTCTTTAATTCTGTCCCAATGGTCTGTATGAGATTGAGATCCTGGGAGTTAACAGGCCAAACCATGTTGGCAAATCCCAACCGCTCCCGGGGAATATCATGATAATGATTGACATGTACTAGAGCATTGTCCTCAATTATCATGATATTTCACTCTGGGAACTCAGCAGTTCCTTCTGTAGTAAAAGAGTACATGAGAGGATTAAGAATCCACTTCCGGTATATACACCAGTCAATACCGCAATTGCGGTCAACCTTGCCCGGTTTTAATCCTGAATCGGGAAACAGAATCTTTGTACTAACCAACCAAGTATTTGCATTCTGCCTTAGCTCATATTCATACTCTCTCTGAAGTGCTATTAAAGCATCCTTTCATTGAGTTTTGGTCACATCCAGCATAGTGTACATATCATATCGTAGTTCATTTCCTTTTATTATTTTATTAATATTAGCCATTATGTACATAGTTTAAAATAATCAAAATGTATTATTATTGTACATAGACTCGGAAGAATAATAAAAATACAATCTTTACATTCCTGACTTCCCATACAAAATTGCAGCCCAAAAGATTATGGTTGCTCCTTGAGCAAACTTGCGGTCAATATTTGGATGCCGGTGGGCTTCACAAGCCCAGCACAAAACACCGGACACACGGTAAGATCAGAGACTTCCAGTCTCAAAATAGGATTCATCGGTAAACATGATTTCCCACCAATCTCTACCTTGATCCTTGTAGCTGAAAGCAAGTCATCTTGCTTTCTGCTCTGGGCTAACAGTTGGCTTTCGGACTGGTTTCTGGTGATAAATTTTGTTTTCACGCAAAGCTTTAGAGACCTTTTGGTGACTAACTTCTAGTTGGGCTTTTTTAAAAAATAAAGAAAGTATAAAGTTAGCTATATGTTGCTATTTAATTTAATTAAATTTAATGTACATAAATTATAGAATTAAATAAAATAAAATAAATACCGGTTTGTGCAAGTTGTGAAAATGTCATTTGACAATGGTTGGCATCCTCCAATGTGGTAGCCACCAGATATTCTTTCTCGGCAGGAGTAAGGGCCTCATTGGCTGCATTAATTGAGTTTGGCAGTGGGGCAAGATCTTTCTCGGTACAAAGATCAGGATTGCCATTCTCACTTGCCTGCTGCCTCGCTGTTCGGATAAGATTAGAGTATGTAGTTACCAGTACTCCGGTCTTTTCTCAAATCTCCTTTAAGCTCTTGATTTGTCTTCCCTCCCAGATTGTATAGCCGATAATCTGGTGAAGGACTAAGTAATCTTGAAAGTATCTACCAACAGGATGACGAAAGTTCCGACTGTATAGCAGGCTCAAGGGGCAGCCGGGAAGACGATTGTTCAGATCAGCAGGCTCTATTGGGAACCACTGATTCACCACGGGTTATAGGTGTAACATGCGGAAGAGACCAGACAGGAACTAATACATGGATTCAAGTTCCACCCAGGAAGTGTGCCAGAACTGGGGGGGAAGAAAATAAAAGATCATATTTCCACTATGTTAATTTCGTGTAAAATAAATATAAACTCAAAGAATTTGACTGCGTAATTGAGAAGGCATTTTTACTATCCCCTAAGTTATCCTAGTGGCCAAAACATGTCCAGAAGGTGTCAAGTCAACAATGTATACCGTAGTGAATGACGAGCCGCGATGGATTAATTGAAAAATCCCCCATATAATCGGGGGAGTGCATGTGGAATCAGATGGAGAGGGTCTATTTTCTGACCCCGTCCGCCCGATCACACGTGCACACCCCCAAGTAACTGGAAGAGCCAGTAGAAGGATTCTATGTTTTCAGAGGCGGAAATTCAAGGAGTCTGAATACATTGTCCATTTATTCAAGTTCTTACGATAAACTACTGGAACAGAAGCATTGTCATCAAAATCATAAGCACAGAAAAATCATATGCACACAAATCATACGATCAGAAAAAATCATACACGCAGAAAGATCATACTGACAGAAATCATACGCACACAAAATCATATACTCAGAAAAATCATAGTCCTAAAATAATACACTGGTAATGGTGTCGTAGATAATACACACAGGCACAAAGGCTAGTTGCATTGGCTCAAGTTACTCGAGTTTGCCAGGTCACAGTGTGAGTTGTCTTCCCCTATATTCGTTCTGTTCCCCCTTTTGTCTCATAGAGACAGAAACCATTCGCCCCGCTGGCCTCTGAAGCTATGTCCCGCGCTCCGCGATCTTGAACCCAAGTTTCTCCTTACCCGCCATCCACTTGAGCTCATTTGGATACCCTTATCGTCGGTCTAGACCAACAACACTGCATTTTATCCTGCATTGAGTGGGAGGGAAGTTTGCTTTGAGCAAGTTGGGGTGGCAGCAGAAGACTACAAGAGGGCTATCAAAAATGAAGAAGAGGGATGCTCAGAAGGGCAAGCGGAAGTGTGAAAGAAGAAAAGCTGCGAATCACCTCCACATATCTGAACACAGGAGTGAAGATATTGCAAATTGTACCATGGATGCCAACGGTGTATTATTCTCTGCTATTTAACCGATCTCTCTGCATGGGCTTGAAATTAGCACTGGTTGTACTCAGCTTTCAACTTGGTCAGATATCTATATTCAAGGCATATACTAATCTCCCTGTCGGCTGTATTACGTTCAGGGGAACTATGTTTAGGGCTGGATATGGATAAGGTTTATTTAATGAAAAGGAATATTTCCTACCTGTTGAAAACCCTCAATCATCCACTCGTCAGATACCACCCATGTCGTGATTTGGATGTTCTGGACTCAATCCTTTCACGACCTAAACAGCAGCCAGATAGCAGCTTGAAGGAGCGTGTCGAGGAGGAAAATGAGCTCCAATTACACCGGATCACCTGTAACATTATTATAATAAAGGACAAATAAGTAATTGATCCCTTAGGCTAAGACTAGACTTATATACTAAACTTTGTTTAGGCAAGGTGTTCCATGTGAAATCAAAGCTGGGAATAGCAAGGCATGTTGGCTATTATGGCAGGTTGAACTGCCGGTACACAAATATGTTACGTCATGGAATATAGCAGTAGACCATAGACGGCATGGTGCAAGGGTACGCTGAAGCCCTATAGGCCAAGCGAGATGGAAGGCGCTCAAACCACTCCTAACACTGCGAGGAATAACATGAAGGATGCTACAACGGTGAGTTCTCCTGCAGGAAACGGGAGCAGCGAACATAACCCGGATGGTACATTGAGAACGAAAAGGTGTGTCATTGGGTACCGTGCCTTTGCTCCACCAATGGGATCACAAACGCAAAATATTGAACTTGGACCTGGGCCAGCCCAGTCATATTACACAAAATCAGCAATTCACGCACTAAAGGAATTCAGCCAACAGCTTTTCCAATTGACTCAAACCATTGAGGCCCAATTTTAGACTTTCCTGCCATAGGAGTATTCCAAATACACAGCAGTTTATAAGACCATTTAGGATGGGAAACCTGACAATGATGATGAGGCATTTGAAATATGGACCTCCTGCTCACTGGTCATCAACGCGAATACCAGTAACAATAAGGATCTGGAGGACAGATGGCATGAGTGGGGTGGAACAGTTGTATTGGGAGATTTTGAGGGCGGCAATACCTGCTTTCCTGAGCTTAGCGTCAAGATTGATTGTACCCATCAGCAAAAAAAATCAGTTTGCGTTATTTGCATTTCAGCGCACCCTGCATCTTCTGGCTGCGTTCTGTGTGACAATTTGTTTGAAGTTATGTAATCAAAAAACCCGTTTCATTTTAAGATTAATCTAACAATTACATAGACAAACATGAATTTTCACCCCTAACGGACAACATTTACATGTCCATTTCGGCTTCTGAAGTTTAAAACTAGATTCATGCGATGCACAGGATGCTGACCAGATGCAAACTCCACTACAGGGTGCGTTCAGATGCGTGTGGATGCAAAATCGAGTTTTTTTGCTGATGCCCCTGGTATGTAGAGACTCCCGCCCATCTTATCCAATTCCAATGAGTGACCTAGATATATTCTCTTGGTTTCATTATTTTCATGCGTTCCTATGTAGTGGAACATGATATTGGCTCTTTTGTGGGAAATCGGTGTAGTGTTGTCCACTTTACACATCAAGCAGTGCACGATGCATATGTGGAGAAGATGGGGAACCCATTGTGGAAGTTCAATAAGATGTCTAAATGGTGGCAGAAGTGGCGCATGCATCTTAATGTAAAATAATATTCCTGATGATTGATTTTTCTATTTAGTATGGGTATAGTATTCTTTTGAGCTTGGCCTACTCTTGTTTGCAAGGCTGTGTCCCCAAAATCATACGTCCAAACTATATGCCCAAAACCATACACCGAAAACCATACACCCAAAGCCTGGCCATACCCCCAAAGCCATACGCCCAAAACTATACACGCAAAAAAATACGCCCAAAAGCCATACGCCCAAAGTTAAACCATACGCCCAAAGCCATCCTACCAAAACCATCCCCCCAAAAGCATAGGCCTAAAAGCATATGCGTTACTCCATCGGCGCAAATCCATCGGCCCATAGCCAAGCCATACGCACAACCCCACACGCCCAAAACCATGTGCCCAAAATCATATGCCCAAAAGCCATACACCTAAAGCCAAACCATACGCCCGAAGCCATACACCCAAAACCATACGCCCAAAACCATACGCCCAAAACCAGACACCAAAGAGATTCACCCAAAACCATAGCTTTTTATACCCCATAGTGAGTGCCAAGTTTAACCAACTATCTCCAAGTTTAGGGTAAGTGATTGCCTGAACCTCAGACCATATTTAAATAGTGGCTAGTATTTGGGTGGATGGCTTGCGAGGCATGTGAGACGTGACACCTAAACCAATAGTCTTAAAATGAAAAGCCCAAAGCTGAACACCCAAAGCCATAAGCCCAAAGCCATACACTCTGAATGACATCACGAAATAATAAGCGGGAGACCATTTTCTCAGAAAGATAGGAATCATGCATGCCTAACTATACAATTATACGCTTAGAGTTATGTACACAGAATCATATGCTTAGAGGTACTTAGAAACATACTTAGATTATACGCTTACAATCATATACCGAGAGCGATTTCCAACCACTATTTATCTGAAACCAGAAGCTCAAATCGCAATAATAATCTGAGCACTATATGCAAATCCTGTCTGTTAAGATAGTTGCTGGATTGGTCTATGGAATATCCTAATAGTGGAGTCATCATATCAGATATACAAAATAATTAGGGGGTGTTGGGCCTGCCAATTCTGATCTAGAATGGTGATTTCAGATGAGAATTGAGAGGCCAACCACTGCTTAGATTTCAACCTGCCATTTGTTTAGTCACAGAATATTACCCATAGGAATAAGTGGGGCCCTGTCACAAATTGTGACTAAGCAAGGCAGATTTCACATGACTAATACTTATTAGTCATAAGGTATGTTGAGGTTGTCACTATGACGTCATTTGACTCATAGATTTCACATGACTGCGCACTTGCGAGTCATTGGTTGATTATGATTAGTGAATAGTTTCACGACGTCACAATTGTGACATCATATGATGTAATGATTTCGCACATGATTCGGATTACGAGTCATGGGTTTCACGCATGCAACTAATTTGAGCGCATGATCGAGTTTATGGGTTGTTGATCAAGAAAAAGGAATGTGCGAAGTTGATTCGTAAGAATCAGCCGATGGATTTCGCACCATGACCAATCATGAGTCATGGGGCTAGGATTATGTAATGATGACGAGTCATCAAGGGTAAGGTTGCGAGAAGACGCCTATAAAAGGAGCTTGGTTCCGACCAAGAGATAGAATCTTCACGCAACCATCTAAGTACTTTTCTATACTCAAAGTATTTCAATACGATTACTGTTTACATACAATCCCAATTTACGAGAACCTACGCTCTAAGACCCGGAGACTATTGTGATAGTCTCGACGGGTTGCTCAAACATAGGACTATTGTGATAGTTCTATCAAACACGACAATCCACCCATCTTACTATCTCACGTGATAGTATCCTTCGACGGATCGCCAAAAGACAAACAAGACAGTTCTGTACTATCTGAAAAGATAGTCTTCCCGTAAGCCCTATTATAAAGGACAGGACTACTTACTTCAGTATACGACTATCGTTGCCTGTTGCACTACTACCTAACAATTGGATTGTTACATTTAGTTGGGTCAAATCGCAACACTCAACGATAACACGGCCCAACAACCTGTCGATCAGGAGATCGACCTCACTGAAACCGAAATCGACCTAGAAGGGCTAGGAGAAGCATTAGCTGAGTCTATGCAACACTCACGAGCCGCAAGCTACACAACAGATAGCTCAGAAGAAGGTTCTGACTCGGATCAAACGGACGCAGTACCTACAAGAAGAAACACGATGGCATCCACATCCACACCTGGTCGGGACACGAAGGGCAAAGAAGGAAATCCGCCCTTACCATCCAATCTGACGCTGGATCAAATACAGCAAATCATTGGAGCCTTAACAGGGGGATCTGGAAACACGAAAAAGCCTAAAATTAAGGAACCCACCACATTTCACGGCGAACGAGACCAACTCAGAGGATGGCTGGCCCAGTTGTCAGTCCACTTCAAAGGAGTAGGATGGGAATTGGAGTACAACAACGAGAAAATTGTCTACGCTCTTAGCCTTCTAAGAGGCGACGCGTTGAAATGGGCTACGCCATACATCGAAAGACGACAGGATGTAACCTGGAGCAGTTGGGACGACATTAAGAACGAACTGCAGGGACAGTTTGGCGAAATCGATGAGCAAGGAGCAGCAAGAGCGAACCTCATGCGGATGTATCAAGGATCTAAAGCAGCTACAGAATACTGGAACGAATACAGACTTATCACCAGTCAGACCGGAATGGACGATGCAACCCTGACCTACCACCTAATGAGGGGATTGAAGACAGAGCTCCAAGACGCCTGGGGAATGGACGGATTAGACTCGCAAGACCCACAATTCGTGGCCAACTAGGCCATCAAGAAAGAGACAAAAATGGCAGCCATCAAACACATGCGTCATGGGACAACCAGCAAAGAAAAAGCTCCATCTCAAGGAACCCCACGAAATCAGAATGAAACCTTTTGACCCCAGAACGACAACCAAGGAGATCCAATGGAGTTGGATGCTACTCGAAGAAGGCCTGGGTTCAACATCTCGGCCAAAGAATACCAACGAAGGATGAAAGACAATTTATGCCTCAAATGCGCTAAACCGGGTCATCGAGCGGCCGCATGCCGAAGCCAGGCCAACAGCAAAGAAGGAGCGACCTGGGAACCAAGGAAAGACAACAAAGGACAATGGAAACCACCAGCCAGAGCCAGGGAAATGGAGGTCGTAAAAGAAGAAGAGTCGAGAAAAGACGAAAGTCCCCAGTAAGCAATGGTCTGAGGGACAGGACCAAACCAAAGCCCATTGAGATGAGGAACCTTTACGCGGCCCTGAACAACAGGGAAGCATTAAACAACGAAAATGACCATATTATGGTCACGATACATGGAAAACTCCGACTATGTGTCGATTATAGGGCACTCAACGACGTTACCAAAAAGGACCGATACCCCCTACCGCTCATAGGGGAAGCCTTGGACAGGCTACAAACAGCAAAATACTACACCAAATTAGACATCAAGGACGCATACCACAACGTCTGAATCAAAGAAGGAGACGAATGGAAGACAACATTCACCACAAAATACGGCACTTACGAATACTTGGTAATGCCTTTTGGGCTAACCAATGCACCTGCGGCATTCCAAAGATGGATCAACAGAACCTTGAAATCATATATCGACATATGCTGCATAGTATACCAGGACGATGTCCTAATATACTCAGACAACCTGGAACAACACCAAAAAGATATGGCCGCCATCATCCGCGCTATACGGCGACAAGGAATGAAACTCAAACCATCAAAATGCGAATTTCACCAACGAGAAACAGAATACCCAGGATTCATCATTAATAACGAAGGTGTCAAAGTCGACCCTATCAAAACAGCAGCCATATGGGATTGGAAAGCACCTACCAACAAAAAAGGAATTCAGGAATTCATGGGGTTTTGCAACTTCTATCGACGCTTTATAAATGGATTCAGCAGAACAGCCAAACCATTATACGATCGAACCAAGAAAGATGTCGTCTGGGAATGGGGGAACAAAGAACAAACCGTCTTTGACGAGCTAAGACAAAAATTATGTTCAACCCCAGTGTGGACATACTTCAAAGCGGGAAGACCACTACTCGTGCAAACCGATGCCTCACAATATGTCTGCTCAGGCATATTGTCCGAACAGGACGAAGACGGAAAATGGAAACCAATAGCATACCGATCAAAGATAATGAAACCGGCCGAATGCAACTACGATGTACACGACAAAGAACTGTTAGCAACAGTTCAAGCGCTCAAAGACTGGAGGCGATACCTTAAAGGAAGCGGACAACACTTCAGAGTCTTAACAGACCACCAGAACCTGATAAGATTTACAACCACCAAGGAGTTAACGGGGTGGCAAATCCAATGGAGCGAAGTTTTGAGCGGCTTCGACTTCAAAATTGAATACCGACCGGGAAAACAAGGGGGCAAGCCAGATGCCTTAACTGGACGAAAAGCAGATATGCCACAGGAAGGAGATGAACGACTTACACAGAAAGAAAGGATTGTCCTACCAAAAGAGAAATACTTCAACACCAGCATCCAGGAAATGGAAACGATAAGACTCGAAGAAACGAGCTACGAGGAACTTCGCAACGAGACGGCCGAAAACGAAGAAATTCAAACCATAAGGAAAGCTTTGGAACGAGGAGAGAGAGAAATGAAGGGAGTGGCCCAGGGACTATGTCAAAGGAAGGACGGATACCTATAGCACGAAGGAAAAATTGGTGTTCCCAACAGGGAAGGAATTCGGACCAACCTTATACGACAACACCACGATATTCCGCAAGCGGGACAGGGAGGAACGGCAAAAACAACGGAGCTCCTACAACGCAAATATTATTGGCCTCATATACGCAATACGATAAAGCAATACGTCAAGAATTGCGATAATTGCCAAAGAACAAAAGTCGTACGACATGCACCTTACGGCCTGATGACGTCAAATGAAGCCCCGGATCGACCGTGGAAATCGATATCCATGGACCTCATCACGGACTTACCGACATCAGAAGGAGATGACGCAATCCTAATCGTCATCGATCGACTCACAAAAATGGCTCATTTCTTATCATGCACTAAGGAAATGGATGCGGGGCAATTCTCGGAACTTTTCATGAGGGAAATATTTCAATTACAAGGGCTGCCTAAAGATATCATAACGGATTGAGGATCCATATTTACTTCCGATCTATGGAAAGACACAACGAAAAGACTAGGAATAGAACGAAGACTGAGCACGGCATTTCACCCTCAAACGGACAGACAAACGCAACGGACAAATTCCACTTTGGAATAATACCTCCGAGCATACGTCAATTATCAACAAGACAACTGGAAGGAGCTCCTACCAATGGCAGAATTCGCATACAACAATGGATATCAAGAAAGCATTAAGCACACACCCTTCTTTGCAAACTACGGAGTCAACCCCGAATATCAGACCATAGGGCACCTAATGCAGGGAAAAATCACAGCACAGGAAGATATGCGTCAACTACACGACACCCTGCAAGGGGAAATGACGGAAGCACAACTAAGACACAAGGAATACTACGATGCAGGAAGAAAACCTGATCCAAATCTACAACCAGGAGATATGGTCTGGCTATTGCCAAGAAATATACGAACTACTAGGCCATGCAAGAAACTGGACTACAAGAAAATTGGACCCTTCACACTCTTGGCAAGGATAGGAGAAAGTGCTTATAAGCTCGATCTTCCACAATCGATGAGGATCCACAATACATTCCACATCTCTCTTCTTGAACATTATCACGAGAATAAGTTTTCTTCTCAACAAGCACAACCACCACCTCCAATTATCAGCGAAGGAGAACCTGAGTACGAACTCGAACAAATGATCGACTCTCGACTACAGTACGGAAAACTACACTACCGGGCCAAGTGGACCGGTTATCCTCCTGAACACGACAAAGTCTGGTACCCCTACGAAGATTTCGAAATGCACTCATCGCAAAGCAACAATTCCACCAAAAGTACCCCAGAAAGCCCGCTCGCGATCAAGATCGAGGAACAAGAAAACGGGGAGACTTGGGTCTCCATAACACCACCACAGCAACGCGCACCACCACCACCACCTCCATGAATGACGACACCAAGACCCGCGACACCGGCGACCGCCCAAGGAGGGTGGGGAACGGCCGTGGGACTACCCACGAGCCCCCCATATCGAGCCCCACAAGAGTGGAACGAAGCCGAAAAAAGAGAACGAGCTCGCCGGGAGCACGACCAGCTGTCGTGGACAGCATGCTACAACGACGGGTGCCAGACCCACTTTCGAGACAAGGAAGCCTCGGGACGGTTTCCCCCAGACGGATCTCAGTCTGTACCATCAGTACCGGTATCGCACTGGAACAAAAAACAGCAGAGGAAATGCCACGGGCAGAGCGTGACATGGTACGAATGCTACGACGATAAATGCTTCGTACATGTGCAAGAGAAGATCAAAGCGGAATATTATCCCCAGGAAAACGGAGAGAGGAAGCCCCTCTCAAGGTGGCATCGGAGACACCCTGAGCCAGAACAACGAAGGAAATTCGGAGCCGCGAGGACACGGCAGGAGGAGGGGAGCGAAAAAACTCAACCAGATGTCGGAGTCCTACAGAGGCAAATTCAGGAACTGTTGGAGGAAAAACAACAATCACTGGAAAGGGACGAAAAAACCCAACAGGAGCTGGCCAACTAGCAGAACACGTTCGGAAAAATGCGCGAAGAAATCTAAGGACTTCGCAGAACGATCGCGGGAACTGGTTTCAGCCTAGGAAGGTTGAAGAGAGAGGAGGACGATGCGAGGAAAGGAAACCAGGAGCTCAAGCACGGAAATCACGAGCTAAGGAAAGAACTGAGAAAAGCTGGGTGGAGGTTGCTCGATTTGGGCAATTAGCATGGAGGGACCGATGCTAGGGGGAGATGGGAGCTAATGTCACAAATCGTGACTAAGCAAGGCAGATTTCACATGACTAATACTTATTAGTCATAAGGTATATTGAGGTTTTCACTATGACGTCATTTGACTCATAGATTTCACATGACTGCGCACTTGCGAGTCATTGGTTGATTATGATTGGTTAATAGTTTCACGATGTGACAATTGTGATGCCAGATGATGTAATGATTTCGCACATGATTCGGATTACGAGTCATGGGTTTCACACATGCGACTCATTTGAGTGCATGATGGAATTTATGGGTTGTTGCTCGAGAAAAAGGAATATGGGCAGTTGATTGGTAAGAATCAGCTGATGGATTTCGCACCATAACCAATCATGAGTCATGGGGCTAGGATTATGTAATGATGACGAGTCATCAAGGGTAAGGTTGCGAGAAGACGCCTATAAAAGGAGCTTGGTTCCGACCAAGAGATAGAATCTTGACGCAACCACCTAAGTACTTTTCTATACTCAAGATATTGCAATACGATTACTCTTTACATACAATCCCAATTTACGAGAACCTACACTCTAAGAACCAGGAGACTGTTGTGATAGTCTCGACGGGTTGCTCAAACATAGGACTATTGTGATAGTTCTATCAAACACGACAATCCACCCATCTTACTATCTCACGAGATAGTATCCTTCCACGGATCGCTAAAAGACAAACAAGACAGTTCTGTACTATCTGAAAAGATAGTCTTCCCGTAAGCCCTATTATAAAAGACAGGACTACTTACTTCAGTATACGACTATCGTTGCCTGTTCCACTACTACCTAACAATAGGATTGTTACAGGCCCGGCAAACAGGCAAGAGTGGGGGATGAGAAACCAGGGCCGTCTAGACCATCAGCGTGCAAAGTACAATCCCTGCCCCGCTCCATTGGACCGCCAGGGCCCTGTGTCATCTGGGTCAGGGAGGAACGGCAAAGAGGTAACCCGTGGCCGGAGTAACAGCGGGATCATAAAGTGGAAACCCACCCCGCCCCGCCCTGTAACGAACACTAGCAATACACTGGCACCTTTGAGGTTGGCACCCTAATAATACTGGCACGCATCCTACAACTCCTGTCTGGCATCATACTGCCTCCTCCCTATCTGCTTGCATCGTACTCTCATTACACCCAAAACCTTGGACCTCCAGTCCGGCACCACACAAGACCCACCATGCATGACAATGGCAATATTGACAACCCTGGAGCCCATGTGGTTGTCTAGTTATTGGATACTTTATAAGTATTGTGGGGGATACAACTAAATGATGACAAGCTGCAAGCCTGATGATAGCGCAAAGAACTTGGATCATAGGGAATTTTCACTTTGATTTCATGCCTTCATCAGCAAAGATAATAACTTGCGTTCCATGCGTTCAGTGCATCTGACGCACCTGACGCCGGAACACTAATCGCGAATCAGGACCCAACGTCGGATCGACGTTACGTCCTGACCTTTGCGTTACTTGGCGCCATCCGTCCTGACGCCATCCGGACTTGGACCCCTACGTCCTGTGCGTCCTGACTGCGTCAGGTGCCCAGCTACTCCGTCCTGACGCCGCCTCATCCAGGACTCTGCAGTCCTGACCTTGCCTCATCTACCACTCTCCAGCCCCAACGACGTTGGATCTACGACTCTCCCACCCTGACGACGCCTGATCTAACGCTTTCCCGCCCAGATGCCGGCTCCTTCTCACTGAACCTCATGGCTTCGTGAATCTTACCACCACTAGTCCCGATTCTTTCTGCTCCTGCCTCGCTTGTCCAGATGCTACGATGCTGATCTCTCCCTTGCTGACCTCTGGTCTGTTCTTCCTGATCTTACCCCCTATACATACCGCATCCTGATCCAATCGTGACTCAATCAGACATCGCCTTATGATCTCTGAGGCATTGTGAACTAAGTCTAATGCTATCCTGGTCCTACGCTTAGAGGCTTTACCTAACGCTGTCACCATGAGTTTTACCGTATTCTGATCATGTGTTACTAATTCTACTCTGAATATCCTGGATTTTGCTTGATGTCCTCATATAAATACTAAGCTCCGCCTGGTACCCTTCCCACATGTGAGAGCGACGACCGCATCCAAATATTTATTACAGCTATGCTACACTTTCTCAATCTCCTAACTGCACGCATTATTACTCCCACCTTGCCCCTGCTCCATATCCAACGGCTCGCTATGCACAGCAGCCTCCTCTTGCGACTCTAGATCTTGAATGCTGAGCGCCAGTTGTCGCTAGGGACCAGCAGTCACGGTATTGTCCAAAGTTAGCCCCACGGCCACCTCCTGTGAGCCATCCGGGGTGTGTGGATCGGAATCCAGAAAGCGCTGCAGTCGCGTTGCTGTCTGCCTGACATCGAAAGACGAGACCGTTTCTTCTCAATCGAATTAGGTACCCGCGGGGGCCGCCAGAGTCCCGATTCCAAGGTTGCTGGGAGTTTGTCTCTGAATCCTTAGAGTCGAGCATGTGGGGGCGAGTCGGGCCACCTGGCTGAAATTGAAAGATGTGACAGTTTCAGGTGAATTGGATTAGTTACTCGGGGGGGCCGCCATGGCCCCGATTTCCAGGTTGCCAGGAGTTAACTCTGAATTCGTGGAGTGGTACATGTGGGGGCCGGACTGGAAATCTGACTGTACCTCTGCAGGGACTGCAGCCCAATTGTCAGTAAACCGTTCAAGCCGATCTTCCCGGACACTATGCTCTTGCTGCATCTTGGCTTTGATGGTCTCGCCAATGTTCTTGGGAATCATAGTCTGTACCCAGTCTGGGCAAGAGGCCCACACCGGCCGCTGGCACCCAAAATTATCTTCTGAGCTCAATGTCATGTTAGCATCTGAGCAGGAATGCGAGGACACCAGGTTCGGGGTCAGGCTCACCTGCTATGGCCTCCGGCTTCAAGTCGCATGTTTCAAGATGCACCCCCGTTTGCCATGCTCGCAGAGTATGGCACAGTATGGCACAGGTTAAGCAAACCATGATGCCATTGATGCGACCAAGAAAATCAGGTTTGGAAATCCCAAACATTTTCTTGCCCTTGAAGTACTTTCCCCATATTGCGTTAGGGATCAGGGGCGCGAGGAATCGATTCGTTATTTGCTGGGTCATGTTCATACGCATTAGTTGTGGGCGGGCTCACTACCTAGGGCACACTTACCTCACACCCACTCGGGGAGCACATAAATCTATCCCTCTAAGGGAGGTAGTCGACTCTACGAGCAATTGCCGGCGGGTCTTCAGGGAGATTGTACAAATTTCCAATTCGATCCTTTACGTAGAAAACCAACTGGGATCCTACTGCAGAGTGTCTTGCGCGTATCTGTCATATTTATTAAGCACCACCAGCGGTGTGCGTAAGGTTTAAGTATCAGTGTCCACTTACTAATTTTATGTTTGAGTCTGATGCTTCAATATTTCCTGCGTCGGATATGTCATCAAGAGCCTTCAGGCAAGATCGGTGGACCTCAGACATCAAAGTAGCAGGTGCTAGAATAGGATTCACAAACAGGGTATACCGGAGAATGAAAGTCTTGACCCATGTTATTACGTCAGCCGCGGCTCCAATGGCCACATTTCACTGTGATTTAGTATCCGGCAAGATGTACTCATGTCGTGGCGTACTCGGAGCAGTGGGAGGACACGAGCTTCTGACTGCAGACGTAGTAGAACTGTGGGTGGCCAGCGGCGGTGAATATGGTGGTACACAGAACGATGTGAACGTTAGTGGAGTGTACGCATCACCTTGGATTATCCGTCGTGGAGCACCTGGGGTGCGTATAACTTGCGCTGCCCCTTGCGATCCGGACGTGGTGGAACCTGGCACAGTCACAATCCTGCTCTTTGCTTGTCGTCTTTCAGCAGTTCATGAGTGCCGACGAGTCCCTGGTCCAGTGTCGTCATCTGGCATATCATTGTCGTCTGCGTATGGTTCTGTGTCTGATTCAGTTTGATCAGATCTGCATGAGTGCTGGTACTCATCACTGCTATCATCGCTGAGACAAACTGTCTCAATTTCTGGTGGTCCGTCAGTCTCCCCCCAATGTTCAGTATACGCCGAGGTCTCTAATGGGCTCCTTCTACGGCGCTTTGTAGGTCGTGATGGAAGACCTCTTGTGATTTGTGGTGGGGAAGAACTCCCACCTGACAACTGTGTACCGTGCGAGCAGCCTGATTTGGCCCCCAGTGTTTGTCTACTATGGGAGCTGCCCGATTCAGTCCACCATGTTCCTTATCCGGATCCCCTATCCCCGGGTACGGCAGTACGTTTACGCCCGGACATATTGGCTACTGGTGGAGCTGGCTGGCTGAGTGAATTGCCTTGAGGTTCTGTATACATAGTGTCATACTGGACGATTGACGAAGGTTTGTTATGAAAGGATAGAAATTAGGATGTAGAAAATTGTAATGTATCCCGGGTGTTGTGAAAACTAGGAGTTTAACGGTGTTCAATGGAATACGTCAGGTCTTATACGCTATGTCTTGTAGGGGGGGAGGGGATCACGTCCTATCACTCGGTATGGAAAGAATCTATTCAACAGCAAAAACAGGTTTTCTACTTGTTCAACATTATGTTCGAACTCTGGACAAGCTCAGGTATGATGTTCATATGGACTCTGGTATGAAAAGGTTCGACCCAATAGAAGGCGTCGCTAATATAGGAGGCGTCGCTATTGTCGCTGGAGCCCAAGTGAAAACTAGCCACAACCAGTATCGATTAGCGACACTAATTCTGGCAAGACACCCTCCACACTTTAAGCGGATTAGATATATCGAATGCCATCACCACACGTCGAATCATCCAGTGAATCAACACCATCTCCGTTTTCACGTCATCCATCTCCTAGTTCGGTTGGCCAACCCGAGCCTGGTTATAGACAGAGAATGCGAGGCATGCCCAATCTGGAAAAAGGTATCAGACGTTAGCATAAGGGGATGTAAGGATGAGCGAAGCTGAAGCAACATCAGCAAAAATAATACCTTGCATTCTGAGCGTCCCGTGCGTCAGACGCACAGAACGCCAGAACGCCAATCGCGATTCAGGACGCAACAACCCTACCACACAACACACCAGATGCAACCGGGCGCAGCACCTAATACTCAGGACGCACCGGACGCAGCACATAATACTCAGGAGGCACTGGACGCAGTACCTAATACTCAGGACGCAATCTAGCGCCCGACCACATCCTCCTGAGATAAGCGAAGCATCCCCCCTTTAACGGTTTCTGACCTGGGTCACAACAGATTTCAAACTATTAAATTTACTGCAAGTAGGCTACTACTAGTATTGGTCTAATAAACAGGCAAATTCAGATCCCCGCTCTGCCTCCCCCCGGGCCCAGGCCTCCCCATGGGCCTCCCCCATTCCCTCCCCGGGCCTCAATAGCTCCATTGAGAATTGGCGCCTGAGGACGTACCTTATACCGGCGCGTAGCTGGCGTCGAGCCCAACAACCTCCGGCAATCATATCCAGAATCGGTCAAGCGGTTGTGGAGGAATCTGCCATCGAGTTCTGGGACCTTTAGAAAGACCACTCTCACAAGGGTTGGCGGATTCATGAGCTTTGATGCCACAGAGACGTACCTTATACCGGCGCGTAGCTGGCGTCGAGCCCAACAATCTCCCTCAATCAGATCCAGAATCGGTCAAGCGGTTGTAGAGGAATCTGCCATCGAGTCCTAGGATCGCCAGCACCTCATTCAGTACTGTAACCTCATGAATAAATGTCGCGGGGGGATGAATCCTATACCGTTGCGTAGCTGGCGTCGAGCCCAACGATCTCCCGCAAACTGTATCAAAATCCGTCCAGTGGTTGTGGAGTAATCTGCCATCGAGTAAAATATTGCCAGCTTGTTATCTAATACCCCCTCCACAGAAGACAGCGAATTCCTGAGTTCCGATGCGACAGAGACATACCTTATACCGTTGGATAGCTGGCATCGAGCCCAACAATCTCCCGCAAACAGAATCAAGATCCGTCCACCGGTTGTGGAGTAATCTGCCGTCGAGTAAAATATCGCCAGCTTGATACCTAATACCCCCTCCACAGAAGATAGCGATTTCCTCAGTCTTGATGCGATAGAGACGTACCTTATACCGCTGCGTAGCTGGCGTCGGGCCCAACAACCTCCTGCAATCAGATCCAGAATCGGCCGAGCGGTTGTGGAGGAATCCGCCATCGAGTCCTGGGATCGCCAGTACCTCATTCAGCACTGTAACTTCATGAATAAAGGTCGCGGGGGGATGAACCTTATACCGTTGAGTAGCTGGCGTCGAGCCCAACAACCTCCCGCAATCAGATCCAGAATCGGTCAAGCGGTTGTGGAGGGATCTGCCATCGAGCTCTCAGATCGCCAGCCTTGTAACCTGATGAAAAGTAGCCCTGTAGAGATGAATCTTATACCAGTGTGTAGCTGACATCGAGCTCAGCAACTTCCAGGTATCAGATTCAGGATAGGTGAAGTGGTTGTGGTGGAGTCTTCAAGTTGCAGCTGGTGCCCGGGGGTGTTGATGTTGAGTGTTGTGATGAAAGAGTCCATCCGAGTCGCGTCGCGTTTGAGGCTAAGTGCCATGAAAGCACTATCAACTGTGCTAGACTAGAGACTCTCCAGGATATCACTCGCTTTCAGACTTGAGTGAGCTGGCATTTTCGCTCCCACAAAGATGAAGGTCTGAAAATAGAACTCAAATTGCCAGTGAGACTCAGAGTCCCCGGCCAGGGCCAGTCATTAGCCCAACTTTAAGATTGCGGGTACGATGGCTTCCTCACCTAGCGCCAGTACTAACCATATTATCTCTGCCAAGAAATACCCCTAAAGAAGGCTTCGAGGATACTCAGGGGTATTGGTCAATCCTGATGTTCGATAGTGTTGAGGTTGGAGTCTGGATGCATGGGAGGCAGGGTTGCTTGGATGCATGTGTCCGGACGGAACCCAAAGCAGTACCGGGTCTCCAGACGCACCGGACGCAACCAGATGTGGCGCCTAGGTACAGGACGCACCAGACGCACAGAACGCAGAGTCCCGACTAGGAGAGTCAGGACGCAACACTACTGTACCTGATGCAACATCTCTTTTTGCTAATGTTGAACCATCGAGCTTTTCCATTGACTGGGTAAGCGAGGTAGTCGAAGATCCAGTTGGACCATCTGGTTCCGTAGCTGTCGAAGTTGACATTGCGTGTTTATCGGTTGCTGGATTTGCCAGGTATGGTATACTCGGAGCTGCCAGAGGAGGAACGGTGGGAGTAGGAGGTATGCAGAATTATTGGACTATCAGGACGCGAGGTCCGGGCTCATAACCTATTGTTATGAGATCCTGATAGGAGAAAGATTGGTGAGGCAGATGAAGAAGTACAAGGAAGCGATGGAGGAGAAGTTTGTCTATTCTGCGGATTCGTTCGTGCTTGCCTATCTATTTACCGACAGCCAAACAGACTGTTTAAATACAGAGAACTTTAGTACGCGGTGGTTCTTGCAGAGACGTTCTCCGTTCCTAACACGCACTGCCTTCCGACCAATTCATCGCCATGCTCCCCGAGCATTTCCGGTGATATCAGCGAATCCTCCAACTAGTATACAAACCAGGTATACTCGCCCCTCCTCCATGATTGATAATGACTGACAAAGGAACTAATAGATAAGAGCAAGAAAGATAGGGAAGGTATAACAACAAAGTATACATGGGTGTGCAGTGATCGCCGGTGAAATTCAACACTTTTGTGGAACATGGAAAGATCATGTCTAAAACTCGGACCCTGATTTTTGTCATCAAAGTTGCCGCCGGTGAGCTAGAAGATCCAGTCAGTCAGAGTAACTACACGTGAAGGACAGGTGGGGACCCGCAGGGGCCTCAGACGGTAGCTTTTCCCTAGTGACTCGCCTCTTGCCCTACGACATGAGACACATACCCGGGACAGCAGTCCGGTGGGTGCCTACAGGCGGCAGGGCTGCCGGGACCCATAAGGTCACTGAGTAGTGCATTCTCTGTCAAATATGGGAAGAGAGGTTCGCAAGGAAGTGGCTGATAGACTAAGTGAATTGACTCGGAACCTAGACACGTTCGAGGTAGGATATGGAACCTAGGTTTTAGAGCCCGTACTTCGATCACTTCCTCATCTGGCTAAAAATCAAACACACGTTAGAGGCAGATGTTTAAGTAAAAGACAAATACCACATCCTGATCCTTCTTCAATCACCGCACCCATCTCTGAGCTTCCCGCATTCCCTTGTTGATCGTTACGCTCTCGTAATAATAATGAAAAGACATACCGGATAAAATCAATGCTTGAAAATTCTCCCGTACCTAGTGATGGACACGATCAGGTCATGATTGAGTTTTGCCCCACTGTAGTCTACTCGATCAGTCTCGATCGCGGAAGTCCCTCGATCAGATCATGATCGAGCAGAACATCACTGATCTGATCGATGTGCTCGATCATAGGTACTGCTCGATCATGCTCGACCATCATCGAGCTTACTAGAGCATCTTGAATCATGGCTGATCACTCTACTCATCTCTTGATGTAGGTGTTCCCCCGGACCAGAGATAAGAAGCTTGATTTTCTAAGAAAGCGGAGAGCGTGCTATTTATGCTTCGCAACAAGAACACATATCCACTTCAAGAAAACAAAAGAAAACAAGAAAAATCTAATGCGCATAGAGCTACATCTATGATTGACTGATTGAGCAGCGAAATAAATGAAAAATCCAAAACAAATGAATTGAGCTTAAACTCTGACGGCATTGAAGTGAAACTAGTATGAACTAGGAAGTACTGTCGTACTCAAGAGGAATAGAGAGTACCTATCCGAAAGTATAATTTCAACAATGCGCAGCTCAGAAATGGAGGAAGTAAAGGAGAGACTAAGGAAGTAAACAAGAGTAAAAGAAACTACTCCTGTACGGCGGATAAACCAAGTCCAACATCATCTTAGTGATTGTGTGATACTTTGAACTTATACAAAGGGAGTCTACCGGCAGACTAGATACCAATTCTTTCCGCCAGACTTTACGCTGTTAGTTCTTTCACTGTCATCCTTTACTATTCTACTCGAGGCGAGAATAAGTCCTGAGACAACGGATGCTACTATAATCCGCCACAACCCCCAACCATCGCAATACCGCAGTCGCTTAAGCCGATACAATAGTCAAAATGAGGGATCCTACCGAATATTTGGCTCCTCAAGAGAGGGAGGGACTCTAATATGGAGGCATTTGGTACTATGGACATTACAGTTGCAGTCACCATTGTAATAGTTACTGTCATGGTTGAATTTGGGGGGTTGTGGTTGCGCCCGTTGTCTCAGGACTTATTCTCGGCACGAGTAGTTAAATAAATATTATTGAATCACTGAAAATGGATCACACTCGAGTATACTCGATGATAATCGACTATGCTCGGCTATGCTCGAGCGGTAGCCATGATCGATCACTCGATCGGGGTCCCCCGTTTCATGGATCATTCAATCATGGGGTCCCCCCGATCAGATCATGATCAAGCATGCCCCCCATTATATGTTCAATCATGATCGTTTCCATCACTACCCGTACCCAACCCCCCCATTCCGCCCGCATGTCTCCTGAACTCTCACTCCCGTAACAAAGACAAGCACATCCGCCCAACATTCTCGGGTTCTTTTTCTTCGTCAAGTACCTTATGTAAACCTATGTGGTAAAGACCTCTCATTTACAGAAGCATTGCTCTTGAGTAATAGCTTAGTAAGGGAGAGAACCGCTGTATTTCTGGCAAATGGCTATACATATCAGCTGAATATGGAATCGAGCGTTATACCTGAATATAAAGAACAGAAAGGCTAGGGATGGGAGTCGCGGTAATAGCTAACACCCCTCAGTGATCAGTAATGGCAGGGTAGTCGCGATAGCTTCAGCCCGCTTGGAAACCATTGGGTAAACCCTGTTGAAAGTAGAGTAGAATTTAAATACAAGCGGTGGCATCTTCTATTCGCCCATTTTACAATATATCCAGTCAAGTGCGCCGAGCCACTTACTTTGGACATTCAGGAAGACAACAAGTGCAGCACGTTCATCGTCTCCAAATTCCGTAAATCTGACATTAATAGCATTGGTCCAAGTAGCGTCATTGCCATCGGTGTTGTTGCCTACCTTGGCGTAGAGGTGGCCAACACAATCCAGTACATTCTCGGCAGCAAGCTTGCGCTCTTGCACTTCCTTATTGAGGGCCTTAGTGAATTCGGGCCGCTGTGCCAATATGTCTAGTCCATCTTGTATCCCGGCAGTTGCAGGGACCTTTTCCTCCAATTTGGCAAGGAAGACCATGCGTTCTGGAATACGGAATTAGTAACTCGGTAGACACAAATTGACCTTTCATACCTAGTACTCCGAGGAGATTATACTTTCCCTCCAACTTCATCCTTGCAGTTTTTTCTGCCAAAGCTGCATCCTTTTGAAAAATTAGCAAAGCTGTGAGGTGGTAGGAGTATAGGTTATCTTACAAGGAGGTCGACACGATGAATAATTAATTGCTCAATTTTCTCCCAATGATCGAGCTTCTTCGCCTCACAGTGTTTAAAGAATTTAGCCCATTGTCTCGAATGGCAGGCAACTCGCTTCTCCTTGTGGCGTATTATTCTGGCATGCTCCTTGTCATGGCGCTTGAGCGTCTTAGCCTGCCTAGCATCAAAGTATTTTTCTAACGCATTATACCGTTTCTCGAAGCGTCTGAAGTACTTGGCTTCAAGTTTATCATAAGCTGAGCTGTTTGCGAACGTTGTGGCAGGAGCTCTGCAGCTCGGCTATTGCACAATATCAGCTACCAACTGAAAACAATGATCAAGAGTAGTACGGACAGTATGCATGAGAGGACAAAATCTGGCTGTACGGATTGCTGCCATAAGGCTAGTGGATAACTGTGAAAACCCACTCATTAGTGAGAATTGTGATCACACAATATATTTTATAGAGTGGTGGTTTTTTGAAGCGTGTGTAGTAGAGAGGAGGACTGCACCAGAGTGTGCAAGTATCATTAAGTGCTGGTCATATACCAAGACTGGAGTTACCCCCCATCGGTGCGATAAATAACCCTGGCCGCGGAATTCATAGTGGGACCGTGGCTAGGTTCCCAGCAGGCCAGAATGGATAACATTTTGTTCTGGCTTTCAGGGCTCTTGGCAGTCACCTGATCAGGCCCTAGAAGGGCCCCCCACCTTGAAAACATTTCTCAGGCATTCCCGTTAACCTGGCCACTGACTTCCTGGAGGGTGCCGTCGTGCTCGCCTCTTGGGGAGATGCAACCAATTATGAATACCCCCAATCCATGCGCTTACATCACTGCCCGGGCGAGTGCTTTAGCCCTACAAATTCCCATACAATCCACACCCGTTCCCCCTCCTCGAATCCTTTGCTCATACGCTGCTGCGCAAACTTGATCGTTCTTGACTTTCGAGCTTTACTATTCCTGGTAGTAGCCATAATGTTTCTTCAAGGTGTTTAAATATGACAAAATTCAGAGTGGATATATGCCCAATTCGAATGCGGAACGTGTAGAAGAAGATGAGATAAGTATATTAAAGACAGATGTGTAATTCAGTGACCTAGCCCTCCAAAAAACGTCCCCTGTATAAATACAAGAACTATTGCACTACATTGATAAGTCTTCAAAACATTCGCACGCCATCTCCAGCAGTTATCACACAATCCCTATTCCCCTCTTTCCTCACATTGCTTTCCGTACTTCTAGACCGCTCTCCGCACTCCTCACCGTGTCCCTGTGACCACGGTCAAGCCTCCGCTTTCTTTCTAGCATATTCCATTTTGTGTCCTTGAGAGTCAATGGGAGAGATGTCCGATGGCCAGCCACGGACAGAG